>TARA_B110000858_G_C17810153_1_pt1 | contig 31394 bp, 30 predicted proteins | sample TARA_B110000858 | Tara Oceans TARA_B110000858 (sample SAMEA4398247) | marine metagenome | biome: Polar Biome; feature: [SRF] surface water layer (ENVO:00010504); material: water (ENVO:00002006), including particulate matter (ENVO:01000060) such as... | depth 5 m | reverse complement strand
GATCGCGACTGGCTTAGCGAACCCTTGGGGCATGGCGTTTAGAGGCAATGGTGACATTCTGGTTACCGAACGCTATACCGGCAAGCTGCGTTTGATACGAGATGGGCAGTTGGTCGAGCGCGATATTCCCGGTGTGCCGGAGGTTTATTCCGCCGTATATCGCGCTGGCCTAATGGCGGTAGCGGTACATCCCGACGATGATCAGATCGTCTATATGACACATACCAAGACCATTGTGCACGAAGGCGAAGCGAATCAGACCGTGAGTCTAGTGCGGGGCAGATTGATCGAAGATAATTTGGAAGAAGTTGAAGAAATTTTCGTCGCGGAAGGTGTTGACTCCGGCACCGCGGCCTCAGCATTGATGTTCGCGCCGGATGGAAAATTAATGATGACGGTGGGTGGTTCTTTTGTGTACATAGGCACGGGAGAATATGCGCAAGACCCGGCTGTGCATTACGGCAAGTTACTCAGACTAAATGCAGACGGTGCTGCGCCGGATGATAATCCCTTCGTGAGCTCGGGTGAATATTTACCCGAAGTATATTCTGTAGGTCATCGCAACCAACTCGGCATGACCATACACCCAGAGACAGGGCAGCTGTGGGCGAGTGAGAACGGGCCACAGGGTGGAGATGAGGCAAATATCATTGAGGCCGGGAAGAACTATGGCTGGCCGCTGGCGTCCTATAGTCGCAACTATCGCGGACATTGGGTCTCCGAAACACCTTGGTTGGAAGAGTTCGAGAGCCCGATGGTCATGTGGTGGCCATCCATCGCACCGTCCGCGCTAACATTTTATACCGGCGAGCACTTTCCTGAGTGGCAGGGGAATTTATTCGTTGGCGCGTTGATGGAAGGTCGTATACCGGGTACGGGACATTTGCAGCGCATCGTGTTTAACGGGCGTGGCGAAGAAATACGTCGCGAGAGTCTATTGACCGAATTAAATCACCGTGTAATAGATGTTAAGCAGGGGCCGGATGGCTATCTCTACGTTCTTACCGATGAAGAAGATGGTGCATTGCTGCGAATAGAGCGCGCCGATTAGGGCGAGGCGTTCGTGCCTTCGAGCCTAGCAGGCTCGGTAACAGTTTGCAGAATCAAAGGCAAAGGAATCAAAAGGGTCAGAGAACTTCGATCCTATCCTTCTATTTTCGGTAATGACTAATTTGCACTTCCTCGCCATAGTCGGCGTAGTCACCGGCGGCGCGTTTTTCGCGAAAGTCTTTCCAGTTTATGGGGGAATAGCGGGGTGGATTGTCCGCGGAAACGGTAGCGGGCAAGGGTTGATATTGACTCTGGTAGGCCGGATTAAGAAAAAACGGTGCGCTGAATCTTTCTTTGCTGGGTTCAGTTATTACCCGGTGCAATGGCGCCTGGTATCGGTCATTGGACCAGACCTGCATGACATCCCCGATATTAATCAACAGCGCTTCCTCGCTTGCCAGCATCTTATGCCAGTTGCCATCCTTAAACACTTCCAGGCCTGATGCCTGATCTTGCAAAAGTACCGTGAGGACGCCGGCATCGGTATGAGGGTTAATACCCAATTGGCCTTCCGTGGGTTCATTTGCGGACAGCGGGATGGTCTGGTCTTGCCGGGTTGGATAATAATTCAAACGTAAAAAGCTGGTATGTTGCGGTTCAAACTCGGGTGTCACCCGATCCATGGTTTCATCCAAATTGCCTATCATGGCTTTTAGCAGCTTGAATGCCAGTTGTTCTAAGGCGGAATAGGAAGACAAAACGAGATCCTTAAACTCAGGCAGAGCGGCGGGCCACTGAGGGGTAAGAATGTTGTCTTGTTCGGGCCCATAGTCATACACTTCTTTTTGATCGCGTATGTTCTTGGTTAGTTCTTTATCAAAAAAGCCCCAATGGTTTTCCAGTGACCTGGATATCTCACGTTTTATCGCACTGGGTTGATGAAAGAACTCTCCTGTTACCCTTAGCAGATCTTGCATTGATCGAGAATTGATATTGTGACCTACTACTTGAAAAATCCCCCAGTTTCTACAGGCGGCATCAAGCGTGCGCATGCTTGCATCGCTGCGAAGTTCAGAGACGTTGATTACTGGAATTATCTGTGAGTTTATTGTTCCTGCCTCTTGCAATTTTTCTAGGTGCATCTATTGTGGCAGTAAGGCTTCGGTGTTAACAAGTCGGCTGTCCTTTTGAGTTATGCTTTTGATTCTCAGAATAAATGGTGTCAGAGTAAAAATACAGTAGTTTCGATATTCCGGTTAGGTGCTGCTATGCTGCAATCCAATGTCTAGTTAAAGAGCTCAGAGTGGTTCGATATTGGTGTGTGGTTTCCTAGATCAAAATACACTAATCTCATTTATACGTATTCAATCAAGAAAGCATAGAATATTAGCCGATGTTAAGTGCGGGCCTTTTTAAAATGCCTAGCAGCTATCTAGAGTTTATGGCTCTGAAATTTGGGGCGAAACGTCGTTGAACAATAGCCTGATGTAGTTCCGGTACTGTCTTATCTGTTGCACCAGTGTTTGTTGGTCACTAAGAACCTTTGACAGAATAATGCCGCCTTCAATCGTTGAGCTGAGCGAGTCAGCCAATTCATCCAAAGGAACATCGATTTTCATCGGATGAGCCTGTAAGGCATTTTTCAGCAGTTCGCGAAAAATATCCCGCCACTCCAGAGTGCTTTCTGCCAGCAAGGCCTGTACATCTTCATTAAACTGTTGGCTTTCGTAGGTGAAAGATACGATCAGGCAGCCGGGGTGCACACCTGGCAGGTCTCCCATGGCTTCGGCGAGCAGGTTTAGGAATACCAGTAGTTGTTGCAATGGGTCTTCGCTGAGCTGTTGCGCCCGTTCAATCAGGCCCTGAAAAAATAATCGGTCTTCAACGAGGTAGCGTTCAAGCAGTCCCTTGGCCAACTCATCTCTACCTTTGAAGTGATAAAAGAAGCCACCTTTGGTGATATGAGCTTGCTGCAATATGTCGTCAATCGATGTCGCCGCAAAGCCTTTTTGCAGAATAATTTCCTCTGCAACCTGTAATATTTTTTCTTTTCGTTCTGCGCCTCTTAAGGTCATGCTTGCATCGTCTTGTTGGCCGCTTGGGCAATAATGAGGTATGGGAGATTTTACCGTTTCGACAAACCTCAGCGCTTACTACTATACCCTAGGTGCAGTAAAGCCCGTAAGTGTGTGCGGTGCTCTAGAATACGCCACTCTTTAATGCTCTAAGTGCTTGTTTTTGTTTTTGTTTATTCCATGAATAAAACCGACCTTTGGTGCGCTGGATTTAGTAACCGTAGTACCGCTAATATTTTAGTGAAACCCAACTTATGCAGGAAATGAAAATGGCTAAATACCTGCCTCTTTCTGGTCGACATACTTATTCTCCTTTGGGACTATTGTCACTATTAGAGAATGTGCGTCAAACTGAGGTAAGATCATTCTGAACGAATTTATCCAATGAAAAGCAAGTTAGGGAGTTACCGAGCAAGTGCCCAGTATCCTAAACAGATTCGAGAAGTTAAAAGCGAAGCGTCGCGGCATTCGGATTCAGGACTTCAGTAATATTAGCTCGCAGTCTCATCTAATCATGGAGGAGCATTCGCGGCTCGGCAATGTACAAGTTCGTTTGCCTAAGGCGGATCAGCCGCTGAGTATGGGGGCATACAGCTATATGCGCGAGGGTGGCGAGATATGGAATCTCGATTCGATAGGCAGATTCTGTTCCATTGGGCGCAATGTGGTGCTAGGTCAGCCGGCGAATAACCACCCGATAGACTGGGTTTCCAGTAGTATGTCGGTAAGTGGAGCCTACGAGGCTGGCTGCCTCTATGCCAGCATAGGTCACGATGTTTGGATCGCTCATGATGTAGTTGTTATGGCTGGAGTAAAGATTGGCAATGGCGCTGTTATCGGACGCAATGCAGTGGTCACCAAGGATGTTGAGCCCTATCAGATCGTCGTTGGTAATCCGGGTAAGGTGGTGCGCACTCGTTTTAACATGGAGCAGATAGTTAGCCTATTAAAGAGTGAGTGGTGGAACATCGATTATGTAGCGCTTCAAGATATGCCCTTCGATGATGTTGATGAATTTCTTCAAAGATTGAGCGTGCAGCTGCCTGTGGCTGCTTATTCATCAGTCGAAATTCGCAATAGGAAGGTCAGAGCTTAAACGCTGTGAAGTTTTTTTCTTGGAAGAAGAATCTGTTAAGGTAATTGCCGGCAGCTAGAGTGAATCGCTAACAGGCATATTCAATTAGTGCATGAGCAGGGGGTGTCACAAGGCATGTTGTAGTTTTTCTATAAATCTTTGCCAGCGCCGCTGAGTCTTTCTCCGTGCCAAAGCTGAAATATATTTCGCTAACGGCAAAAAATCGGCGCAGCCTAAATTGTCGACAATGATTAATCGTGCTTTATGCTTTCCAAGCATCTGAACAGCGATATTTTTCGGCTTTACAGTCATGGTGAGTATCGAATGCCGCAACAAGTACTGGCGCAAATCTTCTAATGCCTCTCTAAGCGCTGTACTACCCAAACTCTCCATCGCAGACGAATCCTGAGGCAGAGTTTCTAAGGTCTGAGAAACAGCTCCATCGGCATTGCGAATCAAAGTAAACGCAGCGCCCCGCCCTAGATTACTCCGCACCACGCCATGGAAAGCAGGGATATGAGTCCAAGGAACCTTCTTACGCTGCATTTGTGTGTAATATTGTTCTTCTCGGTTACTTTCCGTCATATCACCGTTTACCACCACCTTTAGGCAAAGGTCGTGATTATCGGGATGTTCATAACATTGCCTGTGTAACCCAGAGGCAATCAACTGTTCTTTTTCTAGAAGCACTTCTAACATCGATCTTTTTCTACATCTTTTCAAACTAACTAAATGACTCAAATAACTGACTTTACTTCACAAGACTCAGCACAGACTGTGAGTTTTCATTATTATCGCGCAGTATATGTATTAAGAAATTAATTTCAATCCCCAAATTGGGGAGGAGGTAGAAATGAGACCATCAAAAGAATGCTAATTAACTTGCTCTCTTATTTAATGGACTGATTACTGCGCTGCCTGATTTTCCAGAGCACGAGCGACTCTAAGTATATTGTACAAACCGTGGTTGCCCTCGTGGCAAGCAAATTCATAAATGGGCTGGTCGCCCATCACCATAGGAAACGAGACGGACCAAGCTTGCTCCCAGGTAGTTGAGTCTTCTACTGTAAATTCATATAACAACTGTTCATCACCAAGCCTGGTGAAGCGCTCTTCAAGCTGCAAGTTTTCGGCTGCACCTCGAAAGCTGGATTGAGATGAGAAATTTGTAGACTTCACCACCAGCGTATTACCAAGCCAATGCCCACGTGGGTCGCCATGCCATTGCCGAACACTGGAAGGCAAATGCGGCTTATCATCGAGAGGCACGATACGAATATCATGGATTATCTCATTCAGAATCAGCACTTCATTCGGGGTCTGCAGAATTTGAATATTATTTTTGTAGGCCTGCGGCAACATACCCTGTGGAACACCCCAAGTAAGACAGCGTTCCGCGAGACTCCTGTCTGTCCAACTATCTGCTGGCCCACGTGAGGCGCGGTACTTGGCACGCTCTGCTGCTCGCATCTGGGCGGCTTCGGTAAGAGCTGGAATCAAGCCATTGGGTGGATCGACAACTAAAGAAGTCTGTCCGCCAGATAGCACCTTATCGCCGTAATCCAGATCATCCGGATCGTGGACTGTGATGCCACTGCGCCCAGAGTCCAGTGACCTGCCATCATTTCGCGCGGCACTGGCGGTTTCGTAGGCAGCGATTTCATCAGCATTAAGGAAAGCTTTGCCCGCAAATCGTTCCGGGCGTTGCAATGGGGTAATGGTGCGCCTGTCCCATACACCTTGCAGATCAGGGTGACCCCAGGGCGTTAGTGTTGCTTGATAATCCTCTTCGCTTGCGGGTTGAGAATTGCTGAAAATTGGTATTACTAGGCAAGTCAGCAGGAACGCGACAAGTGTGAAAAATCGTATTTTTGACATACTCCACTCCATCTGCGGGAAGGTAGATTTTTTGTTTTTGTATTTAGAGAAAGGCTACGCCCAAAAATCTATAATGTCCTTGTTTCTTGTAGACGAGAACTGACTCAAACATAGACCTGAACAGTCAGCACAATAGAATCAATCGCGGAACTGCTTTCAAGGCTCAATCGGGCAGGTGATGCTTAGGGTCAACTGGTCGCATCAAGGCATTGGCGAGCAGTGCAACACCCAATAACATCGCCATCAAAATCATCGTGGAATTGTAAATGCTGCTGGCAGGATCGGTGGTCCCTGCGGGTGCAATCTCCATGAGGCGGGATATGGTTACCGAGTTTTGAGCTACTAACAGTTCCAGTTGATCCACGCCCGCGCCGAATTGGACTTGGAATGCCGCTGGATCGATTTTAGATACCAGATCGTTAATGGCGCTGTTAACAGAGCGCTCTCTTAATGAAGTAATAGCCAAAGGGCCAAGTACGCCAGCGGTGCTCCAAGCCGTGAGCAACCTGCCGTGTATGCCGCCAACATACTTGGTGCCGAAGATATCTGCTAGGTAGGCTGGAATTGCGGCAAAGCCACCGCCGTACATAGTGAAAATGATCATCGTGGCGGCGTAGAAGTACACTAGCCACACCACCGATGGATTAACGCTTACCTGTGCCGCGGCGAAAGGTATAGAAAGGTATAGCACGATGCCCAAGACGAAGAAGATCCAATAGGTATTGCGTCTGCCGACGTAGTCCGAGGCGCTGGCCCAGATAAAGCGGCCTATCATATTGAATGCACTGATCATCACTACGTAGGTAGCAGCAAAGGATGCATCCACGATCTGAGGGAGGCTGGAGCCAAAGATCTCTGTGATCATGGTCCTTGCTACGCCAAGTACGCCGATGCCCGCAGTTACATTGAGACAGAGTACGATCCAAAGTTGGTAGAATTGCGGCGTCTTCAAGGCCTGGTCAATATCCACGTTCTTTGCTGAGATTAATGAATTGCGCTTCTCGTCATTCGGTTCTACCCAGCCTTCCGGCTTCCAACCTTCTGCCGGTATCCGATAGGAGAAGGCGGCAAACAGCATCACTATCAGGTAGACAACTCCGAGTATCAGGAATGTCTCCGCCACTCCAGAGGCGCCGCTACCCACTAGATAAACACCCTCAGGCCCAGGGATAGTTAGATCTCTTACTTCGGCCGCACCGATAATAACGACTTCCTGTAGTGCTCCACTTATTTCGATGAAGCGACGTCCAGCTTCTGTGACCAAGTTAAGCTGATCTACTTCGCCGAGATATTCCGGTGCTCGGTAAAATAGTCGAATGAAAAATTCTTTCATCGGAGTGCCAATCATGGCTCCGCCACCGAATCCCATAATGGCCATGCCTGCTGCCATGCCGCGCCGGTCTGGGAACCACCTTATCAAGGTGCTCACAGGGGAGACATAGCCAAGTCCCAGACCGCAACCTCCGATCACACCGTAGCCGAGGTATAACAACCATAATTGGTGGGTCATGATTCCTGCGCCACCGATAAGATAGCCGCCACCCCAACAGCAAGCTGCAACCACGCCTACATTTCGGGGTCCAACCTTTTCCAGCCATTTACCGGCGAATGCTGCTGCTAGCCCTAGAAACACGATGGCTACAGTGAACACCCATACGACTTCGCTCAAGCTCCAATCATCGCCAGCACTGGTAACCACGCCATAGGTTCGGGTAAGTGAGGGATTGTAAATGCTCCATGCATAGACTGAGCCGATGCATAGATGAATGGCGATAGAGGCCGCCGGTACACGCCAGCGATTATAGTCAGCAGGAGCAATGATGTGTTCTTTGGAGGGGAAATATTTGCTGTGCATTGTAAAATCACATCCGTTGGCTTAGGTGCCAATAATTCTCTATTAACCCCGCAACATCATACACGCAGCTTCGGCCTGCGGGGAAGGACTAGTGCTTGCTATGCAAACCCATGAATAGATTCAAATTATGGGGTGTTTTAGCAGAAAGGGCATGACTTGAACAGGGCTAGCCTTTATCCTGACTATACTCATCGGGAAGTGAGGCAGAACGGTTCACTGGCAAGCCGTAACTAATTGTCTGAAGCGAAATTGCTAGTCTATTACTGGTACTTTACTGCTGCCAGTTCAACGATACTACATAGGTTTAGGAATATAGGTTTAGGAATAATGAGTTCATTAACATTTGATATTTTTTGGTCGGTGCGCAGCCCTTATTGTTATCTGGCTCTGGATCGAATTATTGAAATACAGCGTTGTTATGATGTCGAAGTGAATCTACGAGTTGTTTATCCCATTGCAATCCGCGATCCTGAGTTTTTCAAAGTTCGCGCTTCAAAACACTATCGGACTTATTTCTTACTGGATTCTGCGCGCATTGCTGAATGTTACGGCATTCCGTTTCGACGTCCCATTCCAGACCCCGTTGTTCAAGACTTAGTCACTAGTGAAATATCTGACGAGCAACCTTACATTTATTCACTGACACGACTAGCCGCCCTAGCCGCAGAACAAGGCAAGGGATTAGCGTTTCTCGATCAAGTTACACGCCTGTTATGGGACGGACAGACGGATGATTGGCACGAAGGACAGCATCTTGCCAAAGCAATCCAGCGTGCCGGATTGGATGCCAATGACATGATGCACAAAGCCTCCACCGAGACTGCCAGAATAGATGCTCTAATCTTCGCGAATCAAACTTCCCAAGCTGAGGCCGGGCACGGTGGAGTACCATTGATGGCATTCAACAAAGAGCCTTTTTTTGGGCAGGACAGAATAGACTTACTGCTTTGGCGCATGAAGCAGAATGGTCTGACTGAGCGGGGCTAAGTGTGCCCCCATCTTCTGTAGTTTACTCTTTGTTGAAGTTTGTCGCTTTCTCAAGCAATGAAACAACTACGGCTAAATTGAACTGAGAAAATACTGTAGAGCCACGTTGAAACTGCCCTACAGCCCAGTAATAAAGGGAGGCGAGGCAAAATGAGGCAAAATGAGGCAAAACGTATGAAAATCGCCCTGAGCCTGTTAGCATTTTTCTACAAAGCATGGGTTGACGCGCGTCGGAAGCAGTGAATGCGCCGCCTAGTTAATGATACTTATCACGGGTTTTTACTAAGGATTCTTTATATGAGACTGAGTACAGTTATACACCGGAATTTCGTTTTGGGGTTTTCTAGCAGAATCGCCTTGGCGTCGCTATTAGTGGTGACTGCAAATACATCTCTGGCCCAAGACGGCTGGGTCAATGGTCGCACTCCTGATGGGTAGCCGGACTTGCAGGGCATATGGACCAATGAAACCCGCACTCCTATGGAGCGGTCTGAGGCACTGGGAAATAAGGCTTTTTTTACAGAAGATGAGATTCGGGCAATGATAGCGGGCGAAAAGGAGATTGACCCTGTAACCGGAAACATAACGGTTCCTGTTGCAGGAGCAAATGTTGGAGCCTATGGCGCAGAATGGCTTGATATGGGCGGGGCTGTGCTGTCAACAGGTCAGACGTCTCTAATAGTTGACCCGCCAAATGGCCGCGCGCCTATTCGGGATTCGACGTGGGAATCTCGCCAGTATGACTTGGATCACCTAGAGGATAATTACATTCATCACACCGTATGGGATCGCTGTATTACCCGCGGGGTGCCTGGTTCGATGTTGCCTGCCGCTTACAACAATGCCTATAGTATAGTCCAGACACCGGACCATATCGCAATCATGCATGAGATGATTCACGAGGTACGAATTATCTCCCTGAACAAGACGGATCATATCGATGATAAGGTTAAACTATGGATGGGGGATTCGGTGGCGCATTGGGAAGGAGAAACCTTGGTCGTAGAGACGAAAAATTTCAATGGCAATACAATGATCGCCAACAGCGGGGGAGGTGGTCGCCTCAGGGGTCTTCCGTCCGGCGAAGGGCAGCATCTAGTGGAACGTTTTACTAGAATTAGTGAGGACACAATTATCTGGGAGGTTAGGATTACTTCCCCGAGAAGTTTCACTCAGCCTATAACGATTTCTATGCCGTTGACCCGGGACCCAGACTACACGCTCTATGAATATGCCTGTCACGAAGGTAATCACGCCCTTGGCAATATCTCAGTGCTGGCCGTGAACGCGAAGCACGCGAAGCAGCGGGCATTTAACGGCGTGCTCTACGTTCCGCAGGCTAGGGATGTGATCGAGGCTATTGATGCAGCCAGCGCGCATTGAATCCGTATACGATGAGCTGACTCAATAGAGCGCTTAGCAAACTAAGTGCGTTGCAAGAAAAGGAAATACCGGTCTTTCCAAGGCTGGTATTTCATCAACACTCTTGCTGCAGCCCAATACTAAGTTCCTGAAAATTCCTGTTATTGGCGCAGTCAGCGTCGATCTTTCCTTCTTTTGGAATAGCGGTCATTCCCGTGGCGCTCCAATAGCTTGTGGCTGCTTCCCTTCCTCATTCAGCACGCTTTTGATTCCATTTTGGTATAAGATTTGTACGAATGAAGTGGACTTCAGTGATAAAAGACGTATGAGCTTGATTGGAAAATTGAATGCGTATTTCTAAGAGGGGATATTCGGGTTATAGGCCGGATATTATTGCTGCTATTTCGCACCCGAATATAGGCAGTGTTCTGGATGTGGGCTGCGGAGAGGGAGGTATAGGAGTTCAGCTAAAAGCAGAGGCGCCCGGCGTTAAGGTCTATGGGATTGAGGGCGATCCGTCTCTATTGGCTCAGGCTGAAGAAATATTGGATGGTTGCTGGGCTGCGGATTTGGATGCGCCGGAGTGGCTTAGCCCACTACGAGACAAAACTTTTGATGTGATTATTTTTGCCGATGTTTTGGAACATTTAAAGTCACCTGAAAAAGTCTTGGCTAGCGCACTTCCCCTATTAGATAAAAAGGGGCAAATAGTTATTTGCTTGCCCAACGTGAGGCACTGGTCGACGTTTTATCATCTCTATATCAAAGGGGTATGGCCGGCTAATGACCGGGGGATATTCGATAAGGCTCATCTTCATTTTTTTACTCGTCGCAATATTCTGGAACTAATTCGCGAGGCTGGACTGGAAGTTGTTTTGGAAAAGCGAAATGTTAGGCTTATCGAACCTTGGTCTTGGACGAATCTTCCAGGAAAACTTCTGGATTGGTGGCCATTCAGACCTTTTTTTACATTCCAATACATTCATGTATGTAAATTCAGTAGCGATAGTGCTGTAGCCTCGAATGCAAATAAATAAACCATTCATGGCAGTTATCAAGCTGCTGCTTATGGTATTCGTTTTTGCTTGGCTATTTCGGTATGCAAACGTCACCTTTGTTAATGTCATAGAAGACTTTTCTCAGGTTTCTCCCGCGCTCCTTCTTTTGCCGTTATTCTTTTTCTTGTTGCATACTTTGATCACTTACAGCGCGTGGCATAAAAGTTTACTGCTTTTTGGCGCGCAAGAGTCTTTAGGGAAAACGGCGCCACTATTTGCATTTTCGACTCTTACAAAATATGTTCCTGGCGGGATTTGGCATGCGGGCAGTAGAGTCTTTGTCCTTGCCGCCTATGGCCATTCAAAATTAAGAGTGCTTTGTTCGGTTTTGATAGAGATGGCTTTAAGTGTGTCTGTTAGTGCGATACTGATCTGTTTCCTCTATCCATTTATAAGCCTTTATCAGGGAGAAATTGAAAACGCGGCAGCGCTAGATGTGCTTGCGCTCACGACAGGATTGCTTTTATCTGCTTGCATAGTTACCCCGTTCTTCTATCGGATAGTGTTTGCTAGGTATAGCTCTAAAGAAATTTATGGAGCTAAGAAAATCGAATTCCGAATAGAGCGGCTTGCTACTTTGGCGTTGTTGCATGCTCTAGGGCTTGTGATCTATGTGCTTGCTTATTACTTTACCTTTAAAGCGTATTTGCCGGGGCATAGTCTCTTGAATGCCGATTTTGCATTTATTGTAATGGCAGCGACTTTGTCGGGATTTCTAGTGATATTTTCTCCAGCTGGGCTTGGAGTTCGAGAGTCTGTTTTGTATTTGGCATTTTCTCTAATAGTCGACGACCCTATGCTACTTAGCATTTGTCTGGCTCCACGGCTCCTGTTGTTGATTGCAGAAGTGTTGTTTTTCCTCCTAATAAAGGTCGTTGGGCACAACTACTACCGTAAAGTGTCTGTCTAAATGCGAACTATAAGAATTGCATTCGTCGGTGACTTTCATATCTCCGACAATTATCCAAACACGAAGAATCTTATATCTGCGCTCCGCAGAGATGAAAGGTTTGATGTTGTTTCCTGTGAGGGCGGGACTCTAGGTGCAGAAAGGATTTATGTGGCAGGTGGCGGGAGCATTTCAAAGTTATATTCTTTTCTAAAAATGCTTATTCTGGCGCTTAAATCTGTAGTGCGCATCAACAAAAAGACCTTGTTCGTATGCGATGTTATTTATGTGCCTTATCCTTCGCTGCTTGTCCTATTATGTTATTCGTTTTTTGGCAGGAAGAAGGATAGACCTCTTCTGGTGGTTGATTGTTTTATTTCAATTTACGATACAGTAGTTATGGATCGGAAAGTCATTGCGGAAGGAGGGTGGCTGGCAAAGACTCTTCTGTGGTTAGAGAAACGCTCAATAAAAGATGCGAATGTGGTATTAGCCGATACTCTTGTAAATGCGGCATATCTATTTGATCTCTTCGCTGGGGAAAAAGAGAAATACCAAGCTCTAAATCTTTGTATCAATGAATCTCTTTTTAAACCGATGAGCACAGCTTTGCATGATCCGAAGTCCGTGCTTTTCGTTGGTAGTTTTGTGCCGCTACAGGGCGTTGATGTTGTTGTTGATGCTGCTATTTTCTTGGCAGATAGAACGGATATAAAAATTCAACTAGTAGGTGATGGTCAGACAGCGCCGGAGATTGAATCACAGCTGGAATCCACTAAGACAAACATTGAATGGCTCAGAGCATGGCATTCGATCGAAGAGATATCTGAATTAGTTGGCAATGCAGATATTTGTTTGGGAGTCTTTGGCGACAGCGACAAGACTTATCGTGTCCTGCCTTATAAGGCTTACATGGCAATGGCTTGCGGTAAGGCTCTTATCAGCTCTCGAGTTGAGAGTGGAGTGATTGAAGAATCCAATATGCCGTTTTTGGCTCTTTCCAGTAATTCAGGGCAAGAATTGGCAAGCAAGATTATTGCCTTGCTTGACTCCAATGAGTTAAGGGAAAAGTATGCACAAAGGGCCAGAGTCTATTACGAGAGACACTTGTCCAACGAGCGGGCAGTAGATGAGCTCTACGCATTGCTGCTGTCGAATTTGGCTAAAGTCGGAGAAGCTTAAACCCTAATAAGGCTTCGCTGCTGCCAGCTACAATTCCTGCGTAGACAGCTTTATTATCACTTTTCCTTGTGCTGTTTCCATTAGGTTCTCTTGTTCCTGTGGGTCACTGCTGATTTCGAACAGCAATTCCTCTTTGCGTTCTGCATAGGAGGGCCCCTCCCACATATGCTTATAGACTTTGTCCCCGCGCTTTATCAGGTTTAGCTTCCAGCCATTGGTTATGGTGGATTGGTGGTGTGTAATTCTGTTCTGCGGTGCTGGCTTAAGTAGGCTTAAGCCCTTCATCTCTGCTGTAGTCTTAATGCCGAGAGATCCTAAGATTGTAGGTGCTATATCTATGTGAGTCGCATACGTGGTGTTGAGGTAGTGGTTACCTAGCGGGTCGTAAATGAAGAGGGGGATTCTCGTGTGTTCCTCATAGAGGAATCGCGTATGCCCATAATGCCCGTGTTCCCCAAATCCCTCGCCATGATCGGATGAGATATAGACGATGCTATTTTGCAATATTCCCTGTTGTTCTAGCTGCGTGAATATCTGGGAAATAAAAAAATCAGCCTGAAGGATGCCATTGTCGTAGTTATTGATTTCCTGTTGATGGAGAACCTTCTCATCGGTGAAGAGTCTCGCTATTGGCTTGAATGAGTTCTGATGAGGCTTAAATTCGTTAAACTGTCTATGTCGTAAGCCTAGTTTATGAGCAGAATACAGATGAAAATACAGGAAGTTAGCCTGGTTCGCAGCGAGATCTAATTTCTTTAGCTCATCGATAATTCCGGCGTCGTCATTTACTGCGTAGCGTTCGCGCGATTCCCCGTCGCTAAGGAAATCGGCATCGTACATTGACTTGAGGCCACCCCAGGCATGGTTGCCGGTTGCTATGAAGCTGGATTTATAACCATTCGCACCGAGTATATTGCCGATATGCGTGCTATTCGATCGTATGTCGGCATACTCCTTGCCGGTCAGTACGCTTAGAATTCCACAAGCGCTCTCCGAACAGCTTGAGTGCATTGTTTCCACAGAAATCAATTCGCCCGACTCGATCAAATTACTTAAGAAAGGGCTGGTATCTCTATGATAACCATTGATTTTCAGGTGGTTTGCACGGAGTGCGTCTACCATGATTATGACTATATTCTGCTTCTGTAAGCTGTCACTTCCTGACAGGCTTAGCGGGGCCTGAGAGGCTACTAACTCAATAGCAGGAAGGGAAGGATCGAATTCAAACATGGGAATGTAGTCGAGAAACAAATTTGAGATGGGTTCTCCGCTCCAGATGCCGGGGTCTTCTCTATCGAAACTAATCTGCAGGAGGGCAGCAGTTGTGAGGAGCGCTAGCGCTGAATAGAGGGAGAGCTTGATAGTATGCTGGCCACCGCTGCTATCGGCATCGTAGTAACGTTTGAACGAAAACCTATAGGAGGTGAGTAGTGCAAGATAAGTCAGCACAAGGGCGACAAGAAAGACGTCCAGCGCTGGAAGAGTTTCACGCATTACCTTGAGGTCGACTATATATACCGTTACCAACTGTAGTGTGACATTACCTGACCAGATTAAATTAGAAATGACACTACTGGAGTAAATCGAAAGCAGAATGAAGTCGAAAGCGGGAAGTGTAATAAGTAAATAGGCTTGCATCGCTCTTTGCTTGCTGAGCTGATGTAGAAAGAGGCAGGGGAGGAATAGGAAGGCAAGGCCGACAAATAGCAGTAGCGTGTGTAGCATTACAATGGTGGCAGAATATTGGAAGTACAGTTGAAATGCGACAATAAAGACGATGCCGACGACTATATGCATTGCCAGTAAAATTTTTAGAAATCGCATAAGTAGTTTGCTCTTCGGTGCTCTCCAGCTAATTATATAGATAAGAATAGGTATTGAGTAATTGTGAATTGTCGTAGATTGGCAAATTAAGGTCGAAGTAGAGGCGTATTTATGCCCGGTGAGCTATTTATGAAGGTGGCGACAAAGCAGAGTCGGCTAGGGCATGTTTGAGACTATGCCGAGGAATAGGGCAATCTTACCGCAAGCCTAAGAGACGCTCCAGAGCCGACCAGCCACAGTGAGATGATACGCTAGTGCCCCGATTATCAAGTTGTGGCGACTATGTTGTCTACGTATTGCTTGATGGCGCTTAGGCCTTCGGTGCCGATGGTTGTGAATTCCATGCTGCTGCGGAATTTGTCCCCAGCCTGTTCCGTATTGATGATGCGGGCATACACATCGGTGGTTCGCTCGCTGAAGAGTTCAAACGAGAGTGCCATCTTGATCTCGGAGGATTTGCCCAACTTAACGGAAGTTTCAATTAACAAGCCGTGATAACTAATATCTATTACTTCGCCGTAATAGTTTTCGCCTAAGACAATTTTCCCAGCCAGGTTCTGAAAGGCAACCGGCATATTAACTTTGATACGGGGGCTCTTTCTTCCTTCGCGGCGCGGAACTTCCATAGCATGTGGTCGTGCCGTAGCATGTAATTCATAGAGATCGACAGCATCACGAGCACCCTTGACCTCTACTCTATTAGGCGGACCGACCTCAACAAAGTCCTTGGTCAACGCGTAGCTGTTCTCGCTTATCAGTATCTGGCCTCTAAGGCACTGAGCTTCTATGCGCGAGGTTAGATTTACCTCGTCTCCGATTATTGTGTACTCATGATAGTGCTTGGAGCCCAAATCACCGACAACGACGGAGCCGGAATTAACGGCGATGCCCACGAACAGGTCTGGCATGTTCAGGGAGCGATTAACATCGTTCAATTTGCTCATGGCCATTTGCATTTCAACGGCACAGGCGATGGCGTTTTCAGCATCGGTCTTCCGCTCTTCGGGAAAGCCAAATATGACCAGTATCGAGTCACCCATGAGCTTGTCGATGGTTCCACCGTAGCTGGTGATGATCTCGCCCATGGCATCGAAGTAACGATTCAGCATCTGCACAACATCGGCAGCAGGATAAGATTCAGCGATGTCGGAGAAGCCGCGAATATCAGAGAGCAGGATGGTGATATTTTTTTTAAGTACGTCGCGCTCAGGAAAGCCAGCATAGACGAGAATGGCAGAAAGTCTTTCTAGCGCGGCAGCGTCGTTTTCACCTGAAGCGCTTAACAGGCCATCATCTCTTAAGGTCTGCAGAATTTGCTGTGATACTTCAGTGGCGTTGTGTTGATGCTTAGACATTGCTCGCGGTCGGCTCTCCCGATCACGTCTCAATTAGTTGCTTGCAGAGGGAATGATTATTATACCCATTGTGTAGTTATATGCTATCGACCTCTCTATTGCTTATGTCGTGTATTGCTACAAGCCGCAAATGAAAGAGCTTAGTCCGTCTGTGTCAGTGAATAGATGATCTCGCTGCTTCCGAGTTTCAATAAATTTCCAATATTATCAATAGTGTAGGTGCAATTCACCGATGCTCACCGATGCATCACCGATGCTCACCGATGATCGCGACGCAAGCTTCATTCCATTGATCCTGCAAAATCAGTGTATTGTGGAGGAGCTGGATCAGGCCTCAGTATCAAAGCCATAGGGGCTGAGAACAATGGGTCAGAGCCCTGCGTCAATGCTAGTGCTGCCGATCGCTATTGTCCGAGGTGAGTATCAGAATTAATAGGGCATGCGGAGTTGCTATACGTCGACATGTAAAGTGCCAGGGGCTAGCATTCTAGCTGCTACATGGCGGCAGGTTTAGTCAATTTCAGGTATCTCGCAAAAGTGTTGTAGAGGCTAGGAGTCCTGTGTGGAGCTGTTATGGATAATATAAAAAAAACTCTGAATACTATCAGGGATGCGATGGCAGGCAGTCTGTCGGAGCTTGTCTCTGAAGCCTTGTCTGACGCAAACATGGCTATAGCCAATGAGCCAGCTAGCAAAAGATCCCAAGACCTGAACGTGATGAACGAACGTGAGGCCGTTGTAGAGCGTTTCGCTGAGAATATGCGAGCGTATTTCGACGGACTCACAGGCGTCGTTACGAAATCTGTAGACATCTTGGACTATGGTAGTCTTAGCTTAGTGGAAGAGGACGACCTTGAGGCCATAATCGCTATGGAAGGCATGATCTCTCATGCTAGAAATTGTGATATCAGCGAGTACCTCAGTTTCACAACCCGTCTAGATACCTTGTTCTATGGAACCCGTATCGATGAGTCTAATAATCCAATGGATCCCGAGCAGATTGGCGAGGCATTCAAGGAGTCACTTCGTCCTTTAGGAATGACGGCAACCGAATTACTCATCGCTTATCGAAAGTTCAACCACTGTGTGTTTTATAATCTGGAGAAGGTGCTTGCAGAGGCCAACGGTATCTTGATCGACAATAAGATATTGCCTGATCTCGATATGGCTGCAAGAAGTAAAGCCGAGCAGAAGAACAAGCGTAGCGTCAGACCACAGAAAATCGATCCCACAGACCGTGCCTTCGCTACTAATACCTCGAACGTTGCCCATGGTGGTCAGCAGCAGCTGTTGTCCATTATGCAAAAGCTCATGCATAGTATTCCGGATGCAGGAAGCGCTGCTCAGGGTCAGGGTGTGGGCCTCGGCCAGGCGTCAGCAAACGTAGTGAGCTCCGGCGCAGCACAGGCGGGGATGATGGTTGGGAATCAGAAGCTTGAGGTGGTAGCGAACGATCAGCTCCTAGCGCTATTAAATAAATTGCAGCCAGTATTGGGGTCTGAATCAGCAAGCGATGCAGACAACTCAAGATCAGGGCCACAAAACCTCAGCAAGTCTGTTGGGAAGCTGTTGCAGCAGGAGAGCAGTGCCGATACGCTGCGGGCAATCGATAGCCAGTCCTCCGACATCATCAACTTGGTGACGTTTCTGTATGAGGAAATATGGAATGATAGAACGGTTCCCATTCCGATCAAGGAGCTCGTTGGTAGAACAGAGATAACAATACTGAAGATTGCGCTTAACGATGTGGGCTTCTTCGATTCGGTTGACCATCCGGCGCGAATTTTCCTCAATGAGCTGGCTACAGCAGGAATTAGCTGGACAGGTTCAGAGAAGTTAGACCAAGATCCCGTTTATAGAAAGATGCAGGATCTTGTGACAAGTCTAGTTCGTGATTTCGTCGATGATATTGCTGTCGTAGAAGACTTGTTGCAGGACTTTCTTTCCTTCAAAGATGATTACTCGTGCTCCGATGAAGAGAAAGAGCAGCAATCGCTAGATGAAGACGAGCGTAAGAATCGCTTGGAAGAAATCGAGCAATATGCTCTTCATAAGATCGAAGAGCGGATTCTAGATAGGGGAATCGATGCATTCGCCAAAAATTTTCTGCAAACCTATTTTCATAAATTTGTTGTGCAGGTGGTGCTGCGGGAGGGACCTGGTGGTATCAGTTGGCGACCGGTGATGAACACGATCGATGTGCTCCTCTGGACAGTAAGTACGGAAAAGATTGAGGGTGATCTGCAGCGATTCGTAAAGGTCAATCCGCGGCTTCTGCTGAACCTCAGCAAGGCACTGGAGGTTGCGGGCGTGGAGAAGGACGAGGCGGAAGAGGCTCTTGGCAGGCTACGACGTGTGCAGGAAGCGTGCTTCCAGAAGCCCCTTGGTACTGGGGTGGAGTATAGTCAGGAATCCAGCTCAGCGGCGACTGAGGAAGGCTCGCAAACTGAAGTTGTCGCCCCTCAAGAAAATCTGCCCAGCGATGATGAGCATCTTCAGGAGGTTTCGAAGTATCCCATTGGTATATGGCTAGAGTTTCAAGTTCAAGCAGAGCAAACCATTCGCTGCACTCTCGCGGCCAAGATTGACACGATAGAGAAATATGTCTTCGTTAATGGCCAGGGTGTAAAAGTAATCGAGAAATCGAAAATGGGCTTGGCCAGAGAATTAAAAGCAGGCACCGTCAAGGTTATTTGCGAGGCGCCGCTCATCGATCGGGCTATGGAATCAGTAATTGCCAAGTTGAGAGATGCGAAGCCAGAGCAAGCTGCCTAGTCCTACCCCTCTAGCGAGCGGCTGCATGTAAGAATTCTCTCTATTTTGATATTGGAATGATTAGGCTTTATTTCGTGGTGTGTCATGTCTCTACTCTTTCTTTGAATGTGCACTGAAGACTGTGGAAGTGTATTCTCGGCCACATTTTTCGATGCAATGACTTCTAAAAATGTGCGGCAGGTCATAATTTCACTAACAAAGACTAGGATAAACGGGTATTTGGAGTAATGTTATAAGCCTGTTTGAATCATTTGAAGATCAATATTATGAACAATGAAAAACGAAATTATCCTCGAGTAAATCTTCGCGGCGAAGCAAATATCCGTCTGGCAGGTATCGTGAGGAATGGCACCTTAATGAATCTTTCCCCGTCCGGCATTGAACTCGAATGTCGCCATCAATTGATCGAACAGCTCACGAAATTCAAATCGGAGGAGGGGCTCTTTCCAGACTTTGAACTAGAATTTAGTTTGCCTGCACAGGGGCGCTGTACTCGAAAAATCAAATCTACTTGTACTGTTTCTTATTGCCGTCGTCAACGTCAGGATAGCTATCATCTTGGTGTCAATTTTCAATCTTTGGCTGAGCAGGATGAGAAAAAACTCAGTGAATATCTTAGCGACCCGATAGCAGCCTGATTAAGTGTGTAGAACTTAAGCTAGCGGATAAGCGAATCTAAAATCTGCTGGCTGAATCCTTCCTCTACTGCGGTTTTCCATTCGCGGTAATATCCATTATCATAGCGGCATGAAAACGGTTGCTAGATTTCTTTTATTTCTCCTAATAAGTTTCCCCGCATTCTCACAAGAACAATCGTTTAGTGATTGGCTGGCAGAGTTACGTGTTGAGGCCGCCGCGCTTGGTATTAGTGCGGCGACTCTAGAAGCGCTGGACGATCTAGAAGAGCCACTTCCTCGAGTTCTTGAATTAGATAGCAGCCAGCCCGAATTCGTTCAGACCTTTACCCGTTATCTTGGCCTGCGGGTCACTGACCGGCAGGTTGAGCGTGGTCGGCAGCTCTTGCGGCAGCATGGGGCATTATTAGAGGAAGTTCGGCAGCGCTACGGCGTACAGCCACAATATCTCGTGGCCTTTTGGGCGATTGAAACGAATTTCGGTAGCAATACGGGGGGGTTCTCCGTCCTGCAGGCGCTCGCTACCCTTGCTTATGATCCACGTAGAGCCGATTTCTTTCGAGCACAAATGCTTACGGCCTTACAGATCATCGATGATGGACATATATCCGCAGAGAGCATGAGTGGGTCCTGGGCCGGAGCTATGGGTCAGCTACAATTCATGCCTTCGATCTACAGCCAGTATGCGGTGGATGGCGATGGGGATGGCAGGATAGACATCTGGAATAGTCTGCCGGATGTTTTTAATTCCGCAGCGAACTTCCTCTCGGAGTCGGGCTGGAAGGCCGACGAGCGCTGGGGTAGGGAAATATTGCTTCCTGCTGAGTTCAATTTTGCACTAGCTGGCACCAATACGCGTAAATCTCTACAAGAGTGGCGTGATTTGGGTCTGTTACAGACTTCTGGTTCTCCAATACCGGTGGCGGACATGTTGGCCTCGGTGGTGATTCCAGCAGGTGCGCAGGGCCCAGCCTTTCTTGCCTACGACAATTTCAGAACAACGCAGCTCTATAACCCACCAATCTTCTATGCGCTAACAGTGGGCCATCTGGCGGATAGATTTGCAGGTGGACCACCAATACTGCGTATGCCTGAAAACGAGCAGGCGATGAGTATCGATCAGGTGCGGGAATTACAAGAATTGCTCAACGGCCTCGGCTTCGAATCAGGAGAGCCGGACGGTCGAGTAGGTCGTCGTACCAGAAGCGCTATTCGAGCGTATCAAGAACAGCAGGGCCTGCCGATGGATAGTTACGCATCGGTATCGCTGCTGGAAGCTCTGCGCAGCTAAAACTATTAACATTGATTCGATTGTAAATGGCCCTGCTTAGGTCGAGCCTATTCAGAGGGTCCCTCAGGGTTTATGAACACAGAAACAGATAATCCCGCTCTTAGACGTTACCGCCGTATGGCTTGGGTAACCCTAGGCGCCGTCTATTTTTTAATACTAGTTGGCGCCACAGTGCGCGCATCAGGCGCTGGCATGGGCTGCCCGGATTGGCCCACATGTTTTGGTAGTTGGATCCCGCCGACCAACGAAGCGCAGCTGCCAGCGGACTATCAGGAAATATACGCAGAGTTGGGTTACTCCGATACGCGCTTCAATGTGGTGAAGACATGGACGGAGTATGCCAATAGGCTGGTGGGTGTAAGCATTGGTTTTTTAATATTCCTAACGGCCATTTACTCCTGGCCCTGTCGGCTGCATGACGCACGGATATTTAAGGCGTCAGTAGCAGCTTTCCTGATGGTGGGGTTTCAAGGGTGGCTCGGTGCCAAGGTGGTGGGGTCAAATTTGCAGCCCGGCATGATTACCCTGCATATGTTGATGGCCTTGGCTATCGTAGGTACGCTGCTCTATGCTCTCGCGCAAGCGCGGCGGGGGATCATGGCATCACAGTCCGTGGAAAAAATGGACCCCCGCATTGGAAAATGGCTCTATGCAGTGTTAGTTCTTACGATCTTGCAAGTAGCTATGGGCACACAGGTTCGCGAGATGACGGATTTTATTCGCGAATCTCAAGGAGAGGAACTGCGTTCAAACTGGATCGAGGCGATGCCTTGGTTTTTTTATGTACACAGGAGCTTCTCGGCTGTCGTTTTGTTCTCGAATCTGTGGCTTGCTCGATTGCTAGTTATGTCCCTAGGCTGGCAGCACACACTGAGTAAACTCACGCTGACTATGATCTGTGTAATAGCGGCCGCGGTGCTATCTGGTGCGACCTTAGGTCACCTGGGAATGCCCGCATTCGTTCAGCCTACACACTTACTAGCCGCATCATTGTTGTTTGGTTTGCAGTTTCTAATTTGGATGAGTTATCGCCATTCCCGCGATGCTAGTGTTAGCAATTTGCCCAGTCGATAGCTTTCGATGTGATAGGGGATAGATTCAAGAGCTCAGCCTTCTAGAAGACTGTCTGGATACAATTTGCCTTTCTGCCCTATTGGGTATTGAGTCCTTTGAAATTTGCTATTTGATGGGTTATTGTCTTGGGCGCGAGCCCACTAACTTCAGGAATTTTTTTGCCAAATCCACTTTTCTTTTTCGCCGCACAGATTGCTGCGATACTTGTCGTTTTTCTCTTGGCAGCGGGTTACCTAAAAGCAGCACCGCGTGCGGGAAGTACTAAGGTATTTGCACTGTTGGCGGCATTTGTAATTTTCTACCTGCTAAACGGAATGGCAGGCCCGCATATCGACCCGCAGTTTCAGCTAGACCTAAGTCGATGGCAATTGATCTTAGCGATAGGCATGGACGCAGTTCCGGGACTGTTCATGATCTATTGCTTCTTGATTTTTCAAGAGCAGCAGAAACTTCCAATCCTGGTGATTCTTACATTTGCTACCCAGGTAGTTCTCGATTCTATTCTTTCGGGCATGTCCTTTTACTCCAGCAGGGGTATCGGTTCGGGTTCGCTGGCATTTCTAAGCACCTGCATGGATGTCATTATGTTGGCTTTTGTTGCCTCTGCTATGTACTGGACCCTGAAGGGCTGGAGAGCGGACTTGGTAGATGATCGCAGGATTTTGCGCTGGTTCATCATCGGCGTGCAGGGTGCGCTGATATTCAGTGTCGTATTTGTTGAAAGCTTCCTGCTTGATAGTGGCTCAAGCAGCTATGCTACGGCTCAGGCAATCATTGTAAGTTTGATAGCGTTCCTCGCTATGGGTATGTTGCTGGTGGCGATGCATTTTGATTATATTTCGCTTAGCAATGTGATTCGTAAGGCCGCAGAACTAACAGAGGAAGTGAAGCCAGAGACTACGGCGCCATTTGATGAAGACAGCTTCAATACGGCATTCAAAGGAGGAAAGCTGTACCGGGAGGCTGGCCTAACAATCTCGATGCTGGCAAAGAAATTGAATCTACCCGAGTACAGATTACGCGCCTTTATACACAAACAATTAGGCTATAGAAACTTCAATGCAATGCTGCATACATACCGTATCGAAGATGCAGGCGAGGTGTTAGCAGATAAGGGCAAGTCTGGTGTGCCGATACTGACAATAGCCCTTTCTGTTGGTTATCAGTCTATTACTCCATTTAATAATGCTTTTCGCCAGATCATGGGTGTGACTCCCTCCGAATATAGGAAGCGCGAGATTCTAGCCCAATCCTAAGTCGTGTAATTCGTCTCATCTTGATGTATTCGACCATATTGCGGTGGACTCTGGGCGCAAGGATGGTTATTCTTCCGCTCAAATATATTTAGGATATTTATCCTAGGAAATAAAGAGGGCTATCGGCGTGATAAATGAGTTGTTATTGCAATTTGCTCAGTGGCTAGAAGCACAGGATTATAGCCAAATGTTGGTTTCAGGCTACTACAGTTGGAACTGGCTCGAAGCGACTCACGTTCTCACATTGATGGTCAGTATTGGCTCTCTTTTCATTATTGATTTCCGTATGCTCGGCTGGGTGTTACCTACTGTCTCAGCAACCACTATTGCCAATAGACTGCATAAGCCAATGATCATTGGCTTTTCCATCATGTTTATCACCGGAATATTGCTGGTGTATGCAAAGCCAGTTGAGAATGTTCAAAGTCTCTGGTTTCGAATTAAAATGATTCTGCTAGTGTTGGCTTTTATAAATGCTTGGATTTTTAATGCGAGGTTAAAGGCGGCAGACGGTACTTGGGATTCTGCTCGAGCTGCACCGAAACCGCTGCGAACAGCAGCGATTATATCTCTTTGCCTTTGGTGCGGTGTTGTCGCGATGGGTCGTTTTATCCCCTACGACTGGGTTGATTGTCCAAAAGTGAGTAATACTGCACTGCTTTGGGCGTCAGGTTGTGTGGAAGAACTGAACGCGCTGTAGAGAGCTTGTCCATACTAATTCGGAGTTTTAGATGTTAAGCAATTTTCTGAGTAATTATAGGAGTGTGGCGGGCCTGGCAATTGTTGTGCTGGCCATACTGTTGATAGAGTTCTTCGGAGTTAGGGAGTCAATCTATCCGGGCTTGCTACCTTTCTTTGAATGGTTGAAATATTCCTCTTGGCTTGGTTATTTAGGGACAACCTACGGATCAGTGTATGCGACTGTACAAGCTTGTCATCTGATTTCGATGGCGATAGTCGGTGGAACGGTACTGATTACCGATCTGCGATTGCTGGGAGTAATTCTTAAAGATATCCCGTCTGAGACCATCACAAAGGGGACTCATCAGTGTTTCAAGTATGCCTTGATGGTTGCTATTGCCACTGGCATCTTCTGTGCAGCCGGCGTAGCCGATAAAGTTTATTACATGCCAGTGTTCTGGATTAAGATGCTAGCCTTGCTCGCGGGGTCCGGTTTCATGTTCTTTATCAAACAGCCCCTGTTGAATAGTCGCCCACATAGTGAGATTGATCCGTGGACGCTGCGATTGCTGGCAGTAGCATCGATTACTATTTGGTTTACCGTCGCCGCTACCGGTCGCTGGATTGGATTTAGCTAAGAAGAAGCCGGCTCAAATTTTAGGAGTACGTATGAATAATAGTAAGTGGGATGACCGAACAATCGCGGCTGCGAGCTCTTCGGTAATTATATTAGGTGCCTTGCTGTACTATTGGGTGGGCGAGGTGCAGTCTACTGTGGAATTATTGGAATTGGCCTATGGCTCGTTCAAGTTTTTTAACAATCCGATGACCTTCTAAGATGCTATCGAATTTGTTCGTAGCCCTATGCGGTTTTTCAGTATAGTGGGAATCACGAATTAATTGGAAAAGGGAGAGCTAAGATTAGCCCTCCCTTTTTTATTGGGCAGTCGTTATTTCAGGGGTGAGTAGTCAGTCGCCGTCATATAGCGTCGCTCTATACCTGCCAATATAGGTCCATTCGCATTCGATGCCTCAGCAACTGATTCCCATTCTGGATCCTTTCCAAATGCTTGCCACGAGGCGTTTGCTGCTTCCTGGCTAGCGTGCTCTAGCACATAAATAAGTGTGTCATCGGCCTCTTCTTCGCTCAGTGGTGACCAGAATCCGACTATTTTCATGCCATGATTTTCAAATATTCGGATCGTATGGTCGCGGAAACGAGCATGAAGATTGTCCAAGTTGCCTGGCGTCGCTGTGTAGATTCTAAGCTCATACACCTTTTCGTCCTGTGCTGCTGACGAATTGGCGAAGATTCCAGCACCTAGACCTATCATCAGTGATAGCAGGGAAAAGCCTACGGTTTTGCTGATTTTTCTCACATTACTCTCCTTGATTAAGTTGTTTTTTGTAAATAACCCGAACGAGTATAATCAAGCGATTAGTAAATAGCGACTCAAGGAATCCCCCAAAAGCGTGTGCCTTTTGGAATGGGGCTAGTCTCTTTTCAAGCCTAATAACTATTTCTATCAGCTTGTAAGCCAGTGTCGCTGCCTAGCGCCGAATAGCTGTTAGTCCAAGAAGCTTTGGCTCATCGTTTCTGAAGGCATCTCTGTGCAAGGCTTTCCTATTGCCTTGGCTGGAATCCCTACAACGGTAGTGTGTGGCTCGACATCATTTAGCACCACGCTACCCGCGCCAATCTTTGCCCCGGTGCCAATCTCAATGTTGCCAAGTACCGTAGCCCCTGCGGAAATCAATACTCCAGATCGGATTTTAGGGTGTCGATCGCCTTTTTCATTGCCTGTGCCACCCAGCGTGACATGCTGAAGAATCGAAACATTATCTTCAATGACGGTAGTTTCGCCAATAACGATGCCGGTCGCGTGGTCGAACATGACGCCGCTACCAATCTTGCAGGCAGGATGAATATCGACCCCGAATACTTCAGAGTTTCGGCTCTGCATGAACAGTGCAAGCTCCTTGCGATTATTTACCCAAAGAAAATGCGCCAAGCGATGCACTTGGATCGATTGAAAACCTTTCATGTAAAGAATGACAGCTAGGTGTGTGCTCACCGCGGCGTCGCGTTCGAATACGGCCTTAATATCACAGGAAGCATTCTCGGCAATGTCCGGCGATTCGCAGAACGCTTTGTCAAACAATTCTCGCACAGTCGCCGCTGGTATTACATCGTCGGACAGTTTATTGGCGAGAATGAAGCTTAGAGCGGATTGTAGGCTGTTATGATTTAGAACGCAGGCGGAAACATAGCTTGCTAGAAGGGGTTCTTGCTGAATGACCTGCTGGGCTTCAGATTTGAGTTGTTGCCAGAGTTCTTGGGGCATAAATTAGTTTCCAAATCAGGTCAGGAGGGGATGATTATAAGCTTTGCGAGCTTCGATACAACTAATTAGGGGCGGCTATGGATATCCGCTAGTGTAATTAATTGCATGAGATCTCGGCTACCCATTCAACTGTTAATTTTAGAAGAAGCGGCGAGCTTTCAACTTTTCTTGTTGTGCGGATTCCGTATCTTCTATGGCTAATTCAATGTGTTTGTCGCTCAGGGTATGCTCGCCTTTTCCGAAGGCTACCATCAGAGCCTTGTGGGCGATGATATTGATTAGCCTTGGAATCCCTTTTGAGCTATGGAAAATAAGATCAACCGCTGCCGGAGGAAATAGGTTCGCACCATTGTAGCCGGCTTTAATGAGGCGATGATCAAGATAAGTTTCAACGCCATCTCTATCTAGGCTGGTTAACTGATAGGAAGCGCTGAGATCACGATTCAATTCCCGTAATGCGGGCTGTTGTAACAGCTTGTCTAGTTCCGGTTGGGCAAACAGAATAATCTGTAGTGGCGTAGCTTGGCCCGCGCTTTTTTCGATTGTAGTTAAGAGGCGAATGGCTTCTAGAGATTCTTCTGTCATTGCCTGCGCTTCATCTATAAACAATACCGCAGTCTTTCCGGATGTCGAAAGTCTAACTAGCTCTTGGCTAATTATTTTTAGCAGCTCATAGTAACTCGCGCTAGGGTCGAAATTGAGATGCAATTCTTCGGCGATTGCATACATTATGCTTTCCTCGTCTAAGACCGGGTTGGGAATAAACGCTGTTACATAACTGTCCCCATGTGCCTCGAGTGCATTCAATGCTTTTCGGCAGAGCATGGTTTTGCCGGTCCCCACTTCACCAATAACCTTCGTGAAGCAGCATTCATCCTGAAGTGCTTGAATGATGAAATCGAATGCGCGCTCGTGGCTAGGCAGCTTCAAGAAGTACCGCGTATTCGGCGTTAGCGAAAATGGGTATTGGGCTAGCCCAAAATGTTGTATATACATAGTAATCGCAGCATTCGAGTCTGGGGTGTTAGCTTAGAGAGTGATCGCGTAAACAGGCAAAAATTTACAGAGCCCGCTAATATCATGTGAATCAATTCCTGCAACCACTTCCGCTTAAGGGTAACCAATATGCACTGCGAAGGGAATGTTGAAGATTAACTTCAGCAGCTAAAGAGCCATCAACTAATCGCTGCTTTTTTCAAGATTGCCTTGGACTTCTCTAGTTCAGATTCAAGAGACATCCGTGTTTCAGGCTCAATTGCTGGATTTGACAGAACGAAGTAGGCGGTCCTTACAACCTCCCGCCAGCGAGGAATCTTTGGTAACTGTTCAATTCTCAGATAACGATCGAAGGTTCGTGTTCTTAATCGTCCATCGTCAATACTGACCGCCCATATATTGCTTTCTTCAGCGAGCTCAATCTTTGACTTTTGAGTCGTCACTTCCCAAGTATGTAGGGCGGAGCGCATGAGAGTGACCAGTTGCTGACGATATTCCCCCTCGCTGCTAACGTTTGGAAGTTGCTCATCGATAAAGTTAATTAGGTCTTCGATGCCAGTTAACTTGTCTAGCAAAGCGGGGTGCTCGGTTATCTCCGATGGTGTGAGAACACTCAAGCGCGTGCCAATGCGGCGTATATTCTGTTGGGCTTGTCCTAGAAAACTGACCAATTCGACAGTGTCGTTTACGACTTTGCTGTTCGTAAGCGATTGTAACGGTTCTGTGTCTTCTAGAAAAAGCACACCTGTACCTTCATCGCTGCCAAATAAATTCAATTTACTGTTGAATTGGACTACCTTGGCGGAAGGCTCGCTTGTGCTGTTGTAAGGGTGAATCATCTCTATATTGACGTCTAAACCAGTGGCATGATTTGTCAGCGTCTCTTCTTGACCTTTGTCATCTTCGCCCCCTTCCCAGTTCTGAAGAGCGTGTAATATTTCATTGTTCGTTTCTGAGTCTGAAAATAATGTGTGTATGTCCTTGTCTAAAACGGCGTCACGATTAGCGCCGAGCAACTCAGCGGCACTCTGGTTGAGACTGAAGATTTTTCCTGGTAGCTCGAAAGCGATAAAGCCGGCGCTGATTGACTCCAGTACCTGCTGCAGCCTAAAGCGTGAGCTGCGCAATTCGGAGTCCGCTTTGGCATAGGGCTCAATCTGTGAGCGCATGAGCAGATTGTCTTCACTGACTCGGTGCAGCAAGCTGAGCCTGAGTTGGTTTTCTACTCTAGAGCGCAGTTCTTCGTTGTGGAATGGCTTTGCCAGATAGTCGTTGGCACCTGTCTTGAAGCCCTGAGTGAGGTCTTCGAGGTGATTCTTCGCGGTAACTAAGATTATAGGCAATTCGATTTGACTGTATTTCTGTCTTAGCTTCTGACAGACCTCATATCCATTCAAGCCTGGCATCATTAAATCGAGCAATATTAGATCAGGCTTCTCTCCTTCCACTACGGTCAGTGCGTCGAATCCGTTCGTGCATTTGATGACATTATATTCTTCCAGCTGTTGACCCATTACTACGCGGTTTATCTCATCATCATCGACAACCAGTATAGTGATGTCTTGTTCACTACGAAGTTTTGGAACTTCTGGCTGTTTGTTGGCCTGCTCGAGATAGTCCGAGCGCCGAATCATCTTGTTGTGGATGCTTGGGGATTTGATTGCTCTAGTTTGGTCGAGCGAAACGCGTAGATCAAAGCTGAAAGTCGAGCCCAAGTCTAATTCGCTTTCTACTTTTAATTCGCTGCGATGCAATTCAACCATGCTCTTCGCGAGCGGCAAACCCAAACCGATTCCAGACGCATTCATATGTTGTGACGGTAGTTTCTCGAATGTCTTGAAGATAGTGTTGTGGTCGGTTTTATGTATGCCGATACCGGTATCCTGGACTTTAATGGTTACGTTGTAGTCGGAAGTAAGCTGTGCGGAGATTACCACTTCGCCAGAATAGGTGAACTTAATGGCGTTAGAGGTGAGGTTTACTAAAATCTGCTGCAGTCTGTCTTCGTCGCCAGCTACCAATGGCAGGTCAGGGTCTATTTCGACTTTTAGGTCGATATTCTTCTCACCAATTATTGGCTTGCATATAGCAACTACCAGAGTCGAGATGCTATGCAGATCCACGGGTCGAAACTTAATATACGCCGCCTGTTCTTTGGCGCTAGAGAAGTCGAGCAAGTCGTTAACTAATTTGGTAAGTCGGTCGCCGCTGGCTTGAATGAGCTCTAGGTTCTGACTAACTAATTCAGCATTGCGGTTCTTCGATCTTAATTCTATCAAGGCGGTTTCGGCTAGACCGTTGATGCCGTAGAGCGGCGTTCGCAGTTCGTGCGAGACATTGGCGAGTAGGTCATCTTTAATTTTTTCAGACTTAACTAAGTTGTCGATAGCTTGTCTTTGAGCATCTTCCTTCTCTTGTTTTATCTGATTGTATTGTGTCGCAAGACTCAGAGAGAGGAGAAGTGATTGGATAATCAGGCCAGCATTGTAAGCATTATTGGTGAGTGCATTACTAGGGAATCCTGGCCACAACTGCAGCATCATCAAAATGATAGTGCCGGCAAGGAATGCGCCCATTGCAGCCATATGCACTGCCGCAGTCAGGTTTCCTCTGCGAATAGCGTCGATGTTATTGTGAAAGGCAAGCGGTATCGCAACGACTATCAGCGATACAAAGGCGTACTGGAATACTTTTTCGTTCGGTACAAATGTCAGTAGAATTACTAGACCGAAGCTGCCGAGCATAAGCTTAACGACCATATCCAGCTTTGGATTGTATTCCCATATCCGCAGCAAAGAGCGTTGAAATAGGAGTGCGGTTACAACCATCAGCGGATATATTATCCGTTCAGACATGTCCACCCACCAACTGCCCATGTGCAGTTCGTCGAGTAGGTAGCGTAGGTGTTTGGAGTCTAAGAATAGAAAGATAGCTTGAGTCGCGACAGTAATAACATAGAAGATATAGCTGCTCTCGCGAATCGTGAAGTATAGAAATAGATTGTAGAGAATCATGGCGAGCAGAATTCCGTACAGCAAACCAAGGCCCAAATTGGAACTTATAGATTGCTCAAGAAACGCTTTCTCGCTCCAGAGCGATATTGGCAATCGTAGCGGGCGCGCACTGGTTACTCTGAGATAGTAATGCTCGCCATAGTTTTCATTTATCTTTAGCGCAAAGCCTCTGTTGAGCGTTTTTAGTTCGCTGGGGCTGTCTTGAGTGCCTAGCGTATATTGTGAAACAAGCTCCCCGTCATCGTTCACAATGAAGAGCTCTATATCGCCCCTAATGAAACCAGCAACAAGTTTCGGGGGCCAAATTCTAGTATCTTGCTTTCAGTGTGATCGAGAGTTGACCAGTCGAGATCGAATCGAACCCAGTAGGCAGAACTGGTGATGCCGAAGTGTAGGATATCTGCATCGTGCTCGATGAAATTTACGCCAAAGTTTGGTGCTAACACGTCATCGATGGTCAGTGATTCGGAACTGTCTTCGTAATAGGTGGCAGTATTGGCTAGTGACAAAAAATCTGACTCTCTATCCATGAGCACTGAGTCAGCATGGCTAAGACTAATGCAAAGCAGAGTGGCAATGGCCAATAGAGTTTTTTTAAAGCCTATATGTTGTGTTTTTAATTGCGCAATAAGGTTTCGGTAGTTTTTTGGCTGAATAATAGCGACGTTAATGACGCTGCAAATTGCTCTACTGCTAGGTCAGGCCAATTCTAGCTGTTCATCACTCCCAGAACAATCAATACTACTCCTTGGTAGTGTCTCAGTTTTAATATCGATCAACTGAATACCATCGCCCTA
>TARA_B110000858_G_scaffold162625_1_pt1 | contig 31600 bp, 31 predicted proteins | sample TARA_B110000858 | Tara Oceans TARA_B110000858 (sample SAMEA4398247) | marine metagenome | biome: Polar Biome; feature: [SRF] surface water layer (ENVO:00010504); material: water (ENVO:00002006), including particulate matter (ENVO:01000060) such as... | depth 5 m | reverse complement strand
GAGCCGATGGTACGAACCGATGTAATGTCGCTAATCGAAAAATTGGGAGCGCTTGACGGTCTCGAGGAGCTTCTCCTAACGACCAACGGCGCCCAATTGGAAAAATACGCGATCCCATTGAAGGCTGCAGGTGTAAATAGAATTAATATCAGCATTGACAGTCTTGATGCTGAGCGCTTTAAGCGTATCTCACGCGTTGGGAAGCTCGACAAGGTATTAGCCGGAATAGATGCGGCAAGTGCAGCGGGATTCGAACGAATACGGCTGAATTCTGTTGTTATGAAAGGCTACAACGAGGATGAGGTTCTAGGTTTAGCAGACTATGCTGTTGAGCGCGATATCGATATCGCGTTTATTGAAGAAATGCCGCTTGGTGAAGCATCGGACCATGCTAGGGAAGATACTACCTGCAGTAACGCTTGGGTGAGAGAGAAAATCGCCGAGAAATACCAGCTCGTTGATAGCGCCGAAACAACAGCTGGGCCCGCCCGCTTCGCAAAAGTTGCAGATCACAAAAGCCGTATCGGTTTTATATCGCCTGTTACGCACAATTTCTGTGAAGACTGTAATCGAGTTCGAGTAACGGTAGAGGGGAGGTTGTTGCTCTGTCTCGGCAATGAGCACTCCGTGGATCTACGTGCCATCTTGCGTGATCCCCAGAGCGACGATACTGTATTGAAGCAGGCACTAATCGATTCTATGCAGATTAAGCCCGAGCGTCATTTCTTCTATGATAAAGATCACGCCCAGCCGGTTCGGCTGATGAATATGACAGGCGGTTAACGGCTGCTCGCTTAGCTGCTTTACTTCGATCGCATTCAAAAAAATCACTAAACTCGGAGAGTCAAAATGTCTTCCCTTATTCCGTTGAATATTGCCGTGGTAACCGTTTCTGATACGCGCACAGCGGATACCGATAAATCCGGTGCCGTACTTGTCGAGAGATTGCAGAGCGCTGGGCACAAGTTGCACGCTAAGACGATTATCAAAGATGATGTTTTTCAGTTGCGAGCGGAAGTTTCAGCATTAATCGCGAACTCGAGCGTGCAGGCGATCTTGCTAACAGGTGGTACCGGCTTTACTGCGAGAGACAATACAGTTGCCGCTGTCGAGCCTCTATTGGATATTCCCATAGAGGGCTTCGGTGAATTGTTTCGTCAGCTCTCATATCAGGAAATAGGTAGTTCCACTATTCAATCTCGTGCCTTTGCCGGATTGGCTGATGGCGCGATAGTGTTCTGCGTGCCGGGGTCGCCAGGCGCTTGCGCGACAGCCTGGGATAAGATTATTAGAGAGCAGCTAGACAGTACGCACAAGCCTTGTAATTTTACAGACAAACTTAGATAGAGATCAGCTCGTCGAGATTTGATATTGCTGTGCTGTAGGTAGGGCGGTGGTGTTCTGTGGAATATCTTTCCGAGTCACATAAAAAAACACCAGCCTAAATATTCTATTTGAGCTGGTGTCTAGTCAGTGCATAAATCAATTAAAGGGCTTTGCATAAAGCCTCCTATTCAAATTGCTTTAGACGGCTGTGTATACGATTGCGGCTGGAATTGCTAGTGCAGCTACTGCTAGTAGCACACTGATTATTGCCGCCTCGACAACTGGCCGTACTCTGTTGAGTACCTTGCTCATTGCTTTCTCCTTGCTTGGTGGTGTGGGTATAAGTTGATCTTCTTTCTCAACTTCGGGGCGTATAGTAACACAATATGAGAAAATAGGTAGCATTAATTGGGATTTATTGTCGAGGCTGCTGCATAATTGATAATAGTGCAACACCTTATAAAGTTATTTAATATCAATAAGTTATTAATAAATATTACTAAAAATGCAAGCTCATAGGCTCAGAATTCTTGATGTTTAATCTGATGTCTGTCTTCTAACTGATTGAAATATAATTATAATTATATTTGTTACTATATGTATCATAAATGTTACTGCCGAGACTATCCGGAGATTGCTATGGGCCGTTTCTATCGCCTGATGGGAATAGCGACCGAGTACGCCATCCCTTACGCTTGGCCCCTTTGGTGGCAGTTGAGGAATAAAAAAGGAATTATTCATGCGCATAATGACATTTAACTGCAACGGCATTCGCGCTGCTGCGAGGAAGGGCTTCTTCGACTGGCTGCCGGAAGCAGATGCCGATGTGGTTTGCCTGCAGGAAACCAAGGCTCAGGTCGATCAGCTAAGCGACTCTGTGTTTCATCCAGAGGGTTACCACTGTCACTACTTCGATGCTGTGAAGAAGGGCTATTCGGGCACGGCATTGTATTCGCGGGAGAAGCCGAAGAAGGTAAAGAAGGGCTTGGGCTTTGAGTTAGCCGATACGGAAGGGCGTTATATTCAAGCAGATTACGACGGGATTAGCATCGCTTCACTCTACTTGCCGTCGGGTTCTAGTAGTGATGAGAGGCAGGCTCGGAAGTTCAGTTTCATGGATGATTTTATGAAGCACATGAAAAAGCTGCGTAAGAGCAAGCGCGAAATTATTGTTTGTGCAGATTGGAATATCTGCCACAAGGAAATAGATCTGCGGAATTGGCGGCCGAATAGGAAAAACTCTGGATTTTTACCGGAAGAGCGCGAATGGTTAGATGTTCTCTACGACCAGGTCGGTTACGTAGATGCTTTCCGGCGCGTGAACGAGGAGCCTGATCAATACTCCTGGTGGTCCAACCGAGGTCAGGCGCGCGCCAATAATGTTGGGTGGCGACTCGATTACCAGGTAGTTACGGAAGGCATCGCGAAGAGAGTTACGTCCGCGGAGATCTACACGGCGCAGAACTTCTCCGACCATGCGCCTGTTATACTTGATTACGCCGATTAGATTGAACAGCATTAAGCGATAGTTTCGATGTTAGGATGTAATGAAATGCGGATAGAGAAATGATGCGACACACTTCTTATGCGGAGGGCTTTAGGCGCTCTCTTAATTTGCTGTTGGCGCTGATGCTTTCGTTTGTAAGTATCGGTGCAGCCGCACAACCCCTGCAAGCAATTATAGACACTTCAAAAGGTGAGATCGTAGTGCAGTTAAACGAGAGGGCGGCGCCAACAACAGTTGCCAACTTCGCGAATCTGGCTATGCGCGGCTTCTACGATGGATTGACGTTTCACCGTGTGGAAAGAAATTTTATGGTGCAGGGTGGCGACCCTTTAGCTAATGGCGCTGGCGATGCTGGCTATAGCTTCACTGGCGAGCTTGTACTGCATCACAATCAGCCGGGCATTATTTCAATGGCCAATGCGGGGCCGGGAACTGACGGCAGCCAGTTTTTTCTTACACATGTGGCAACACCTTTTTTGAATGGGAAGCATTCTGTCTTTGGCAAAGTGTTAAGCGGTATGCCGGTTGTTAAACAGCTAAGACGTCGCGATACGATAAACAGCATCGTAATTGAGGGTGATGCCAGCTCATTGTTCGAGCGTAGAAGAGGGCTCTTGGACGAATGGAATGCAATACTGGATGAGGGGTTTCCAAACCTGAGGGCTGCGCAATAACTTGCTGTAAGCGGATTTTACTATTCGAAGTTGAAGGAATAGCGCGCTCAAAGAACGCGTTTAAATGGCTTAACGACGACGCGCTGATAGACACCCGCGGCCACGTAGGGATCTGCGTCGGCCCAAGCTTGGGCTTGTTCTAGGTTATCAAAATCTGCAATGACGAGACTGCCAGTAAACCCAGCCTCCCCAGGGTCGGAAGAATCTATTGCAGGATGCGGGCCAGCGACTAATAAGCGATCTTGTGATGCGAGCTTGTTCAGTCGATCAAGATGTGCGGGACGTGCCGCCTTTCTGTGCTCAAGGCTATCGGGAATGTCTTCACTCATGATCGCGTAGTGCATATTTTCTTCCTATACCGAATCTTCGTTGGCTGCTTCGTCTTTATCTTCAATTTCGATATATTTTGCCAGAATTGGCATCTGTGTGAAGACGAAACCGAAGGTGATAATTAGATTGCCAAACACCTTGAACTTGATCCAAAGGGCTTCGCTGAGGGTGAAGGCGACTATTAGATTGATGATGCCTAGTGCAATAAAATAATAGATCCACATGGTATTCAATTTATACCAAACGGGCTTAGGCGCATTCACAGCATGTCCCATCATGTGTTCTATGGCTGGTTTATCACCAATGAACCGAGATGCGAAAAATATCGTAGCGAAGATCCAGTTTACTATGGGTGCTTTCCACTTTAGGAAGGCAACGTTTTTAAATATGATAGTGGGGATGCAGAAAAGGACGACAGCGCCCAAGGTAATCCATTGGAACTTGTCTAATCTTTTTTGGTAGACGAACAGGGAGCCATATACCAGTACGGAGGCGGCGAGCAAAAACTCCGCTGCGCTGAACATGCCCCCTAAGATGTGGTCGTAACCAGCAACATTGATGACGCGTTCATCCATTGCCCAAACGCTAAAAAACACCAGTAAGGGAATGTAGTCAATAAACTGTTTCATTTACAAGAATCTCTAAAAAGCCAATCGCTGCCATGGTAATCGATTTGCAGAAAGGTGTCTGCTTTTGTAGGTCAATGTAATAGAATCAGTTGGTTTTTGTGGAACTGGCCCATCTCAGGGTTTTGGTTACTAGGTAAGTGGGTACATGAGCGAATTCTTGCAGGTACATCCTTCCCATCCGGAAGATCGAAATATCAAGCAGATTGCAAATGTGCTGCTTGCGGGTGGCGTTATTGTTTACCCTACTGATTCTACCTATGCGCTGGCTTGCCATATTGGTGACAAGAGTGCTTTGGATCGTATTCGCCGGATTCGACAGCTAGGGGATAAGCATAACTTCACTCTTGTTTGTAAGGATCTGTCGTCTTTGGCCAGCTATGCGCAGGTACATAATAGTGCCTATAGAATATTAAAGGCCTATACGCCGGGCCCCTATACTTTTATCCTCAAGGCGACGCCGGAGGTTCCTAGAAGGTTGCAACACCCGAAAAAGAAAACCATCGGTTTGCGGGTGCCTGATAATGCTATTGCTCAAGCCATTCTAGAAAAAATGGCAGAGCCGATTATGAGTACGAGTTTGATTCTGCCGGATGAGGATGAGCTCCTGACCGATCCCTATGAAATGAGATTGAAGATAGGCAAGCTTGTAGACTTGATTGTAGATGGCGGGGCTTGTGGCATCGAGCCTACTACGATGATTGATTTAGTAGATGGCAGCCCAGAGGTAATTCGCGAGGGAAAAGGCGACTCAGAGCCTTTTCGATAGCGATCAAATAGCAGGTTATAATCCCTAACTGATCAGTACACCAAGTTTAGCGTTCAGTTTATACAGACACAGGAGAATGAATTGTCCAAGGTGGATTCACAGCAGCGAGTATTATCAGGCATGCGTCCTACGGGGCGCCTTCATCTAGGGCATATGCACGGAGTGCTCAATAATTGGGTAAAACTGCAGCACGAGTATGAATGTTTCTTTTTCGTCGCTGATTGGCATGCGCTGACCACTCATTACGATGATTCGGTGAGTTTGGAGCAGCACGTCATCGACATGGTAATAGACTGGCTGGCGATTGGGGTGAGCCCTGGATCTGCCGCGCTATTCGTGCAGTCGCGCGTACCGGAGCACGCGGAGTTACATCTGCTGCTGTCGATGATCACGCCACTAGGATGGCTGGAGCGGGTTCCTAGCTACAAGGATCAGCAGGAAAAACTACAGGAAAAAGACTTAACCACCTACGGTTTCCTCGGTTATCCCTTGCTGCAGGCCGCAGATATCTTGATCTACCGAGCAGGCTTTGTGCCGGTCGGCGCGGATCAAGTCGCCCATGTTGAGCTTACTCGTGAAACTGCTAGGCGCTTCAATCATATCTACGGGCGCGAGCCTGGCTTTGAAGAGAATGCTATGGCTGCCATCAAGAAGATGGGCAAGAAGGCGGCGAAGCAATATAGCGGATTGCGCACTGCTTATCAGGAGCAGGGCGACCATGAGGCGCTTGAAAAGGCGAAAGCGCTACTCAAGGAGCAGCAGAATATCTCTATCGGCGATTCGGAGCGGCTGTTCGGCTATCTCGAGGGTGGTGGCAAGATGATCTTGTCTGAACCGCAGTCTCTGCTTACGAAGTCCGCGAAGATGCCGGGTCTCGATGGGCAGAAGATGTCCAAGTCCTATGGCAATACGATAGCTCTTCGTGAGCCTTTGGATCAGGTGGAGAAGAAGATATCTACTATGCCCACTGACCCAGCCCGTGTGCGGCTGACGGATCCAGGTGATCCAGAGAAATGTCCGGTGTGGCAGCTGCATAAGGTCTACTCCACTCAGGAGACAAAGGAGTGGGTTGTCGAAGGCTGTACTAGCGCCGGTATAGGCTGCCTTGAATGTAAGAAACCCGTCAGCGACGCGATCATTGCCGAGCTGGAGCCGATTCAAAAAGAGGCGGCTCAGTATGAAAAAGACCCAGATATGGTGCGCTCTATCATAGCTGAGGGTTGCGAGACGGCGAGAGAAGCGGCGAAGGAAACCTTGCAGGATGTTCGCGAGGCAATGGGCCTCGGGAAATGGTAGTCGATTTGGAAACTAGGTGCCTTTGAGGTGAGCATTTGCCACCTACATGGGGTAAAATTCAGTCCACTATAAGAACTCAAAGTAGACCAGCAGATTGAGCATTATCGGCACTGAAGCAGATCCGGAAAACACTGAACTACAGGGGCTTCCCGCAACCCCCGAGGCGCCCGACCCCAACGCTCCAGAGCAGCAGGAATTACCCTTCGCCATAGTGGCTGGCGAGGCCATTACTGAAGTCCCCAAAGATCTCTATATTCCACCCGATGCCTTGGAAATATTCCTTGAGGCATTTGAGGGGCCGCTGGATCTATTGCTCTACCTAACCAGACGACAGAACATTGATATCCTCGACATCAATGTTGCTGATATTACCGACCAATACATGAACTACGTCGAGCTTATGGAAGCTTGGCAGTTCGAGTTAGCTGCAGAGTATTTGGTTATGGCGGCGATGCTTGCCGAAATCAAATCGAAGTTATTGCTGCCGAGACAGGTAGAGGAAGAGGCGGAAGAAGGCGATCCGCGTATGGAGCTTATCCGTCGTCTGCAAGAGTATGAGCGTTTCAAGCAGGCCGCTCAGGACGTCGATGAGTTGTCACGCATGGATAGAGATATTCATCGTGCCGGTGCCGCACTGCCTGAGATCGAGCGTGTTACTGCCGATCCAAGCGTGGACCTAAAGGAAGTATTGGTCGCGCTCTCTAGTGTTCTAAAACGCGAGAACAATTTCGGTAGCCATCAGGTGCAGATGGAGACACTTTCGACGCGCGAGAAGATGTCGGAAATATTAGTCCGCATATCGAATCAGAAGTTTGTGCCGCTGGTATCGCTATTAATACGCGAAGAAGGCAGGTTAGGGGTAGTCGTAACATTTCTGGCAATAATGGAGCTGATTAAAGACTCCATGATCGAAATTGTACAGTCGGAATCCTTCGGTCCGATTCATTTGAAATCTAGAAGTTAGGGAGTCTCTGTTCATGTCTAGGATCACTCTGGCTGTAGCTCTCGTGGGCGCGCAGCTTGTTTCGCACAGAGCGGCCATAGGCATGAACAGAAACTTCCGCAGCATGGATAAGTACGCAGCATGAGTGATGTAGATAATAAAGTAAAAATGATCGTAGAGGGTTTGCTGCTTGCGGCAGGTAGACCGCTTAGCTTGGATAATATTATTCAGGTGTTCAGTAAAGATGAGCGGCCGGATCGCGAAGAGCTGAAATTGGTAATGGAAAGCATTACCGAAGATTGCGGTGACCGCGGTTTCGAACTAAAGGAAGTGGCTTCCGGGTTTAGATTTCAGGTGAAGCAGGAGCTCAGCGAATGGATAGCGAAACTCTGGGAGGAGCGTCCGCCGCGCTATACCAGGGCGCTCTTAGAAACCTTAGCTCTGGTTGCATACCGGCAGCCAATAACTCGTGGCGATATCGAAGAGATACGTGGCGTGGGTGTGAGCTCAAATATTGTCCGCACTTTGTTAGATAGAGAGTGGATCCGTGTGGTCGGTCATCGAGATGTGCCTGGTCGCCCGGCGATGTTTGCTACTACGAAGCAGTTTCTGGATTATTTTAATCTGAAGAGCCTGCAGGAGTTGCCACCGCTTTCTGAGATCAAGGATCTAGCCGAGGCTAATCCTGAATTCGATCTTGAAGATGACTTGGCGGGCCAGCGTATTCTTGAGCTTCCAGAGGAAGTTATAGACGAGAACAGCGTTGAGTTAACTGAGTCGGATAAGGCTGATTTAATCGCGGAAGAAGAAGCTGTTGCACTCTCTAAGAAACCGCTTGATGAGATTTTGCAATTGCCACCAGAGTTGCAGTATCCGGCCGAAGACGACGAAGAGCCAGATGCCGAGGATGTGGAGTTCGAAGAAGAATTTGGTATCAAGGAATTAGATGAGACGCTAGCCTCGTTAGAAGCGGCCGATGTTACATCTACCGAATCCGAAGCGGAATCCGAATCCGAATCCGAATCCGAATCCGAAGCGGAAGTAGAAGTAGAAGCAGAAGAAGACGCTTCGCAGGAACAATCGACAGAGATCGAATTTAGTGTGAGTGATGATGACGCCGACACTAAGATTCAGCACTGATTGAATGCCGCTAAGCTAAAGCTAGTCGCAAGAAACCCATTAATCTAAAACAAATAAACCATGACTGAGAAGCTTCAAAAAGTATTGGCTAGGGCAGGTTTCGGTTCGCGCCGTGAAATAGAGACTTGGATCGCAAAGGGCCGTATTAAGGTCAACGGGAAAGTCGCCGTTGTCGGCGACCGCGTGACCGACGACGATAAGATTATTGTCGATGGTAAGAAGTTGGCGCCGCAGAAAAAAATCCGCGAAGATCGTCGCGTAATTCTTTATAACAAGCCTGAGAATGAAGTGTCTACTCGAAGTGATCCTGAGGGAAGGCGAACTGTTTTCGATAGTCTTCCTCCCTTGAAGCATGGTCGCTGGATTTCCATTGGTCGTCTGGATTTAAACACTAGTGGTCTAATGTTGTTTACGACCGATGGAGAGCTCGCAAATAAGTTGATGCATCCAAGCTCGCAGATTGAACGAGAATATGCCGTTCGTATCTTGGGAGATGTGACTCCGGAGATGGTAGAGGAAATGCACAAGGGCGTGATTATCGAAGATCATCTGTGTCGCTTCACTGATATCCAGCACTACGGCGGTGAGGGTGTTAACCAGTGGTATCACGTTGTATTGATGGAAGGCCGCAATCGCGAAGTGCGCAAGTTGTGGGAATCACAAGGTGTGAAAGTTAGTCGTTTAAAGCGTGTTCGCTTCGGACCGTTGTTTATTCCAAGCTCGGTAGTGAAAGGCAGATTCAACGAACTCGGTAAGACTGAGATCGACAAGCTTCTCAAACTGGTTCAGAAAGAGAGTGAGCAAGCTGTTCAGAAGGTTGCAGAACCCCGTTAAACCGCTTCAAAATCCCTCACATTCAAAGTTTGGCCGTGAATGCTCCGAGCTTCTGCGCTCATCAAATAGAGATACACTGGCATAAGTGATTCCGCGGTAGGTAGCGTCTCTGGGTTCTCCGCAGGATAGGCATCGCGGCGCATATTGGTGCGCGTTCCGCCCGGGTTCAAGCTGTTCACACGTATCGAGCTCGTGTTCTCCAATTCCTCAGCCAGTGTTTGCATTAAGCCTTCTAAGGCAAATTTCGATACAGCGTAGGCTCCCCAAAACGCTCTGCCGACGCGACCCACGCTGGAAGAGATGAATAGTAGCCGCGCATCTTCAGACCTGTTCAGGGCAGGCATAAGAGACTGAGTTAGCTGAAAAACGGCGTTAACGTTTACTTGCATTAGGTCTTCCCAATCTTGCTCAGGATAGAACTCGATAGGGGTGCGGGCACCTAACAGGGCGGCGTTATGTACTAGGCCATCAAGGCAGTCGAATTGCTCATTCAATGATTCTGCCAGTGTCTTAAAATCGGCCATCGTTGCGGTCTTGAAATCCAAGGGATGAATTACCACCTTGTTCGGATGTAACTCTTCAATTTCGTCAAAGACCGCTTCAAGTTTCTGCTGATCTCTTCCTAGCAAAATAACTGTCGCGCCATGGGCTGCATAGCTTTTCGCGCAGGCTTTACCAATACCATCACTGGCCCCGGTAATGAGTATGGTTTTATCGTTTAGGAAGTTCTTTTCTGCGTCGTAAGTAAATGTCATGTTCAGGCAAATTTCAGTAGATTCAAGAGTGAGGTGGTTTGTTCGGAGGATTGCAGAATGAAGTCTGCGTACCATTCTTCGACTTTGGTATCCTCAGCCAGATACCCGTAAGCGGCTGCGATAGCGATCACATCGGCATTCTTGGCCGCCTGTATATCTCGAATGTGATCGCCTAAATAGACGGTTCGGTCGCTAGCTACGCCCAGCTTCTCTAATGCGAGAAAGATCGGCTCCGGATGCGGCTTGGTTTCGCTGACATGATCGGGGCAGACTAGTACGCTGCAGCGCGAACTAAGCTCTAATTTTTCTAGCAGGCGGACGCTATATTTTTCGGGTTTATTAGTTACGATTCCCCAGGGAATATTCTGCTCCTCCAATTGGCGGAGCAGATCGTCTAATCCTGGGTAGAGTGTGGCTGTCGTGGAGTTCAGCTGTTGGTAATAGAGGTGGAGTAGGCGCTGTAATAGATCGGCAAAATCGCCGTGTGTCTCATCGATCCCAAAGGCGTTCTTAACAAGTGCGCGCGCACCATTTGAAACATTTAGATGGATGGCTTCGTGTGATAAGGGTTCTTTGTCATGCTCGGCTAAGAGCTGGTTCACGACGAGGGTAAAATCTGCCGCAGTATCGATAAGCGTGCCATCAAGGTCGAACAAGACGCACTCGATAGATGTTTTCAATTTTTGATTCTGCTGCTCTGTCATGCTTGAGACTCTGGCCGAGTATAACAAGCGATATAGTTTACATCGACGTTCGCTTCTAGGCTGTATTTGCGAGTGAATGGATTGTAGGCCATGCCGATTTGATCTTGCAGGTCTAGTTTGCTGTCGCGACTCCATGCGGCGAGTTCGGAAGGTTTGATAAATCGAGCGTAGTCATGGGTGCCACGAGGCATTAGGTTTAAAATATATTCCGCGCCTAGAATGGCGAACAGATATGACTTAGGGTTTCGATTGATAGTGGAGAAAAATACGGTTCCGCCTGGCTTTACTAAATCGTGGCAGGCTTGGATTACTTTAGCAGGCTCAGGCACGTGTTCGAGCATTTCCAGGCAGCTAACAATGTCGAATTGTTCGCTGTGAGCTTGCGCGAACTGCTCTGCCGAAGACTTCTGATAGTCGATTTCAAGCTTGCTCTCTAGCTGATGAAGTCTCGCAACCGAGAGCGAAGCATCTGCCATGTCAATCGCAGTTACGCTGGCGCCATGATGAGCCATAGCCTCGGCTAGGATGCCGCCGCCGCAGCCGATATCTAGTACTTTCTTTCCGGCCGGATTTACTTTGCGGCTGATATAGCTCATCCGCAGAGGGTTGATCTCATGCAGGGGTTTAAATTCGCTCTCGGCATCCCACCAGCGAGCTGCGAGGGCTTCGAACTTGCGAATTTCTAGTTCGTCTACATTGTCCATGTTGTCTGTTGCCTAGTTGATTGCTAGTCGTTAGCGGCGGCAAGCTTAGCTTGCCATTCTGCGCTAGCGGATTTTATTGCCTGAATATCTAGGCCAGTGAATTCGCCGTCTTTCAGTAACTGTTGCCCGGAACACCAGACATGGGAAACTTGTGATGCCTGTGTTGCGTACACTATTTGTGAAATCGGATTGTATATGGGTGTGCTGTTTAATGAATCGAGATCGATCGCAGTCATATCAGCATACTTGCCGACTTCTAGGCTGCCGATCATTGCATCTAGGCCAAGTGCTCTAGCGCCGTTGATCGTCGCCATCTCAAGCGCCTGTTGGGCCGGCAATGCGCTGGCATCTTGGGCGACACCCTTGGCTAGTAGCGCTGCGGTTCGCATCTCAGAGATCATATCGAGATCGTTGTTGCTCGCACAACCATCTGTTCCTAGAGCGACGTTAATGCCAGCCTTGCTGAGTTTGGATACTTCGCAGAAGCCGCTGGCGAGTTTTAGGTTGGACTCGGGGCAGTGTGCTATATGAGAGCCGGCCTCGGCTAGAGAGCGTATATCCTCGCTGGAAAGTTCAGTGGCATGGACACACACAAGGCGAGGGCTTAGTAGCCCCAGCTGTTTGAGACGCTCGACTGGTGTTCGTCCATCGCTAGCCAATGCATCGGAGACTTCCTTAGCCGTCTCATGCACGTGCATATGGATAGGAAGGTCCATCTCTTCGGCGAGCGTTGAGAGCTTCTTCAGCGGTGCGTCTGACACGGTGTAAGGCGCATGAGGGCCAAATGCGGTGTGGATAAGCTCGCTGTGCCGATAATCATCGTGCAATTTCGTAGCCTTGGCGATGTATTCGTCTGCATCCTGAGCCCACACCGTTGGAAAATCTAGAATCGGGCTGGCAAGCTGCACTCGGAGATTGGCGGCGAGGCAGGCTTTTGCAACTTGATCTGGATAAAAATACATATCGGCGAAGCAGGTGGTTCCAGAACGTATCATCTCTGCGATGGCTAGGTTGGCTCCCGCAAGCACGAAGTCCTCGGAAACGAATCGAGACTCAAGGGGCCATATCGACTCCTCTAGCCACTCGCTAAGAGGCACGTCGTCGGCAATGCCGCGCATTAAGGACATGGGGGAATGACCGTGAGCGTTTATCAGGCCCGGTATGAGCGCATGCTTGGGTAGATGTATGGACTCAGTTGCGCTGATCGCGGTCTCGGCATCGGCTTGGCTACAGATGGCGACGATTTTATTTGCCTTTATGGCAATGCAATGGTCCTCTAAAACAGCGCCCTGAGGCTGTACAGGGATTAGCCATTTTACCGAAACCAAGAGATCGGCTTGAATGCTCGTTGTCACGCTCAAAATTGCCTCTGTTTGCCCTGCAAATAAATTGTGATTTATCAAAAAAATCAGGGCTCGGATTATACCTAGAAAAACGCGAAATAGCGCGTTGCAAAATTCCCTGCCACTGGCGCTGGAAATTATTGAAAAATAGGGGGTTTTACGACAATTATTAGCTATTTCGACTGTCATGAAAGCCCCGAATAGTGGTACAATTTGGGGCTTTTTCGAGGACAGGTTTTGGCTCAGCTTTAATCACCATATTAGCTATCAGAAAAGCTTGAAATCAGCCGTTAATAGAGTAAGGAAAAGAAATAAATAGCTGTGTTTTCATGCAAGAAATTAGGCCTCACTAATCGTTAGTTATCCCACTATTTAGGAAGTAGTTAATCTATGACCGAGTTTGCTAAACAGGTCTTGCCTGTCACCTTAGAAAGTGAAATGCGGGAATCCTATCTCGCCTATGCCATGAGCGTGATTGTAGGTCGCGCCCTGCCTGATGTTAGGGACGGTTTGAAGCCTGTTCATCGGCGCGTGTTGTTCGCGATGAATGTACTTTCTAACGATTACAACAAGCCTTACAAGAAATCAGCTCGTATTGTGGGTGATGTTATTGGTAAGTATCACCCTCACGGCGATACCGCTGTCTATGACACTATCGTGCGTATGGCGCAGGATTTTTCGCTGCGCTATCCTTTGGTGGATGGCCAGGGCAACTTTGGCTCGGTGGACGGTGATTCTGCCGCAGCTATGCGTTACACAGAAATTCGTATGGAGAAGATTGCCCATGATCTGCTTGCGGATCTGGACAAGGAAACGGTCGACTTCTCGCCTAATTATGACGGCACAGAGCAAATTCCAGATGTTATGCCTACGCGGATTCCTAATCTGTTAGTGAATGGCTCTTCTGGTATTGCGGTAGGCATGGCGACAAATATACCTCCGCACAATCTAAACGAAGTGATCGACGGGATTATGGCGCTATTGGATAACCCTGAAATCGACATCGATGGCTTGATGGAGCACATCGAGGGTCCCGATTTTCCGACAGCGGCAATTATCAATGGCAAGGCTGGCATCGTTCAGGCCTATAAAACTGGCCGCGGACGTATTTACATGCGGGCGAAGGCGGAGATAATTGATAACGAGAAGTCTGGTAAACAGACGATCATCGTTCACGAGATACCTTATCAGCTGAACAAATCCAAGCTAATCGAAAAGATAGCCGAGCTTGTTAAAGAAAAGAAGATCGAAGGTATTACAGAGCTACGTGACGAATCAGATAAGGATGGCATGCGGATTGTTATCGAGCTGCGTAAGGGCGAGATGGGCGATGTCGTGCTCAATAATTTGTACGCGCAGACGCAGATGCAGTCGGTGTTTGGCATTAACATGGTTGCGCTGGTCGATGGTCAGCCGCGGCTGCTAAACCTCAAGGAAATGCTCGACTCTTTCATTCGTCACCGCCGCGAGGTGGTCTTCAGACGAACTAGCTATTTGCTGCGAAAGGCTAGAGATCGCGGACATATCCTAGAAGGGCTTGCCGTAGCGCTAGCTAATATCGATGCAGTCATCGAGCTGATTAAGAGTTCACCAAGCTCGGCAGAGGCGAAAGTAAAGCTGCTTGCTAGATCTTGGAAATCGGACAGCGTATTGGAAATGCTAGGCGAAGTAGGTGCCGACGCTTGCAGGCCTGAAGGCTTGGATCCGCAATATGGATTAAAAGACGCGGAATATTTTATTAGCCCGGAACAGGCTCAGGCAATTCTCGATTTGAGGCTGCACCGTCTTACTGGTCTAGAGCATGAAAAATTAATTAATGACTATACTGAGTTGCTCAAGCAGATTGCGGAGTATCTAGATATTTTGGGGAACGAGTCCCGACTTTTAGGCGTGGTTCGCGATGAATTAGAGCAGGTTAAGAAAGAGTATGGCGACGAGCGGCGCACCGAGATAGTAGGCTCGCAACTCGACCTTACTATGGAAGACCTGATCTCCGAAGAAGATCGAGTCGTTACTATGTCTAAAACCGGATACGCGAAGTCTCAGCCGCTTGCCGATTATGGTGCGCAGAAGCGTGGTGGCACGGGTAAGGCAGCAGCCTCAGTTAAGGATGAAGACATTGTTGAGCACCTGTTGATAGCGAATACCCACGATACGCTGCTTTGTTTTAGCAGTCAGGGCAAGGTCTATTGGTTAAAAGTGTTCATGATACCTGTGGCGAGCCGCACAGCTCGTGGTAAGCCTCTCGTCAACATTCTTCCTCTGGAGGAGGGCGAGCGTATCACTAGCATGCTTCCGATTAAGGATTATGCAGAAGACGAATTTGTGTTTATGGCTACAGCGAACGGCACGGTTAAGAAGACTGCGCTCACGAATTTCTCGCGTCAACGCAGCGTTGGCCTAAGAGCAATCGAATTGGACGAGGGCGATGAGCTGGTCGGCACGGCTATAACAGACGGCTCGAAAGATGTGATGCTGATTAGCAGCAGTGGCAAGACTATTCGCTTCAACGAAGATGATGTTCGGGCGATGGGGCGGACGGCTAGGGGCGTCAGAGGCATTAAGATGGCCGCTGGTTTCAAGATGATTGCCCTTATTATTCCGGATCCTGCTAAGCAGATTCTGACGGTTTGTGAGCAGGGTTATGGAAAACGAACCCTAGTAGATGATTTTCCTGTCTATGGTCGCGGAGGCCAGGGCGTTATCGGCATCCAGACTAGTGATCGCAATGGGCCGGTAGTCGGAGCAGCGCAAGTGTCTGAGTCCGATGAGATTATGCTGATATCAGACAAGGGAACCCTAGTTAGAACTCGGGTTACTGAGGTATCTGTTCAGGGTAGGAATACACAAGGTGTACGCCTGATTCGTCTTAAAGATGGTGAAAACCTCGTAGGCCTCGAGCAGGTCGATGAGCCTGAAGAGGTAGAGGATTTGGACGCCGTAAATGATGATCAAACGAAATCAGTTGAGAGTTCTGATCCTGCCGTCGACCCAGATACGAACGAGCCTGAATAGAATAAGGGTATCTCTGAATAATTTTATGGCATCCTAATTCTGCCCATCGAGAAATCGTGGGCAGTTCGTAGTGCTTAAAATAATTCCAAATTAACAAACACTAATTGTTATAGACCTATGAGTCACAAAAGCGATAAAAACTCGATTGGCAAGATTGCCTATCTGGGACCTGAAGGAACTTATACGCAATTAGCGGCACTCGAGTTCTTTGGCGATGACGCTGAACTATTGAATTGTGCATCCATCGACGACGTCTTCGCTGCTGTCGAGAATAAGACAGCAGCCTATGGCGTTGTGCCAGTCGAAAACTCCACTGAGGGCGCGATAAATAATACGCAAGATTGTCTGATAGATAGTTCGACTAAGATTGTCGGTGAGCAAATCGTATCTATCGAGCATTGTCTGCTTGCGCTAGAGAATACATCTAAGTCAGATATCAAAAAAATTGCATCGCACAAGCAGTCGCTCGCGCAGTGTCGCGCTTACCTAGCCAAGAATTTTCCAGAAGCCGAGCAGCTTGAGTGCCCTAGTAACGCAGACGCTGCAATTCGGGCGCAAACAGATTCTGGCACTGCGGCTATAGCAAGTGAGTTGGCGGGGCGATTATACAACTTACAAAACATAGATCGTCGAATACAAGATAAGTCCAATAATCGCACGCGTTTCTTAGTGCTGGCATTGGAAGATACTATGCCTACCGGTTCTGATAAGACGAGTATTTTGGTGTACACAGAGAATAAGCCAGGCGCATTATTCCGCGTGTTAGAACCCTTCGAGAATCTTAAGCTAAGTCTAACAAAAATTGAAACTCGGCCTTCGAAGAAAGAAGCTTGGGAATATGTATTCTTCATCGACTTCAAGGGTCACGTGGCTGATGAGGACTCGAAAAAGTTATTTTCCAGCCTGGGACAGGGCGGGGTGGAAGTTAAGATATTAGGCTCGTATCCGCTCTCTAAATAGTTTTCAAAAATAGCTCGCAACAATCTGATTATAACTATGGCAATCAATAATATTCACAAGCAGGTAGTGCTGATTATAGGCCTAGGAATGATTGGCGGCTCTATCGCGCGCGGACTAAAGAAAGCGAATCAAGAGCAGCGAATAATTGCCTGTGATACAGATGCTGAAGCATTGCAGCAAGCCCTAGATGATGGCGTCGTTTCAGGCATCGGTGAGTTATCGGTACTGTGCCCGCAAGCAGATATTATTATTCTTGCGGTGCCACCACTGGCTGTATGTGAACTTCTATCCGAGGTGCTTAAGTTTAAGACGCCATCCGCTCTTATAACGGATGTTGCAAGCGTCAAGTCGCATATTTTTTCATCGTCACAGCAATTCACAGAGGAAGTTCTCGCGAAATTTGTGCCCGCTCATCCGATAGCGGGTTCTGAAATGAGCGGTTATTCCGCGGCGGTAGATAACTTATTTGAGCAAAGAAACGTAATTCTTACGCCTCACGCAGGAAATTCAACAGACTCTATTGCGACAATTAATTCCTTGTGGAGAGAGCTAGGGGCAAACATTTTAGGCATGACGCGAGAAAGACATGACGAGGCGCTTGCAGCAACTAGTCATCTCCCACATTTGCTTGCTTATGCCATCGTAGACATGCTTCTTAAACAGGAGCAAAGCGAAGACATATTCCGCTACGCTGCCGGAGGTTTTGCAGACTTTAGCAGGCTCGCGTCCAGCGATGCTAAAATGTGGTCCGATATATTTGTTGCGAACTCGGCGGCGGTCGAGAAAGTGCTGGATGACTATATACAGAGCCTTTTAGAATTTAAGAAGGCGATACAGAAGCAAGAACATGGGAAGTTGGAGAAGTCATTTGGAGTCGCGAAACAAGCGCGAGGAAATTTCATTGATCAGCATTTTAAGCCAAAGAAGCAAGAAGAAATGACAAGTAATAAACTCAGTTTTAATGTTCAGCCAGGCGGTCAGGTGGCGGGGACTATTCGAGTGGCGGGGGACAAATCGATTTCTCATCGTTCCATTATTTTGGCTTCGATTGCCAATGGCATAACGCGTGTAACCGGGTTCCTCGAAGGTGAAGATGCACTTAATACAGTGGCTGCTTTTCGAGAAATGGGCGTAACTATAGTTGGGCCGGAGAATGGCGAACTTACAATCTATGGTGTCGGGAAGAACGGCTTGCAGGCGCCGCGCAGACCCTTGTATATGGGCAACTCAGGCACGGCGATGCGTCTCTTAGCTGGCCTTCTTGCGGCGCAATCTTTTGATAGTGAGTTAACCGGTGATGAATCGCTCATGGAGCGACCGATGAATCGTGTTGCAGACCCGCTTCGCTCTATGGGGGCTAACATTGATACGGGTGAATCTGGGACTCCTCCGCTAACTATTCGCGGATCGAAATTGAAAGGCTGTACATACGAAATGCCGATTGCCAGCGCACAGGTAAAGTCCTGTTTGTTACTCGCTGGCTTATACGCCGAGGGCGAGACAAAGATTCTTGAGCCGGCTCCCTGTCGCGATCACACGGAGCGCATGTTGCAAGGTTTCGGTTATGAAGTGCTTGTAAATACACAGCAGGGCAGTACTGCAGTTACCGGAGGCGCGGAATTACAGGCGACTGATATCGATGTGCCGGCAGATATATCCTCCGCTGCCTTCTTTCTGGTTGCTGCGGCGATAACGCCAGGCTCAGACCTTACGCTCAAGCACGTTGGAGTTAATCCAACGCGTATTGGTGTCATCAATATTTTGCGGGATATGGGTGCGAACATAGAGAGCAGCAATGAGAGGCTTGTGGGTGGCGAACCGGTTGCCGATTTGCGAGTGCGTTACCAGCCACTTAAAGGCATTGTTATTAACGAGGCTCAAATACCTCTCGCGATCGACGAATTCCCAGTCCTGTTTGTTGCTGCTGCCTGTGCTGAAGGGGAGACTCTACTGCATGGAGCTGAGGAACTACGAGTGAAGGAAAGCGATCGTATCGATGCGATGGCGCAGGGATTGGAGACAATCGGCGTTGCATTGGAAACCTTTGCGGATGGTATCAAAATTTCAGGTGGGAAGATCACTGGTGGCTCTGTGGATAGCTTCGGCGATCATAGAATTGCCATGGCATTTACCGTAGCTGGCCTGCGCTCCGAGTCGGCTATCGATATTGCGAACTGCGCGAACGTAGCGACCTCATTCCCGAATTTCGTAGAACTCGCCACAGAAGTGGGCCTGCGGGTAACAGCTCTTAAGTGAAGAAAAGCAAATTACAAAAGTGTCTCTGATGAATAAAGCCCCTGTCATAGCAATCGATGGGCCTTCGGGCTCCGGCAAGGGAACAATAGCCTCGCGTATAGCCGAAGCTTTGAGCTTTTCCCTGCTCGATAGCGGTGCGCTGTATCGTGTTTTAGGTATTGCCTGCCACCGTAGTAATACCGACCTCTCAGACCCTGAAGCAGTGGCAAATCTTGCTAGAAACCTAGATATACAGTTCGGGATAGGCGGCGAAGGTAGTGTGTGGCTTGATGGCGAGGATGTAAGTCTCGTTATTCGGACCGATCTGGGTAGCGATATGGCCTCGAGGGTTGCTGCGATTGAAGCGGCGAGGGAGGCATTGTTCCATCGCCAATTGGCCTTTCGGGAAGAGCCAGGCCTTGTTGCTGATGGTAGGGATATGGGCACTACGGTGTTTCCTGATGCTACGCTCAAAATATTCCTGACTGCCAGCTTGGAAGCGAGGGCTGAGAGGCGATATAAGCAGTTGATAGCTAAGGGTATTGGTGCTATTCTACCCGCCCTTTTGCGTGAGCTAAAAGAGCGAGACCGACGCGACAGTGAGCGCGCCGCCTCTCCACTTAAAGCGGCTGAAGATGCCATCGTCATAGATACAACGGATTTGACTATCGAGATGGTAGTTAAACAAGTCCTGGAACACTATGCCGCGGCATAGCGAAGAAACGTAATTGGAAATTGTTTTTAGGTTGTATCCCCAGAATCGACAGCCTTGAAACTTAACTTAATAACCCCGCAAAACTGGTATGCGGATAGTTGCTCATCACATTAGATGTGGTTTGTAACTAATTGAATATATTGGAATTATTAATGAGCGAAAATTTTGCAGAACTATTTGAACAATCCCTAACAGAAATAGACATGAACCCAGGTGCCATCGTAACCGGCACTGTTATAGAAATAGATTCGGACTGGGTAACAGTCCACGCCGGCCTCAAATCTGAAGGCGTTATTCCCCGCATTGAATTCCTCGATGAGCAAGGCAACTTCTCTCTAGAGGTTGGCAACGAAGTTAAAGTTGCGCTTGAGACCGTAGAAGACGGTAACGGTGCCACTAAACTATCTCGTGAAAAAGCCAAGCGTGCTGAATCCTGGATGGAGCTTGAAGCGGCGCACGAGAAGAATGACATCGTGACCGGTATTATTAACGGCAAGGTGAAAGGCGGTTTTACTGTCGATTTGAACAATATCAGAGCTTTCTTGCCAGGATCCTTGGTCGATGTTCGACCAGTAAGAGATACGCTGCATCTAGAAGGACAGTTGCTCGAATTTAGACTGATCAAACTTGATCGTAAGCGCAACAACGTCGTGGTATCGCGACGCGCGGTTCTTGAGTCTGTGAGCACAGAAGAAAGAGATGCTCTTCTCGAGAAGCTACAGGAAGGTATGTCCGTTAAGGGTATTGTTAAGAACCTTACTGACTACGGTGCCTTCGTTGATCTGGGCGGTGTTGATGGCCTGCTACATATCACAGACATGTCTTGGAAGCGTATTAAGCATCCAAACGAGATTGTGAATGTTGGTGATGAGATCGACGTTAAAGTATTGAAGTACGATAGAGACCGTAATCGTGTCTCTCTCGGCCTTAAGCAGCTAGGTGAAGATCCTTGGGTTGCTATCAAGGCGCGTTACCCTGAGAAAACTCAGGTTAAGGCCATTGTTACTAATCTTACAGACTACGGCTGTTTCGCCGAGCTGGAAGAGGGTGTTGAAGGTCTGGTACACGTGTCTGAAATGGATTGGACTAACAAGAATATTCATCCTTCTAAAGTTGTTAATCTTGGTGATGAAGTCGATGTTATGGTCTTGGATATCGACGAAGAACGCCGTCGTATCTCTCTTGGCATCAAGCAATGCTTCCAGAACCCTTGGGACGGATTTGCTGAGAACTTCCAGAAAGGCGACAAGATATCAGGCAGCATTAAGTCGATTACCGACTTTGGAATCTTCATTGGCCTTGATGGAAACATCGACGGTTTAGTGCATCTTTCAGATATTTCTTGGGATGAGCCTGGCGAAGAAGCTGTGCGCGAATTCAAGAAGGGTGACGAGATCGAGACCGTTATTCTGTCTATCGACTCAGAGCGAGAGCGTATCTCCTTGGGTGTGAAGCAATTAGAAGACGATCCTTTCATGAACTACGCTGGCGAATTTGAGAAAGGCAGCATAGTGAAGGGCAGCGTTACCTCAGTAGAAGCGAAATCTGCAATTATCACGCTGAAAGAGGGTGTCGAAGGCATGCTGCGCTCCTCAGAAATCAGTCGCGATAAAGTGGAAGATGCTCGTACTGTGTTGACCGAAGGCGCGGAGATCGAAGTTAAGATCGTTAGTGTTGATCGCAAGAATCGCATGCTTAGCCTCTCGGTTAAGGCGATTGAGATCGACAACGAGAAGAGCGCGATTAAAGACCACAAGACCGAAGTCGCTGATGTTTCGCCGGGTACTATTGGCGATCTGATCAAGGCCGAGATGGATAAGAGCTAGAAATCAGCATCCTCTCCTACGTCGCGATCAGTATATGCTTGATCGCAACGTAGGAGAGCATTCTAGATTTATCAATACTTTGCGTCATTTCCTAATTCAAACTGGCTAGATGTTTGTGTTAGGCTTGGGCAGCCGAAGGCAATAGTGCAATACAGCCGTCGGTGCTACTAGGGCAGGGGACAATTATGACTAAATCTGAACTCATAGATCGCATCGCTGCAAAGCAGACGCAACTCTCATCGAAAGACGTTGAGCTCGCGGTAAAGGCGGTTATTGAATACATGTCTCAGGTCTTATCTGAAGGCGAAAGAATAGAAATTAGGGGTTTCGGTAGTTTTTCCTTACACTATCGCGTTCCACGCATTGGGCGAAATCCTAAGACCGGCACTCCGGTAGCTTTAAGCGGAAAGTACGTTCCTCATTTCAAGCCGGGCAAGGAGCTGCGCGATAGAGTCAATACTAGTATGCTGGTAGAACAGCACGGTTAGATACTACTCACGGCTTTTGCAACATACGGCATGGCCATTGAGGTTATGCCGTTTTTGTTTGTGCTAGAAGGCACTATTACGAGTTCAAAACTATTTCAAGTTAAATAAAAAGCTTCAAGCTTGGATGATATTTTCGATGCGCCAGCTTACCCAATTGCTTTCCGGTTTCTTTCTACTGCTCGTGTTCGCAGCTAGCATTACTTTTAGCTATTACAATTCAATCCCCGTTCCCATAGGTATCGGCTCATGGCAGCTCCAGCCGCAGCCGGTGTCCGTCTGGATAATTGGCGCGTTCGTATCTGGGGGATTACTGGGATTGTTCCTCGGTTTCGGCCTGTTTCGGAGCTTAAAGTCGCGGGTTGAAATCCGTAGACTAAGGAAAGCGCTCGTCGAGGCGGAAGAGGAAGTCTCGAATCTTCGCTCACTGTCGTTACGCGACATAAAGAAGTAGCGATCGGATAACCATGGAAAGTTTGTCGTTCTACGTTCTTTTGCTTATTGCCATCATCGCAGGCTGGCTATTAGCTAAGCTAGGCTCTTCGACGCCTATTCGAACAAAAGTTTCAAACCCCAACTTGTTTCAAGACTACTTCGTGGGGCTAAACTATCTGCTTAACGACGAACCTGATGAGGCCATAGATACCTTCATTAAGGCCTTGGAGATAAATAGCGAAACGATTGAGACGCACTTAGCTTTAGGGGCGCTTCTGCGAAGACGGGGCAAGGTCGATAAAGCCATCAATGTGCATCAGGCGTTGCTCGCTAGGCCTAATCTGGAGCGCGACTTCACTAACTCGGTCAGATTGCAGCTAGCACTGAATTATATTGCTGCCGGCTTGCTCGATAGGGCGGAGCGTCTCCTCAAAGAGGTGCTGGACGATGGGGCGGACGCTAAATGGGAAGCGCTTCGACAGCTAATCACTATCTACCAGACGGAAAAGGAATGGGAAAATGCCATAGCCTGTTCATCCGAGCTACTAAAAAATGCGCAGTTTAGAAAAGACCGAACGCTGCTGGGTGGAGTTGCTCACTATTGCTGCGAAATTGCGGTGCAGCACCTTCATAATAATCAATATGCTCAGGCTAGGGCGGAGATAAAACGCGCGTTTACATTCGAACGCAAGAGTATCCGGGCAATGCTGCTGCTGGCGGATATCGAGCAGCGCGAAGGAAGCCATAAGGCGGCTATAAAGGAGTTGCTGCGTGTGCGAGCGGCAAAGCCTGAATTCATCTCGCAATTACTCGAGCCATTGGCGTCCTGCTATGAGAGTCTCGGATCAAGAGGCGCTTTTGAAAAACTACTCAGGGCAATGGTGCTAGAAGACTCAAGCAGCGAAGCTGCGCTGATGCTGGCCAAGATAACGAGCGCAAGAAATGGAAACGCCGAGGCTATAAGTCTGCTCAGAGAGCATCTCGAGCATTCGCCATCTCAGAGGTCCTTGATTGAACTCCTAGGCTTACAGTTGGATGGACTCGATGAGAGTGTTGCCAGTACTCTAGAATCATTGTTAAATCTCGTGAAGGCACAGATTGAGGGTGGTTCGGAGTACCGCTGCCATCATTGCGGTTTTGAGACCAAGAATTTTTTTTGGATGTGTGCCAGTTGTAAACAATGGGATAAGATTCGACCTATTATTGAGCTGCCCACTCGGCAAGTAGGCAGTGCTTCTAAATAACTGTGTCAATCTATCAATCGTAAAATAGTGAGTAGTATCGGAGTGTTTGTGAAAAAAAGGATAATAGTGGCTCTGGATTTCAATTCGGCCAAGCTTGCTCTCAAGCTAGTTGATAGTCTGGATCCCAAACTTTGCCGCCTTAAGATTGGCAAGGAATTGTATACGGCCTGTGGCCCGGATTTGCTTACGCAAATACAAGGGCGTGGCTTCGAAGTATTCCTCGATTTAAAGTTCCATGATATTCCGAATACGGTAGCAAAGGCGGTGAATGTTGCAGGCGACATGGGAGTCTGGATGTTAAATGTTCATGCATCTGGCGGTAAGGCTATGATGGAGGCGGCGAGAGAGGCCTTGCTCGAATTTGGGAATCAGCGACCAAAGCTCATTGCGGTTACCGTATTAACGAGTTTAGCTCAGATCGATCTGAACCAGATTGGCATCGACTGTAGTCCGGAGGAGCAGGTGAGTAAATTGGCATTTCTTACCCGCGATGCGGGTCTAGACGGTGTTGTTTGTTCTGCTGCAGAAGCTCGCCTGCTAAGGGCTCAGCTGCCAGAGGAATTTTGCTTAGTAACGCCCGGCATACGTCGCGCAACCGATGCTGCCGGCGATCAGAAGCGCGTTCTCGGGCCTGCTGACGCTGTGCGCAACGGAAGTAGCTATCTCGTTGTTGGTCGACCCATCACTCAGGCCGATTCACCCAATGAAGCTTTATTGGAGTTTAATTCAGCCATAGATAGCGTTAGTTAATTTCTTTACTAAGCTATAGAAAACAGCCTCGGTTGTTTTCACTTAACTCTCTTTACTTTTGTTTGTTAATTTAGCGATAAGGAAATTACTATGATTAGACTAGCTATTTCAAGACTGGCGCTGGTCGCTGTCCTGTTAGCATTCTCAACAGTTAGCTTAGCGGTTGAGAATCAGCCTGATAGCACGCAGCAAATTCAAATGTTGGATATTAATAGTGCCGATGCAGCGGCAATAGCCGCAGCGTTGGATGGCGTTGGCCTGACGAAGGCTCAGGAAATTGTCGCCTACCGCGAAATGTTTGGTAGTTTTCATTCAGTGGAAGAACTCGCCGACGTGAAAGGCATCGGCGCTGTGACTGTTGAGAAGAATCGGCAGCGTATAATAGTAGTTAATAAATAGTTGCTATTTGCTTAGCTCTAAGCCCGATAAGGCACTTTCACTATGTTTTGAAAGTGCCTGATTTTAATACTGAATATTTCTAGAAGCTCGTTATAATAGTGCCTCCATACTGATTGCCGACGGGCTTGTTGAAATTGATGTCGTTATTGCTGCTATGTAGTCTGTTGTTTCTCAGCTCTGCAATCCTAACGGGATTGTTTCGCTGGGTAGCTCAAGAAATTCGGCTCATAGCTGTCCCTGTCTCCAGAAGCGCCCACTCGAAGCCCGTCCCAGTTGGAGGAGGGGTTTCGATAGTTGCTCTGATTCTATTAGTTATCGCCTACTATTATTCCACTGAACAAATTCCTGCAAATGAGTTTGCAGCCTTAATGACTGGAATTGTGATCGCATGCATCGGTATCGTAGATGATATAAAGCAGCTGAATATTCGTTGGCGTATTCCAGCCCAGTTTCTAGCTGCAGCGTATGTTGTATATTGTCTGGGTGATGTGCCGGCCATAGATTTTGGCCTGTTCAGCTTTCCCGAGTCAATATTGCTGAATGTATTGGCGATATTTGCGTTGATCTGGTTGCTAAATCTTTATAATTTCATGGATGGGATAGATGGTTTGGCAGGGTCTGAGCTGATCGCTGTAAATTTATTGTCATTAATAATTGTTATAAATAGCGATGCGGTTTTGATGCCGTTATCTGCAAGTTTCGCTGCGGTTGCAGCGGGGTTCCTGCTTTGGAACTGGGCTCCGGCGAAAATATTTATGGGGGATGTAGGCAGTAGCTTTATTGGATTTACCTTAGGGGTGATGGCGTTGCTGTCACTATTACACGGCAGCATGACTGTCTGGGCTTGGGTCTTGTTATTAGGCGTATTTATCGTAGATGCCACACTGACTCTGTTTGTGCGCGTAAGGAGCAAACAGCGCTGGTACGAGGGGCATGCGTCCCACGCCTATCAGAACGCCGCTAGGCACTACAAGAGTCACGCGAAAGTGACGATAACAGTTATACTAATAAACCTTTTCTGGCTCGGGCCGCTTGCTTGGCTATCGATTCAGTACCCTAAAATGGGTTTTCTAATAACCGTTGTAGGCCTGATACCATTGTTGTTGCTCGCGAGGCGCTTTGGTGCAGGACGTGAGAGATTTTCAATTTAGCTGCAGTGATCAGTTTGCTGGATGACTGCTAAAGGAATTGAAAGAAACTAGGAATATAGAGGATTGTCATGAAGCTATATACGATTCCATTATCACGCTCTGTGAAGCAGATATTGATGATGGCTGCGGACGCGCTAATGATAGTGACGGCCTTGGCGCTTTCTTTCGCATTGCTTGGAAAGGACTTCTTCGCTCAAGATCAGCGTTTCTATTTCTATCTTTCTCTGGCCACGACGGTCAGTATCCTAGTTTTCATCCGTATTGGCCTTTACCGAGCGCTGATTCTATATATGGGGCTGCAGAGTGGCTTTCTAATTCTGCAGGGAGTTACGGCTGCGAGTTGTCTGCTTGCTGCTTCCTATTTCTTCGCAAAGACTCCTGAGCCTTCAGATCTTTCGATCCTGCCAATCTTCTGGATGATTGCTTTGTTGCTAATCGGTGGCAGCAGATTTCTTGCCAAAGTTTTGTTGCAAAGCCTCATTCAAAACTTCAGACCGAAAGAACCTGTAATCATCTACGGTGCTGGTAGTTCTGGTATGCAACTCCTCGTCGCGCTGCAGAACGGCGATCAATACCTGCCGGTCGCATTCGTTGACGACAGTCACAATATGACGGGAAATACTATTCATGGTATTCGCGTCTATAGTCCTAACTCCTTGTACGAGCTCATAGATAGCTTTTCGGTCCGACAGATATTTTTGGCGATCCCTTCGGCAACGCATGGCGAGCGAAAGGAAATCTTGAATCGGTTGGAGCATCTTCCCGTGCATGTAAAAACGGTGCCTGATCTATTCGATATGGTTTCTGGAAAGATGGGGGTCGATGAGATCCGAGAGATTGATATCGAGGATTTGTTGGGGCGCGATATCGTTCCTCCCAATCCGGAGTTGTTGGGGGCCTGTATTACGGATCAATCGGTTATGGTTACCGGAGCGGGCGGCTCAATCGGTTCGGAGTTATGTCGGCAAATCATTGAGATCAATCCGTCAAAATTAATCCTATTGGACTCTTTTGAATTCGGGCTCTATAAATTAGAGGCGGAACTCATGGAAAAGTTGCAGAGCATAGACGGCGGCGACAGTATCGAGGTTGTCTCCATGCTCGGTTCTGTCGGAAATAGACTGCAGATGGAAAACGCGATAAAGAGTTTTAAGGTTGATACCGTTTATCACGTTGCGGCTTATAAGCAGGTGCCGATGGTGGAAAAAAATGTCGTCGAGGGTGTGCAGAATAATATATTTGGAACGCTTGTATCTGCACAGGCGGCCGAGAAATTTAAGGTAAAAAACTTTGTTTTAATTTCTACAGACAAGGCTGTGCGCCCGACGAACTTTATGGGTGCCACTAAGCGTTTTGCCGAACAGGTGTTGCAGGCGTTGGCAGAGCGTGACAATGATACGAAATTTAGCATGGTGCGTTTCGGTAACGTGCTTGGGTCTTCAGGGTCTGTGGTGCCACTGTTTCGGCGACAAATCGGTATGGGTGGGCCGGTGACCGTTACGCACCCAGAAGTAATCCGTTATTTCATGACGGTGCAAGAAGCGGCGCAGCTCGTGATTCAGGCTGGGTCGATGGCGACTGGTGGAGATGTATTTGTTCTCGATATGCGCGAGCCGATAAAGATTGTCGATCTCGCGAAGAAGATGATTCACCTGATGGGCTTTGAGGTAAAAGACGAAAATTCCTACAGAGGCGATATTGCTATCGAATACACAGGGCTACGGCCAGGCGAGAAGCTCTATGAAGAATTATTGATCGGTGAGTCGGTAACTGGCACAGAACACCCAAAGATCATGCGAGCAAAAGAAGAGACCCTGTCTTGGGACGAACTGGAGGGTTTGCTGAATAAGTTAGACCTTGCTTGTAAGCAGATTGACCTGAAAGAAATCCGTAAACTGCTTATGGAAGCGGTGGCAGGATTCGAGCCGAAAGAGGAGATCAGCGATCCACAATGGGAAGATCAAGGAGGGCAGCCGCTGCAGACTCAGGAGCAGAGTCCGAAAATTACATCTCTCTTTAAGGATTCAGCAAAGGATTAAGCGGCCTCGCAGTTTAGCGAAGGCAGTGCTTGTTAGTCTGCTTGTCTAGAAGACAGTTAGAAATAAAAAGCCCGAATTCAACGCTCGTGTTAGGAGTTTGAATTCGGGCTTTTTTGTAAGTCGTAGAAGAGCTTACTGGCGTTTTGCGGAAGTAATAATTACCGGCTCTGTAGGTACATTCTGATAGCCTCTAGTCGTGCCTGTCTCTACTTGTGCAACAACATCGACTACATCCATTCCCTCTATGACTTTGCCGAATACGGCATAGCCGAATCCACGCGATGTTTCATCTGTGTGGTTCAAATTGCTATTGTCTACGAGATTGATAAAGAATTGAGATGTGGCGCTATGAACGGCATTTGTTCTCGCCATCGCCAGCGTGCCACGATTATTCGGCACAGTGGCAGAAGCCTCGTTTTTAATAGAGTCATAGGTGGACTTCTGCACCATGTCGGGACTAAAGCCACCACCTTGAATCATGAAACCAGGTATGACGCGATGGAACACTAGGCCATCGAAGTAGTTATTGTCTGTATAGCGTAAAAAATTCTCAACGGAGATAGGCGCTTTGTCTGCCCAAAGTTCGATCTTGATAATGCCTTTATTGGTTTCGATGACAACTATAGGATTGTCTTGAGCCATCGAAAGTGAGCTCATCAGTAGAGGAATGGTAAGGAGTAATGATAGTAAGGTGCTGCGCATAAAGTGCCTCCAATGTAGCGGATATGCCTAAATTTCTGAGCCGCTAACTATACATTAATTCGTCTAGGCTTAACCATAGGTGAATCTGGGCCGGAAGTTCTTGCCCAGCTTAGGGGAGCTTACGCGGTGGATGACGCTCAAGGTTTTCTGCTCAGCAGGAAGGAAAGGGCAGAAGATTGCAAAATGAGTGCTATCTAATTAGCGCCTCAGAAAGAGAAAACCCGCATAGCTGTTGGGCTATACGGGTTTTTGTTTGGCTGCCCAACCAAGACTCGAACTTGGAACCAAGTGATTAACAGTCACCTACTCTACCATTGAGCTATTGGGCATCATCTGTTTTTCGCTAACTCGGTGTCGATATGAGTATAGCTACAAACCGCGCGTATACTAATGAGAAAAGCAGACTTGGTCAATACTCAAGCGTAGCAAATACACAGTTAGCTCTCCCATCTGTCTTAATAACAGAGGCTGTTGTAGTCTTAGGGGTTTAGCTCCAGTCGGAACCTCCAAATGGCTAGCAAGTTTAAGATTCACTCCAATTTCAAGCCTGCAGGCCACCAGCCCGATGCTATCGCCGGTCTGATTGAAGGATTAAAGGACGGTTTGCACGCTCAGACCCTGCTCGGCGTGACAGGCTCTGGCAAAACTTTCACCGTCGCCAATGTCATCGAACACATGCAGCGCCCAACTTTGGTGATGGCGCCTAATAAGACACTTGCTGCACAGCTCTACGGGGAGTTTAAAGAATTCTTCCCAGAAAATGCGGTGGAGTATTTTGTATCTTATTACGACTACTACCAGCCAGAAGCTTATGTGCCCTCATCTGATGTTTACATAGAGAAAGATGCTTCGATAAACGACCATATTGAGCAGATGAGGCTCTCCGCGACAAAGGCGCTGCTGGAGAGAGAGGATGTGGTGGTGGTTGCTACAGTTTCGGCAATCTACGGCCTGGGTGATCCGGATTCCTATCTAAAAATGGTGGTTCATCTCGACCGCGGTGAAAAGATTGACCAGCGTAATCTGCTTAAACGGCTCACAGAACTACAATACACGCGCAACGATATGGAATTACGACGTGCGACTTACCGGGTTCGAGGCGATGTGATCGATATCTATCCGGCGGAATCTGAGCGCCACGCGATTCGCATAGAGCTTTTCGACGATGAGATAGAAAAACTCTCATTCTTCGATCCGTTGACAGGGAAGCAGCTCAAGGAAGTGCCCCGCCTAACAGTCTTTCCGAAGTCCCATTATGTGACGCCCAGAGAAACGCTGTTGGCTACACTCGATGATATTAAAATTGAGCTAAAGGAGCGTTTGCAGCAGCTGCGCAGCAATAATCGCCTTGTAGAGGCGCAGAGGTTAGAGCAGCGCACGAAGTTCGATCTGGAGATGATTCAGGAGTTGGGATACTGCACCGGTATTGAAAATTATTCCCGTTATTTATCTGGAAGAGGCGAGGGCGCACCGCCTCCGACTCTCTACGACTACCTGCCCAGTGAAGCATTGGTCATTGCTGATGAGTCCCATGTCTCGATCCCGCAGCTAGGCGCTATGTATAAGGGGGACAGATCAAGAAAAGAGACGCTCGTTGAATACGGCTTTCGTCTGCCGTCGGCTCTCGATAATCGGCCGCTACGATTCGAGGAATGGGAGCAGCTGACACCACAGATTATTTATGTATCGGCGACACCGGGCGCCTACGAAGAGGAGCATGAAGGAAACAGAGTGGAGCAGGTGGTACGGCCCACCGGCTTAATCGACCCCGAATTAGAGGTGCGCCCCGCAGTCACCCAGGTAGATGACCTGCTTTCCGAGGTGCGTCAGGTAACGGCGCAAGAGGAGCGAGTACTTGTCACGGTGTTAACGAAACGGATGGCTGAGGATCTCACTGATTATCTCGCCGAACACGGTGTGCGCGTCAGGTATTTGCATTCCGATATTGAGACTGTAGAGCGTTCGGAAATATTGCGGGACCTTCGCTTAGGTCACTTCGACGTATTGGTAGGAATTAATTTGCTGCGAGAGGGTTTGGATATTCCTGAGGTAGCGCTAGTTGCCATCCTCGATGCCGACAAGGAGGGTTTTCTTCGTTCGGAGCGCTCGCTCATTCAAACCATAGGCAGAGCAGCTCGGAACCTCAATGGCAGGGCTATTCTCTATGCCGACCGAATAACCGGTTCGATGGAGCGTGCGATGGGAGAATCTAAGCGTCGTCGCGATGTGCAGTTGGAGTACAACAAAGAACATAATATTACCCCTGTCGGCGTGAAGACCAAGGTGTTGGATATCATGGAAGGAGCCTATGCTAGCCCGACCAATAGAGTGCGCAGGCGAGATAAGGGGCCGGCGGAGAAGGGGGGCGCCTTTACGCGCATTGATTTCAATGATCCGGTGGCCGTTACCAAGGAAATAAGCCTGCTAGAATCGAAAATGTATGACCTGGCAAAGAATCTCGAATTCGAAGAAGCGGCCGATACTCGAGACAAGATTGCCCAATTGAAGAATCAACTGTTAAAGCAATAACTTAAATCTGTTTTTTGGCATAAAGCCATCGACACCTTGCCCCGTGATTCCGTATAATCGCCAGTCTTTTCTATTGAGTGAAATAGGCGCGTAGCTCAGCTGGTTAGAGCGCTGTCATGACATGGCAGATGTCGACGGTTCGAATCCGTCCGTGCCTACCATTC
>TARA_B110000858_G_scaffold198524_1_pt1 | contig 31726 bp, 27 predicted proteins | sample TARA_B110000858 | Tara Oceans TARA_B110000858 (sample SAMEA4398247) | marine metagenome | biome: Polar Biome; feature: [SRF] surface water layer (ENVO:00010504); material: water (ENVO:00002006), including particulate matter (ENVO:01000060) such as... | depth 5 m | reverse complement strand
TCTAGCAATATGGGCGTGCCTGAGAGAGTAAGGGTTATTTGACTGGGATCAGGCGCCCCATTTAGGTTGTTGTCGTAGCCGGTTAACACGTCGAGCTGGCCGCTGCGCTCACTCCTTAGGGCCTGCCAGGACCGTTGCCGCGCCGCTATTACAGCCTGTAAATCCGCGGGTAAATTCTCGCGTTCCAGCAGGGTCTCGTTTATCTCCAAGGCGGAGAACAATTGCCCTTGCAGGTACAGCGCCTGTGCATAGTCGATCAAGGCTGCCCCATTATCCGGCTGCAGAAGCAATGCTCTTTCCAGCGACTCCGACGCTTCGGCGATGTTGCCGCTGTTGAGTTGCGCTGCACCGTAGAGCGCGAAGTACTCAGGACTCTGTAAGCAGTCCTCTAAGAAGGGTGCAAGCCGCTGACTCAGGGCGGGCCATTCAACGTCAGCGTCGGGATAATAGTCACTTAGGTCTGGGCAGGCTGCACTGGCGAGGCTAGGAGTAAGACTAGGGACGAGAAAGAGTCCAAGTGAAATAACTTGGACGTAGGGGCGTAGTAGTATTCGTAGTTGCTGCATACACCCTGGCTGCCTTGGGGACGTTGAGTTTGCCAAGCACAAACCGTTATCTATAGAGAACAAGATTATCTTGGATACAGGGTGAGTATGCAATACAGGATCCCATCAAGGCCACTATTCATGCCTATTTGAGGGAAGTGGGCCACATCTTGGCAAACTAATGAGACAGCTAGTTTGTTTTGTCGCCGACTCCAGCTACAACCTTAAGTTGAGGCGGCTTACGGGAGCTGCGCTTTACGGCTGTTTCTTTAAAGGCCGGCGAGAATAGGGTGTGAGGAATCCGTAGACCATTTAAGAGGTAGCTGCCCTGTGACTCTAGTTTCAGGTCATGCAGCTGCCGCGCTGCACATTCGCCAACGAGTATAGGCTGCGCAAGTTCCTCGGTTAATTCTTGTATGCGCAAGGTGATCGTAACTGTGTCACCTAATAAGGAGTGGCTGCGCCGATGTGCTGGACCGATGGAGCCAATTAGTACCGGCCCCTGTTCTATGCCTATGCCCAAGGCCAGGGGCTCGAGTCCACTTGCGGCCTCCGGTGACAACATATCCTGATCGATCGCACTCTGCATATGCTCGGCGGCTTGAAGCGCCTGCTCAGCCGCTTTCCGATCGTGTCCGTCCCATACCGCTAATAGGCTATCGCCTTTAAATTCATGCACCCGGCCGCCGTGCTGTTCGACTATTTCGGTTGCTCGGACGAAGAAGAAATGCAATACCGCGGCGGACTCTTCCGGTGGACGCGCTTCGCCGAATGCGGCGAAGTTGCGCAGGTCGGCACTCAACAAGGTGACATCGCAGCGCCTGGCATTGATAGTCGAGTTCGGCAGCGAGTAGGCGATTTCCTTGGCGACGTCCGTGGGCAGATAGCTACTGAGATTCTCATACACCCGGCCACGCTCTACACGCACGCGGCTCTGTTCCAGCAACAGCAATAGAGTCGCGGCCATCAGGCTATACACTGCCGGATACAACCAGCCTAACCAAATTTCGCTGACGCTAAGCAGCTGAATATGTAGGCTGAGTGCGGCGATAGGCAGGACCACGCCCGCCACTGGCAATCCGTATGCCGATAGCCTGCCGGGGGCGGAAGCCAATTTCCACAGCAGTGCTGCGAACAACAAACTGAGTACACCTAGCGCCCAGCTAGCCGATCTTGGTGTATACGGCATCTGCGCATCTAGCAAGCTAGCGAGTATACGCATCTGCAGTTCAACACCGGGCGTCGCACCGCTATACGGAGTGGGAACGATATCGCCCATGCTCAATGCGGTAGCTCCGACCAGCACCCAGGTATCTTCTAGCATGCCAGGTTCGACATTTCCTGAAATCACATCAGCGGCAGAGATCGCCTGAAAACTATCCGGCGACTGTTTATAGGAGATTCGTAGATTGCCCTGTGCGTCCAACGGAAGCTGAAGCCCCGGGTAGGCATCTAGCGTTAGCAGATTGTCAGGGCCGAACAAGGATGTATCGGCACTAATGCTAGCAGCCGAATTCGCATTATTTGTGGCCTGTAGAAGTGCCGCGATTGAAAGCGCAGGGTAGGCAGCACCATCTATACAGATCAAGGCAGGGAACTCGCGAATAGAGCCGTCGCTTGCCACGTTAGTGGCGATATGCCCCTTGGCAATCCCTGCGAAGCCCGCATGATTGCCGATGTAGCTCTGGGCGCTCGCTAAGCCGCTACCAGCATTGCAGTTCACGCCAGTAAGCGCATGTGACAGTGTACCCACGCGCACCGACTGATCAGACTGCAGTACGGGCACTTGGGCGATTACGGCGCCACGGGAGGATTCTAGTGCTGCGACAAGCTCAGTGTCACCGGGCTTGGCCTCGGAATAAAAAACATCGTGAATCTGTAGCTGGGCTCCAGCCTCATCGATCGCCGTTACTAGCCTTGCCATATCCTGCCGTGCCCATGGCCATGGGCCAATCTCTTCTAGGCTTTTTTCGTCGATAGCGACTAGTGTAATGCGCTGTTCCAGATTGTCGTTGCTAGATAGCGTCCAGCCCAGTGCGCCGAGGTTTTCTTCGAGGGTTTTTAAGGGACCGCTAAACACAGTGACTAGCAAGGCGCTAAATAACGCTGCCGCAAACAATACTACAAGTCGCCCCCTGCTGGGCAAGAGGTGCAGCAGTATATGAAGCGGATTGAGAGAGATTTTTGTAGGACTAGCTGTAGACATTACTGCTTGTCCCAGAGAGTTAATCCATTGACTCTACCGTTCTCCAACTGTTGTTGGAAAGAGTAGCCTGCCTCGGTACCGTCCTGACTAACCGCGCCGGTGAGACGGTGAGCGGGTGATTGGGCATTGAAATAGCCGCGCTCGGTGATACTGCCGTTGGTGGTAAAATTTACGAAGCCAGTGCTGAGATGATTGAGGCCCAACTCCGTCGAGAACAAACTACGGTCGAAATCGATATCGAGGCTTCCATGATTGACCTGCATGGCTACGATGCCGCTGTCAGAATTGTAAAAAGCCTGTGCGCTGTTCAAGGCGAAGCTCACTGGACCCAGGCCACTGTCAATTTGCGGGCTTAAGGACTCGACGCGAAACAATGCATTCTCGGCTGTTGCGACGGTTACCTTGCGGCTCGCACTGGCCTCGGCATAGCTAAGTGTAATGCGCTCCTGCATGTCCGGTTCATTGCTCCAACGACCCCAGACCAGCTGCCTGCTGCTCAGGGTAGCCACGGAAGCGGGCTGGTCGAGGGTGAACTCTGGAATATCATTAGTCACCTGTGCCGTCGCTTTTCGAGACGATATGTTCTCCAGGTAGATATCTGAGGCTTGGGATTTATCATCTGCACTGGCTGCCGGTTCGGCTAGAGCGAGCCGTACCTTTTCGCGCATCGAGCTAGGCTCTCTCTCGTGAGGCGCAGGTATCAATCTGGGGGCGATTGCCGTGCCCTCGAACTCCATCATCTGCAGAGAGTTGCCAGTGAGCTCCAGGGCATTAGTGGCACAGGGTCCAATGGCTGCAACTGCGCACTCGGCGGAGAAGGGAGCCATTACGATAGCGCCCTGATTAACCAATGCACGAGTGGTGCTCTGTGTCGCGCTCACCACAAAATCTGTTCCGCGCACGCCGATAGCAGCTATTGGGGTGTTAAGACGGAAGCGAGAGCGCGCGGCTTTGGCGCCTTCTCCCGAAATAGCCCGAGTCACTCCTTCGATCAGATTGAACTTAATTAGAGATTGCTCGGGCCGACTTGAATCATATTTGTAACTAATGATTTCAAGCTCGCTATCGGGACGTACCGAAAGCAAGGCTTCATCAACAAAATGCACATAAACGTGACCGTTGGACTGGGTCACGATCTTGTCGCCTACGTAAATTTCACTGCCAACTGCTACACGCCGGCGCGGCTGATTCTCGCTCACTAGATAGGACTTGCCTAACACCAGATTGACTGTGCCCACGGCAGCATTATCCTGAAGCCCTGAATCCTGAATTTCTAAAACAGCTGCTGCTTGGAGCGATATACTGAATACGAGTGCAGCAAAAACTCCGCAGGCGCGATTAAAGCTTGCGAAGTATCTAAGCAAGAGTTTCTTTCCAGTAACTGCGATTATGTTCATGTTGTTATGCTCCGGGAGAAGATGCCGACAAAGTAGTGGTGTCTCGCCCAAACAGGTAGTTAGTTAAAATAACTCATACCACCTTAATGCCAAGTGATACCAATCACATGCATCCAAAATACTCGTATTTGCTATTAGGTTTCAAGTACTTATAATGCCTCAGACCAGTGAGATTAGACGCTGGCCTAGCGTCGTCGGGATCAAAAGTTCATGGCTGTAACCCCCGAACTACTCAGCAGCTTTCCTCTATTAAAGACCTTGCCTGAAGACCTTCTGGTTCAACTCGCACAGCAATCCACTCTGCGCAAGTTCGCTCGCCGTGGCATTGTACTCAATGCAGGGGCTCAGGAAGAGCATATCTGCTTCCTTTTTGAAGGACGGCTACAGGGTGTCGACTTTACCATTGATGGGCGCGAAGTTGGCCTCTTCTTCGTCGAACCTGGCGACTTCTGCGGCGAACTAGGGCTTTTTGACGAAGGCGGCCAACCAGAGTACATCATCGCCCTAACCCCCGTCGTCGTCGTCAATATACCCAGGGAAAGCATTAGAGAGGTGATGCTGCGTGATGCTAATGTGGTAAACATGCTGGGACGTAAGCTCGCGGCCCGAGTACGCCAGATGACTGAGCAACGCACACTATTAGGTCTGCCAAACGTATCACAGCGCGTCTACTGCCAGCTGTGGTCCCTAGTAGGCAGCGACACCGATAGCAACGACAGACCTCATGAACCCCCAGTCATAAGCAATGCACCTACCCACCAAGAAATCGCCATCATGCTGAATGTAAGTCGTGAGACCGTCACTCGCGTGTTTCAGAAATTACAGAATCAGAAAGTTGTGCAACGCACTGGTCCCGGCAGCTTGTCGATCACCGATCTAGCTACACTTAAACAGCTGGCAGAAGGAAGCCGTGAGCTCTAGGCTCATCCCGCTAAAGATCAATAGACAGAAAGCCAGATGCGGCACGGTTGCAGAGCCGAAAATTTTCCCAACAAATTACCAACTATTCAGTGGGGGTTGAAAATGTCCAGCCGATACCCAATTAATACAGCTCGGTTGCTTAGCTTTTCGAGGGTTACACCCTGCGCAGCCATTTCTATTGATTGGGGCACAATAACAAGCCGGCACTCTCACGCTCGTGCATATGACAGATAAAAATGACAATGAATAAACCAACAAAAAAACATGAAGAACTAAGCAGCGCCTTCTCGTCAGTGAAGCGATACTTCATCTACGCCGGCCTGTTCAGTGCAGCCGTTAATCTTTTAATGCTCGCCCCAATTATCTATATGTTGCAGGTCTACGATCGAGTAATCGGCAGCGGCAGCATGTCGACCTTGGCCATGCTAACCATACTACTGCTGTGCCTTCTGAGTGCCGCGGGCGCTTTCGAATGGGTTAGATCCAGAATCCTCATCGGCGCTAGTAACCGTCTGGAAGCAGATCTGCGCAGCCGGGTCTTCGACGCGACTTTTAAGCGGGCTTTGCTAAGCAGTCAAAGCAATGCACAACCAAACGCAGATTTGACTGGGCTGCGCCAGTTCCTTACTGGTAATGGTCTTTTTGCCTTCTTCGACGCGCCTTGGTTTCCAATCTATGTCGGCATCATGTTTATGTTCCACCCCTGGTTCGGGGTCGCCGCCATTTTCGCCGGTATTGTCATGGTAGTTCTCGCCTACGTTAATGAAATGGTGACCAACAAGAAATTGCAAGATGCAAATTCCAAGGCCTACGGAGTTAGCAATCAGATCGGACGCAGCCTACAAAATGCCGAGGTAATCGCAGCCATGGGAATGACTGCAAACATACGTAGTATTCAGGAAGCCCAATCCGATGAGGTACTGCAGCTACAAACTAATGCAAGCAAACGGGCTGCCTTGCTTACCAGTATCACGAAGTCCTTTCGCCAAATAATGCAGTCCATGTTGCTAGGCCTCGGCGCCTTGCTCGCCTTGCAGCAGGAAATTTCTCCGGGAATGATGATCGCCGGTTCGCTATTACTAGGCCGTGCCCTAGCGCCGATCGATCTTCTGGTAGGCAGCTGGAAAGGCTTCTCCGTAGCTAGAGCACAGTATGAAAGACTCGGGGATCTGTTAGAACAAATACCTGCGACAGCAGAGACTATGGATCTGCCAGCGCCAACGGGCAATCTGATAGCAGAGCAGGTTACTGTTATCCCCCCAGGCGCACAGGTGCCCTCGGTAAGGTCGGTATCATTGGCGCTAACTGCCGGCGAGTCTCTCGCGATCGTAGGCCCTAGTGCATCGGGCAAATCTAGCCTCGCACGCGCTCTATTAGGTATCTGGCCTGCCGCCGCTGGGCATGTTCGGTTGGATGGCGCGGATGTCTCCGCTTGGGATCGAGAAAAACTGGGGCCCCATATAGGTTATCTGCCGCAGGACATTGAACTCTTCGACGGCACGGTTTCAGAAAATATCTGCCGCTTCGGCGATGTGAGCCCAGAGAAAATCGTAGAGGCCGCACAACTTGCTGGCGTCCACGAAATGATTCTACATCTGCCTGAGGGCTATGACACCGTGCTTGGCGGCAGCGGCGGTGTTCTCTCCGGCGGACAGCGACAACGCATCGGTTTAGCGAGAGCGGTATACGGCAGTCCTAGCCTTCTCGTTTTAGATGAACCTAACTCCAATTTGGATGAGCAGGGCGAGAGGCAACTCGCAGTGACCCTAGAGCGGATTAAAGCCTACCGCTGCACCGTGGTAGTGATCACCCATCGTACTCTCGTACTGGGAAGTGTCGATAAGATCCTAGTCATGCAAGACAGCAAAGCCGCACTATTAGGACCTCGAGACGAAGTGCTAGCTAAGTTGCGAGAACAACAAAAACCCGCTGCACAAGCTGTTGAAAAGCCAGCGGCGCTGAAATCAAATGAAGGTGCATAAACAAACCTGTGCACCCAAATGGAAAATTATTGAAATGACGACCGATCAACTCCCGACAAATTCCGACTCTCGCGACATTGGAGAAGAGCTCTCCGATATGGAGTCTCCCAAACGCTTCGGGCTCATACTTTTCTTCCTCGTGTTTGGCGTGTTTGGTTTGTGGTCCATACTTGCCCCCATAGAGGGTGCCGCTCATGCCCCCGGCACAGTTGCAGTTAAGACTTACAAGCAAATCGTGCAACACCTCGAGGGTGGCATCGTGCGTGAAATCAGAGCGCGCGATGGCGATGTAGTGAATGCCGGAGACCCTTTGCTGATATTGGATAACACTCAATCATTAGCACAACTGGAAATCGTAAACGCTCAGTTTGCGGCAGACAAGGCCTTGGAGGCGCGTTTAATTGCCGAACGGGATGGCTTGAATGCGGTTTCCTATCCAGCAAGTCTTTCGAGCAGTGAATATAATGCCTCTGCCGAAATAGGCGCACAGAGCCAGATTTTTGATTCTCGAAGAGTCGCCCTGCAAGGTAGTGTTGAAGTTCTACAACAGCGTATAGAGCAATTGCAATCAAGCCTAGTTGGACTGCATGCTTTAAGGGAGAGCAAAGAAGAATTAGCCAGCTCTTATAATGAAGAACTACAAGACGTGCGCGCACTGCTTGAAGATGGATTCTCCGACCGCACACGACTTCGAGAGCTGCAGAGAAACTCCTCGAGCTATAGCGGCCAGGCGGCGGAGTTAACCGCCACTATTGCCTCCACCGAAATTCAGATTGGAGAGACTCGTCTGCAGATTCTTCAACAAGAGAAAGAATTCCGCAATGATGTCATCGGTCAGCTCGCCGAAATCCAGACCCGACTAAAAGACAGTACGGAAAGAATTAACGCTCTAAAGGATGTGGTAATTAGAACTGTAGTGCGCGCTCCGGTTGCCGGTGTGGTCAATGGCATGCAAGCTCATACCGAAGGCGGTGTAGTGATAGCGGCATCGGAAATTGCACAGATCGTACCACAGAGCGAAGAGCTCATTATTGAAGCTCAACTCTCGCCGCTTGATATCGATCGCGTAAGTGAAGGGCAGGAAGCAATAATACGATTTTCAACATTCAGCCAGAACGTAGTGCCCACTATTTATGGCAGTGTCATCAGTATCTCCGCCGACAGCTTCATAGACGAGTTTACGGGTGTGCCTTATTACACAGCTCGCATCGAAGTTAACCCCGAAAGCATGCAAGAGCTGGGCGATCTGGCGCTGATTCCTGGCATGCCGGCTGAGGCATTTATTTCCAGCGGTTCGCGTACACTATTACAATATTTGTTTAAGCCTCTATCCAATTCCGTCGCGCGTAGCTTGATAGAAGACTAGCAAATGAAACACAAAGCGTACCTAATCGTCTTCGCCTTTAGCTCTATCTGCAGCTTGTCATCTTCTGTTTCTGCTGCGGAATCTATGCCACTTGACCCCATAGGCACAACGCTGGAAGATTTTTTTACTGCCGCGCTTAACTATAGCCCGCAATTAAAAATTGCCGAGGAAAGCATGAGCATCGGAGCCGCAAGAAAGCGTGCGGCCAACGGCCGACTGCTTCCGCAGCTAAATGCCACGGCAAATGTATCCGACAATCGGCGCAATTCATCTGACCCTAATATACTAGGAGAACAAAGGTTCGACGGAGAACGCTTTGCGCTGCAGTTAAGCCAAGTGCTCTTCCACTGGCAAACGTTTTCACAACGCAATCAAGCTAAACTGATAGAGAGCCAGTTAGAGGCTCAGTACTACGGCGAGTTGGCTATTCTATTTTCCGATGTCGCCGAAAAATATTTTAATGTCTTACAAGCAGAAGACGGCTTGGAGTCGATGGACGCTGAATTAAATGCTGTACGCAATCAGCTCAATCAGATTCAGAGTATGTATGATCGCCAGCTCGCACAGATTACAGATCTGTATCAGGCGCAGGCAATCGTAGCGGCAGTAGAGTCAGAGCAACTGCAGCTGCAGAGCGAAGTCGCACTGCGTCAGGAAGCCTTGCGATCTATCACAGGTTTATCTGCCGGGCCGCTGTATCGACTGAGTGACGATGCGCAGATACCGCCACTACAGAACAGCATCAACTATTGGGTACAGCAGGCGCGCAGTGGCAACTATCAAATCAAGGCCCGCGAGTTTCAGTTGCAGGTAGCTACAGAGCGTATATCGGAGAGCCGCGGCGCCTATATGCCGAGGGTTTCTCTTATCTTACAGAAGCAGGACTCGAACGTCGGCTTTGAGAATGCTCCGGTAGCGCAGAATGACAATACTTATATAGGGCTAGACGTAACAATTCCCCTGTACGCTGGCGGCAGCAACCGCGCGGCGGTGAGTGAGGCCCATAGCCAAGAGCTGATCGCCGAATATCAGCTACAGCAACAGCAATTGGAAACCAGCGAGCGCGTACGCAATGCTTACCTACAAGTACAGTCTAGTGAACTTCGAACAGAGGCGGCTGATAAATTACTTGAGTCCACTATCTTGTCGGCCACGGCTGCTCAACGTGGATTTGAATTGGGCACGGTAACTAACGTCGACGTACTAAATGCGCTACGCGATCAGTTTCGTGCCGAGAGAGACTTGCAACAGACGCGCTACGAGCATGTCATTTACAATCTTTTACTCAAACGGGAAACTGGGATCTTGACTGCCGAGGATATGCTGGAAGTAGGTAGCTGGCTTGAAGCACCTTAGTTAGAAACACGCCTAGAAACACCTTCACAGATATAAATCGATAATCTTGTGCGTGACTTCCTTCAGTGAGATAGCGAGCTCTTCCTGAGAATACAGATAGAAGCCTTCCGCATGGCTTACCTCCGCAGGCAGGGTGAACGTGCGCCCCTTATCCAGAGACAGCACCAGTTCCTCGTAGTTGTTCTCATCATTCTGGCTTGCATAGACAGCCATCGCCTGTTCTTTGCGAGGTATCTGCGTCGTGATATCGATCAATAGATTAATCGGATTCTGGACAGCGACCTCATAGGAATAGGCATTCGGTGCCGAACTTTGTCCTAACTGTTGTAGTGCCGCCCAAACCAGCAAGGATGCAATGCGATGATCTGGATGCAGCTCAAAAGGCCCGGGAAAGAAAACACTAGCTGCTTCTACGTCTCTAATTTTTTGACAAATTCTATTAACGAGTTCTTCGCTGACAGTAAGCCCGCGGTCTGGCTGCTGCCAGCTATCGACACTCGATATACCCAATATTTCTGCCGCCTGATGGACTTCCCTTTCTCGCACGTCCACAAGATTACTGGTATCGCCGCCCAAGGCTCCATCAGTCATGACCACAAGATGAGTCTCTATGCCCGCCTCACAAGCCTTCAGCAAACTTCCACCCATGCCATAGGTCTCATCATCGGCATGGGGCGCGAAAACCAGCCATGGGCCTGGCGGCAACGCTGATGTCTGGAAGGGAATTAACTTGTGTTCCGGATTTAGCTGGTGATTCGACATAGCAGGGGAGTATAAAGCAGCTTGGCTAAAATTGTTGAAGCCGTGATTATAGGGGCTTGGGGCAGTAATTTTTAGTTTTTTAATGCAATTCGTGGTTAAATTCACAGCCTCACAATCAAACTAACTGTACTAGCTAGTTAAGCAGCTACGAAACACACTACTGGATCGGGAATGTTACTTACTCTGCTGCGTGAATGGATGCTGACTCCCTTCACCAATTACCGACTCTTTCATAATTTCTCTAAGCAGGATTTCCTGGCCCAGTTCACCGCGTCTATTGGCGGTTTTCTGTGGCTTATTCTCACGCCAGCCGTTCACATACTCATCTATTCATTCGTTTTCATTTATGTGTTCCAGATAGGGCGGGTCGAGGGCTTTGGTGAGACTAGCTTCGTGGTTTTCATGATGGTGGGCTATTTGCCTTGGTTTGCCTTCGCGGACTCGATCGGCAAATCTACTGGACTGCTGCTCGAGAAAGCTCCGCTAATTACCAAAGTAAAATTTCCAGTGCAGGTAATCCCCTATGTGGGCACGGTCATTCCCTACCTAACCCATGCTATAGGCGTCGGCATCTTGCTACTGTATTTGGCGACGCAGGGATATTTGAATTGGATGTGGCTCTATTTGCCGATTATTTTCTTCTTCCAGTTTCTTTTTACACTTGGCCTAGTCAGTATTCTTTCTGCCCTAAGTGTCTTTCTCCGTGATCTGCAACAACTGGTTGCTCTTGGTATAACTGCCTGGTTCTTCCTTACGCCGATCATGTATCCGGTCACAATGATACGCAGCGACACTGTACAGACTTTATTCCTGATAAATCCGATGCATAGCTTCGTCAGCCTATATCGGGAGATAGTATTGCAAGGGGAGATATCCCTTCTTCATCTACAGATAATTATTCCAGTATCCCTGATCATTTATTTTTTCGGTGGCTGGTTATTTATGAAGATCAAACAGGCGTTCGGCGATGTTTTGTAATTCGATTTTTTATAGGGAGAACCGATCGTGACGCGTGTCTCGGTTCAAAATCTGCATAAGGAATTCAAGATCTACGAGCGGCCGCAAGACAAGCTGTTCGAGATACTGCTGCGCAAGCAAAGACACCAACTCCATCATGTGCTGAATGATATATCGTTTACCGTACCGGACGGCAAGAGTCTGGGAATCATCGGTGACAACGGCGCCGGCAAATCAACTCTACTCAAACTCTTGGTCGGCACACTACAACCCACTAGTGGGGATATCGTAATCAACGGGCAGGTGGCTGCACTGCTGGAATTGGGAGCCGGGTTTCATCCCGATTTTTCAGGCCGTAAAAATATCTTTCTTAATGCAGCCCTGCTCGGTGTACCCGATGACAATATAGTAGAGATGGAACAAGACATTATTGAATTTTCCGAACTCGGCGAGTTCATCGACAGGCCGGTTAAAACTTATTCATCGGGCATGTACGTTCGGCTCGCCTTCTCCATCGCAACAATGGTACGACCGGATATTCTGGTTATCGATGAAGCACTGTCTGTTGGTGATATGGCGTTTCAAAAAAAATGTGTGCAACGCATGAATGAATTTCGTCAGCAACAGAAGACAATGTTGTTCTGTAGCCACTCAATGTTTCATATACAAGAATTATGTGAAATGGCAATCTGGATAAACAACGGCAAGATTCAAGAAATTGGAGAAAGTGGTAAAGTTGTAGGGCTGTACGAAGACTTCACCAACAATAAGAAAGCCTATAACAGCATACAGGAAGACATACCCGAAGAGCTGCGCTCTACCGAAGCTGCACAGGAAAACGTACAGGACTGCCGCATCAATTCTATAGCCGTTAAGTCATTAAACGGTGATGATATAAGCACAATAAAGCCATTAAGCGATGTGCTGCTGGAAATGGAAGTCGAAGTTCTGGTAGATAATATAGAAGGGCACTTCGGCTTCGCCTTCATGAAAGGCCCTGAGGAAATGATAGCCGCCTTTCTTACTACCAATGACGATGAAGTTGAGATTGGCGCACTCTCGAAGGGCAGCGTATTCAAAGTCGCCCTAATAGTCGAGAAGGTCGCCATGCGGGCAGGGGAGTTCTATGTTCTCGGCGGGATTGCCGATAAGAGTGGTCTACTCTGGTATGAAACCAAATTCAGTAAACTTTTAACTATAGAGCCAAACAAAGGTCTTGGAACCATGACCATGAAATGCGAATGGCAACTCGATAAGAAGAGCTAAAGCTCTATTCCATACTGTTCTACTCTAGCCTTCGCTGTATCAGGCAGCACCCCATAAGGGTCAAGCTTATAGATTCTGGGCAGGGCACTACCGCTGCGAACCTCTACGATCTCCATATAGGCCTGACGAACTGTGTCTTCGGGCCCAGCTGCATCGGTATCAAGCTCTTGGATATTAGATGGCTGGCCTGTTAAGGCAATGTTACTAGGCTCCTGCTTCCGGTAGACAAAGATCGAATAGATATTCGACGTATTCGTGCCCACCCATTGCCTCAGTTCCTGCAGATTCTCGAAAGGTACGATCTCGGCAACTTCAGCGCGATTGCTAATGTCTTCCTGTTCTCTATAGGCGATTATTGTTTCTATAAGTTCCTCGTCCAAACCCGGCAGGAGCCGCATCGCCTCTCGGGTCGCCAGGTTGAGGTTTAGCGTTCGTCCATTGCCGTAAATAGTGAAAGCTGCATCTAAGTTGATCCCCTCGAGCAATTCGGCAAAACCACGCACCTGCAGTATTTCTTCCACTGTATCGAGCTCGGGGTTGTTGCGGGGAACGTAGGCCTGATCTAGCCCCAGATAGTAGTCCTTCTCTGCGCCATTCAAGCCTTCTAGATCGTTCAAGTCTGTCCAATCGGTCCAGGCAGCGAGTAAGTCTTGCACCTCTTCTGGATCGGCATCGATTCCACCCAGTAATTTCTCGATGAGCAACTGCATATTGGCGCGCGGTATTCGATTCAGGTTTATCTTGCCCGCATGATCGTAGATGCGGACAACCATGTTCTCAGGCAAGCCATAGTTTAACTCCAGAGCCTCTCCATCAAAGCGGTAGGCGGGGAGGCGCAACTCGCCTTCTGCGCTTTCTTCCAGCTGTTGATCGATAGGCGCTGGCATACGCTCTAACATGAGCTCCATCTCGGCGAAGTTCACGGCAGCCATAAGCTGCGCCCAATCCTGACTTGCATCGCGGTTATGCGCAGCCGTCTGCGCCGACAGCCTGACTTTGCCGGCCATTGCCGTGACAAGAACTGTCAATAATACTGTCGTCCATAGGACAATAATAATGACTGAGCCAGATTGCCTGCTTAGGTTTTTCATACGGATCAAAAAACTACACTCCTGGAAGGTCGAATACTTCGATGCTGGTTGTTTTTAATACGCGCGACTATCTCTAACTCTTCTTTTACATCCTTAAAATCTCGCTCCGGAACAAAGTGGACATACACTGCAATAGGAAGACTTAGCTCCTCTTCGCCTAGCCATTCATCGGTCCAGAGCCTGTTTTCATTTAAGTCCTGATAGAGATAACTAAACTCAGCACTATAATTCTTTAGAATCAAAATCGGCTCGCTCTCGCTTAGCCTCTCGCTAGGGTTGTCGCTAAAAGCTGGAACAAGACTCAGGTAGACGCCTTCGCCTGCCACGGAATATATTTCCCAAACAGTGAGTCCCGAGCTACGCTGTGGAGATACTGCCGAAACGAAACTAAGATAGTCATCCTCACCGTGAAAATAAATCTCACGCCCTAGCGTATCGAAGTTGGTATAGCTATGAGGGAAAGCCCCATGTAGCGCACGATCTATCTGCAACACTACCAGCGCCTGATCGAGACTCTCATCCAACACATCAGAGTTGCGATTCCAGTCTTCTGCCACGATGTAGACACCGGAACTCAGCAGGCCGAGCAGCAGCGCAGTCAAACCTAGGGAGAGGATAATTTCTACTAGCGTAAAACCTGCCTGCTTAACTGTTTGTCTGACTATTTGCATAGGCGATTTACTGTGGAAGGTCCAGTAGAATCCAACGACTACCCGCAATTGACTGATTGCGTTCTCGATTAATTACTTCATAGGCTTGAAATGCGTGTACGGTTGCCTGTGTCTTTCGTATCGGGTCTTCCAAGAGATCCAGAGGGCGGGTCTGATAGCTATCGTCTTGAAGTATCTCTTCGACTTCTGAGTATTCATTTTCTAGGAGTGCGAAATTAATAGCGGCCCGAACACGCGTTGCCTGTATCAGGCTTTCTTCCGCGCGCCACGAGAGTTGCTTGCTGCCTCCGACTAGAGAGAACAGTCCGCCAAGCACAAATCCAGTAATAGTTAATGCCGCAATTACTTCTAAGAGAGTAAAGCCTGCCTGAGCGTTGTACGGGTTTCTCATCACAATTCTCTATCAGGATCTCTGCTGGAGACTCTGCCGGTGAACGGGTCTATGTTGATGATGCCGGTTTGATCTGCCTGAGCAAACAGCAGCATGCCGCCGGTACTTCCTCCCTCAGGATAGAATGTCACCTCGGTGCTTTTCTCGATCTCGATTTCTCTGCCGGTACTGTCGCGAAAACGCAAATTGACGCCCGCGCCGTTCCACTGCGCTACGATGTTACTAAGGCTGAGATGTGTCTCTTCGCTATCTAGCTGATCAATGTCAGCGGCGGGTATTACACTGAAGCTAACCGTGCTGGCCTGTCCGGATACTACCGCTGTACGCCTCGCATAGTTGAGTAAGGATTGGGCCTGACGTAACTGGGCATTGAAGCTGCGAGCTTCCAAGCCGCCAAGGTTCGGGACTAGCAAGATGCTAGCCGTGGCGATGATGGCGAGCACGAGGATTATTTCGAGCAGCGTGAAGCCACGCTGCTGTTCAGGCGTTAACTGCCTGGGCTTGGGAACAGCAGCCGCTCTACAGCCCAATATCGGCGTCATCTTCTTCGCCGCCGCTCATGCCATCGGCTCCGTAGGATAGTAGCGTGAACTCTCGGCCATTACTTTCATAGACATATTCATTGTCCCAAGGGTCTCTGGGAACGGCTCTACGCAGATAAGGGCCATTCCAGGATGCTCTATCGGTATCATCCTCCATCAAGCCCTCAAGACTGTCTGGATACTCGCCAACATCTAGCCGATAAATATCTAACACAGCCTCCAGCCTGGAAATCTCTGTTCTGGCTACATCGCGCATCGCTCCGGCCTGTTGATTAAACAAGTTCGGCGCAACCATTACCGCCAACATGGCGATGATCGCCATCACCACGAGAATTTCGATGAGTGTGAGTCCATCACTTCGCTGCATTCGCTTATTCAATTTTTTGTTCTTCCTGTGGTTCATGATTAATACCTATTCCCCTTGCTTGGCGACTAATACTCAGCAGCTTCGATTAGATCGGACACCATGTCGAATCGATCAAGGATGTCTTGGTAATCTAAGCCTGTTTCGGCATTCAGATTAATGATCTCAGGTCTTAACACGATGAACAGTTCACGGCGTTCTACAGTTTCCTGTTGGTAGGAGAATAGCCTGCCCAGCAGTGGCACTCTATTCAAACCGGGGACACCGGTATTCAAACTTTCAGTATCTGTCTGAATCAATCCGCCAAGTACTACGTTCTCGCCTTCGCGCACCACAACAGTAGTATTGATTTCCTGGTTATTGAAAACAGGGTTATCTCTCACGCCAGCTGCGCCATTATCTACTGAAGAAAGTTCCTGTCGAATTATCAGATTAACAATACCTTCGTTATTTATCTGCGGTGTGACAGACAATACGATACCCGTGTCACGGTACTGGATATTAGTCGTGGCGATGCCGCCGTTGCTAATAGACTGGCCTTGCTCTACCGGTACCTGCGAACCGATCTGAATCTCACCCTCCTGATTATTGGTCACCGTCAACGAAGGTCGAGCCAACAAGTTAACGTCGTTGTTAATGGCGATCGCATTCAAGGTCGCATCGACCTGTGAGGCCCCGTCGATGAATGATTTAGTAAACAACAATCCACCAAGCTGCGGTACGAAGTTGGTAGATGTAGTAGTAGAAATTGGATCGACTACGCTGTCAGCGGCTATCCGCGACCAATCCACACCAAACTTAGTCGCGTCGCTGAGTGTGATCTGCGCGATAACTGCATTGATCATTACCTGCAGCGGCACCGAGTCGAGTTGATTGATCGTCGTAAGTAGTTGTCGGTAGTCGCGCGCCGTGCTGCGAATCAGCAAACTGTTTGTGGCCTCGTCTGCCACGATCTTTACGCTTAGATTTGCCGAAACAATAGTACTAGTTAAGCTAGTCGTCGCGGCACTATTTCCATCTGCGAGCTCGGCCGTCTCTAGCCTGTTGTTAGCAGCGCCGTTGCCACGATTTGGAACCGCCGGCTCGTCGTCATCCTCAAAGACCTCAGAAAGGGTTTCTGCAAGCTCCACCGCACTCAGATTATTAACCTGATAGTGAAACAGCTGCTCCACCTGTTCCTGGCCGTCAGAATCTAAGATTTTAATCCAACGAGAAATTTCCTCGAAGCCCCGTGTTGCTGGTGCTGTCACGAGGATTCCATTGATTCGCTCTATTCCCTTCACTTGGTAGGCAGGCGTTGTGCCCTCGATTAATAAGAGAATCTCGCTCAGTTCATCGGCAACTTCTATCGCATTGGCGTTGGATAATTGATAGAGATGAATGCCCTGATTCTGAAATGGATCTGCGTCGACGAGAAACAGCAGTTCGTTGATGCGCTGCAATTGCGATTCGCTCGCGGATATAGCCAGCGTGCCATTTCCGACCAGTGTTCGCAGCTCGCCATCCGGAGCAAGCAGCGGCTCGATAACTTGCACTGCAGCCTCTGTAGAGATGAAGGTAAGTGGCGTAATCTGCAGAATACGCGCGGCGCTACCTTGGCCCAGCGTGTCCGGCGTCGCAATCTCTATTGGCAGATTGCTATTGATCTTACGCGCATTGTAGACATTGCCCACACGATTCAGAACCACGCCTGCATCCCGTGTTAGCAATCGAATTAGCGGCCAAATATCGGCCTGACTCAATGGGCGAGCCGAGGAGGTGCGAATGCTGACTTTGTTGTCGATAGTCGGATCGATAACGATGCTCACGTCCAGTAAATTGGCGAGTTCTTCCAACACCAGACGAAGATCCGCCTGTTCGTAGTTGAATTCGACAACGTCCTCTACCAAAGCTTGTTCGGGGATAGGTGCGGCCTCTTGCAAGCCATCATACTGCAGTGCATCACCGTCTCGGTTGATCTCGTTGATAATCGACTGTTGCTCAGCCGAAATATTAGCCTCTGCCTCGGGCACTACAACAGCTGCGCTTCGACTAGGCGCCGTCCGCGTATTTGCGTTGCCACTAGCCTGTCCATCATTGCCTGCAGCCAGCTGTGCATCCAATACGGCACAGGAGGAGAGGGCGAAACCGACTAGCAGAAGTGCCAAAGGTTTTTTCGTTGCTTGTAGAATTTGCTTAGACTTCACAATGTTCTCCGAGAATTAGAAATCCACCGCATTCATACTGAAAACGGCTGACAGCATGGTGATGGTGATACCGCCAACTGCAATGGCGAGAATTATTATTAGGGCAGGCTGCAAGGCAGCTACCAAACTAGAAATTTGATTACGCACGCTTGTGTCGAAGGTGGCGGCAGACTTGATCAAAATGTTCGCTGTTCGCCCTGACTCTTCGCCTACTGCTACTAACTGATGAAGCAGCGTTGGGAATTGATTTGTCTTTTCTAGAGAAACGCCTAGCCCCGCTCCACCCCTAACGTCTTCTTCCACCTGAACTAGGTGAGTTTCCAAGACGGTATTGCCAACAACCTCTCTGGATACACGCAGCGCGCGAATTAATGGGATACCTGCCCCTAATAAGGCGCCTAGTGTTCTCGCGAAGACTGCGCACTCTTTGTAGAGGATTAAGGTGCCCATCATCGGTAGAGACAATAGAAAACCATCCTTCTTTAGTTTCGAGGCAGGCTCTTTATCTAGGCGCTTCCAGAAGAACACGAGAAAGCCGATGAACACGATAATAAGATAGCCGTAGCTCTGAATGCCGCTGCTTAGAGAGAGCAGGAAGGCCGCCGATGGTGGAATCTCAGTGCCCGCGTCTTCGAACATCGCGGCAAACTGGGGGACAACAAAGACTAAGAGTAAAACCACGGAGAGTACGCCGGTAATAAGCAACACGATCGGATAGATCATTGCCGAGATAATTGCCTGCCGGGTCTTGGCGCTGGTTTCTAAAAATTCTGCAAGATCGGGTAGCATTTTATCTAGAATGCCACCTTCTTCGCCCGCGCGTACGATATTAATGTACATCTTGCTGAAGACTCTAGGATAGGCCTCCATCGCCTCGGCAAGGCTTCTACCTTCCTTCACCTCACGCAGTAGGCTCACGACGAGCTCGCGCATCGCGGCCGATTCTGTAAGGCCTTCTAACAGCCGCAACGACCTGTCGATTGGTACACGTGCCTCAACGAGAGTACATAGACCATTGGTGAAATCCAGCACGTCTGTCTGGGATATACGTTTGCCGCGGATCTTCTCGGCGGCATCCTTCGTTTCATGTATCTTGACTGGTGTTAGATTTTTGCCCTTCAAAATGCGCACAGCCTCGCGCTCGGTATCCGCACTTAGCTGACCGTTAAGCATCTTGCCTTGTGCATCGAAGGCCTGATATTTGAAGTAGAGAGTACTCATATCGCTCTGGTTACCCGTACGACTTCTTCCGGCGTAGTCATTCCATTCGCTAGCTTCTCGAGTGCATCCTGTCTGAGGGTTTTCATGCCTTCCTTGATTGCCTCGTCACGAATAATATTCGCGTCTGCACCCGAGGCTATGTGGTGGCGAATCGCATCGCTCATGATCAAAAGCTCATACAGACCTACTCGACCCCGATATCCAGTCTGACCGCAGCGCTCACAGCCACGGCCACGGCGAATCTCACTTATAGTATTCGCATCAATCTCTAGCGCCGCTGCCTCGCCTGTACTAAGCGGATGAGTCTCAGCACAGTCGGTACAAACTCGCCTAACCAACCGCTGTGCCTGGATAGCGAGCAGACTAGAGCTAATTAGATAACCCTGTACACCCATATCCTGTAAGCGAGTAACAGCTCCGGCTGCATCGTTGGTATGCAGCGTGGAAAATACCAGATGTCCGGTAAGCGCCGATTCGATCGCAATCTCTGCAGTCTCATGATCACGAATCTCACCGATCATCAATACGTCGGGGTCTTGTCTAACGATCGAACGCAAGCCCTGTGCGAAGCTTAGTCCGATGCTGGCATTCGCCTGAATCTGCGTGATGCCGTCGAGTTGATATTCAACGGGGTCTTCAACGGTAATTATCTTTTGCGTCTCATTATTGATCTTCTCTAAGGTTGCGTACAAGGTAGTCGTTTTTCCACTGCCTGTTGGCCCTGTTATTAACACCATGCCGTGGGGCTGGGTGACGACACTTTGATACTGATCGAGAATTTTTTCGGGCATTCCCAATTGCTGTAGACTTACGGCAGTATCGCTTCTATCTAATATCCTCAATACGACAGATTCGCCATGCACACCCGGAAGAGTCGACACACGCATATCGAGTTGCTTGCCACCTACTTGATAATCTATGCGGCCATCTTGCGGCAAGCGCTTCTCGCCGATGTCTAACTTCGCCATGAGTTTCAAGCGTGATGCAACCGCGTTGTGTATTTTGATAGGCAAGCGTTCAATACGCGTCATGATGCCATCGACTCGACAGCGGATATACAGATGACTTTCGTTAGGCTCAAAGTGTATGTCACTAGCATCGAGGTCTAGCGCTCTAGCAAAAAGATGGTTTACTAGCCGAATGATTGGTGCTTCTGACGCGAGATCGCTTAGAATCTCGTCATCGGCAAAACCAGAGACGAAGATATCTTCGTCTGTACTCTCCATCTGCGGCGAGAGTTCCGCGCGCCAGTGCCGCATCAGGCGACGCACTTCGTCTGCCGCGCTAATAGAAAATTGTATTTCCTCGTTCAAGATGAAGCGTATCTTCGCACGCAGTTCTATACTGGGCGCGTGTTCACAGATGAGCCTGCCGGATTCAGCAAAGTCCTGCGCAGGTACGATCCCTTCCGGCTCCAATAGCTGTCCGAAAACGGCGAGCGTCATCGCTGACGGCTCTGCTGCTACTTGATTCTCGCTTTCAATCATCTGTTACTCGTAGCCTCTTCGACAAGGCCTTCGCTGCGGGCAAAGCCAACCACCGTGATCGAGCCGCTGTATTGATTTCGACTCCGATTTACGTTGAATGCGGTCACGCGAAGCCTCGGTGTTGAATTTTCCAAGCTCTCCAAGAAACGAGTCGTGTTCGCTTGATCGTTCGTACGAAACGACATCTCCTGTCGAATGAGCAACCAATTATCTGCCACCATGCGATCGGCTAGACGCGTCGAGCTTACAGTTATGCCTGACTCTCGCGCTTGCAAAGAGAGCGCACGTTGGATATTCGCCTCGACGATAGGTATCGTCTCACCACTAAAAGTCTGGCTGTTCAACTCGGCAATCTGCGACTCAACTTCGACGCGGCGCTCGCGCCAGCTAGCCGTGTTCTCTATAAGGCGTTGCTCACGAGAAATATCAATCTCTAGGCTTTCGATATTGTCCTGCCTTTGGGCATACAGCGACGTGATCGCTGGCCAGCCACTAGTGACCACCAATAGCAGGGCCACGGCAGCAGCTAGTATCAGAATATTTCTTTCGCGTTTAGATATTCGCATCAATAGTATTTCTTTTCGGTTTCACTCTACTGTGACTACTCATCTGGAAAATAGCGCACCATGTATCCCTCAAAATTTACCGTGCTGATTCTGAGGTCAATATAGTATCTTTGATTATTGGTTGCCCTGGAGAAGACGACCTCGGTAAACATCGGGTCCTGTTCCAGGCGCTGCAATATAGCCTGCGGCTCACTACTACTTCCCTGAATTTTTATTAGGCCCTCAGAAACTTCCATCGAGCTCAGGGTGTCGGGCCGCAATATATTTTGCAGCGTAAACATCGCATCGCGCAGTCTCTGCTCTGGAAAGTCACTGATTAGTCCCCACTCTTTCTCGAAGCTAACAGCTGCAGTCTGATCTTGTCGCGCATCGACCGCCATCTCTCTCTGCATTTTCAGGGTAGCTGCCAATGATTTAAATTCCAGCGACTGAAGAAGGAAAGGAATGGCTGCAATAAAAAGCACGACAAGCACGGCAGCGATGCCGGCGATGTATTGTTTGCCTTGAGCTGTTCTTCGCGTTGCATTTAGTGCGCCATGAGGGAAGAAACAATATTCTTGATTCGCTTGAACATCTAAGCGAGAAGAATAGTCAGCTGCGTTATGCATGTCGATTAGGTTTTCAGAAAAATCTTGTGTCAGTGCTTCCTGCCACTGTTGCTGGAACACTTTTTGTTGTAAATCTTGCTTGTGCGCGTGAAGCAGCGATTTGAGGATGCCGTCTTCTAATATCACGCAGGTTTCAGATTCAGCATCAACATCTAGGATTTTAGTTTTCTTTTCATTTTTGCCATTAGCGTCTTCACTATTACAACTCAGGAAACGCGGCTTTACAGCTGCGAGGAAAATATTCTGCGCAGCAAAGGCATCAAATAAATCGGACAATATTGTGTCTGGCATCCACAGCGCTAGATGCTCATCGCCTTGCGTTGCAGAAAGCGGATTGATGGCGAGAGACAGAGACTCCTCGAGACTCGGCAAAATACTATCTGCTTGAATTTTTAGAGCAGAGACGAGATTTTCTTTCGCAACACCGGGCATTGTCGTTGTCGTTGCGACGAAAAATTTAGCCGGCAGCAATAACAGGGCGACGCATTCTTTAGCTTGTGCGCTGGAAAAACCTGCTAGTAGCTCTGCACTGGCCGCTGCTATCGACTGGGCATCAATGACTGTAAGCTCTACGGCACCTCCACTTTCCAAGTGGACGAGCTTGTTATCGAAAAGCAGGAAGCTGGTTTCGATCTTCTTGATGAGATCGCGGCCAGAAGCACCCTGTATCAGGGTCCGCAGCTGCACCGGCAGATAGGCCGCCAGTTGTTCTCGCCACTGTGAGTTGTCAAATGCAAAGCTGGGCATAAAATTTGTTCTTACTAAAGATTATTGTTAAATCAATGATGTAAGACTCTTATATCGGCAAAATAGTTTTATCAGTACCCCATTCGGTAGGCATAAAAAAGGCCGCTCTGAGTTAGCTCAGGGCGGCCTTGATGCCTTGCTTGTAAACGCGGCCCTATTCGCCGGCGCTTGAGAGCTTCTGGCGCTCTTTTTCTACAAGAAAATCAACAACTTCAAGCATATCTGCCTGGGTTCGTACACTCTCACCTGTAGTGACGAGGTACTTGCCATTCACAATCATGTTCGGCGTGCTGCGAATCTCGTAAGCCTGCATGCGCTGCTTCGCTTGTTTCACCTTGGTGCGCACCGAGAATGAGTTGAAGGACTTGCTGAATTCTTCTTCATTGATGCCGTGTTTCGCAAAAAGGGCTCCGATCTGATCTTCGTTCTGCAGCCGATTGCCTTCTATATTGATCGCGTTAAAGATGTGCTCATGCACAATATCAAGGGCATCCATTGCTTCGGCTGTGTAGTAAACCTGCGCATGTACTTCCATCAACGCGTTCCACATGGCCGGAAAACGGCCAAAATCAACGTCTGCGGGTATTGTCGCCTCCCAATTATCTATTAGTGGCTCGAATCTAAAGCAGTGAGAGCAGCCGTACCAAAATGCTTCCAGAACCTCGACCTTGCTGGCATCGTTAGTATTTACAGGGGCGCTAATCTCCGTGTAATGAGTACCTGCAATGAATTTTTCTATCTGAGCAAAGCTAGAAAATGCCAGAGGCATTAGCAGTACAAAGGTTAAAACCTGCATCGATCGCTTCATCATTGAACTCCGTGTTTGCTATCTAATCAATCTATGGGGCCTGCTGGCTAGTTGAGGCCAGATACGTAGCTGGCCAGTGCCTCTAGTTCTTTGTCCGTAAGTCTCTCAACCACAGTTCTCATCATCGCGCTGCCGTCATTCTGGCGGGCTCCCGACCTAAAGTCCTTCAGTTGCTGTAGTGTATATTCTGCGTGCTGTCCGCTCAGTGACGGAAACCCAGCCGGAGCATTTCCCTGGCCTGTAGGCGAGTGACAAGCGGAGCATGCCGCAACGTCGATCTCAGAATTTCCTGCTCTGTAGAGCCTTTCAGCCAATTCCACTGTATCAGGGTTCGCTCCTTGTAGTGTGGGTTGCTGCGAGGCATACCATGCAGCGATGTCTTCCATGTCTTGATCTGACAGAGACAACACCATAGCAGCCATAGTGGCTCCTGCTCTGGCGCCTGATTTGAAGTCTTGGAGCTGTTTAACTATGTATCTGGCACTCTGACCCGCAAGTTTTGGGTTCATCGCTAGAAGGCTGTTGCCATCCACACCGTGGCATGAGCCACACAGGGCTGATTTAGCCTGGCCCGCTTGAGCGTCGCCCTGGGCGAGGAGTAAATTCGGCATAAAGCCGACAAATGCGGCTGCAAGTACTGCTATTACTGTTTTCTTCATGGGTTTTCCCGGTCACTTTCTACAAATTCTGTTACAAATTCAGATAAACTAGCGATCCTTGCCAGTAGGCAGGGGAGATTAAAGATCTATAAATCGCGGCCGCGAATTATAACGTAAATTGCGCAGTGACTCTATTTATCCTCGCATTCGACGATAAAAACTGGGCCAGTCGAACTTTGAGTGAAGTGCTGTGATCAAAGATTTCACAATAGGTGTTAAAAACAAATGAATTTTAATCAGGCGCAGTTCGTAATAAGCGCAGCAAATCTGCAGGCCTGCCCGGAGAATTCTTTGGCCGAAGTTGCCTTCGCTGGGCGTTCGAATGCGGGAAAGTCTAGCGCGATAAACACGATAACCGGTCAGAATCGTCTCGCCCGTATCAGTAAGACACCAGGGCGAACTCAACTCATCAACTTTTTTGCCTTGGATGAAGGCAGACATTTAGTCGATCTGCCAGGTTACGGATTTGCCAAGGTACCACTCAAGGTAAAGGACAAATGGCAGCGCGAGTTAGAGCAGTACCTACGCCAGCGTGAGGCGCTAGTAGGGCTAATACTGTTGAGCGATATTCGACATCCGCTAAAGGAATTCGATCTCATGATGATTGATTGGGCCGTGCAGTCCGATCTACCACTGCATATCTTGCTGACTAAATCGGACAAACTAAAAAGAGGCGCATCACAGAACACACTGTTGACCGTTCAGAGGGAGCTTGCCAAACTGGACAATGTGTCGGTTCAATTGTTCTCTTCGCTTAAGAATGTTGGTGTAGACGAGGCAAGAACGAAACTCGGTGACTGGCTAGCGTCGCCAAATATGATCGACGAGATAGATGACATCGATGACGCTGAATAGGAATTCGATGAAGAACCGGGGACACTCACAACTTAACAACTTAAATCGACGCGCGAAGGTAGTTACTCAGATTATACTGCTTTAAGTTGTTAAGTTGTGAGTGTCCCCCTGATTAGTGCGCCTCGTCCCAGTTATCTCCAACGCCTACATCGACAACCAAGGGCACATCTAATGCCGCCGCCGTTGCCATGCGAAACTTCACCCCTTCGGCGAGCAGCTCAATATCTTTCTCGCTGACTTCGAACACCAGTTCATCGTGAACTTGCAATAGCATGCGTGCATCGAGCTCGCCCATCGCTAGCCAGTGATCGATATCGATCATCGCTCTCTTAATAATATCCGCCGCCGTGCCTTGCATTGGTGCGTTGATCGCCGTGCGCTGTGCCGCCTTTCTTAACATGCCGTTACCCGCATGAATGTCAGGCAGATAAAGTCGTCGGCCGAACAAGGTCTCTACATAACCCTTCTCATCGGCCAGTGCCTGAGTCTCGTCCATATACTTTCTAACGCCAGGGTATTTTTCAAAATAGCGATCGACATACTTCGCCGCATCACCGCGACTAATGTCTAACTGATTGGCAAGACCGAAGGCCGACATACCGTAAATCAAGCCGAAGTTGATCGCCTTCGCGCTGCGTCGCTGGTCGGTACTTACATCTTCTAGTGCGACATTGAATACATCAGCTGCTGTCGCCTTGTGAACATCTTGGCTATTCGAAAACGCCCTGAGCAAACCTTCGTCTTGGGAAAGATGCGCCATGATTCTAAGCTCTACCTGAGAATAGTCCGCCGCCAGCAGCTTATTGCCAGAGTCACAGACGAATGCCTGCCGAACGCGCCGTCCTTCTGCAGTGCGGATGGGAATGTTCTGTAAGTTAGGATCGGTAGATGACAGGCGACCAGTCGCAGCCACCGCTTGTTGAAAGGATGAATGTATACGTCCTGTGCCTTTATTAATTTCCAGTGGTAATTTATCTGTATAGGTAGATTTCAATTTGCTCAATGAGCGATACTCTAGAATGAGCCGCGGAATCTCATAGTCTTTGGCTAGCTCCTGCAATACAGGCTCCGCCGTTGATGGCTGACCCGTCTTCGTCTTCTTTAGAATAGGCAGCTCTAACTTCTCATAGAATATTGTTTGTAGTTGTTTCGGTGAACCCAAATTGAATTCCTCTCCGGCGATCTCGAAGACTTGAAGCTGCAATTTTTCTAGCTGCTTGCCCAGCTGCTTACTCTGTTTCGCGAGAGCAATTGCATCGACGCGAATGCCGTTACGTTCTACGGTGTTTAACACCTCGATCAGTGGTAACTCATAGTATTGGTACAAACCGAGCAGGTGGCCGTTGCTACTGAGGTTTTGCTGCAAGGTAGCTGATAGGCGCAAGATATGATCCGCTTTTTGTGCGGCGTAAGGCGCATAGTCGGCCACTACAACTTGTTCCTTGCCAAGCTTGCCTCTGCCTTTACCTAACAAGCTGTCGATGTCGATAGGCGTTACTTCCAGATAATTTCTGGCTATCTCGGGCAACTGATGTTTGGTCGCGACAGAGTTCACAACATACGAAGCGAGATGCACATCGTTCTTAATCGGTTGCAGGCTTATCCCATAATTCTTTAGAACGTGAGCGACATGCTTTAGATCGAAGCCGACTTTGATAATCGATCGGTTTTCCAATATTGGCTTTAGCTCGCTGAGACAATCTCTGCTATCAAGCTGAGCTGGCACCTCATCATATTCATGCAAGAACGGAATATAGAAGGCTTTGCCTATTTCGATACAGATTGAGACGCCGAGTATCTTTTGATCTAGAAAATGATCGCCGATCGTTTCCAAAGAGATGCTAAAACTCGATGAAGCGGAAACTTGGCTGAGTACGGATGCGAACTCTTTTGTATCTACAACTAACTTATAGTCTATGTCTTCCTCTGCGACCGACACATCGACCTCTTTGACTGCCGCCTCTGCACTCGCCGCTTTCTTACTCTTTGGTGCGCCGGCTACGCCCTGACTCTCTAGCTCCTTAACCCACGACTTGAACTCCATTTCTGAGAACAGCTCATGTAGCTTCTCTTGGTTTTCTTCAGCAGCTACTAGCTCTGGTATTTTGATATCGAGAGCTACATCCATCTTAATCGTTGCTAGCTCATAGGAAAGCCTGAGCAAGTCGGTGTTGTCACGCAGCCTCTCTCCGACTTTTCCGCCTACGGCATCGGCGTTCTCGATGATGCCTTCCATAGAGCCGTATTCTTGTAACCACTTAACAGCCGTCTTTGGCCCAACACTCGGCACACCAGGAATATTGTCTGATTTATCGCCCAAGAGCGCGAGGTAGTCGATGATTCTGTTTGGAGCAACACCGAACTTCGCAACAACAGCCTCACTGTCTAGCAACTCGTTTGTCATTGTGTTGATAAGCGTAACCTTATCGTTCACGAGCTGAGCGAGATCTTTATCGCCTGTGGAGATCAGCGTTGATATACCAACCTCCGTCGCTTGCTCAGAAAGCGTGCCGATTACATCGTCTGCCTCTACATCGCTGACAATCAAAAGAGGCAAGCCCATGGCCTTGATGATTTCGTGTATCGGCTGTATCTGCGAACGCAGCTCGTCTGGCATTGGTGGCCTATGCGCTTTGTACTCTGTGTAAATCTTGCTACGAAATGTTTTCCCTTTGGCATCAAACACGATCGCGATATTGCTATCTGCATAGTTCTTCATGAGGCTGCGAATCATATTGATTACGCCCTTCACTGCACCTGTAGGCTGCCCTTTGCTGCTTACAAGAGGCGGCAGCGCATGAAATGCACGGAATAGATAAGAGGATCCGTCTACAAGAATGAGCTGTTTTGATTCGGCCAACTTATTTTTCCTTTTTAAAATTCGTACACGTTTGGTTTTATGCTGCGCCTATTCGTAGAGGCATTGGTAAAAATCATCTGCTAGGTTCGCGATAAATTCACTATAGGAATTCTCATTAGCGATTTCATTACTGCCAAGTAGATCGACGGCAATTGACTTCAATTTATGGCCATTCAGTACTGTGCTCACCAAATCGGCGCTAGAGTCGGGCTCTAAAATTAGGCAAGAAATCTGCTGCTCTGTCACTTGCTTTCTCAGGTCTACAATCTCGCGAATGCCTGGCTGAACCTCCGGGTCCTGCAAGATGACCATGTCGTGTTGAAGATCAAATTGCTGTTCAAAATATTGATAGGCGTTGTGGTAAACCGCGTAACTCGACATTGGCCGTAATTGAAAGCTCGCGGAGATCTGCGCATTGCTACTTGCGATGCCGCTAGCGAAACTTTCCAAGTTCTCACGATAAGATAAGGCGTTTGCTGGGTCTATTTCCGCAACGCGCTCGGCTATTGCTGTGGCAATTCGTATTGCGTTAGAAGTATCTAGCCAAAGGTGGGCATCCAGCTGGCCATCACCGACGGCATACAATTGCAGTCCAGGTGTATCGGCGACTGTGATTGTCTTTGCTCTGAAGTCTGGCCGCACAAAGAAATCACTGATGTGCGTTTCGAGCTGAGGCCCTATCCAAATTGCCAGGTCTGCTCGAGCGAGAGCAATTCGATCAGAAGGCGACACAGTGAAGTGATGAGGCGATTGCAACGGATCAACAATAGAAGAAACCTGACCAGTTTCTTGCACGACGGCCTCGGCAATCATCTGCAGCGGCTTTATCGTCGTTACGATGTTTACGTCGCCTCGGCTTGCAGAACAAAGCAGGCTAGTTAATAAAAGAATGAAGTAGAATTTAAGCATGGAGGAAATTTCAGGCAGACCTAGCTATTTCTAGAGTCTCAGCAACACGGGAATGTTTGACATCAATGCTATGATATACCATTGTCCTGCCTGCTCATATGTGAGCAGGAGCGTAGCAACATTTATTTATTGCATAGAATGCGAGGCTGTAACGAGTAATTCAAATGAGTATTCCCGATAACAGCACCGCTGCCGTCTCCGATTCTTCAGCCGACGGTCATCCCCGAGCTGTCCTGCTCGCGGCAAAATCGATAAACAAGGACTTTGCCGAGAAAAAGATTCTCGAGAATATAAGCCTCACTATAGAAGAAGGGCAGATTGTCACCCTGATCGGCCCAAACGGAGCTGGCAAGACTACCCTAGTGCGTATCGCCCTGGGGCTACTTCAGCCCGACACAGGCTCTATCTATCACCGGCCCAAACTCCGCATAGGCTATATGCCGCAGCGTGTTCACGTTGAAGCTACGCTGCCCCTGACCGTGAATCGCTTTCTCAAACTAGCAAACAGGAAAGATAAAACGCTGCTGTCTAATACCCTGAAAGAACTAAAAATAGCCCATCTCGAAGACCAGCAGCTAACCGCTATATCCGGCGGAGAGTTACAGCGGGTATTGCTCGCGCGGGCGCTACTACGTGAGCCAGAGCTGCTTATTCTCGATGAGCCTGCCCAAGGCGTCGATCTTGCAGGGCAGGCAGAACTCTATCAACTCATCAGCGAGATTAGCGATAGACATGGCTGTGGCGTCTTAATGATCTCTCATGACCTTCATCTCGTCATGTCTTCGACCGATGAAGTCATCTGTCTCAATCATCATATTTGTTGTTACGGCAGGCCCGAACACGTGAGTAATGATCCTGCCTACCTAAATCTTTTTGGTGCGAATGCCTCGCAGAATCTTGCCGTCTATACCCATCATCACGATCACGATCATGGCATCGGTGGCGACGTGGAGGAGCATAGCCATGATTGAATCTATGGTGCTTTTCTTCACTACGGATTTTGTGCTCTATGCTCTGGTGGCCGGCATCTCTCTTGCACTCGTAGCAGGACCGCTTGGTTCATTTATTGTATGGCGTCGCATGTCTTATTTTGGCGACACTCTCGCCCACTCCGCCTTGCTTGGTATAGCCATAGGTTTACTCACTGATAGCAACCCGCAGCTTAGTATAATTATTAGCTGTCTTCTCTTTGCGTTCTTATTAACTTTACTGGGCCGCAGGCCATCAATTTCTACCGACACTTTGCTAGGCATTTTAGCTCATAGCAGCCTCGCACTTGGCATTGTGGTATTAGCTCTAGCCGATACGGTTAGAGTAGACCTCGAGGCGTATCTATTTGGAGCCTTGCTCACCATTGGCAACACGGATTTAATCTGGGTTTTGCTTGTTGTATCTCTTGTCGCGATCGTACTTTTCCTGTTCTGGAACGACTTTATTTCAATTACAGTTCACGCAGAAATAGCGGAAATTGAAGGCGCAAACGTGAATAGGCTCAACTTGATCTTGGTTTTGCTGCTTGCATTAACCATCGCAGTATCGATGAAAATCGTTGGAGTATTATTAATAACATCGCTGTTAATAATTCCGCCTGCTGCGGCGCGCTCATTGGCAACTACGCCTGAGCAAATGGCAGTAAAGGCAAGTATGATTGGATGTATTTCGGTTGTGCTGGGGCTGGCTTCGGCGTTCTATTTCGATGTGCCAGTAGGGCCATCTATTGTTGTTGTCGCGACGCTAATCTTTCTTGTTTTTTATTTTTATTCGGGCGTTCAAAAGTCCAGAATATAATTATCTAACTAATTTTCGAAAGGCCTCTAGCAAGTCTTGGTCACGATGTGGAGCTCTCATCACAGCGTAATAGTCTCCCTGTGGATTTATTACTGCAATATGAGCGCTGTGTTCAATGAGATAATCACCCGGAGCGACATCAATTTCAGAATGTGAGCCCGCGTGTTCATGAGAGGCTATCGTCACCTCCGGCTGAACCGCGTCGCCGTAACCAACATACAGCTCATCTGCCAGTTGTGCGATTTGTTCAGGGTCTCCGCTCAGGCCGATAAAATCTTCGTTGTAGTTCGCCAGATAGGCAGCCATCGAATCTGGGTTGTCCTGCTCTGGATCAACCGTGACGAGAAATACCCGCGGCTTCACATCTTCGTTAAAGTCCAGCCCAGCATAGAATTGACTCAATTCGGCCATCGTAAGAGGGCAAATATCTGGACAGTTGGTAAAGCCAAAGAAAACCAGGTTCCAGTGTCCCTGAAAATCTGCTTTGCTAAAAAATTCACCTTCTTGGTCAAGTAGTCGAAAATTACTCAACTCTCGAGCTTCCGGGTAGATAGTGACGCCTATCTCACGTAATTCGATCTCGCTCTGACGTTCAGCGCGCAGCTGGAAAAGCATAACTAACGCCACAACGACAAGAAAGTCGAAGGCAAGAAAGGCCATGAGCACTGTCTTTCTCTTCTGAGTCAGTTGCATTTGGGAGGTCTAGATTAGGTAGTGATCGACAAGCAAGGCGATGAAAAGCAATGCCAGGTAGGCGATTGAATAGCGGAAGGTATCCATTGCTGTGCTTGGTTTTGGCTTAAACATAAGCAAACCAGACCAATAGATAAAGCCCGCACCCAGCACAAGCGCCGATGCGAGATAGAGCGGCCCACTCATTCCGGAGAAGAATGGAAAGACACTGACCAGCACCAACATTAGGGTGTAGACGATGATATGAATCTTGGTGACGTGTTCGCCGTGAGTAACGGGCAGCATAGGGACGCCCGATTTCGCGTATTCTTCCTTACGGTGTATCGCTAGAGCCCAGAAGTGGGGAGGGGTCCAGGCGAATATGATCAGAACTAGGATCAACGCGCCACCGTCAATCGTGCCGGTTACGGCAGACCAGCCGAGTAGCGGTGGCATAGCCCCGGAAAGCCCACCAATAACGATGTTCTGTGGCGTTGCATGCTTCAGATAGCCCGTGTAGATGAAGGCATAGCCGACAAACGA
>TARA_B110000858_G_scaffold193601_1_pt1 | contig 32027 bp, 21 predicted proteins | sample TARA_B110000858 | Tara Oceans TARA_B110000858 (sample SAMEA4398247) | marine metagenome | biome: Polar Biome; feature: [SRF] surface water layer (ENVO:00010504); material: water (ENVO:00002006), including particulate matter (ENVO:01000060) such as... | depth 5 m | reverse complement strand
ACTATTTTTCCAGGCTAGAAAGTGTCTAGTAAAAGCTGGGAAGTCCACTAGAAGATGCTCGGCATGGGTTTGATCGCTATTAATGCTGAACGTAAAACCGTGCAATTACTTGTTGATCCCACTTCCTATCAGCCTCGACAATCCAAACCAAGACAGCAATGGCTAATCGATGAATTTGTGGCGCGAGCTGGCGATCCAAACCTGGGTGGAGCCTCTAGCAAAACGGGGCAAATGACAGCTTACAAACAACAAGCTATTGAAATCGCCAATTACTTAAGTAAGCACGGCGCTAGCAAGGCCGGTGATATTGCAAAGAAGTTAGGAATTCCTAAGTCCAGAGCGATAGTTTATGACAATCATTATGGCTGGTTTCAAAACGTATCCCGCGGTGTCTATGACTTATCTGATCTAGGAAAAACTGAGTTACAGTAATCAAGGCTGTGCGGCTAGGTTTGTTTGGGTGGATAATTTATAGGATCAAATTTCTCTGATCTTTTGATCCTATAAGGATTTGGTCATGTGTTTGGCTTTGCCCAGAAAACTCTCCCACACCGAAGCGTTGCACTGAAGGTGGTCGATCGACGCGTCGAGGTCTGCTTTATCTATCTTGTTTTTTTTTCATAGAGTAAGTAAAGCTCGGCACAGTAATTGGCGCGATTCAGTGAGACAGCAAGAGTTGATTTAGCTTCTGTGGTTTGCTCGAACATCGCATCGTAAAACGCGGTCTTGAAGTCACATGCTTGCGTTATTTCCCCAATCAATTTGCAGTTACATAAGATTCAGAATCATCGAAGCGGTTGATTGTTTGAGCCCTATCAACCTTTATAATATCTAATACAGAAATCATGCCAACCACTCGGCTGCTCATGATAACTAAGACATGATGAATGCTGTTGTCGATCATTAGCTCCATTGCGTCATCGGCAGAGCAATGAGGGCTAATAGATACAATATGCGGCGACATGATATCTCTAACAAATATAGACGCGACATCTTTCTTGGTATTTCGAACACGCAAGATATCACCGTGGCTTAATACTCCAACACAAATCCCTAGATTATCAATGACAGGGACACATCTTCTATTGGTTTTTAGCATTGTTGTTTCTGACTGTTCTACTGTGGATTCAGATAGAACTGTCGTTACTTCTGAGGTCATTATATCTTTTATGAAGATCGGCATTCTTGGCTCCTTCGGCGCTGTTTTCTGGTGGCTACTTCCTTGTAACTACGACCGATATTTCGCCTAGCTGAAGCTTTGTTTTCTTTAATATTGAAAAGGCTTTGACCTGTAGAATTTTCTGAGTGTGTAAGGTGGGCTAGCCCTTGCAACGAGAGAGGTTGTTCTAGAATATCATTGCTACGACGAGGGGTTTATATAGACCGAAGCTTAGCCTTGATGACAGAAGGGAATTCAACAAAATCCCAGTAATACTGCAATAACTTAATTACATCAGTAAAATTCTTTCCGGCTTTCGACTTTAATAGATAGCCAGCAATATGGTGTCTATATGCCTGTTCCTTATCACGCTCGGCTTCGGAGGTAGTAAGCACAAATACAATGGCGTTCTTGTGTCGTTCGTCTTTTCGCAGTTCTTCCAAGAATTCTAAGCCATTCATCTTCGGCATATTAATATCTAGTAGAACTAGGTAGGGGGACTTAATACTGTCGTGCCCATCAGTACCTCTAAGGAAGTTTAGAGCCTCGATGCCATTTCGAGCATGAATCAATGGGTTAGTAATATTTAGCTTGCGCAACGCCCTAGCCATCGATTCCGCATCAACTTCATCGTCTTCTACCAATAGTATGTGTGTAGGCTTAGATCTCATGCTTCCTCCTAATGGCTCTTTAGTTGGCTGTATTTTTTTGGCCAGGTGAAGATAAATTTAGCCCCACTGCCTTCCTCTGACTCGACCGAGATAGTGCCACCGACTCCGTCAACTAGCTTCCGTACTATTGCCAACCCCATCCCACTACCATCATAGATATCTTTGGGATTTAATGTTTGGAACATCTGAAATATTTTGTCATGGTATTTGGGATCTATACCCGGCCCATTGTCTGCCACCGTAAAAATTATATTATCGCCGCCATTGTCATGCCAATTGACCGTAATTATCCCATGTTCGGAATTTCCGTGCTTGCGCGCGTTGCTAATTAGATTTAAAAACACTTGCCGAAGTGACACGGCTAGCGTGTTTAAATGAATATCAGTCTCAGGATATTTTAAGTCGAAATTTTCTGGTATGTCGGACAGCAATGTTACTTCTTCGATAAAAGCATGCATAGAAATTTCTTCAAGCTGTTCCTCGGCTTTACCCGCTCGAGAATAGCGCAGCAAGTCATCCAGTAGTTTTTCCATGAGAGAGATACGTTGCTGTAAGAGATCAAGATGTTTTGCAGATGTAGGGGGCAGCACATCCGCGCAATCTTCTACAATCCACGTGGCGAGGTTGTCCACAGCGCGAAGTGGAGACTTAAGATCATGCGATGCCACGTAAGCAAAATTATCTAACTGATCGATGCTTTTCTCTAGTTCGATTGTTTTTATCTGTAGCTCTTTTTTTCTAATTTGGAGGTCGGAGGTTAGTTTTTCAGATTCTTCTAATAGAATTTTCGTCCTCAAGCTGATGTTCCTAAATACAGTTGCAGAGGTCGCCAGCACGCCAATTTCATCGTCTCTTTCCAATCCTGGTATTTCTCCGTCAACATCGCCCCGAGACAGTCTTTGAAAGACCAGACTTATTTCTTTGATGGGACTTAATATTGATTGGCTGAGCGAGATTGACAATGCGACCCCTAGAAGAATTGCAATCAAGGTGACCGATGTGGTCGCTGTTTGTGCAGTCGCTGATTGAGAATTTGCAGACTTCGCTAATGTGGTCTGAAATTCGAGAGTTGAGCGTTTTAGCTCAGAGGCTAGAATTGAAAACTCCTCTGCCTCGCCGGCCATTACCACATTTACAAGAAATAGAGAGCCTCTGATGGCCTGAATCGTTCGGCGAAATAAAGTTTCATAATCGCTAATATTTTTTTGCAGCAAGACAAGCAAAGATTCACTCTTCGTAGACATCGGAACATTATTGATTACGTCCTCAAGCAATCGACCTGTATCCTCTAAATACTGTAGGGCTTGCAGTTGGTTTTCATGCTTGCGGTAGACTTGAAACGAAATCATATGAATTTCTGACTCAAGGAGATTTTCTTGAATCATTTGAATGCCATTAAGTAGCGCCGTGTTTTTTTCCACGCGAGCATTATTTCTACCTATTTTTAGGTTTTCAAACATGCGGGCTGATAATGCAGGCAGCTGTTTAGCGGTAAGCTCCTTCTCTTGCCCCCTAGAGTCTCGCATTGCTGCAATATTGGCTTCGTAATTGGAATAGCTTAGAAGCATCTGTTGGATAGTTTTAGATCTGGTTTCATCCGTTACACCGGCCGAAATATCTAGAAGGTCTGCTCCCAGCTTGGCTAATGAGCTGTCAATCCGGTTGGCGGCGCTTTGGTGATTTGCGGCGCTATAGTACAAAATATCAAGCTGTAATTCGGCGAGATCAGCATTGATCTCCATTATTAACTCCGCTTCCAGAGAAACGGCCTCCAGCTCGATAAATGAAGTTGTGGAAGATGAAAACTGCTGAAGGCTATAAGCTGAAGACAAGGCGAAGAGAATTAGAACAATAAAGCTGCTAAAGAGTATGCGCTGTCTGATGCTGCCTGAAAAACTAAGTAATGACACAATAGACCTATGCCCTTAGAAATTCATACCAGCGATCTACGCTGTAATCATAGTTATCCATAACCGTGTTCCAGATGGCTATATTACTTAAGCGTTCTGAGTATGACCCGCCACGTCTCTTTGCTCCGGCTTTTACGGCTATGTTTCCGTCTGTACCCCGTAGATCTTGGCTGGACTCCGCGCCGTCATACCAATAACCCCATTCGTTCGCAGAGAGCAGCGGGCGAGACCGTTCTGGGTTCGATATATAGTAGCCTTGCCTGGCAATAAAGGCTCCTGGCCAGCCAGACAGCCACCAATTCATGTATTCATAGGCGGCATCGGCAGTAGGGCCATTCGTTTTTGATGAAAGACACATGACGCCGTGCCAAGCTCTGTACCCTTCCTTAGGTGCGGCAAAAGTCACAGGTGTTCCTAAGCCATTTGCACTCGTAACTCCAGGCGAAAACATGCTTTGAATTACAACCCGATTATTGGTCATGAAGTCGACAGATTGTGGGACTGAATTCCAGAATCCAGAAAATTGACCGGCTTGCTTGAATGCAATTAGTATTGAGAAGAGCTGATCGAGTTCTGCTATGGTCATATTTCCCATGTTCTCGAAAGTCATTAAACCCTTAGCTTGGGCGGCTAGAGCCAGATCGAAAATACCAATTGTTGGTTCGTTAATTATTCCAACTTTGCCTCTCCATCTTTCATCAAGTAGCCACCCCCAGCTTTCGGTTTCATAAGGGATTCCTTCATCGATAATATTGGTGTTATAGCCGAACGAATCCATGTTGTGCACATAGGGAAGAAAACTAATCGAATCGGTTTGCTTGTTGCTCAGAGATTTGTCGTCTTGTACATACAGCAGCTTATAAGGCGCATCGCCCATGCCGATATTTGCTTCAGGGGTGACTCGACCAGTTTTAGTGAGGTCGTTTATCTCATCCCAATTCTCTATCCTGGTGCGATCGATGCTTTGGGTAGCGCCTGCTCGCCAAAGCACATTAATACTATTAGACCATTGCTCATACAGGTCAAAACTTCCGGGTTTCGTGGACGCTTTTTGTAATACTGCAGCGCTACCACCCGGTTCAAATTCAATTAGAATCCCTAGGTCTTGCATTGCCCGTTGGCGTATTTCTTCCTGTAAGGTTACGTGGGTTCCTAGCACCCTCAGAGTTGGGGTGGTTCGAGAATAAACAAAAGGTGCAGATCCAGTCAGTGCCGCTCCGCTCAAGATGGCGGCTTGCTTGGTAAAGCTTCTTCGAGATAAGGTTTTTACCTGATTGCATTTTTTATCTATCATCTTGCTAGCCCATAAGCCTCTATTCGCTGTTTCTGGAAAATCTCACTGCTGTGAGAATTACGACAATTGCATTTGATGATTCTCTGAAGAATATTTTGTTAAAATTCTAAATTGCTATGCTCGGAACTTCCTGAGAATGACGGAACGACTCCGATAAAGTCGAATTGAGTTTCGCCAGATCATACGGCTTTGAAAGAAACGTGCTGGCAGGTGGTAATGTATCTTGCGGAAGTATCGCGCTTCTTGTGTATCCAGATGTATAGATGACTGGCGTTTCTGGAAATTTCTCTCGGAAAAATTCAGCTACTTCTACGCCGCTCATACCACCAGGCATGACAATATCAGTAAATAGTAGATCGATAAGCTCATTGCTATTGATAAGTTCTACCGCCTCCGGACCATTGCTTGCAACAATAGTCTTATAGCCAATCTCCTCTAAGGCGAGCACGGCAAACTCTCTAATTTCCAAGTCGTCTTCAACCAAGAGTATTACTTTGCCCTTGCCCTTGCCTACATCCAAATGGTGTACAGAGCTGCGCCCTCTGGCATTATCCTCGGCGCTTTGTAGGATGCTTTTGGGGAAATAAAGCTTAACTTCAGTCCCCTGACCTACTTCAGAGTGCACAGTGACATTGCCGCCAGTTTGTCTAACGAACCCGAAAACCATAGACAGGCCCAGACCAGAGCCTTTGCCTATGGCCTTGGTCGAAAAGAAGGGATCGAATACCTTTTGTAGTACCTCTTCATCCATTCCCGTACCGGTATCTTTAATGCTAATTACGATATATCTTCCCTCTGCCATCTTATGATCATCAGTATCAATTTTAGGCACGAAACTTTCGTTTGCTGTTATCGTTATTTCTCCCCCACCGGGCATCGCGTCCCTAGAATTGAGGCAAATATCCAACAGGCCAGACTCCAATTCCACATCGTCTACGTTCATATATAATTCTTGCGAGTAGGGGGTAAAGTTCACTCGCACTGTATCTCCCAGTGCATTTTCTAAAACGGGCAACATATCTGTGGAAAACTGGTTAACCTGGATCGAGATTGGCGTAAGAATCCGTAATCGTGAATATGACAGTAGTCGACTAGTCAGCTTAGTTGCTCTATCCACAGAGCTCTGTGCAAGATTAAGGTAGCGCCTACCTTTGTCAGTTAGTCCCTGCCTCTCCAACAAGCTAAGCCCACCCACCACTGATGTCAGCATATTATTGAAATCATGAGCTATGCCCCCAGTCATGATGCCCAGGGCTTCCATTTTTTCCATTTGTCGTATTTTTTCAGTGGCGACATTTCTCTGGGTCAGATCGGTGACATTGAATACTATAAACGTGGTCTTTGCGGTCTTGGATAGCTGCATGACGAGTTCCGCCGCATACGCAGAGCCATCCTGTCTGGTAACTCTTGTTTCTAAAACTATTTGTATTTTCTCCGCATTAAGGAGCGGGGCGATTGTAGAGTTGAATGATTCCTTGTCAAAATCTTTCAGTACATCGGTGATATACAAGCCGGGAGCTTGCTCCGCAGATAGTCCAAAATTTTTCAGCGCGCCAACGCTAATTAAATTTAACTTATGCGTGTTAGCGTCTACCAAACATATTTCACTTAGTGACTCGGAAATAATTTGTCCCAGCCTAATCTTTTCTTCTTCGGCAACTCTTCGCGCAATAAGCAAGTCTTGGCGTTCTTTAGCGCTGCGAATCGCTTGATACAGTCGGACTGTCGAAAGCTGACTTTTTTCGATGTATTCTTGAGCGCCAGCCCGAAGTGTTCCCAAAGCCATGTCGTCGTATTGACTACCAGTCAATACGACGACGGGTAATTCGCGCTCTACTAGCGCGGTCAGTACATCAATGCCCTCCATATCGGGCAGGCCATAATCGAGCAAAATACAATCAAAATCACTGGACTCCGCCAGTGAGATTCCTTTGGTGGCAGTTCCTGCTTCAATCAACTCCACAGTTTCTGGCATTGTCTCCACAGATCTTCTAACCGATAGGCGATCAACCTTGTCGTCATCTATCAACAGTACTTTGAACATCAACACACTCCATATTTTTCAAACTGCCCTTACCCTGACTCTATTTGACGTTGATCAAAAATATCACTGTATAGTGAATCGGATAGTCTGTTTCCCATTCCGAAATGCACTGCTAACTAACTGCGGGCGCCAAAAACTGCCTGTATATACCAATCTGCGTAGCGTGCGCTAATTCGAAGCATTGAACTGATATCTCTCTCCATAGCACTTCTGACCCAGCAGGGGCTCATCTGTAACTACTACGGATGGAAAACGAAATTACTTTAGTGAATTTGGGCTTATTAGCAAACTACCCTCTAACAGAGGTGGCCTAAAGCCATTGCCGGACAGCCGTAGGCTGTTAGACACCCTGATTACGTTGGAGTTATTAGAAAAGTCACGGGGATACTCATAAGCTAATGGTGGCGGGGTTTATAGCTTGACCCTTCCTGTGAGCTTGTCTATTGTGTCGTCACCTGCGTCAGGTGCCAATTCTGGAAGCAATTCCACATTGGGTAAACGGGAAGTTCGGTGAGAAACCGACACTGCCCCCGCAACGGTAAGCTTGTTCGAATGCGTTATTCAGAGCAAGTGAGTCCGACACCGGCCTGAAGCAGACTACGTCATTGCTATGCGATGACAATAACGATGCAGCGGAGGGCTCATCGGTAGTCGGTTTCTTGCCTAGGCATTCTTCCCGCTACTTCTTGTCTCTCCCTCATGAAAATACTTTTCATCGAGGATTTACTAATGAAACTTTTAACAAACTCATCTTTTTTAGTGGGCGTTTGTCTGAGTGCGTCTGTAGTACAAACACAAGTACAGGCACAGTCATCAGCTGGTACAGCTCCTGAGGAAATAATCGTAGCGGCAAATCGGCTTGAGCAATCGCTCAACACGGTCTTAGCAGCTACTACAGTCATCAACAAAGAGGCTATACGGAGGTCTCAGGCGCAGAGTCTTGCAGGCTTGTTAGCCGGTGTGCCTGGTATGCAGTTCTCAGCTTCTGGCGGGCAGGGCGCGCAGACAAGTCTATTCATGCGTGGTACCGAGTCGGATCATACCTTGATCCTGGTCGATGGTGTGCAGATGACGACCAATAGTGGTCCGGCAGGCCGATTGGAGTTCATTCCTCTGGGTCAGATCGAGCGCATAGAGATAGTGCGTGGCCCCCGATCCAGTGTGTATGGATCGGAAGCTATCGGCGGCGTGGTGAACATAATCACTACGCCGAATATTCAGGAGGACTTTAGTGGTTCACTGAAGTTGATGGCGGGTACCGAGAATAGCAGTGATGCGAATATCGGCCTGCGCGGCAGAGTAGGCGATACTACTTTGTCGTTAAATGCCTGTCATCGAGAGACGGATGGAATCGATTTTAGTGAGAGCGGCAGTTCAGATGACGATGCGTATGAGAATGATTCATTCTCGTTATCCTTTGCGCATCAGTTTAACGAGACGTTCAGTCTCTCTTCTAGTTATTCCAGCTTTGATGCGGAATCAGACTATGACGATGGCGTGGTGAACACAGACAGCCAGCAATTCAACACTACAATTTCGGCATCGTTTACTGAACAGTGGGATTCGAAACTCATCTTCGAGAAATTCGAAGAAGACAATGTAGATGCTGGTGCTTTCGGTGTGACTAACAGCAGCACAGAGAATAAGAAGCTAAGCTGGCAGAACAGCTATACCTTCAATGCTAGCAATCTGTTCTCCTTTGGTATCGATCACCAAGAGCAGGAGTTGCGTTATGCAAGCTTTGGGGCGCTGCAAACAGATACATCACGCGACAACGATGGTGTATATGGGGTGTATATTCGCGAGAGCGGGCCTCTAGACCTCACGCTCTCACTGCGTAATGACGACAACGAGCGCTTCGGCAACCACAGCACTGGCAGCATAGCGCTCGGTAGTGACTTCGGTGAATCGGTACGTGCCTGGGTGAGTTATGGCACGGCATTTAAGGCGCCGAATCTGATCGACCTGTATGTGGATTTTCCCTCCTTCTTTTTCTTCGCTAACCCGAATTTGAAGCCGGAAACTGCTGAGAGCGTGGAGTTAAGCCTGCAAGCTGATGCCTTAGGTGCGACCTGGCAGTTCAATGTGTTTCGTAACAACATCGACGACTTGATCTCTAGCGATCCGACATTCACTACCTTGGCGAATGTGCAAGAAGCACGAATCGACGGCCTAGAGGCGACAGTCAGTTCGACTATCGCAGGCTGGCGCATGGATGCTGCGCTAACTTTATTGGATCACGAGAACCGAACTACGGGGGTCAATTTACTGAGGCGACCCGAGCAGACCCTCTCGCTAAATATTGCTAGAGAGTTCGGCGCGCTCGACCTAGCTGTGAACGTCTTGGCGCAAAATGAGCATCTAGATATCGACCCGATTAACTTCGGCAGTTCCACTGTGGGCGGCTACGCTGTTGTTAATCTAATAGCGGGATATCGACTCAGTGAAGAGCTTGATATGCGGCTGCGCATCGGCAATCTCTTCGACAAGGAATATCAGATTGTCGATGGATTCAATACGCAAGATCGCACAGCACAGCTTTCGCTGAATTATGCGTTCTAATAATTAGGGTTTATCTGTCTTGATGGCGGTTCATAATGCGCGTAGTAGCTATCGATTCACTCTGTGGCAATTGATGCAGCCACCGGAGATGCGTCCCGCCATGTAGTAACGCGGGACGCTTCTTTCAGCATCCCTTCTTGCTCTGTGGACATCGCTTAGAAACCTGTCCATATCATCCTGCAGGAAGGGATGTCTAATGGCCAGATCGGTTTCTCGAATATGGCCCCCGATACGTTCGATGTTTTGAATGCTGTCTACGATCTGACGTTGGAAGCTTGGTCGGTCGACATAGGCGTCAAGCAGAGCCATATCGAGTTGCTGCAATTCGAAGGCGAGTTGGTGCATATTCGAGCGCAGTTGCTCGCCGTCAACGTAGTCGAAGGGCGGTGGATTAGCGATTCTCGGAAAGCTATCCGGATTCGTGCTGCATCCCGCTAGAGTGAAAACGGTGATTAGGGAAACGACTGCCCGAAGTGCTAGCTTGCTGATTTGGCTTTTCATAAGAATTACTCCATTTTCCAATACATGGGAATAGAATAACGCTAACAGCAGCAACTAAGTTTGATTCTAGTCAGTATTTATCACACTAAATTAGCTGGCAGCGGTCGGTCTGACTTGCACGCCAAACCTGAACAAGATTAGCGACAGTAGAGATGCGATTAGCATCATAATCAGCAGGGGATAGACTGTTCCGTTAAAGATCACGGCAACCAGCTGTGCAGCCATAGCGGAGAAGAACATCTGTAGGAAGCCTGTTAGGCCAGAGGCGCTGCCGGCAAATTGCGGAAATTCGTTAATTGCCGCTGCCTGCGCATTGGGTAGCGTTATGCCGTTGCCGAATACCGCCAAGGCGACAGGCGCGAAGAGAGTAATGGAGTGATGAAAGCCCATGAGCTGTAGTGCAATAGCGAGAGAGATTCCTCCGACTCCTATGATTGCACCTATGCTAATCATGCTATCGAGTTTCATCGACCGACCGAAATGCCGCGCGAAGTAGTTTCCTGCCATAAATCCCAAGGGAATCATGACAAAATAGTAGCCGTACTCGGTAGGCGGGCGCTTCAATACAGTAATCATGATCTCAGGTGCGGCGGAGATGAAGCTGAAGAAGACTACCGATACAAAAGTGACGCAAAACGCATAGCCGCAGAATGCACGTGAGCGGAATAGCTGCACGTAGTTGCCTAACATTGCAGCAACGCCAGTGAAGGGCACTGGTTCTTTGAGTGTTTCTGGCAAACTTTTAAAAAGTAGCAAAAAGATCAGGACGCAGGCGATGGAGATAAATATGAAGACGTATTCCCAGCCCAGTCGCACCATTATCTCGCCACCTAGCATCGGTGAAAGCATGGGTAGCACCACCATCACCATGACCAGTGTAGCGATGACGCGTGCAGCCTCCTGCGCTCCGTAAACGTCACGCACTATAGCGCGTGCGAGCACGAGGCCCACGGCTGCGCCGAAGGCCTGAATGAATCGCGCCAGTATAAGTAGTTCGATGGTGTTCGCCAGAAAGCAGAATATCGATCCTATAAGAGTAATCGAGAGGCCAAGTAGCATGACAGGTTTGCGCCCGTATTTATCTGAGAGGGGGCCATAGAATAGAGTGCCAAGGGCAATGGCTAGCATCGAGAGACTAAGAGTAAGCTGTGCGACTTCAGTGCTTACTTCAAATGTTTCTTTAATTACCGGCAGGGCAGGCAGCAAGATCTGCATAGAAGCAGGCCCGAGTGCAGACGTGGCCGCAAGCAAGACGATGAGTGTCTTCGATAATGATGTGCGAGTAGACAAAACTATTTACCATCAATGGCGTGAACATTGATGAGACCTTAGGCAGTCAGAAACTGCGAGTATTGAATCAGCGGTCCAGTACTGCTTCTCGATTGCGTTGCAGAGAACGGTCGTTTTGCGAGCTGAGGATAACGCTTGATCCCATCAGGATAGAACGCTGAGCTTGACTAATTTCGTAACCTAAACCGAAAGTTTGCTTATGAAATTTTTGCGTCAGTTGTTGAGCGTTCCACTTGCTACTCTCACTTTCAGCAGCGGCCATAGTGTAGCACGAGAGGATGGAGCCTGTTCTTGTTTTAAGGCAAATCGAGAGCTCGGCTGTGCTGCCAACCTCCAAGCCCAGTCCATTCGGGTGCTGAGAAAAGCGCGGCGAAGCGGTTAGGTAGCCGGCTACCTGTTCGGAGAAATCAGTCCCATCGTTGCTGATAGCTACCGGTAGGCTAATGGCAAGGCGGCGCAGTATGCTGGGATCTTGCTGGTAGGCAGATGCAAATAGGCTTAATGCATCAGCGTAGTCGTTGTTGCCCCAGGCAGCCTTGCCCATCTGCGCAGCCAAGCGTGCGCGCAGCAAGACCTCCTGTGCTGGCAGTTGGCTTAGGGCTGCAGCACCTTCTCGTAGAACGGCATCGCGATCACTGTCTAGTGCGGCAATCTCTGTCTTGTAGGCATGGTAATAGCCGGCGTTGAGCATGAAGGCCCCGTTGCTGTTTGCCTGCTCAAGAATGTTGCTCATGACTCCCGCGCCGATACTGCTGACGATCTCGGGTTCGATCCACTCGGGGATGTGTACATCCAGGGGTGCGTAGGGGCGCAGTCGATTCTGTAGCACATCGAATTCGGCGAATAGGGCTGCTGCACGGCGCTCCGAGCGCCAGGCGCTGATTTGAAAGCTTAGGGCATCTGCGCGCGCAGACAGAGATTCGAAGAAATCCATGGTGGCGATCTTCTCTAGCTGAAGCTGATACTCAAGTCGGTTGGCCATCATGTTGATCAGCGCGGCCATAGAGTCTTTCTGCGCATCGTCAGCGCTGTAGGAGCCGTTTCGATCGGGTTGATTCAATGCGCTCGTGGTGAGTTTGATTGCGTCCTCGCTATAGCCTGCGAGAAGGAAGAAGCTCGCGGTAACAAGGAAGTGCTCGGCACGATTCATCACATTAACTATGGGTTCTTGCGCCTCGCGCCAGATGAGCATGCGGTCGAGCGCCTCTCGAGATTCATCGAAGCGACCCTGGTTCATGAGTAGATATAATTTATAGATCCACGGGTTCGCCACGCTGTCCGCGTTAAGGTGGCGCGTAGCACGATTGAGATATTCTTCCGCCTCATCCATCCGCAGTAGGCTTAGCGAAACTTCCGCTGCGTTGCTTAGGTAGACCGTGTCGTAGTCGTGCACAGAATCGGCAAAATCCCCATCCTCGCTCAGGGCGTTGTCGCATGCAGTTAGGGACTCGATAGGCTGTAGGCTGGCCAAGTCAGCTGCGCAGATCGTGTTCCAGGCCCGTGCACGTTCCCGCTCGTTGTCACTATTTTGCAGAACTAAATTTGCGCTCTCACGCGCCGCATCGTATTGCTTGAGTTTGATTAGCGACCAGCCGCGGAATGATTCGACCTCCTGTCCGTAGACTTTTTCTACTTGATCGAGGTATTCCAGTGAGCGCAGTTGGTCGCCCATGAGTTGATGTATATAGGATAGCTGGCTTAGTGCTAGGTAATGCCATTGAAGATTGCCTGATTCTAGTGCTTCGGGTATGTCCTTGTAGTCGGTAAGTTCCTCTGCGCGATTCAGGTGAAAAAGCGCTCTAGGCATATTGCCTTCGACGGTTAGCAGAACTTCGGCAAGAGCGAACTGCGCTGCGGGAGAGTTCGGTTCTTCGCGCAGCCACTGCTCGCTTAGCTCGCGAGCCTGTACATTTAGGCGGAGGTTCAGTGCATCGCAGACGGCGAGCGCCTTGGGATCGCTAACATCGGTGAAGCCAAAACAGAGTTGGCGCTGAGCCTGGGGAATTTCGATGCTATTTATGGAAAGTGCATCATCGTTTTGGGCAGAGACCTTGCAAGCAAGGATGAGAATCGTAAGCAAGCCGAGGCTAGCGACACTACGTCGCGGCCACATCCTCGGCGTAGGCTTGTGCATTAGGCTAGTGTGCCTCTAGCAAGCTGTTCCATGGGGCCGCGCATGGCATCGAGAAGCACCTTATTTAGGTCGGCTACACCCGGAGCTAGTTCGATACGATGGCCTAGGACTCTGGGTAGTAGTAGCTCGATGTCCTCGGCGCTCACATAGTCTCGACCGCGCAGTGCGGCGCAGACCTGCAGGGCTGGTAGCATGAGTACCATGCTGCGTGTGGAGTTGCCCTGGAGCACTCGTTCGTCCGCGCGCAGATTCCTAGAAATATCGACGAGTGCGGATTTGATGCTGTCGCTGATTGTGACAGCTGTGTCGATTTGCTCTCTGGCGAGCAGGATCTCTTCGCGAGTTACTGTGATTTTATTCGTCTGCAGATCTCTGCGCTGTTTGTAGGTGTCCAGAACATCCAGTTCAGATTCGCGATCGATGTGGTCCATAGTGATCTTAAACAAGAAGCGATCGAGCTGTGGCGTTGGCAGTGGATAGGTGCCGACTAGGTCCAGTGGGTTCTGCGTAGCTATAACGAAGAATAGTTCATCAAGCGGATAGGTGGTGTTGTCTACTGTTACTTGTTTCTCACCCATCGCTTCGAGCATGGCGGACTGCACTTTCGGTGAAGTTCTGTTGATCTCATCGGCGAGAACGACATGAGCAAACAGAGGGCCATGTCGGAAGTGGAAAGCGTTGCTATTGCTATCGAATACCGGAACGCCGGTTACATCCGAGGGCAGTAAGTCTGGAGTAAACTGGATGCGGCGGAAGGGCAAGATAAAATCTGCGCGATTCTTGTCACTGCCATCGTCGATGATTGCCTCGCCCAGCGCTTTAGCGAGAGTGGTTTTGCCTGAACCTGGGAAGTCTTCGAGCAATACATGCCCGTCAGCGACTAAGGCGATCAGAGTTAGTTCGATCACATCATCGCGGCCTAGAACCTGTTGTTTTACGGCGGCGCTTAGTCGATTCAAGACATCAACGGCGGCGTCGATTTGAGTATTGCTGCTGGCATCCTCAGTATCGCTGGTCGGCATTGGCTCAGCAATTTCGGTGATACTGTCAGGCGTCATAGTTTGCTCCGCTTCTTAGTGTGTGTTGGGGTCAATTGTAAGTTATTGTTTTTTATAAATAATTTAGATAATTATTTGCTGAGTAGCCAGGAAAAAGGATTGATCCAGGCGACGACTCGCTTCCATGTCTGTGTGTTGCGGCCTATCTCGTGTGCAATGGCGCTGCGTAGCTCTGCCCACTTCGCCGCATCGATGCTGCTCTTGTCTTGCGAGCCTAAGGCTAGTGCGAGATGTTTATCGGTTAACTTCTGCATGCTAGGGGCAACGGCCTCAACACGCCGCGAAAATTGCTCGCGGCTCTCTCCAAATTGTCGATGCAGACCAACGGCTGCTAGTTGATCCAGCATCGCACGATAGCTCAGTCGATATTGCTTGTCTGTCGCCGCGCGTGATGGAATCCAGATGCGGTAGTACTTTATTAAATAGGCGCTTAGCAGAGTCGCCAAGATCAGCGCATACAAAATGTTCAAGATCAGTTGCAGGTTTATCGAAGAGGTCTTCTGCGACTGTAAAAAATCATCGAAAGATGCATCGTTTCTCAGCATATCTCCTAACAATTGTTGTAGGTCGTTCTGCGAGTCGGTGGTCATGTCTACTAAGGTTTGCTGTGGTGCCGGGTCGACGATAACCCAGCCAATGTCGCGCAAATAGATCTCAGGCCAGGCATGACCGTGAATAGCTTGAATCAGTAGCGATGAACCCCCTGCTTTATTGCTGGCGGGAACAGCGTAGCCGATACCTACTCGAGCAGGAATGCCTAAGCTACGAAACATGTAGGTCGCGGCGAAGGAAAAATGCATGCAGTAACCAGTTAGGTCGCCAAATAGAAATGATCCAGCAGGATCAGTCTCATAGGCATGTTCGTTCTTCAGGCTGTAGATGCCGTTCTCATCCAAATACGTTTTTATCGCCCAGGTCTTGGCGAATGGGTCGTCGCTGTATTCGGGTTTTAGGCCGGCGGTCAGCTTCGCGGCGAGTTCTGAGTAACGGGGGTCATCGGGCAGTTCTAAGTATTCATCCCAGACCTCCTGCGACCAGTCGGCTCTGCCTAACTCGTGGCCGAGTAGGTAGTTGAAATCATACTCTGGCGCTTGCGAATAGGAATCGTAGGTGCGCTTAAAGCGCAGATTATTCGGATTAGCCGTGTTTTCATAGGCGATTGGGCTTTCTAGGCCAAACGGAGTGCGATGCGAGATTAGCATGCCGATACTGGCGCGAACGGCTGTGCGCTGATCCTCCGCCTTGGGGAATTGCTTGGTCTCTATGCGCGTATTCGTGAAATTCTTGATCAGATCCTGATCCATGTCGCTGCGGGTCGTAAAGTCGAGCAGGGTGCCATTGAACTGGGAGTACGCTGATTCGCGAAAATAGTAGGAGCCGTTTAAGGGCTCGTAGTCATCCCGGAAAACAACGATTGCTACTGGCGCTTCTTTGTCATCCGCATTGTTCTCACTGTCTCTAAATGGGTTCTCTCGCTGGCTGCTATTGCCTGACTGCTCCTGCCCTGTCAGACGTAGATCGTCTGTTAGTTGTGGTGTCGGTAGTCCAAACAGACGAACATAAAACAGCAGCGAGAAACACAGGAGTCCGAGAACAGTAAAGTGATAGGGCAGGCGACGGTGATTATTTTCTATCATCAGCAATGCGGCGAGGGATAGGACCGCAGCACAGCCGATTGCCATTAGTATCGAGGAGGGGTCGATGCCGCGCGTCAACGCGTAGTCGCCGATAAGGAAGGGGCGATGGATCATGCCATTGCGATGCGCAGACAGAGTGATAACAAAGGCGGCAGCTACGAAGAGTATCTCAATGACGGCGCCATAATTCGTGCGCTGGGCCAGAACGCGCAGACAAACGGTGACCGAGGCACTGATTGCAAACCAGCTAATAAATTCGCCGGCATTGAAGGAGAACATCGGTGAAGCGAGACTCGAGAGCAGCGACGTGCTCGTGACTAGCGATGCGAGCAATAGGCCCATGAGTAGAAAGCTGAGGCTCAATAGATTAATGGTGAAGGTGCGTAGTCGCTTCATCGGGGAGCGATGAATACCAGGGTCGACTAGATAGCAGGCGAACAGGCAGCCGATGAAGGAGGCGACGGAGCCGCTGACGACGGTGAGGGATAGGCTTAGCACCCAATAGCTACTAGCAATAATTGCTGCGCGTAGGCTGGTTGGCAAAAAATGCTGTGTCTTTGTTTCTGTCATAGCGGCTTTGTTGTTGGGCCTCTTCAATGCCATTGTCACGATTCAGTTGATAAATTCTTGATATTCAGATACTTACAACTTTTTAAGATTTTGATCGAAGCTGAGCCCTGTCTTCCTGTCCACGACTAGGGTTGATTCTACTAGTTGCCCCAAAGCGGTCAATAACTTAAGCAAATCGGCTCTTGAGCCCCCTAATTCCCTGCCTCTCTCGCCTGCTGACTCATCTTGCAGTAAGAGCCGCTGCCACAGTTTCAGCTGTTCGGCCTCGTTGAATCCATCGGTAGCAAGTACTAAGGAGAAACGACCGGGGAAATGAGAGATTGTTTTCTTTAGTTGTTCATACCAGGGGGCGAATTCGGCTGCTGCAAATACGATGCAGTGCGCGCCGGCCTGAGCTGTGTTCTGTGTTAAGAAAGCATCTAGACCATAGTCTAGTGTCTTGTCGATTGCTCTGGATTTTGCAATGGCATCGAGCGCGGCAGGAAGAGTGTTCGCAGGCGTCTCGCAGCCATCGGCCGAAAATTCCCAGTCGTCTCCTAGAGCGCCAGTCTCTAATGCGGTGCGTGCAATGGCCGCCGCTGCCTCATCATTGTCGCTGCTTAATAGATAGGCCACAGTGCGGTTGCTATGAAAGACGCTCTTCTCCGCGAGCCTAACGTTCAGTTGCCGGTTACGGGCGTACACTTTCCACATAATGTTGCGCACTGAGTCCCCTGGCACATAGGGGCGGATTTCCATGCGATCGCCATCGGGATCACCGGAAGGATTTGGTATGCCATCCTCCGCAGTTAATGAGCGCAGTAGAGGAAGAGGTTTTACGGTATTGGTTTTTGGCAATGCGGTGCAGGAGATGTCTTGTTTCTGTTGCCAGGAATAGCGACAAAATCCAAGCACATCAGAGACTGTAAACAGGCGCGTAAGGTATTCAGTCTTGCAGCGCTTCTCGGGCACGATCTCTTCAAGGAGCTGGCCATCGGCGCTGACTCGAATTCGTGTCTCAAGAAAGTCGGGATAAATCACTCGCCAGCTGGGTTTGACCAAAGGGAAGTAATTAAGTGCTGGCAGTACGAAACCGGTTTCATTCGGATAGCCTGCCTCGACCTTTATCGGCTCGATGCTGCTGGCGAGTTGAGCGAGGCTCGCGCGTACGCGGCGTTGAATTAAGATGCCGCTGATAACAGAACAGAATAGGCTAAATATGAGTATTGAGAGGGCGCAGATGGCCAGCGAGAAAACCACTAGGTCCATGGAGCCATAGCCGTATACGCGTAGAGCATACGCTGCTAACAGTAGTGTTATTAGCCCTTGCAGCGTGAGAGGGAACAGTGCGATCAGGCGCCTGCTCAGAGATATCAGCAATGAACTGCGCGGGTCAAATTGAATTTTAAGTCTGGATTGCATGGCTAGTCTTATACAGAATAGCGGTAACTATAGCTCCAAGCAGCAGAGTTAGACAGCAGCCGTGACGACTTGTTGTAATTTCTCTGGATGCTAGAGCTTAACTCTATTATCTATCAGTTGCTCAACCACGCTGGGGTCGGCAAGCGTGGATAGATCGCCTAGGTTCTCGATCTCGTTGGAGGCAATCTTGCGCAATATGCGGCGCATTATCTTTCCTGATCGCGTCTTCGGTAGTCCGGGGGCGAATTGGATGACCTCTGGTCTGGCAAATGCACCAATTTCCTTGGCAACAAATTTAAGTAGTTCTGCCTGAAGCTCTTCACTCGCCTCGGTGCCGGTCATCAGGCTGACATAGGTATAGATGCCCTGACCTTTTATGTCATGGGGAAAGCCGACGACGGCCGCCTCTGCAACGCTTGGGTGTAACACTAGTGCGCTCTCGATCTCAGCGGTTCCAAGTCGGTGGCCCGATACGTTGATCACGTCGTCGACGCGGCCGGTTATCCAGTAGTAGCCATCGCTATCGCGCCTAGCGCTGTCGCCAGTAAAGTAGTAGCCGGGATAGGTTGTGAAATAGGTGTCGATGCAGCGCTGATGATCGCCATACACGCTTCTAATCTGGCTGGGCCAGCTGTTACAGAGCACGAGGTTGCCCGTGGCCGCACCCTCTATCTCATTGCCGTCGGCATCGAGTAGCGCCGCCTTCACTCCGAAGAATGGTAATGTGGCAGAGCCTGGTTTCAGATCGGTAACACCGGGTATCGGTGAGATCATGGTCCCGCCGGTCTCGGTTTGCCACCAGGTGTCGACGATAGGACAGCGCGCCTCGCCCACCACATGGTAATACCACTCCCAGGCTTCTGGGTTTATCGGTTCGCCTACAGAGCCTAACAGGCGTAATGAGGAGCGCGATGTCTTCTTGACTGGTTCGTCGCCGGAGGACATCAGTGCGCGGATAGCAGTAGGTGCGGTATGGAAGATATTTACTTGGTGCTTGTCGATGACCTGCCAGAAGCGTGAGGCATCCGGATAAGTAGGCACGCCTTCGAACATTAAGGTCACGGCGCCATTCGCGAGTGGGCCGTATACGATATAAGTGTGTCCGGTGACCCAGCCTACGTCGGCAGTACACCAGAAGACGTCGCCCTCGTGATAGTCGAAGATATATTTGTGACTAATACTGGCGCCAAGCAGGTAGCCGGCGGTTGTGTGTAGCACGCCCTTCGGTTTGCCGGTTGAGCCGGAGGTGTACAGAATAAATAGGGGGTCTTCCGCGTCCATGAGTTCGGGTTCACATTCGCTGTCTGCGGCCTCCGTGGCCTTGTGATAGCAAACATCACGGTCTTCATGCCAAGGGACTTCGACATTGGTGCGGCGTACTACGAACACAGTATGTACATTTGGACAGTGTGCTAATGCATCATCGACGTTCACCTTCAAGGGAATCGTGCGCCCGCCGCGCACACCTTGGTCGGCGGTGATAACTGTTTGGCAGTCAGAGTCTAAAATTCGGTCTTTGATCGATTCGGGAGAGAAGCCCCCAAACACGACAGAGTGAACGGCACCGATGCGTGCGCAGGCGAGCATCGCATACGCTGCCTCGGGAACCATTGGCATATAAATACAGACGCGGTCGCCCTTGTTTACGCCTCGAGCCTTAAGCGCGTTGGAAAGCTTGCAAACCTCGGTATGCAGTTCGCGATACGTTATCTTCTTGTCTACTTCAGGATCGTCGCCTTCCCAGATGATCGCAGTCTGCTCGGCATGTCGCTCCAGGTGCCGGTCGATGCAATTGTATGCAACGTTTAACTTCGCTCCCTCAAACCACTTCGAGTCGGCTTTAGCAAATCCACCGCTGCTGACTTTTTTCCAAGGTTCATGCCAGTGCAGCAAACTTCCAGCCTGTTCGGCCCAGAATTCTTCCGGCGCCTCGATAGAGTGCTGATACATTTTCTGGAAAGTTTCTTTATTCAGATAAGTGCTGCGAGAAGTGATGTCTGAAACTGGATAAATCTTGTCTTCTGCCATGGGGAAATTCCTTATCTGCTACTGACTGGCTGTGTTAACACTGTTGAATGGGGCTAGGGCTTGCAAAAATAGCGGTCAAACAGTATGCCTCAAAGCAACTTCGCGGGCAACTGGCTGACTGCTACAGCCCTTTATTGGCGGGGTGATAGCTGGATAGGGAGGCTGCTTTCTAGGGCTTAACTGAGCTGCAAGCGGATATTGTCGATCAGTCGGCTCTTGCCCACGAAGACGGCGCCAAGAATCGCTAAGTGCCGAGTATCAGCAGAGGCTGCTTGTAGTGACTCTGCGTCACAAATCTGGAAGTAGTCGGGCTTCAGTGCAGCCTGCTGCAGTTCTTTTTTAGCTGCGGCTTCGAGCTGTTGGAACTCTGTATTGCCTTGCTGAATTTGTGCGGCACAACTCTGTAGGCATCGATACAAGCTTGCTGCCTGTTCTCTTTGCTCCTGACTTAGATAGTTGTTGCGAGAGCTCATGGCGAGGCCGCTTTGCTCGCGATAGGTCTCTATGCCGTGTATCGCGATCTCGAGTGCGAGGTCATCTGTGAGTTTTCGAATGACTAAAAATTGCTGGTAGTCTTTTAGTCCGAAGAAGGCGGCATCCGGCCGAACGATGTTGAATAGCTTTGTGACGACAGTCGCTACGCCATCGAAATGCCCCGGCCGACTACTGCCGCAGAAGTTTTCAGTTAGACCTGGCACCTGTATTGAAGTTTGTCTTTCTAAGCCATCGCCGTAGATTTCTTCGACGGAGGGAAGAAACAGGCAATCACATTCTGCAGAGCGCAGGCTCTCGCAGTCGGATTCTAAGGTTCGTGGGTAGGCGTCTAGATCCTCGTTCTCTCCGAATTGTAGAGGATTGACGAAGATGCTGCAGACGATGAAATCGTAGCGATCTTTAGCCTGCCGTATCAGTTGCAGATGACCTTCGTGCAGATTACCCATCGTCGGAACTAGAGCGATAGATTTTCCCCGCGAGCGCGCTGTCTGTAGGAATTGCCGGAGGTCCTTGATCTTTTTTTGAGTTTGCATTGCTTGTACTAGCTAAGAGTAGCTTAGACGCTGCTAATTAAAGCAATGTTCATCAGCGGGGAAGGACCGAGATTTCACTGCTTGCACATAGTCTTCGATGGCGCCCGGTATGCCATTCTTTGAATTGACTAAGAAGTTCTTTACAAACTTAGGTGAGATAGGTGAGACGCCCAATACGTCATGTAAGACCATGATCTGTCCGGTGGTGTCTGGGCCAGCCCCTATGCCGATGACTGGAATGTCTAGGGAGTCGGTAACTGTCTTGCCTAGACTGCGTGGCACACACTCGAGCAGCAGAGTGCTGGCGCCGGCGTCTTCTAGGAGCTTCGCTTCTGCGATTATGGCGTCAGCCTGTTCGGTGTCGCGGCCCTGAACATGAAAGCCACCAATCCGGTTAACGGACTGAGGCGTTAAGCCCATGTGCGCACAGACAGGGATGCCGCGTTCGGCGAGTAATCTAGTTGTATTCTCGATCCATGCTCCACCTTCGAGCTTTACCATGTGAGCGCCGGCACGCATTAGTGCGGCAGCATTCTCCAGAGTTTGTGTCTCGGATGAATAGCTCATGAAGGGCAGGTCGGCTACCAACAGAGCGCCCTTGTTGCCACGCTTGACGCATTGCATGTGATAGATCATATCGTCCATCGTCACGGGCAGTGTGCTGTCATGGCCTTGTAGCACCATACCTAATGAGTCACCAACGAGTATCACTTCGACTCCAGCATCGCCAAGAATCGAGGCGAAGCAGGCGTCGTAGGCAGTGAGGCAGGCGAACTTCTCGCCGCGCTGTTTGATTTCGAATAGCGTGGTTAGCGTGACATTAGCGTTTTTTGTCTGTGTGCTCATAGCTTCTTACTGCGTTGTATATGCTCGATGGCTAGGGAAGGGATAGTAAGGCGAGAGATGGGAGTATACAAGCTCAGCTTACCCAGTTTAAGGGCGAATTGGGGGCGCGAACCCGTGATGCACTCTGTTTTTTTATTATCTAACTTATTGATTTAGTTTGTAAAATTCATATCTATGCTGCTTTAGCTTTCCATTTTTTATATTGATACAATCGTCGTGAGTAGCGTGCGTGCAGGCGATAGAGATGTATTGAGATGTACGGTAAAAATTAGAAGATATTAGAGGTTCGTATGAACAATAGAATTCATGTCAAACTAAGCTTGGCACTAGCTAGTATTTTGCTTGCTCCCCTAGTTCTGGGGCAAGATGATTTCCCACGTACTGAGTTTGGTCAGCCTGATTTACAGGGCACCTATACTTATCGAACACTTACTCCTCTGAATCGCCCTCGAGAGCTGGCAGACTTCGAAGTACTTACCCCTGCACAGGCCAAGGAGTGGGAGGAGTTCGAAAATCGCCGCCAGAATCGAGACCTGATTATCGACTCGGTGGGTGGAGCCGGATATCCACCAGGGGTGATTTCCTACAATAATTTCTGGTATGAGCGAGGCATAAAGACGGTCGCAGATCGCCGAACCTCACTAATTTATGATCCACCGAATGGTAGGAGGCCTGAGCCTAACGCGGCAGGCCGTGAGCGCCGCGCTGCCTTTAGGCAGATGGTGTTTGAAAGCCTTGGCCCCGAAGGACGCACCACGATTGACCGCTGTCTTGTGGGGTTCAATGCCGGCCCACCGATGGTTTCTGCCACATACAATAACAATATGCAGATCGTGCAGACAGAAGACCACGTCGTAATCTTGAATGAAATGGTTCACACAGCGCGCATAATTAGACTGGACAGTGAGCACCACACTAAGCAGCTCAAGTGGGAAGGCGATTCTATTGCACACTGGGAAGGCGATACCCTTGTTGTTCATACTCAAAATTACTACCACGACTTTAACTATTCTGGCATGTCTGATCAGGCGCAGGTAACTGAACGCTTCAGCAGAATAGATGCAGATACCTTGAACTACGATTTTACGGTTGAAGATCCACTGACATGGGACAAAACCTGGTCCGGGAAGCTTCCACTGCGTCGCACGGGTGATCCTCTCTATGAATATGCCTGCCATGAGGGCAATCACGGATTGATTGGTATTCTTGCCGGCTGGAGACGATACGAATCCCAAGGGCTCAATGGCGACGGCTCACCTAAGTCCGAAACCGGCACGGTTGCTACGGAAGAGTAATCTGTAGATCGAATAATGAAGGCGGCATCAATGCTTGCCGCAACTAGAAAAATCAGCTGGCTCACCGGCTGATTTTTTTTTGAATAGAATTTTTCCGAGGGCTAGCTCTTCCAGCTTGAAAAACTATACGTACTGTCCGGCAGCATGGGCTGAAGACCAAGCCCACTGAAAATTGAAGCCGCCGAGGTGTCCGCTGACATCGATCACTTCGCCGATAAAGAACAATCCCGGTTGTTGCTTGGCTTCCATCGTTCTGGAGCTGATGCCGTCGGTATCAACGCCGCCCAAGGTCACCTCGGCAGTACGATAACCTTCGGTGGCCGATGGTTTTAATATCCACTGATTGAGCTGGCGTCCAATAGTCTTGAGTTGTTGATCGGTGAATTCGGCCAGGCTTGTTTCCGCTTGGGCAGGCCACCATAGCTTCTGCAACTCTATTATCAAAGCCTTGCTTAGCTTCTTTTGTAAGACTGTTTTCAGCAGGCTTTTTCCCTTCGCGAGTTTTGCTTCACAAAGCCATTCCTCTGCCACTATGCCGGGTAACAAATTGAGAGATATCGATTCACCGGGCTGCCAGTAACTGGAGATTTGCAGTATCGCCGGTCCACTGATTCCGCGATGGGTAAATAATAGGCTTTCACTGAACGCTTGTCCGTTGCAGCTGACTTCAACTTCTGTTGATAATCCGGTAAGACGTTCGCAGACAGACTTGAAACTATCGCTAAACATGAAAGGCACAAGTCCGGCCCGGCGCTCGGTCAGCTTTAAGGAAAACTGGCGAGCAATGTCGTAGCCCATACCGCTGCCGCCTAGGCTCGGAATTGACAGCGCACCGGTGGCAACGACAAGCGATTCGCAGGAAAGCTTATGGCTTTCTTTCGGTTCGCTTTTGCCCCTTGAAAGTTCCAGCCGATAGCGATCTTCCTGTGTGTTTTCTTGTGTTATGTCCGAGGGCTGCAGTGCAGTGATGCTATTGATTTCACAATGGTTCCAGATGGTAACGCCTGCCTGCTCGCATTCGCTCTGTAGCATTGCCAGAATCTGCTTAGCCGAATCTTTGCAGAACAGTTGTTGGTGCTTGCGCTCTTCATAGCTGATGCCGTGTTGTTCAACGAGTTGAATAAAGTCCCACTGGGTGTAGCGCTTGAGTGCGGATTTACAGAAGTGTGGATTGCTGGAAAGAAAATTTTCGGGCTCGATACTGTAGTTGGTAAAGTTGCAACGGCCGCCGCCGGACATCAGTATCTTCTTGCCAATCTTGTTTGATTTTTCGAGTAGCAGCACCTTCCGGCCACGCTTGGCCGCAGTCAGCGCGCACATTAAGCCTGCCGCGCCTGCGCCGAGCACAATCACATTAGCCATATTGGGGACCAGTTCAATTGTTTAATAATTCACGCACCCGTTGCTGTCCCATTGGCGTTAGATAAGCGAGGGTCGAGGGTTGAAGTAGTGTGTTCCTGAGCTTGTGGATACTATTTGCTTCAGCAATTGCTGATAGTCATCTTCGTTGTTAGCCAGATCTATGTCTTCGCTGTTTACTATCAGCAGTGGTGACTTATCGTAGTAGTGAAAGAACTCGGCATAGGCCTCGTTTAGATTCTCTAGATAAGTACGTTCGATAAGCTGCTCGGCGTCAACCCCGCGTTTCTGAATTCTATCCAGCAGTATATTGGTGGGGGCCTGCAGATAGATGACGAGATCGGGCATGGGCGCATCGATGGTGAGATGACGATACACGTTTAGATAGAGCTCGAACTCATCTGGCTCTAAATTTTGCTGCGCGAATAGCTGGTCCTTGTCTATTAAGAAGTCTGCCACTCGCACCGGTTCGAACATATCGTTCTGACGAAGGTCTTGAATTTGTTGTGCGCGCTGGAAAAGGAAGAACAATTGAGTGGGTAGTGCATGTTGTTTCGGGTTTTGATAGAAGCGATCGAGAAAGGGATTATCTTCGCTTTTCTCGAGCAATAATTCGTAGTTAAAGGAATCGGCTAGGCGTTTGCTGAGAGTGGTCTTGCCGACTCCTATGGGCCCTTCGACTGCTATATAGCGCGGGGCAGTCTTGCTGAAATCGCTTTGTGTCATAGGTGCTCACGTGTTCCTAATCGGAGTTTAGCCTTCAGATTTCGGTCTGCGGCGGCGACGTCTCTTCTTCGGTGCCTCGTTAGCCTTTCTCTCGCTAACGATGTCCGGGTTTGTGTCATCGAGCTGGAACTGTGTCCACCATTGACCGCGACCGCCTAGGTCTTCACCTGCCTCTTCGCGTAGCAATAAGAAATCGTAGGCGGCCCTGAAGCGAGGGTGGCTAAATGAGCCTTCGATACTGCGCTTATTATCACGCATAAGTCGCGCTTGGAGTTCCCATATTTCCTTTGCCGCGATAGTGAACCGCTTAGGCACGGCGGTGTACTGTATCTGCTCCATCAATACTTCCTGTGCTGCTTGTTGGAATAGTTGATGCTGATTTTCTTGATCCGATTTTTGCGCCTTTAAGCGAAGTTGCAGCACCGGCCAGAGTAGGGCGGCGAAGAGGAACGCGGGAGTCACGGATTTGCCTTCAGCGAGTCGTCCGTCAGTGTTTCTAAGAGCTAGTTCTACCAGCTTGCAGGGCGGGCCGGAGAGCTCGTCTAGCGCGCGAAAGGTAGGCGCGAAGAGGTAGGCTCCAGGGCGATAATGGCGTAGCAATTTAAATGTTTCCTCGGCATTGCCGCCAGTCATCAATTTTATTGTTTCATCGAATAGTCTTGCAGTCGAGATGGATTCCAGTAGGTGAGCTAGCTCATTAATGGGCTTCTCAGTTTTCTCTTCGATGGTGAAACCTAGCTTCGCAGCAAAGCGAATTGCCCGCAGCATTCGTACGGGGTCTTCTTTGTAGCGCTCGGCAGGGTCGCCTATCATGCGTATCTGCTTAGACTCCAAGTCGTCTAAGCCGGTACTGAAGTCGAGAATACGGAACTTGTTTATCGTGTAGTACAGCGCATTGATGGTGAAGTCTCGGCGTAGGGCGTCTTCATCGATGTTGCCGTAGACATTGTCTCTAAGAATCATTCCTGCGGTTGAATGGGCAGAAGTCTGGTTCTGAATGCGCCGTCTCGGAACATCGTCGTCAATCTTATTTTCCGAATCATGAGGCGCGCGAAATGTTGTCACTTCAATGATCTCTCGGCCAAAGCGTAGATGAACTATTTTGAAACGACGTCCGATGATTCGGGCATTTCTAAACAGTGACTTGAGTTGCTCCGGCGATGCATCGGTTGCTATGTCAAAGTCCTTTGGGCTTTTACCGAGCAGCAAGTCGCGCACGCCGCCACCTACCAGAAACCCATGGTATCCAGCCTCGGCAAGCTTGTAGAGAACCCTTACGGCATTCGGTGATATCTGCTTGCGTGAGATCGGGTGATGATCACGTTCTAAAATTGTTGCTTTCTCGATTCCGGCGAGATCAGAGGCTGAGTCAGATTGATTCATTGTTAGTCGCACTCCGGTGCGCTGTTCGATAGCGAGGCGAGGCTTAGTCTGGCGTGGTTGGAGGAGTTGATCACGGCTTATTTTCTTTAGTGGCAGCACTGCAAAGGTCAAGAATACAGGAGGATGGTGTGCGTCGGCTGTAGAAGCCCCTCAATTGTATTGGAGTTTGGATCGTAAGCATCAGTGGGCATGATACACGGAACGAGAGAAAACTGCAGGCACGACGCAGCGAGTATAGGCTGTGCTGGCTAGTAGGGAGGAATTGGGTACTTTGGTGGATATTATTAGGGGGTGGATACCACCCCCTAATTGGAAGCTAGGTTTTATTATTATTCAAATATTTATTAATTTATTATTTTTATTAAGTGCGTACCCATATTGGTACTGCATAAGTATTAAGGCAGTAATTATGAAGTTAGATGACAATTGTCAAATCCAGACTACAAGCCGACCTTTTTATTATTTAGTGCACTAATCTTAGTTTTTAACTGAGTAATGCTATTTTTGTTTTTGTTAAAATTTATTATTAGTATTTATTGTTATTGTGCTCCATATAAAGCACTTACCGTGCCAAGTAGGGCAAATCCTTATTTATCAGTAGCTTGTGTTTTTTAAAATTAGTAATTAGATTCTAATACCCTGTTTTGTTACGTATGTTCCCTGATTTCTTGGGTATAAGGGTAGCGGTAACAGATTGGCAGATAAGCTGCGTGCAAGGCCTATGCTGGCGGGGTGCCCATTCCTTGGGTTCTTAGAAGTGGTTGGAAGTGAGTTTGATGAGCTCGAATGGAGCTCTTGGCACCAAGTAAAGAGCGATTTCCGTGTCTTTTTCTAGGCTTGGTGTTTCTTCTTGCGGGGAATGCCGAAGCGCTGGCGGCGCTCCCAAAGACACTTGCGGCTTATGCCTAATTTTTTCGCGAGTTGAGTTTCATTCATAGCGTCCTGATGCTCAAGAACGAAGCGCTGGAAGTAGTCTTCCAAAGAGAGCTCTTCGCTAGCTTCGGGAGTACTCTTTGGGTTTTGTAATTCCGACGTCTGAGCCGACAGCTGCTTCTCTGCGCCGTCAATAGCAAGAAGTTCTTCTGAAATCTCCAAGTCTTCTGCCAGTACAACGGCGCGTTCTATCGCATTTTCCAGTTCACGCACGTTGCCCGGCCAACCGTAATTGACGATAGCGCGCCTAGCGCCGTCATTGAGGTTGAGATCCTTGGTCTTAAGGCGCTTACAGGTCCGTTGCAGAATGGTTTCGCCTAATTCTAGTATATCGTCACCGCGCACTCTAAGCGGTGGAATCAGGAGTGTCATCACATTGATACGGTAGTAGAGATCTTCACGGAAGTGCCCATCTACTACCAATTGCTTTAGGTCGCGATGGGTTGCAACGACTAAGCGCACGTCGACTTTCTTGGACTGCACCGAACCGACCTTACGTATCTCATTTTCTTGCAGAACCCTAAGCAGTCGTGCCTGAGCCTCAAGCGGCAGCTCACCTATTTCATCGAGGAACAGTGTGCTGCCATTACCCGCCTCGACTAAGCCTGTTCTTGTTGCGGTGGCGCCGGTGAACGCTCCCTTCTCGTGGCCAAATAGTTCAGACTCGATTAGGTTCTCAGGAATCGCTGCGCAATTTACAGAGATCATTTCCTGCGCATGGCGACTGCTTAAGTTGTGAATCGCTCGTGCAACGAGTTCTTTTCCCGTTCCTGATTCGCCATTGATTAGGGCGGTAGAATTGGTAAGTGCAACTTTGCGGATTCGTCGAAACAATTCCATCATCTGCGGACAGCTACCGATCATTCCATGAACGGGGGGTTCGAATTCTTTAGCCGTATTAACGGATTGAGGTGGCGCTTTAGCATGTTCGCGAATTACTTTGGCAACGGACTCGATTAGTTCTTTGTGTTCAAACGGTTTGGCGATGTAATCAACGGCGCCAAGTTTCATGGAATCGATGGCGGAGCGAATACTGGAGTAGCTGGTCATGATCAGAACCGGCGTGGTAGTTGCCTTGATCAGATCGGTCCCAGGTGCACCGGGCAGACGCAGATCGCTGATTATCACGTCGAAGTCGTCCATGTCGAAATTGTCTATCGACTCTTTGACTGTTCCCGCTTCGCTGACTTTGTATTCGTGGCGTTCTAGTAATCGCTTAAGAGCAGTTCGAATAACTACCTCATCTTCCACTACTAAAACTTGATTCATCTCTGTCATGTGACTACTTAATTCTGTTGTTGCTGTGTCTATAAATTATTGCTGTGTTAATAATCCGTCTGCGTTAGTGCGTGGCGGAATCGCTATGGTAGCAAGGAAATCGCAGTAATACCCGCGTACCGCCGGTGTCTTCGTTTGCGGGGCTGATTATATCAATATCACCACCTAAGTCTTCAACTATACTAAAAACGAGGGAGAGCCCCAATCCAGTGCCTTCTCCTGCCTCTTTGGTAGTGAAGAAGGGGTCGAAGACGCGGTCTCTTATAGCAAGGGGAATACCAATTCCTTCGTCGACGACAGCGATTTCGACTATCTCGCCTTTTAGGACAGTCTGCAAGAGGACTTCGCCATTTGCTTGGCTTGCATCCCTAGCGTTGTTGATTAGGTTGATTAACACCTGCAGGAGGCGCTGTGAGTCGCCGATAATTTTTGCATTGGGGTCGCAGTCGATGCGAAGGTTTAACTCTTTGCTCTTTCTATCTAGAGATATCAGAGTTTGAGCTTGGTCCATGCAATCGAGAATAGTGACTATCTCGTTCTCGTATTGAGTCTTGTTGGTCCCTGCGTGGGCGAAGTTGACCAGTGATTGCAAGATCGTCGATGTGCGATCAGTCTGTTCGATAATTTGCTCGGCGAGGTTGAGTAGCTCTTTGTCGTTGTATTCGTCTCGAATGGTTTGTGCGAGGCAGGCAATGCCGGTGATTGGGTTGCCGATCTCATGAGCGACTCCTGCGGCCAGCCTACCAATGGAGGCAAGTCTCTCACTGTGTGTAAGTCCCGCTTCCAAATTTTCTGTATCGGTTATGTCTTCTAAAAGAATTATGACGCCTTCGTGAATAGAATTCGGATCGTCGGTTTGTTCTATAAAAGCCTTGTGCAGGTTAACGGTCTGCTTCTGACCTTCCAATTCAAATGCATACTTATAGGAATGGCTGGCATCGTCATCGATAAAATTTGCAAACAGGCTTAGCCAAGGTTCCGAGAGATCGATAAGTTGAGAACCGACAACATTGGCGCTATTTAGTTGCGTGAATTGCTCCATCGCTCGATTCCACATGATGACTTCATTGTCGGTGCTGAGTGAACAGACCCCCAAGGGTAGATCGTGCAAAATCTGACGATGGTAGCGTCGCAGATTGTCGAGGTCGGCTGCCATGCCCGACAGGTTACTGCGGTAGGCTTCGATGCGGTTCTCAATAACATTCAGATCCGAGCTACCGTGCCCCGAGACGATGCTATAGGGAAGGTAGCCATCGATAAGTTCGCGGGCAATCGAGGGGCCAAGCAAACCCGATAGGTTTGCTTCTAGTTTGCCGCGCAATTGTTGCATCGCGTACGGACGACGATCGTTCTCGTCAATCTGTAAATCATTTAGTGCTCGGTCCACTTCTCGCTCTGCAGTTCTCTCACCCAATGGCTTGCTGAGGCTTTTAATAAAGTCGCGCGGTGATTTCGCCACCAGGCCACTGCGCCTGCGGCGCTTAATGGTATCGAGTGTGCAGATATCGGCGGAGCTTCGTTCTTCGTCGCTGCTTATGCTGTAGAGCGAGACGGCGACGAATATCACACAGTTGCTAATGAGTGAAAGGGTAGTTATCTCTTGCCAGTTGATCGAAATCAGAGCTAAGGGGTCAGCGTAAGATAACAGTGGCAGCATTAGAAACAGAAACCAGATGAGTACGCCGCTAGCTAGCCCGCAAAGGAATCCTTTTCTATTTGCCGCCGGCCAGTAAAGAATCGCGACGATGCCTGGCATAAACTGCAGGCAGGCGGTGAATGCGACAATGCCGATCACCTGAATGCTTATTTGTTCGCTCGGTAGGTAATGGAAGAGAAAGCCAAGCCATATAACTGCAGTTATAAGGGTGCGGCGCTTCCAGAGTAGCCAGCGATGAATGTCCTGGTTCGCCTTCGGTTGATTGATAGGAAGTATCAAATGATTCAGGCACATATTTGAAAGCGCTAGGGTGATAACGATGATCAGTCCACTCGCGGCGGATAGTCCCCCAAGGTAGGCAAGTAGACTTATCATTGGAGACTGATAGGCGGCACCAATAACAACCGGGAAGTATTCCACTTGCACGTTGCTACCTGACTGCAGGCCAGCCCAGAGAATAGGAAGCACAGGCAGGCTTAGCAGTAAGAAATAGAGTGGCAATCCCCAGCTCGCAAACGAGAGCGCGCGCTGCCCATTGTTGCCAGTAAAGGTCACATAGAACATATGTGGCATCGCGACCGCCGCGGTAAAGAACAGTAGCACCATGATATGGAAAGAAGATAAATAATCGGTGTTCCCCAGGCTTGCCAATAGTTCAGCTTGGTCCGCCAGCCAAAGATCTAGCCCATCAAAACTGCCGAAGGCGCCGTATACTGCGAACGCCCCTACAACGAGGAACGCTATAAGCTTCACCAGCGACTCGAAGGCAATCGCCATGACTAGACCATCGTATTGCGTCCGATCTGCTCTTTTAGACGTGCCGAACAGGATCGAAAATAGTGTAATTACCACACAGAAGCCGATCGCGAGTGAGCCTTGATCCGCTTCTGGAGATAATAAGGCCGCCGTGTCTGAAACAGCCCTGATCTGTAGTGCGATAAGCGGGATAACGGCGATCAGAATGACCAGAGTTGTCGCGGTACCTGCCCATGGTGAGCGATAACGGAACGCCATCAGATCAGCCAATGAGCTTAGCTGGTAGGTGCGAGTTAGTTCCAGCAGGGGGCGTAACAACAAAGGTGAAAGCAGAAATGCCAGCGAGATGCCGATGGAGCTGGCGAGATAGCCGTAGCCATCGCGTAGGGCATTGCCGATCGAGGTGTAGTAGGCCCAGACGCTGGCGAATACGCCGAGAGAGAGAACGTAGACGATCGGGTGGCGAACGATTTTTTCAGGAATCCAGCCGCGCTCCGTCACGAAGGC
>TARA_B110000858_G_scaffold38225_1_pt1 | contig 32100 bp, 37 predicted proteins | sample TARA_B110000858 | Tara Oceans TARA_B110000858 (sample SAMEA4398247) | marine metagenome | biome: Polar Biome; feature: [SRF] surface water layer (ENVO:00010504); material: water (ENVO:00002006), including particulate matter (ENVO:01000060) such as... | depth 5 m | reverse complement strand
GGATATATTAAGTTAGGATTTAGATTATGAAAGCAATATTAGAATTTGATTTACCCGATGATAGTGGAGAGTTTAGATTAGCATCTACTGCTAGTGACTTATATAATACACTTTGGGAAATGGACCAATGGTTAAGGTCATCTGTTAAGTATGCACCTGATACAGAAAGTGATGACACGATTTGTGCATTGGAACAATGTAGAGAGAAACTTCATGAAATATGTGAAGTTCATAATATAAATTTTGACCTGTAATGGAGTTGATAAGTACACACCCCGTTAAAAAGTCCGACTTGGGATTTCATGCCAATCTATTTGGTGGAAAATTACTTGCATGGTTGGACGCAGCCGGAGCTGCATATGCTTCTCAAGTATGTGATACACCACGTGTGGTAACAATTAAAATAGATGAGTGTCTATTCAAACGACCAGCACGTGAGGGTCAGTTAATTAAAATATATGGAAGTGTAGCGGAAATAGGCACCACCTCAGTTACCCTATATATGGAAGCGAGAGCTCACAACGTTTACTCGGGTGGTCAGTCTGTTATACTATCTACTAACATAAAGTTCGTCCGAGTTGACGAAAATGGCGACTCAATACCAATATCGGAACGAGTTCGAGATAAATTCACAAACTAAATGTGGATAACTTTGTTAATAACTTAATATATATACACATGACAAAGGATAACTCATATCAAAACAAACTTGACTTCAATGGGGAGTGGTCTCTTGGTGAAGCTAATCACCATGTTGGTAGGAAAACTACACAACAAACCCATAAAAGCAAGAAAACGTATACACGTAAGTCTAAACATTCGAAAGACTTAACAATTTCTTAACATTAGAATTTGGTAAATCCAAATAATTGTCGTATCTTAGTAGTATAATAAGAGATAGATAAGTTATGAAGAATTACCAAGCAATCGCATTAGTTTTAGTTGGGTTCACTTTAGGTGTTCAAACTATGAACGGAGTATTACAATCTTACATCCACTTCAGCGGTGTTAAGAACGAAATGGCATTTGCCTTTACATCTATAATGATAGGTACATTGGGTTTATTCGCTATTAACTACAGAAAATTGATAAAAGCTTTAATTTAATTGTGGATAACTTTAACAATTATTTAACATTAAAACCTTTGTTATATCAAATATATTCACTACATTAGTACTGTAATAAGAAATGAGAAATATGTCTAAAAATAAAACATCCTATTCATCCTTCTGGCTTGACAATTCGATATTCGAAGAGTCTGATGATACCTTGACCTCGGTTGAGAAAAAGTCAAGTGACCTAATGAAGCTGATGGCTTACAAACGTAGTATACGAAACTTCGTTTCCATCGTGACCGGCAAGTCTATTCCTGTGACCTTCGATACTCGTGGTGATGATTCCTATACTGATGGTAAGGAAGTTGTTATCTCGGCTAAGTTAGATGACAAGGAATTTGATCCTGTGGTTGGTCTCGCTTTACACGAAGGGTCTCACATCGCACTAACTGATTTTAGTACGTTGACTGAAATACTAAAGGATTTTTATCTACCGGCTACCATTGATAAAACCAAATTAAAGGGTAAGTATAATGTGATTCACTCTGATGAACTAAGTCGTAGTATTCGTGACAATCTAAAGTCCCTTCTAAACTATGTTGAAGACCGAAGAATTGACAATCACATTTATAATACAGCACCAGGCTATCGTGGTTACTATGAGGCAATGTACAATAAGTACTTCCACGCTTCGGTGATTGACAAAGGCCTTCAGTCTTCAGAGTATCGTACTGAAGATTGGGACTCTTATATGTTCCGTATTATCAACCTTACTAATGAGAATCGTGACCTCGATGCTCTCAAAGGTCTTCGTGAGATTTGGAAGGTACTTAACCTTCGTAACATTTCTCGACTCACGTCAACGTGGGATGCACTTGATGTCGCTGGTGAGATTTTAATGATTGTTGAGAAGTATACTGACGCTCCAAGTGGTCAAAAAGCTCCATCCGATGGTGATGGTGAACAACAAGACGATGCTGACCAAAATGGGGAATCCCCAATGAGTGGTGATACTGAAGACGAACCAACTTCCGAGGGTGGTATGAATGCAAGTGGTAGTGGTGAAACTTCACCAAGTGAATCCGATGATGGTAATGATACTGAAGATGATGGCCAATCAATGAGTGGTGACCCTATCGGAGGTAATCCATATGGTGCTGGTGGTGAGTACAAACCATTATCAGACAAACAACGAAAGGCTTTGGATAACGCTATTAAAAAGCAAAAAGAATTTCAAGAGGGTGATGTCAAAAAGAAGAAAATCTCAAAAGCTGATGGGAAGAAAGTCGAATCGCTCGATAAGGCTGATATTAAAACTGAAGTAGTTGGTAAGGGTTATGGTGCCGGCAAGTGGAGAGCTGGTTCAAGTGGTGTTCAAACATACATCATTAATAAAATGACTAAGAATTTAATAGAATCCAATCTTGTCGGAATGCTGACCACAAGTACGTGGGCTGTTGATAGTATGGAAGTTCATATTAAACGAGGTATCCAATTGGGTACACTACTTGGTAAGAAGTTAAAGACTCGTAATGAAGAACGGCTCCTAACCACCCCACGTATGAAGAGTGGTAAGTTGAGTGGTCGTATGATTCACGAAATTGGGTTTGGTAACTTTGATATCTTTGAACAAACATTGATTAGTAAATCTACTCCAAGTTTAATTCACATATCAATTGACGCTAGTTCATCTATGAATGGTAGTAAGTGGAATAACACACAAACATCAGCAGTCGCAATCGCTAAGGCTGCTTCCATGACTAATAACATTGATGTGGTTATTTCATATCGAGGTGTTCACTACTCACCCGGCAATTGGAACAACGTTCAACCATTGATGTTAGTTGGATACGATAGTCGTGTCGATAAGTTTTCTAAGATTCAACAATTATTCAAACATATCCAATCTGATGGAACTACGCCTGAGGGATTATGTTACGAGGCTGTATTGAAATCATTAACCCAAAATCGTAATGGGGTCGATACATACCTTATCAACTTCTCAGATGGTTTTCCTGGCTTTGATAATGCTCAAATAAACTATGGTGGTGTTGAGGCTGTCCAACACACCGCTGCTCAAGTTAATAAGATTCGTAAAGCTGGGGTTCAAGTATTGTCTTACTTTGTATCTGATTACTTCGATGGGTCGGGTTATGGTACTGATAGGTTCCGCCAGATGTATGGAAATGATTCACAATTCATAGATGTAAAGAATATGAACCAACTTGCTAAGACATTAAATAAAAAGTTCGAGGTAAACATTTAACAATTTCTTAACATTAGAATTTGGCAAAACCGAATAAAAGTGTTATCTTTACATAGTAAAAGAGATAGATAAGTAATATGATAAAACCACACAACTTCCTGACAGAATTAAATCACTTCATTTCCTATTGTAATGATTTCTACAATATAGAAACTGGGGTGTACAAACTCACTACACTAATCGAAATTGAAAGAGCAATTGGTGAGTACTTAACTGAACCAAAAACGATTGATGTTCAATTTGATAGTCTCGATAGAGAGAAGGTAAGAGAAATTATTCATAGGAATGTGGATAACTTAACAATTATTTAACATTAAAATTTGGCAAAACCAAATAAAAGTGTTATCTTTACATAGTAAAGGGGATAGAGTTAATAATATTAGAAAATAAAAAATAAAAATATGAGTAAAGCACAAAAATCAGTATTCGGTAAGATTGTAGAGATGAATGGTCTCTATTTGTTTCAAGATTCAGAAGGAGTCACGTTTAATATACCTCAATTAAATGAGGAAGGTTCACCACATATGGTCAGAGCTCGTCAGGCTTCTAAGAAGCCAGAGAAGTACGGATTTAAGATTCGTGTTGTTGGTCGTTTGGCTGATGGTGAGTTAGGGTTCACACGTGTCCCAGCTTCCAAGGTAGAACAAAACTTAGAGCCTGTTGGAAACTTCAATCAACCCAATGGTGGTTTGATTGCTTTGAAGTTCGAGGTTAATACACCACCCCAACAAACTTCGGTTGAGATGTCAGGTGACGTTTTAAAGTTTATTCACGAAGAAGCAAGTGGGTTGAAACCACAAATGTTATTCATGCACCCACTCAAGTGGAAGTATCTTATTCGTAATATCATTAGAGGTAAGAACATTATGATGACCGGCCCCGCTGGTTGTGGTAAGACTATGGCTGCTAAGGCTGCTGCTAATTCGATTGAGGGTTATGAGACTTTCATTATAAACTTGGGAGCTACTCAAGACCCACGTACTACTCTAATCGGTAATACTCAGTTTGACCCTAAGAAGGGTACGATGTTTAACCCATCACCATTTATTAAGGCTATTCAAACTCCGAACACGGTAATCATTCTTGATGAGTTGACTCGTGCTCACCCTGAGGCTCACAACATTTTAATGTCAGTACTTGACCAAGGTCAACGATACATACGATTAGATGAGGCTTCAGATTCGCCAGTTGTAAAAGTCGCTGAAGGTGTTTCCTTTATCGCTTCTGCTAACATTGGTAATGAGTATACCGCTACTCGGGCGCTTGACCGGGCAATACTTGACCGATTCACTGTAATTGAGATGGATACCCTGTCACGTGAGGAAGAATCAAACCTACTTGGTATGATGTATCCATCGGTTGAATCAAATGTCTTAAACGCTGTTGCTGAGATAACGTCAATGACTCGTCACGAGTTAATGACTGAGGCTCCTAAATTAACTAACTCTCTATCAACACGTAGTTCGGTTGAGATTGGTTCACTACTCTATGATGGATTTACATTAGAAGAGGCTGCTGAGATTACAATCTACCCAATGTTTGACCAAAGTGGTGGTGCTGATTCAGAACGAACTTACATGAAACAATTTGTTCAAAAGTTCTTAGGTAGTACGCCTGTAGATGAGGACCTATTCAATGTAGAAACTGAAGATATTTCTAACCCATTTTAATTATGGGATATAATCCATTCAAATGGTATACTAAGGGTAAGAAGAAGCGATTACCACAATCGGCTCACTTATTCGATAAGATACAAAACGGAGATTTTGATTACTCGTCTTATTACACGGAAGCAGAAGCGGCTCGACAAGAGTACGCTTCACTCTTCCAAAAGACAATGGATGAGACTGGCGACTACTCGATGGCTAGGACTGCTGCTAAGATGAAAAACGTTAGGGCTTTAAAACTTGACGAGGAGGCACTCTTAGATGAGCAAAGATTACAACGTGATTTACGAAATGAATTAAAAGATAAGTTTGGGTTTTGTCTATGGGATAACATGATGGATGAGTCACCAATGGACTTAGAACAACTCTATGATTATTATTGTCATGAAGAAATGCGTAGAAAAGGCTTGGATGTTTAAAAATAATTTTGTATATTTGTATAGATGATTTACGACCCGAACAATGAATTGACAGATGACCAAATGGAGATGCTGTCAGAAGATGAGTTTTTTGAATATTTAGATACCAAAGCAACTTACCTTAAAACAAAGACACGACCACTTGGTCAATATCATACTAAGATGTTTGCGTCATTGTCTAAAGGTGATGAGTTTACTATGGAAGATTTAAAGTTGGCAAAGCAAATAGGTAAAGAGGGTGATGATGAAGTTACTGAAACGATAATCGAAGCTACTTCTAAACTAGGTGGTGACCCTAAGTATAATAGTGTTAAGAATGTAAAGACTGACCGCTCACAGTGGTTTGATTAATATGGGATTTAATAAAAGAATTTTACCTGATAAGGAACGACTTCAGAACATGGTGTTTGACCATGGTCTTGAGTGGGTAGTTGAAAAATATAGTAAAGCAGATATGTTAATGGGAAGTGTAGAGTCTCAGTCATATTATCAAAATTTAATAAGAGAGTATGAATCCAAGTTGGGAAAGTGAAGGAGATTTCGAAGAAACTTTTTCTGAGATTAGAAAACAATTGTACAAAGATGATTTCTTTGAATTAATGAATGTAGAAAGCCCAAGTCAGTTTTTTATATATTTAAGAGATGAGTTATCAGATTCAGATGACATGGAATTATTGTCTGATGTATTAATGAAGGCGTTTAAATCGTATCAACGATGGGAAGTAGACTCCGCTCTTGATGACTTATCTGAAAAAGGTTTGATACAAATGGTATTAAATGAAGATGGTCATCTTGCATATGTTGCTACTGATGAAGGACTAATGATTAATAACGTTTTAAAAGAAAACAACCCCCCAAATAAATTAAATAGTGTGATGGATATAAATTTTTCAAGTGATGTGTATAAAGTCACAAACAATGATGATGTGGTTACGTTTTGTGACCATGGGGGTAATTATGAAATTGTTGTAATGCCGGCAGGTAAACAACATGATGGTGAGGTAATGGTTCAGTTTTACCACACCATTTATACTGACTATCACTTAGATGGACCTAACGGCGAGTATAAGTTGGTAGATGAAACTGAATTATTCAATATGTTAAATAGTTAAATTAAAACAAAAGAAGATGAGTTATTACATTGCAAAGGTGAAAGTTCACCACGAAGACGACAAAGGTCGTGTAAAGAAAGTAGTAGAACAATACTTGGTAAATGCTGTATCAGTTACAGATGCAGAAGCTAAGGTTGTTGAAGATTTTGGAACTACAAGTTTAGAGTATGAAGTTACGGCTGTAGTTGATACTAAGATTATTAGTGTCATTTCATGATATACTCCGTAGGACAAAAAGTAGTAGTTAATGTAAACGGTACCTACATGGTGGGTACCGTTGCTGCTAAAAATAAAATTAAAAAGGGATGGGTATATTCCTTAGATTTAGAGAATGGTAAGACATTGGAGTCGTGTTCGGTAAATAAAGAACTGACTGGTTATCCTATCAATAAAAAACTTACAAGTATATTAAATGATGAAAAAAGAGATAACGCCTAAAACCATTCTAAAGAAATTTCAGAATAAGGTTTATAAAAAATTCCCAGATGCTAAAACTCAATTAAATAATGAGGGTAAGTATTATGTATCAGATGGTAAGGGTTCTGTAGTGGGTGATGAATTGTTGTTACCAGCCCAATCAAACGTAGTTGATGCGTGGAAATGGGCAGCTGAGTCTGTAAGATTTACACAGAATATTAATAGAACGCACCCTATGAAATCTGAAATGTCTTTTAGTGAAAAGAAATTTAATAGAGTTTCTCGTAGGAATCGTAAAAAGTAGTTTTACTAACGTTGACGAACCTATTTATATTAAATAAATAATTTCTAAGATGAAAAAAACAAATTACAACCAACAAAACAGAGGTTACGTTAATCAGGCATTTGCCGTTACAGAAAGTGAGGTGCTTCGTCAGGCCAAATCGTATGGTAAGAATTACGCTTCCATCGACTTCGCTTTCAATCCGGATTTAAAAGAGTCAGATTTTCCTATGAAAAACTCTATGGAAATTGGTTCTATCATAATCGGCCATACTGAAATTGAATTAACAAAAGCTGAGGCTCAGAAGATAATGCAAACTCTTGAGACTGCTATTCAATCTACCGCCAAACGATACCGCTTAGGTATTTTAGACTAACAGAATGTCACAGGATATTATATCTCGTATCCTAGCCAAAGGTGAATCTCTCGATTCCGAACTTGCTACATTTTTAGAAGAAGGGGTTTCTTCTATCCTTATGGAACGGAAGGACCCCTACTTTACTATAGCTAAGAATAAAGTAAAAGCTATTATGTCACTCGATAGCCCAATGGGTTCTGATACTTCTTATCAAGTTAAAATGTTACCTGCGTTAAATACATTGTACTTTAACATAAATGATGGTGATTCATTTAATAAAGTATTTGTAGAGATGTGTTTAGAGGTAGTTCGTGAGAACCGCTTATTAAATAAATCTTCGTTAATTTTTCTAAATGAGATACATAAGCTTAATTCTTAAATAGTTATACTAAAGGAGATTTATATTATGGCTAAATGTAATTGTAGTAATTGTGCTTGTACCACAAATGAAGATTGTCAAAATTCGATTGCACCATGTACGTGTTGTATGAATGGTGAGTGTAACTCGTAAGGAATTTATATCATGTTTGAAGATGAAGATGAAAATAAAGATTGGGTATGGACTGAAAGTGAGTATAACTTCTTTATGACGTTGTATGATGAAGATAAGTTAGAGTACCTATACGATTATTTTAATTCATTGTTTTTTATTGATGGTGATGACAATTCTCCATTTGAATATGAAATAGATTTAGAATCAGACGAACACCCAAATGCTACTGCTGTTGATGTAGCTATTACCGATACTCATTTTATACTTACGTGTGATGACGAAGACGTTGCATATAAAACAGTATCCACGTTTCAGATGGATGGTTACATTATAATGTTCGAATCCAAAAAAAACAATACGTATTTCTATACGTACCTCGGAATGACATCTCCATTCTCGGTCAACTAATAAAACATTTAACATAAACTTAACATTGGAGGCTTGTATAGTCTCCTTTTTTTTTGTACTTTTACATAGTAATAAGTAATAAGTAATAAATACAATATGACAAATTTAGGTTACTGCTGTATCAACATGACGTTGGGTAAGCAAAAAATCACTACCAATCGTGGGATGATTAAACGTACATTTCTAAGAGAGGGTATAAGTAGGTCTTCTGACCTTGCTTTACAGAACGCTAGAGACCTCGTAGAGATTATTAAGTGGAATGATAAGAATGGGTTTAAACTATTCCGCATGTCCTCTGATTTGACTCCATGGGCTAGTGAGTTTAAGTTATCAGAAATGCCTGACTATACACAATTTTCTAATGTACTTAAAGGCGCTGGTACTCTTGCTAATTCATATGGCCAACGCATAACCTCCCATCCTGGCCCATTCAATGTATTGGTGTCTCCACGAGAAAACGTTGTAAATAATACCATTAGAGACCTTTCTATACATGGAGAACACTTTGACCTCATGGGGCTGTCTCGAAGTCATTACAATCTAATTAACATACATTGTAATGGTGTCTATGGTGATAAGCAATCTGCTATGGATAGGTTCTGTAAGAACTTCGAACGTTTACCAGAATCAGTTCAAAGTAGACTAACTGTTGAGAACGATGATAAAGCTAGTATGTATTCCGTTAAAGACTTAATGTATATACACGAACGTATTGGAATTCCAATCGTGTTTGACTACCACCATCATACATTTAATACTGGTGGATTAAGTGAACAAGAAGCACTTGAGTTGGCTATGTCCACTTGGGGTGATGTTAAACCACTTGTACATTATTCTGAGTCTCGTACTTTAGAAGAAGAAGGTGTTAAACCACAAGCCCACTCTGATTATATCTACTCTAAAATCAATACTTATGGTCATAACCTTGATATTGACATAGAAGCTAAGGGTAAAGAGCTGGCTGTTTTAAAATATCTTTCTATATTTGGTAAACACACAGAAGGGCATAGGAGGGGGAAAGCTTGATATAATTAATTTATTAATTATTTTCTGATATTTATTGTTATCAGTAAACAAGTTTGCTTAATTGCTTAAGTTAATAACGTAGTTGATAATAAGTACAATTCTAATAGTTAGTAAAATTAGATTTTAGGAAAAAACATGAAAAAACTTTTCAACAAAAGTAATTGGTTCATATTTTTAATGACACTCAGTACCCTAGCATTAGCAGGGTCTGCTGCATATTATTCCGTATTTGGATTAAGTTCATTATTCGCTGGAGCCAGAACTGAGGTTATAATTATGGCAGGTGCCTTGGAGTTTTCTAAACTCATTATAGCATCATACCTTCACAATCATTGGAGTAGAGCTGGGTGGATGAAGTGGTACCTAACCATTGCGGTTGGAGTACTCATGGTAATAACCTCAGCCGGAATCTATGGATTTCTAACATCAGCATATCAAAAGACTGCTGACCAATTGGGTGTATTGGATAAGCAAGTTCAAGTTATTGAATTGAAAAAAGGTAGATTTCAAGACCAATTAGACTATTACAATGAAGAGAAGACTCAAATATCAGAATCTATTAATGGTTTACGAAATGGGTTATCCAACAACGTAATTCAATATAAAGATAAAGAGACTGGTGAGATTATCACAACAACCTCATCATCACAGCGTAGAGTATTAGAACGTCAATTAGATAACGCCGTGACTTCTCGTACCAATGTATCAAAGAAGATAGAGGTATTTACAGATTCAGTTACATCACTTGATTTAAAAATATTGGACTTAGAATCCAACAATGAAGTAGCGGCTGAGGTAGGACCACTTAGATATATGTCAGAAATAACTGGTAAGCCTATGAATGTGATTGTGAATTGGTTTACACTTTTAATTGTATTCGTATTTGACCCATTGGCATTGTCAATGGTAATCGCATTAAATAAATTAACAATTAAACCCAAAGAGAAAGATATAGTAATATCCGACACGAGTACCAATACTTATAATGATGATAGTGCTGACTTTCATGATTTGGATGTAACTCTTAATGATGGTTTAGATGATGACGAAGTATTGGTTGTAAAAGAGGAACCGAAAGAAGTAAAGTTTATTCCTACCGATAAGGAGTATGTGGATTTATATGGTGACAAGCCATCCACTCCGAAGGTTGTAAAACACATTTATAAAAATACGTAATTTAATTTGGTATCTCGGTAAAAATGTTGTATATTGTATATAAATAAACAAGTTATATACACTTAAAACCCATATGGACGATTTATATAGTAACAACACCGCAGGTATAATACCAAAGTACGATGTTTCAACTGATAGTAATTATGATTCACAACGTAACTTTTATCGTGAGTTTGATTATGGAATTGACACAACTGATAATGTAATCTTAATTCAAGATGAGATATCCGCTGGATTAACATTTGATATTGTATCTAAAGTTAGACTACTTAAAAAGATTAATGGTACGTTAGAGACTATTAATATACTTCTAAACTCACCCGGTGGTGACGTTATTGAAACGTTAGCATTGATTGACTATATGAAGTCACAAGAATCACAAGGTATTAAATTTAATATTATAGTAAGAGGTGCTGCTATGTCGGCTGCTGCATTACTATTAACGTGTGGTACTGGGTTAAGAGCAGCATCTAAACATTCTAAAATAATGATTCACCAACTATCAACTGTCGTAGTAGGTAAGTTGAGTGATGTAAAATCAAATGCAAAGTTCTCAGAAGAATTAGAAAATGATTGTAATCAATTAATGGCTGATAGCTCAAATGAAGATAAGGAGTATTGGGAGGGAATCTCATCTTCAGATTATTTCATGTCAGCTGAAAGAGCATTAGAGTTAGGTATAATAGATAAAATAATATAAAATAAATGTTAGATTTTTTCACCGCAGAAGAACTTGTAGAAAACTATGAGAAGTTCCGTAAACTAATCAATCAAACCTTTACTGGTGAGAGGTTAGATTCATTAAATAAAATGTACGACCACTTTGAGGAACGTATGATTTATACACCAGCATCATCGGTTGAACATTACCACAATGCTTTTCCAGGTGGTTATATAGACCACGTACTTCGTGTAACACGTAACGCTTTAAAAGTATATGAGTTGTGGGAGACACTTGGTATGGTAATGGAAGAGTTCGATAAAGAAACCCTAATATTTACAGCACTACATCATGACTTAGGTAAATTGGGTACTCCTGAAGCCGACTACTATATTCAGAACGATTCAGCATGGCACGTCAAAAATCAAGGTAAGATTTATAAGACGAATCCAAACATCCATTGGATGAATATGAATGACCGAACCATGTTTAACCTTCAACATTTTGGTGTAACATATACTCAAGAGGAAATGATTGGTATGAGATTAACTGATGGGTTGTATGATGATAACAACAAAGAGTATTACATCAAGTATAATAATGATGACAAGCTTAATACCTCAATTCCATTTATTATGCATACAGCTGACCAAATGGCAGCTATTTATGAAAATAAAAGATGGGAATCTGAAATGAACCCAATGAAGTCAACACGTTCAGCTCAATCGGGTAGACCTGCTAAAGGTAAACTTAGTGAGACATTTACCAATAGTACTGAAAGTGTGAATGTGTTTGACGCATTTAAAGATATTATAGAGGATTAATTATGATAACGGCTATAGTAATATTATCAATTCTAACCTTAGTATTAGGTTATACCACATACAATCTCCTTCGTAAGAATGAAGCAGTTGAGGATGTAGTACAAGAGCAAGAGACATTAATCTCAGACATAGCGGCAAAGATTGACAGTTCAATGTCAGTTATGAAAGACATAGATACACGTGGGGCATTCGAATCAGATGACGAAACGGGAATTATATTCAAACAATTATATGACACAATTTCAGATTTAGAAAAGTACTATGGGACGCAAGAGGAAAAGTAAAAGGTATTTCAACAAGATAAATGAGATAGCAATTAACGCATACAATAATTGTGACGACCAGCGTCTAAAGAATAAAATATACAATAGATTTATTCATTACCCATTTGACAAGCTTGCTGAAAATGTTATTCATACATATAAAACATATTACTTTGATGTACCATATGAGGATGTTAAAGCTAATGTAGTTGCTTTCTTAAACGAAAAGATTCACAAGTTCAATGGTGATAATGGTAGAGCGTTCTCATACTTTACGGTTATAGCTAGGAATTGGCTGTTCAACGAAAACAATGCTAACTATGCCAGAATGAAATCAAGAGATGGGATAGAGGTTATAGATTCGTCTCGTAATATAATCAATGAGGTTTATGACCAAAAGCAAATTGAAGCTGTAAAAGATTTTATGGATTACTATGTTAGTTATATGGATTACAATATCTTTAAACTATTCAATAAAGATAGAGATAGAAAAATAGCAGACTCCCTAACTGAGTTGTTTAGAACACGTGATAACCTATATTCGTATAATAAAAAGGCATTGTACATACTTATTAGAGAGAGAACTGGTGTACAAACACAATACATTACACGTGTAGTAGGTAAAATGAAAATTATATACAAAGAACTTTATGTGGATTACATGAAAGGTGACATATTACCAGTAAATCACAGAGTGGAGGAATTTCATGGATAAAGATAGTGAACTGTTTAAAGGTAAATCCTTTTCAGACATAATGTCGGATATATATTCTAATCAAAAGAAAAAAGACCGACAAATAAAATTGTTAATTGCCCAGCTCGAACCAATGGTTAAGAGTTTGGGTGATGCATCCGTTGTGGTACCTCTGATAAAGGAATACCTCGATATATCAGTACGAAATGATGACGCTTTAATTAAGTTAGCAGCAATTGTACAACGAATGATGAAAGATAGTAACTCAGGCGAAAGTGGTGGGTTAATCTTATCACCTGAAGAAAAACGCCAATTGATGGATGCTATTGATGAAGTTGAAAAAGACTTACCCAAAGAAGACGAGGTTGATGAATGAAATACGCTCAAGTTTTACAAGTATATCTAAATGATGATGATACCAATCTGTCACCATACTCAATACAAGCTATAGTACGGGGTGGTGCATCTCCAGAAAAGATTGTAGCTATACCTTTAAATTTAAATTCCAAGAAAATACCAGCAGTAGGTGAATTTGTGTGTATACAAAGCGCACCATCTGCAGATATGTCTGGTATCAAAACATCGGCTGTTAGAAATTACTACACCGATATTGTATCTTTACAAAGTAATATCAACGCCAATGTAGTAGAGGGTGGTTACAATACCACCGCTACCAACGCGGGTACTGATTATGATATGGTATCAGCTGGGGTACCTTCCTCAACAACCCCCAGTACTAACTCAAATAAAAAAAATAAAGAATTTGAAGAGGTAAGTAATTTATCACAACTACAGCCCTATTCTGGTGATATAATTCACGAAGGTCGATTCGGCCAATCTATACGATTCGGATACACTCCCCAAAAAGCTGATGCTAAAATCCAACCATCATGGGACTCTTCAAGTCCAGAGTCCCCAATTACAATAATTCGTAATGGTGCTGGTGAATCTAATGGTTATAATAAATTTGTAATCGAAGACATCAATAAAGATAATTCATCAATATGGTTGGGTTCTAAACAAAAAATAGGATTAAAATCATCCAATAAATTTACATTAGGGGCAACCCCGACTGGTACATACAATAAACCTCAGATAATATTAAACTCTGATAGAATTGTATTAAACTCAAAAACAGATTCAGTACTTATTAGTGGAGCTAAAGCAGTAAATGTATCAACTCCAAATTGGAAAGCTGACATGGATGTGATATTCAGTCAGCTAGAAGAACTTAAAAACCAAGTTCTTGCTATTAATAATGCACTAATACCACTTGGTGCTGGGTTAACTGGTATACCAATCACAACCCCACTTGGTGCCCCACTTACTCAGGCAACATCTCAAGTTGCAACTAAGTTAATACAAATAACAACTCAGTTACAGTTAATGAAACAATAATTATATATAAGCCTATTTATTACTATGGATACAAAGAAATTAATTAAAGCCATCCAACTCCTCATCAAAGAAGAGGTTAAACGTGAAGTCTCTAAGAGAGAGAAAGTTCTACGTGCCTCTATTATTAAAGAGATGAAGGAATCAAAACCAATGGAAGTTAAAGATGACCCATTGGAAATAAATCACATCTTTGAAGAAACTAAACAACCATCTAAACCACAATCGTTTACTAATAATTCTATGTTGAATGAAATGTTAAACGAAACTGCAAATGGTGGCGATTGGAAAAATATGAATTCTGCTGGTGGTACATTTGGCGCTTCTCAAGCACAAGCTTGGGGTGGTGGGTTGAACACTCAAAACGCAATGTTCCAAACACCTGATAACAAAAGTGTATCGTCTGAACAATTACAACAAACAGCTGGCGGTCAAGCAGTAGTTTCTGCGTTAACAAAAGATTACTCTGCATTGATGAAACATATGAATGCTAAGAAAGGTGCTTAATGGCCCAACGTGAACAATACAATAGGAATCCGTTAGACCTTAAAAGGAATAAGGCAATTGGTGTAATGTTACCTTTAGGTGGGGCTCCATTATTTAAATTATCTTATACTACCGAAGAGCAGGGGATATCGAATCTAAAAAATCTGATACTTACTCGTAAGGGTGAACGACCATTTCAACCTGAATTTGGAACTGAAGTATATTCGTTGTTGTTTGAAAACATAAGCCCATCTGTGAGTGATGATTTAGAAAGTTCACTAAGAAGCGACATTAAATATTGGTTACCATACGTTATAGTAGATTCTATAGATGTAACTACAGATGAAGACCGACATCGTATCAATATAGTATTACAGGTCAGAATAACTGAAAATGGTGCAAATACAAATATAACAATTCTTGTTTCTGAACAAGGTAATGTATCTATTGTTTAAGGATAGACTATGGTAAATAAAAATAAAAAAGACGTAAATTTAATTGGTAGAGACTTCGGAGACATTCGTAAGAATCTTGTTGACTTTACCAAAAACTATTTCCCAAATACCTATAATGATTTTAACGAATCATCTCCAGGTATGATGTTTATGGAAATGGCAGCATATGTGGGTGATGTACTTTCATACTACACAGATGTTCAATTGAGAGAATCTGTATTAGAACAGGCACAGGAAAAGTCAAATGTATTTACTATAGCACAATCCTTTGGATACAATCCAAAGTTATACGCTCCAGCAACGACAACATTAACAGTATATCAAATAGTACCTGCTATGGGTAGTGGAGATAGCGTTAAACCTAATTTTGAATACGCACTTACCTTAAAAGAGGGTATGATTGTAAGTTCAACTGATAATAGTGAGGTTGAGTTTTCAACAATAAATAAAGTAAGATTTGGATATTCATCATCATTCGACCCAACTGAAGTATCGGTATATCAAATTAATGAAGTAACCGAAGAACCTGTATACTATTTATTAAAAAAATATGTTAAAGCAGTTAGTGGTAAAGAAGAAACCAAAACATTTGACTTCGACACACCAGTACCATATGATAAAATAGAAATTACATCGGATGGTTTAATTGATATTATAAAAATAACAGATGATGATGGTGATGAGTGGACTAAGGTTGATTATTTAGCACAAGACACTGTATTTGAAGAGTTACCAAACTCAACAGATTATTCAATAGCAATGTCAGCATACTCAAATGAGTCACCTTCTTTATTAAAATTAAAAAAAGTACCAAAGAGATTTATTACACGTGTAACGGATGATGGTATGATTGATATACAGTTTGGAGCTGGCGTATCGTCAAATGCTGATGAGGAGATATTACCAAACCCTGATAATGTTGGTTCAGCATTATATGGTGCTAGTGGTAATCTTGACCAAGGAATCGACCCTTCAAACTTTTTGTATTCAAAAACGTATGGTACAGCGCCAGCTAATACAACGTTAACAGTTACATACAGAGCTGGTAAGGGTGTTTCTGATAACGTACAATCAGCTGATTTAACCACTATAGTAGAACGTGTAATTGAAAATAATACAATCAATCTTATACAAGATGTTTACAACGTTGTCAAAAACTCAGTAGCTGTAACCAATGAACGACCTGCAAGTGGTGGTAAATTCGAAGAAGAAATTGAAGAGGTTCGTAATAACGCAATGTCTTATTTTAGAGCACAAAATAGAGCTGTAACTAAGGAAGACTACTTACTGAGAGCATACGCACTTCCAAGTCAATTCGGTTCAGTAGCTAAAGCTTATGCTACTCCTGATTTTCAAGTTAATACATTATTAGACGATGGTATTGACCCGATACCAAACCCATTAGCGATAAACTTTTACGTCTTGGGATATGATGGTGATAAGAAACTACAAAACCTAAACCCAGCTACAAAACAAAACCTACAAAATTACATTTCATACTATCGTATTTTAACAGATGCTGTTAATATTAAAAACGCGTATGTTGTAAACGTAGGTGTTGAATTTGAAATCATAGTTCTACCAAACTACAATTCTAATGAAGTTCTTTTAAAATGTATTTCTACATTGAAAGATTACTTTAAGATAGAAAATATGCAAATAAATAGACCTATTATATTAACCGATATTTATGTATTATTAGATAAGGTTGATGGTGTTCAAAGTGTAGTTAGGCCTGACGCTGAGGGTAATGGTGGGTTACAAATATCAAATAAATTTGATGGTAGTTATTCATCAAACAAATACAATGTTAAAAACGCAACACGTGCTGGTGTGGTGTATCCACCCAAAGACCCAACTTGTTTTGAAGTAAAATATCCTGATAATGACATCGTGGGTAGAGTTGTATCATTATTTTAAAGGTAGATTATGATTTATAGAATATATCCAAACAAAGACGCAACGTTATACGAAGATAATCTCCGTAAAAATCAAAACACTGGTAAAGATGAAATTCTTGAGGTGGGTAAGTTTTACGATACTGATAACACAACCTTACTGGGTAATAGTAGAGCGTTACTAAAATACGACCTTAGTTCAATATCATCATCTATTGTAAGTGGAGATATCACATCACCACAATATAGAGTACGTCTTGAAAATATTGAAAGTCGAGAAATACAATCCGACTACGATTTATATGTATACCCTATTAAGGAATCTTGGACTGAGGGGTTGGGGTCTGAAGCAGACACTCCACATAACACACAAGATGTATCTTGGGTAAATCGTAATTTAGATAATACATGGGATACCGCTAATTCAACTGTCGGTAAACCAATCGGCGCATCAAGTATTCCGGCATTAAACGTTTATTACAATTTTGCTGCAACTGCTGGTGGGTTTGAATTGGTTGAATCCATTAAAGGTACTGGTGGGGAAAGTCCATCGCTTGTTGTAAGTGGGGGAATATTAATATTATCAGCATCCAATTACGGAGGTGGTACCGCTAATGTATCCGCTTCATTAGAGGCTGGTGAAATATACACCACAGCATTTGATTTTAATTTAGGAACGTTATCCGGAGTCGACTTTAAAATATACAAGCCGGATGGTAGTTATTTGGATGATACTGAGTTAACAAATTACGTTGAAACTCTTACCACCAATGGTACATATACATTTTCATTTACAGCAACCGAGGCTGGTATATACAAATCACAAATAACATTTTTTGATAATAATGGAGCTAATGGTTCGGCTGGTAGTATAGATAATTTTTATGTATATAGTTATGTTGAACCAAGTACGATATTATTTGACCAATTTAACATAGATGGTGCCGCTCCGAGTACTTATTTTTTAAATAATTCAATTCAAGGTGAAGAGGGTTCTAATCAATCAATAAAAGTAGACAATTTTAAATTGGTAATGTCAGCCTCAAACTTTGGTGGAGCTGCTTTAAATAGAACTTACATATTACAATCTGGAGCAAACTATACAGCAAGCTTCCAAGCTGATTCGGGTAATTTTCCTGACACGTATGGTAATGGTAACTCATTGGGAATTGAGTTTAAAATACAAGAGCCGGATGGTAGATTAGTTGATGCTAGTGATATATCCGATTATGTTGAATTTATTACAAGTTCAATCACAACACCCCAAATGAAATTCACAGCACGTCAAAATGGTGAATATAGTTTCCGCTGGTCATTCTTTGGTAGTGGTAGTGGTGAATTCTCAGGGTCATTGGATAATTTTAAATTAGAATCATCAGACATATCTACAGCATCGTTGGATACTAAATATGATGCCCATTGGATTACAAACGAAGGTGGTGCTACGTGGTTTACGGCATCATATGCAACTGGTAATCACTACTATCAGTCATTTACAAAATACACTAAGAACCTGAACGTTGAGGTAAGTGATTATGTAACTGAGTGGTTAGATGGTACACGTGTTAATAATGGTCTTATAATTAAAAAATCCAAATCAGATGAGCAATCTACAAAAAAGTTTGGTTCTATTAAGTTCTTTTCATCAGATACTAACACAATATACCCACCTGTACTTGAAGTACGTTGGGATGATGTTACATTTGACACTGGGTCGCTTCAAGCTCTAACTGGTGATGATATAATCTTATACGTTAAGAATCTATCCGCTGAGTACAAAGAGTCGTCTAAAGCTAAGATTCGAGTTCATGGTAGAGATAGGTTCCCACAACGAACATTCTCAAGTACATCGAACTATAATTTAATAAAATACTTACCAACTACCTCATATTACTCGGTAGTTGATTCACAAACAGAGCAAGTAATTATTCCATTCGATACTACTTATACAAAGATAGGTTGTGATGATAGTGGTAACTATTTTAACTTTTGGTTCAATGGATTACAACCTGAACGATTCTATAAGTTTATATTCCGAGTTGACCAAGGTGGTACTACAAAGTATTATGATGATAATTTCTATTTTAAGGTAATTAGATAATGAGTAAACGTGAAGTAAACCGTAATGGTAGGGGTCAGATAATTTCATATGAAATATTCACACCCAACGATTCAGCAACAACGTCACCACAATATGGTGATGTTTTACTAACCACCCCAGCCACCGAGGGTCAGAGTGGTGAGCGGTTACACTCATCTGCCGTAAAACAGACCATGGCGTTTTCGGTAAATCGTGTACGATTCAATAATGGGGCTCAACCAACATCCCCCAATTACGACCCATTTACTGATATATCTTTTAGTGAAGAATTTATAAATCAAGACGATATCTTAGAACCGAAAGACGTATTCGCTAGGTTTGAGTTTAAATCTATAGCAGGATTTCAATAGATATGTCATTAGATAGATTTAAAAATATAGACCAAGTTAACGGGTATACTCCAACGTATGGTGACACTTTAAACGATGGTGTGATAAGTGAATTGAAACACCTTACTAATGATGATTTAGATGGGAACATCTCGACTTACTATGTAGGTCGTTCGTTAAAAAGTAATATGGAACGTCACATATATGCTAATAATAACTTATTAGATTCATCGTATCTTAACGTAATACCATATACAAACCCACGTGGTCCATATCCACTAATAACATTAAGGCCGGAAGAAGATATACGTAATTCTGGTTATAGACAAGGTGCTTACAATATTGTCTATAACTTTTTACATAAGGTAAATGAAGATACAGTCATAACTGGTATTAGTGCAGATAGAACTGAAGTTAGGATTAAAGCCCGCAACGGTGCGTTTAATCAACTTAAAGACTTATATTTCGGAGAGACTACATTCAATACTATAGGACGAATTCCAAATAGTACATTTGTAGAAAACCGACCAGATTTTGTATTAAACCTATCCGATAATAACATAATTGATATATCATCAATTTACTTTGATGGTAATCGTATAGGCCTTGAACAAGTTGAAAAAACATACCCGAAGCCAGTTGGTGGATTTAACAATATATCAACCACATATGTTCCCATAGACGACAAGGCAGAAACCCTTGGTGGTTGGAGAGAATTTGTAGAAATATACACACCGGCTATTGGAGAAACTCAAAAGGTTATAGACGATATTGGAAACGCGGAATTAGCGGCAGGTCGTATGACTGGTCGTTGGAGAAAATTCTCATTATACTATGACGATGATAACCAACTTCAATGGAATGGCGCCGCAACATTTGATATCAGCAATGACAGTAACCTTCCGAGTAGAGATGAGCCTCGTAGTATAACGGAGGTAATAAGGGGACGTAAGTTAGCCGTAAACCTAAATAACTTATATCTAACCTATAAGAAATACAACACCGACTTTAAAAAACAAGCGACAACAGACCCTACTGGTCAAACAATTCTAAGAGATATTGATATAAAGACAATGGTTGTTAAATTAACTCAACCACTACCTACATCTTTTCTTGAAAATAATAGGGTAGATGTAGATGCTCGTATCAAAGAATCTTGGATAGAAAAGTTAGTATTATTTCCAAGCCTACAAGATGTAAGCCGACCTGATTTTGCCGAACCAAATTACACGATGGATATGTCAGACCAAAAGGGTGCTGATGGTGTAGATTGGCAAAATTGGAATTCGTTATTAGATGTTAACGCAACCACATCACAACAATTAGTAAATAAATACTTTAGTGGTTCATTGGGTTCAGTAAAATTAAATATTGATTACTCTGATATCAGTAACTTTGTACACTTCTCATCAGCAACAGAACGTGTTGACAACTTCTTATATAAAGTACAACAAGTTGAAAACTACAACGCACGTATATCAACATTGGAAAATGTAAGTGGTTCTGATGCTTTAACAAACATATCACAATCTATGATTCGTAGGGATACTGTTACAGGTGGGTTTGATGACTTTGAGAATCATATGTACTATTCCACTAGGAAAAATAACTATACTCATTGGTCATCTTCTGCGTTTCTAATCGAACCATATCCTAAGTCATCAACATTCCCACATATACTACAACCAAGTACTTCGGATTTAGCAGTAAGTTGGTATAACGGAACGTATGCTTCAGCGTCTTTATATGATGAATTTAACGATTCACAATTAAGTAAGATGATTCCTATTCATTTACAAAATGATATACGTAACGAAGAGTATACCACATTTGTAGATATGATTGGTCAACACTTTGACATCCAATGGACATACATCAAATCACTTACGGATGTTAATAAACGTGAAGAACATCCTAAAGATGGTATGCCTGATGATATTCTAAAGTCTGTAGCTGAATCATTTGGTTGGAAATTAGCAAATGGGTATTCTGATGTTAACTTATGGAAATACGCTTTAGGTGTAGAGTCCGATGGTACCAAGTATCAAACTGGTGTTATGGAATCTAAGTCACGTGAAGAAATTGTCAACGAAACTTGGAGACGTATTGTAAATACATTACCAATGTTGTACAAGACTAAGGGAACTGCTCGTTCAATTAAAGCTATACTATCAACATATGGTATACCACAATCATTCTTAAAGATTCGTGAGTGGGGCGGTCCTGCGATATCAAGTCGTAAAAATACATACGAGTCTGAACGTTTTGTAAATAAATTACAAGCATCACCTTCAAAGTACATTTCAAATCCATGGGATGATATTCAATTAGATAGGCCAAACACTATAGAAGTAATTGGTAAAATGCCGAAGGGTAATTACCATGTTCTACGATTAAGTGATGGTGGTGATAATGTTGATTATTTTTGGGATTATTTAAATGAAACCGCTCGTATTAGATTAAATATAAATGGTTCCGATATAATTTCATCATCATACGTTCCATACAAAACCCGTAGAGAAGTTGTATTTGGATTAACATCAGGTAGTATCAATATTAATTCAGCATGGGTGGATGATTTTGGTGATGTATTAGCAAACCCAACAACAACCCTTAATGGTAGTAATACCACGTTCAATTCAGTTTGGACATCAACTGGTACTCTTAATGTTCCAGGCCCTACTACCGATTCAAACGTAAATTCATATGAGACCGCAAGTATTCAAGAGATTAGATATTATCGTGATGGTATATCTAACGAAATCATCTTGGAACACGCTAAAAATCGTGAAGCGTACTTTAGTGATGACAACACAACTGATTTAGATATAGACACATCATTTGATAAGTTGATGTATCGAATCTTCCCTGATAGTGCTTTTAATTCAAATTCGTCATCCATAAGTTCAATACACCCAAACCAGAAATTTACCACTTCAGATAGTGGGTTGGTGTTATCAGCATCATTGGTTAATATGAAACCATCCGATTTGGTTGGTGAAGTTGACACTCAATTTATAACAGTACCTTCAGCAGGCCCCCTAAACTTATTAAATCAGAAAGTTCGTATTGAATCATCATCATTAGTTGGTTCGTTAAACGTTGATAAGTCAAATGAAAAGTCTCAATACGATTACGCCCCAATAGATTCAAACCTATTAGGCACATATTTCTCCACAACCGATACTGTAAATAGTGATATATACAATTCAGAAGGTTATTTTGAGATAGACGATTGGGTGGGTGACCCTGATAAACGTTATAATGAGTCCTACCCATTATTAAAATACAGAGCTAAAAATTACTTTCAAAAATACACAAGTGGTACTGCTATAGATTTGATTATGGATATGTTGGCACGTTATGATATGTCAGTTTTTAGTCAAATCAAACAATTACTTCCAGCAAGGGTACAATGGAAACAGGGTATCTTGATAGAACCACACATACTTGAACGAAACAAGTATCAACGTGAACGTGCTATTGAAATATCACGTCATATGTATGATGGTACTATAACCATGCCTACAAATGAAATAACTGCAAGTAGAAATGATTACGATGTATCCGCTATAGATTTATATAATTTTAAGGCCTCTACATATTGTTTTGATATTGCTACGTTAACTTCAAGTATTGATAACGTATATAGTCAGAGTCAGTTTGTAACTGGTTCTACAACCATACCTACATCATCTAATACATTAAAAGTTGGTAGTACAACATACCCAATATCTAATGTGATAAATAGTGGACTTGGTTATTTTGAATTATCCAGCCAAACGTACTTGAGTCAATCAACTGGTGTAATTAACTATAATACAATAACATCACAGGCTAATGTATTCGTAACAGCATCTAATAAAATTAATACAACTACGTATACACCATTCTCGTCATCAACGTCAATAGGTTTGATAGATAACTTCCAAGACCCAGCTTCGGGGCTTCTTATGCAAGATAACGATGTCCAATTCTCTATTACTGGGTCGGGACAACTTTTACCGAGTGTGTTTATAGACGAGCTGGTCAGAATAAAAGGAACATACATCCCATCACCGACTCGTGAAGTATTTTTTAATCCGAACACATCAATTGATGCTTCTATAGTCCCAGCGACTATCCAAGACATGAACAATGGTATTTATCGAGTTACACTCTTGGATGATAATGTGGTCAATCCAAATAAGGGATTTAATTATCAAGACGACTTCGATTTTGACATATTCGTAGATTCAGCATCGATATCAATAACACATGGAAATACAAACATAGTCAACAGACACACCGCATTAACGTGGACAGACGTAGACTATTCATCATTAGGTGGTGTAATCTCATTTGATGATGGTTCTGGTTTAAAAGAATGGCCGATATTAGAACGTGTTGATGGTACTACATTTAGAATTGATACATCATCAGTTCAAGCACCAAATACAAGTGGGTCTACCGTAACTACAACTACAAACTATTCGTCTTCGAATAATGTTACTTTATTAGTTACAACTAACAACCCAATCATATTGAGTACTACAACAAATACTACATATGTTAATCGTAAGAATGGGTATTGGGAATGTTCACCAACTGGTTCTACTATATTAAATGCTAGACTATCAAATATATACCAAGAACCAAAATACTTCTTTGCAAGTAAAACGGATGCTGAAACAATGACTCCAAACTCAACGTCATTTCATTATGCTAGAGTTCAAGATACAAGGTTACCATTGTCTATGGAAAATCTATATTACAATGGGTGTAGAATTACAAGTGATTCACTAACTACTGATTCATTAGATACGCCAGATGGTGGTCCTGTGGTTGAGATAACAAAAGTAGACCCTAACGTGATAGTTTATTCGGGACAAGAAAACGACCCAATCGGAACTACGCAGGGGCCAACGGCAGTTAGTGTAAGAAAGATGCCTGAAGCTAATTTAGTTTCGGTAGTTAAAGCTTCTGAAAAATTATTAAAATCAAGACCATCAGTTGGGTTAGAAAGAGCGACCTTGAAGCCGTTAACTTTCATTCCAAGAAACACTAAATCAAAATCACGATTACGAAGTAAAAGTATATTTAATAGACTATTACGTAGGTTTCGAGGTTAAATAAATATAAAACCATATTTATATATAATAAAAGGAAAAACAAAATGGGATTTTTAGACAATTCATCGGTAACAGTAGACGCCATCCTTACTAAAAAAGGTAGAGAGCTACTAGCACAGGGTAGAGATAAATTTCAAATCACTCAGTTCGCATTAGCGGATGATGAGGTTGATTATGAATTATGGAATCCTGCACATTCATTAGGTTCGGATTACTATGGTATTATTATTGAAAATATGCCTGTAATAGAAGCTATAACGGATGAGAACTATGCAATGCGGTATAAGTTGTTAACTTTACCAAAGTCCACAACAAGGTTACCTGTAATATCAGTATCCCCACCAACTATTACATTGGATGAGGGTGTTAAAAACACAATATTATCAGTAGTAACTACAAATGGTGGAAATACTAATTTGGGTTATACGGCAATTCTTTTAAACAAAGACGCTGGTAGTATTAGTGGTAACGCAGGTGTTCCTGGAAACATCACACCAATTATAAGTGTGGGTACATATAATACTAATCAATCTCAAGCAGTAGTTGGTAAGAACTCATTTACATTCCAATCGGCTGCTAACTTACCTAATGATACGGCAATTACAACTCGTATCTTAATTATTGGTAACGAAACTGGTGGTAGAAGTGAAATTGAAGTTACGGTTAATCCTGTAACAGACGTACAAACTAATGTTGTAGTTGTTAATAACGTTGTTGGTAGCGCATAGATAACAATTAGACATAAATAATAGGATAATAAAATGGCAGAACAATCAATAGGTGGTAATAGTGGTGGAGGCGGAAACTCAGGCGGCGGAAACTCAGGAGGCGGAAGCTCAAGTGGTGGAAACTCAGGTCAATTCTTCGCCTCAAATCCTAGCAATACATCGGCTGGAAACTTTGCAGGTATTCAATCAGTACAACAAGCATCTGTAGCTGATATATCCGCTGTGGACATATCAAACGACAGTACCCCAACTATACCAGCTGGGGCATATGACTATGGTAGTGGTAAGACATTTACAGCATTCACAATAGAGGATGTAGTTGAGGGTAGTACACAAAGAGTAACTCGTGGTTTGTGGAGTGGTAATGTAGGTGAACTAACATCGTTTTGGACATCATCATATCAATCAAATACACAAAAAGAATATTACCATGAAATATACAATGGTAATCCCACAGACTCGACTAAGGAAGCTCAGTTTTCTATAACATATGGTCACTATGCAGGTAGTGGTTCATTAGGTGCAAACGAAGATTCGCCATCGAACGCGATGTATTCTCAGTTCCAACAGGTATTGTTACCATCAACTCAGAAGAAATTTTCATTTAATAGTATTGTTCAAGATGATGTTTATATAATCGCATTAAACAGAGCTCGTATAAAAGATAAATTAGACCCAGGAAATTGGGAATTGGTTCTTTCAGGCTCAAGTGGTGAAACTCTTAGATTAATTGACAATAGTGGTGACGCTAATCAGTTAGGTAATTCTAATATGAACAAATACAATGTAGTCTCTGGCTCATTGTTAAATGGTATAGAATCGGAAACTCCAGTATATGGAGAGGTTTATCCTCAGTTTGGTGTTGTTGTACTAAGTGCAGCTTTACTTGATACTTCAGCTTCATTAGGAACTGTTCGTACAACAAACACAGATGCTCAGAATCAATATAAATTATTTACAGCTATAAGTGGTGCTGCTTTTGAAAACTCAGCTAATGGGTTCCAAGCTAGAAGTGAAGAAGAAATAAAATCAACATTCTTCTTTGTTAGAGCTAAAAACGCTGAATATAATTTCTCAAATAACCCATCATATGTTACTGGTTCTACTGGTAAATTGTTACAACAAACTTTTGTTGGTGACCCTAAGTCATATATAACAAATGTTGGATTGTATAATAATGATAACGAACTTTTAGCAATTGCTAAGTTATCTAAACCTTTATTGAAATCATTTTCTAATGAGATTCTAATCAAAGTTAAACTTGACTTTTAAAAATGGTAACTAATGAGTATGATATTCAAACGAATATTCGAGGGTGGTGTTCAACGAAGCACCTTTAAGGCACACAAGCGATATGAGGTTACGAATGTAAATCACTCATCTTCGTTTGAGATATCCGTACTAAGAGGGTTATCAGATAACGGAACGTTAACGGAAGTATCAACATCAGTTTCTAACGCAATTGCCGTTGATACGTTCTTAACATCTTCTGGTGGTGTTACACGTGAACTTAATTCAATACCACAAAAGGTAGTTTGGAATTCTATTAATTCAACGTTTTTCAAAAGACGTAGTGATATTAGATTGTACCCAACAGCGTCAATAGTATCTATACCCCAAAATAAATTCGGAGATTCTATTAAGCCTGGGTCTGTATCATTAACTGATAATTCAAACTACCCATCAGCATCTATACACTTGTATGATAAAAAAGTAACTGATGAATATGGGTATCTGATAGCAAGTGAACAAACTGGTTCTACTTATATTAAATCTACTGATACGTTAGTTTATTTAGATTTTGAGTCCGACACATCAGATAAGTCTAATTTTGTAAATAGGGTTATCTAATGGCTACATTTAAAATAAATATTTCAGAAGCAAACAATCTTCTAGCCAATACCATAGTAAGGTCTACCACTAGTCAATTCGGTGGTCCAATGGTTACAAAGTCGATAACAAGTACTCAGGTTGGTGCAACAGTGTTTCTTACATTTTATATACACCCGAATGACGACTATGTAATAAACGATATAAGTGGAATAACATACACTGTAAATGGTGGAACTCCAGTTACACCAGCATCATCAACTGGCCCGTCTCAATTTTACGTTGATGGCGCTACAACCACATTAAGTGCTACATTGGTTAATGGGTTAATTAAAATCGATGGTATCCATCAGTTTGCGGTTTTGCAAAACCTTACTTTAAATTTAGCACTAAGTGGTACTGCTGCCGTTTCATTAGCACCTACGCCGCCAGGAACTGGGGTATTATCTTCAAACTCATCAATATCAACAAACCCAGCATTGGGTATCGGTAATTCTTATTTGTTTGAACATACACGTAGTATTCAAATCAAACATAAAAATCACTTTAATGTATTAAACAAAAATGACGATTGGGCTGTTTCATTTTGGGCAAATATACCACCATCACAATCATTAGCTGGTAGACAAATTCAAAGTTTAGTTCAGAAACGAAATGTTGAAACGTACATAGGAGATGATGGGTTAGAACACGTTCGTTCGAATGTAAGTGGTCAGTATCCATTTGATATCTCATTTTATACAGAACTACACCCCACAAGCCCAGGCCACATCTTTGTAAGAGCATCTGATGGTTCTAAAACATTAAACATTTCATCATCCGCTGCGTATAACGATGGTACATCTCACCATTATGTTTTTAACAAATCTGGAAACGACTTATCACTTCACGTTGATGGGGTTAAAGATATTACATCTTCATATTCATTCTCAGGCACTGTTACAAACAATAACGATATTTTAATTGGTAGTCGTGATATTACTGATACAACTGGAAACTTTAGTGGGTCAATGTCACAATTTAGAATAAGTAGAAGTGCATTTAACGATTCACAAATCACATCATTAGCAGATAATTCCCCAAGTGGTTCTGCTTTACAACGTGAGGAAGTTGGGTATGTGTTTTATAAACAAGGTATGGTTATTACGTCAGACCCAAGATATAGATATCAAAACTTGTTTTTAGGTACTGGCAATTGGGATTATAGAAACCGTAATTACGAACTTAATTACCGCGCTACAAAAACTATAGAGGAAGTATCTACTCTTTGTGAAATTAAAAAGAATGAATACAACGTATCATCTAACGCATCATTAACAATTGATGGTACTGATACAGATAGTAGACTAATACCAATGGTAACTGGTTCTGATTTTAGACCATACATTACCCAAGTGGGATTGTATAATGATAATGGTGAACTTTTAGCATTAGCTAAATTAGGCGCTCCATTAAAAAAACGACAAGATGTTGATGTTACAATTAATGTTAGATTTGATTTAGATTAAAACAATATAAGTTATGGCAAAAAGTAATTGGAGTCACATCCAAAAGCAAAAAGGTCACAAGAGTGGCTTAGAAACTCAAATAGATGAACAACTTAAATCTAAAGGCATCGATGGTGAGTATGAACAATATGATGTATCATACACAATACCAGCAACTAATCATACTTACAAGCCCGACTTTAGATTACCTAATGGTATATTCATAGAGTCCAAGGGTTGGTTTCTTCCAGACGATAGAAAGAAACATTTATTGATTAAAGAGCAAAATCCTAATATGGATTTACGATTCGTATTACAATCCCCAAATGGTAAAATTTACAAAGGTTCTAAAACTACATACGCACAATGGTGTGAGAAGAATGGGTTCAAATGGGCTAAGAAAGAAATACCTCAAGATTGGCTTGATGAAAAACCTTCGTTAAATATCTTTGATTATTCAAAATAATGTTGTATATTAGTAGTCATGGAAGAAAGACTACTTGAATTATTAGAGTCCGTATTGGGAAGTTATAAGAAAACAAGTGGGGATAACTACGCATTTTATTCACCATTTGTTGACCATTACAAACCAAAGTTAGAGATTAATATACAAATTAATTCTAAAGGAAACAACCCATGGCATTGTTGGATTTCTGATGAAAAGGGTAGAAGTATCAAAACTCTATTCAGAAAACTACGTGTATCTAAATCCACATGGGATGAATACAATGCAATTTTTAGTAGAGTTAATCGGTATTCCGAAGACCAAACGAACACAATAGTAACTGAACGAGTAGAACTCCCACGTGAGTTTAAACCTCTATACAAAAAATCAGATTCATTTAAATACAAACACGCACTCAATTATTTAATAAGCCGTGGGTTACGTCCTGAAGACATTGTTAAATACAACATTGGTTATTGTGAGGAGGGTGAGTATAGAGATAAAATCATCATCCCATCCTATGATGATAGTGGTAAACTCAACTTTTTCGTAGGTAGGTCATTCTATCAAACTGAATATAAACATAAGAATCCAAAGGTATCTAAGGATATAGTTGGGTTTGATTTACTTATAAATTGGGATACACCATTAGTGTTATGTGAAGGAGCATTTGACGCAATATCAGTACGAAGAAACGCAATACCGCTATTTGGTAAAGCTATCCAATCTGAATTAGAAAAGAAAATAATTGGCAATTCCGTAAAAAAGTTGTATATTGTATTAGACTCCGATGCTATAAAGAATGCAATCGGACTTGCGAAGAAGTTTATGTCGTATGGAATTGAAACCCATTTAGTAGATATGGGTGACGAGGATGCCTCGGAAATGGGATACGATAGAATAAATAAAAAGATATACGATACACCACCACTTGACTTACGAAAATTGATGGAGTATCAACTATTCAAAGTATGAAAAAACTAAAAAAGATTAACATTGGTGTTAAGAAGGTAAATAAAATATACCACATTGCCGATGTACATATTAGAAACCTAAAAAGACATAAGGAGTATCGTGAGGTATTTTCTAATCTTTATGGGTACATTCTTACTACAATGGAGGAAAGTGACATCATTGTAATTGCTGGGGATATTGTCCATGCAAAAACTGATATGTCACCTGAGGTGGTTGACCTAACACAAGAATTCTTTACAAGATTATCAGACTTATTACCAACAATTGTAATTCCAGGTAATCATGATGCAAATCTAAATAATTCATCGAGGTTAGATGCGCTTACTCCAATTGTAAACGCATTGAAGTTACCACGACTTATCTATCTAAAAGAAAGTGGTGCTTGGGACATTGGTGGGATTACATTTGTACATCAATCTGTATGGGATAAGTCACCCGGCTTCCTACCTGCTGCTAACTATAGTGGTGATGTCAAGATTGCAATGTTCCATGGGCCAGTTGATAAAATTGAGACTGAACATGGGTTTGTAATAGAAAATAAAAACATCAACGTAGGAAACTTTGATGGGTACGATATGGTATTGTTAGGTGATATTCACAAACCAAATAACACAGTTCAGGGTATTGATACAATTAAATACCCAGGCTCATTAATTGTACAAAATCACGGAGAGGCTAAATACCCCACTCATGGGATATTGGTATGGGATGTTGAAACAGCTACAAGTAAATTTGTAAATATAACAAACGATTATGGTTATGTAACCATAGATATTGAGGATGGTGAGATTGTATCGAGTATACCAATTCCACAAAAGCCACGAATGAGAGTTCGTGTTAAAGATACAAAAGCATCTGACCTTAACAAGATTATTGCTGACCTAAAGAAGGGTCGTAATGTTCAAGAACTAACTATACAAAAAGTTATCACACGTAAGGGTGTTGGTGAACATGAGAAGATAGTTCTTCAGAATGTCCGTGACACAGCGTTCCAAAATAAATTAATTGAGGACCTACTGAATGAAACCGAACATCTCACCGAAGCCCAGCTTGAAGTTGTTAAAGCAATTAACACAGACATCAATGCAAAACTCGGAAGCCATAGAACTATTACAAACTCCACTTGGATACCAAAGGTTTTTGAATTCTCAAATATGTTCTCATATGGTCCTAATAATGTCATAGACTTCAGTCAGATGAAAGGAGCGTATGGAATCTTTGCTCCAAACGCTAGTGGTAAGTCAACTCTATGGGATGCCTTGTCATTTTGTATTTTTGATAAATGTTCAAGAACTTCAAAAGCTGAGGATGTAATGAACTACTCAAAGATGTCATTTGATTGTAAATTCACATTCGAATTGAATGGTGTCGAGTACACCATTGAGAGAACCGCTAAGAAGTCTCCTAAGAGAGGAACTGTTAAAGTTGAGACTAACTTCTATAGAACCATAAATGGTCAGTTAGAATCGCTTAATGGTGAACAGCGTAGGGAAACGAATCAAAATATTAGAGAGTACGTGGGTACGTATGATGATTTTGTACTTACTGCAATGTCAACTCAATCAAATAATAGTGGTTTCATTGAAAAATCACAAAAGGAACGTAAGGAACTTCTTGCACAATTCCTTGATATGGACGTGTTTGAAGGGTTGTATCAGATTGCTAGTGAGGAGATTAAAGAATTATCAGCTCTTTTAAAGAACTATAAGAACCAAGACCTACCATCACAACTCGCTGG
>TARA_B110000858_G_scaffold100267_1_pt1 | contig 32280 bp, 30 predicted proteins | sample TARA_B110000858 | Tara Oceans TARA_B110000858 (sample SAMEA4398247) | marine metagenome | biome: Polar Biome; feature: [SRF] surface water layer (ENVO:00010504); material: water (ENVO:00002006), including particulate matter (ENVO:01000060) such as... | depth 5 m | reverse complement strand
GCAAAAAGGATGTCAATAAGTTTAAAATTATTCATGTAAAATAATTCTCAGTAATTCGTTATTAAACTCATTAAAATTAACGCTTGATTTATTAACAAGAAGTAGAGATTTATTATTAAAAAAAAGTATTTAATTACAAATGTATAGTATATTGTTGAAAAACATATACTTCATCAACTATGATGAAATGAATTTAGTAATTATGAAAACATTTGATCAAACAATTGATTTAGACGGTATTGATAAAATAATTTTAAAAACTATGCTCGAAAACGCTCGAACTTCAATTCTGGCAATTTCAAAAATAACAGGTATTTCTGGAGCAGCCGTTCATCAAAGGTTAAAAAAATTAGAAAAAAATAAAGTGATCTTAGGTTCCCAGATTATAGTTAATCCAAAAATACTAGGTTTTAAAACCGTTGCTTTTATTGGAATTTATTTGGATAAAGCCATGCGGAATCGTGAAGCCGTGAAACAGCTTAAAAGCATTCCTGAGGTCATTGAGTGCCATTATACTACTGGCAACTGGAGTATCTTTGCAAAGCTGCTTTGCAAAGATAACGAGCATCTTATGGAATTATTAAATAAAAAAATACAATTGATAGAAGGGGTTTCAAGAACTGAAACTTTTATTTCACTTCAACAACAGTTGAATCGACAAATAATGCTTTAATTTTTTTTCTATTCTCACTTTGTTCATTTTACTTGTAGTTAACCTATAGTATAAAAACAGTAGCGGACTGAAAGCACATATTTTTCGGATAAGAAGATACTTAATTAAAAAAACGGTTAGAGATTACCCCCAAACCGAAATTGCTTTTTGACATTATTGGCATGCCTTTTTATGTCTTGCCAGCAAGAGAGATGAAAATAATGACTGAGTAATAATTTCCCATACTTTTTATATAAAATAATCAAAATATATTAAATTGTATCTATGCTATTTAAATTTTATCTTAAAATAAATAATCATTAATTGTAATAAACCCGCTACAATATTTGCTATGAATACAGAAGGACTCCCAATTAAATAACCATAGAAACACCATGAAGCAACACCAATAAACATAAACAAATACATGCTAAGTGATACCCCATCAGAAACTTTTGTTTTCCAAATTTTATAAACCTGAGGAATAAATGCATAGGTTGTTAGCGCAGCCGCGAACATACCAATTAATTCAATTTGAAATTGTGTCATTAAAAAACAATGTTAATTATTTTATTTGGAACAATAATCCATTTTTTAGGAGCCTTTCCTTCAAGATACTCAAGAGTCCTAGGATCATTTTTTACGGCTTGCTCAATTGCTGCTTTATCCAATGTTAAAGAAAGGGGAAGTGTGAAGCGCATTTTCCCATTAAATGAAACCGGATAGTTTTTTATCTCCTTAATTAAAAAAAAATCATTAAACACCGGAAAAGGCTCCTCAACGATACTAACTACACCACCCATTTTTTCCCAAATTTCTTCGGATACATGAGGTGCAAAAGGCGATAATAAAATCGTTAAAGGTTTCAAAATTTTTAAACTGTGACAGTTTAAATTTGTGAGTTCGTTTACACAAATCATAAAAGAACTTATACAGGTATTGAATGAAAAAGATTCAATATCCTCGGTTACTTTTTTAATCGTTTCATGTAGCGTTTTGAGTGCCTTTTTATCTGGAATTGAATCCGTAACAATAAACTCATCCTCCTTATAAAATAACTTCCAGAACTTTCTAAGAAAATTATACACTCCTGAAATTCCAGCTGTATTCCAGGGTTTAGCTTGTTCCAATGGTCCTAAAAACATCTCATACATTCGAAGGGTATCTGCACCATATTGATCACAAATTTTATCAGGATTAACAACATTATATTTCGACTTAGACATTTTCTCAACCTCACGACCTACTTTAAAGACTCCTTCACTAAATTCAAAAATAGCAGTTGCAAATTGAGGTTGCCATTTTTTGAGCCTTTCAATATCAAGTTCTTCAGATATATTAACTAAACTCACATCTACTCGAATAGACTCATATGTGATTTCGGATTTTAGTATGTCTTTAGAAACATAAGTCTGCGTTCCTGAGATTCTGTATATAAAAGCAGATGATCCCAAAATCATTCCTTGATTGATTAGCTTTTTTGCATATTCATCTACAGGCAGAAGGTCTAAATCAAAAAGAAATTTTTGCCAAAAACGAGAATAAAGTAAATGACCCGTTGCATGTTCACTACCCCCTAAATAAAGGTCTACGTCTTGCCAGTAATTTTTGGCTTCATTACTCACGAAAAAATCTGAATTTTGTGGGTCCATATAACGATAAAAATACCATGAACTTCCAGCCCAACCTGGCATCGTATTTAACTCCAGAGGAAAAATAGTCTCATGATCTATTTCAGTATTGCCAACTACTTTTCTTTCTTTTTCATCCCAAGCCCAATCCATTGCATTACCCAATGGTGGCGAACCTTCTGGGGTAGGCAAATAATCTTCAACCTCAGGTAAACTTAAAGGCAAGTCTTCCAAATTCAGGGGCTGCGGCATTCCATTTTTGTAATAAATAGGAATTGGTTCCCCCCAATAGCGCTGTCTACTAAAAACTGCATCCCGAAGCTTGTAGTTAATCGTTCCCGCTCCAGAACCTTTTTCCTCAAGCACCTCAATAACAAGAAACATTGCCTCCTTATGGGAAAGCCCATTTAAGAAATCGGATTGATCCAAGACTGTATTAGCCTTATCGGTATAAGCCTCTTCATTAATCGAAACATTTTTAAAAATATTAGTAATAGGAATATTAAAATGCTTAGCAAAATCATAATCACGTTGATCTCCACAAGGCACTGCCATAACTGCACCAGTTCCATAATCTGCTAAAACATAATCTCCAATCCAAATTGGAATTCTATCTCCAGTAAAAGGATGAATTGCATAGGCACCTGTAAATACTCCTGTGATATTTTTAACATCAGCCATTCGTTCCCTCTGTGTTCGCTGTTGCGTTTCTTTAATATAAGCATCGACGACTGCTCTCTGATTGAGAGTGACAATTTCTTGAACTAAATCCAACTCTGGAGCTAAAGTCATAAAAGTAGCCCCAAAAATAGTATCTGGTCGTGTAGTAAAAACTTCTATTTTATTATAATTCCCTTCAATCTCAAAAAACACTTTTGCCCCAATGGATTTACCAATCCAGTTACGTTGCATTTCTTTGAGAGGTTCTGGCCAATCAATTCGATCTAACCCTAAGAGTAATCGTTCTGAATATGCGCTAATTCGCATACTCCATTGTTTCATTTTCTTTTTAGTTACAGAAAAACCTCCACGCTCTGAAACTCCATTAATTATTTCATCATTTGCTAAAACAGTTCCAAGTTCGGCACACCAATTGACTTCTGAATATGAAAGGTAAGTCAAACGGTATCCCAATATAATTTCTTGTTTCTTGTTTTCGTCAAAATTGTTCCAATCTTCGGAAGAAAAAAATTGAATTTTACTGTCGCAAACTGCATTTATATTAATATTTCCGTTTTTTTTAAAACGCTCTATCAATGACCTAACAGAGAGCGCTTTATTAGTGTCGTTACAATAGTAGTGATCAAATAAGAGCAAGAAAATCCATTGAGTCCACTTGTAAAAATTTGGGCTTGAAGTTCTGACCTCTCTACTCCAATCAAAAGAAAATCCCATTTGATCCAACTGAGTTCTGTAGCGTAAAATATTCTCATTTATTGTTTTAGCTGGATGTTGACCTGTTTGAATAGCATATTGTTCTGCTGGTAATCCAAAAGAATCGTAACCTTGTGGGTGTAAAACATTAAATCCTTTGTGCCGTTTATAACGTGAATAAATATCACTTGCAATATACCCTAGTGGATGTCCAACATGAAGTCCAGCTCCGGAGGGATATGGAAACATATCCAAAATGTAGAATTTTGGTTTTTCTGAATGGTTCGAGACTTTAAAGGTTTTATTCTTCGCCCAGTATGCCTGCCATTTATTTTCAATTTTTTTAAAGTCGTATCCCACTTCTTTAGGTATTAGTTGCTTAGAAAGGAACAAAAATACGCTTATTGCTGGAATGATAAAATGCTAAAAGAATATATTATACGACCTGCAGTATTGTAATTCTTTTATATTTTTACAAAAACAATTATTGTGGCGCAAAGCTTTCAAGAAACCTTCCAAAAGAGGAGATTACTTTCAGGATACTTTTCTGTAGTGTTGAGCATAACTCTTGTCTTGTTTTTTGTTGGTGTACTGGGTTTGTTTTTACTTAACACTAAAAATATTGCCTCTCACTTCAAAGAGCAAATTGTGATGACAGTTTACTTAAAGGATAGTGCAAAAGATATTGAAATTACCCAGCTGAAAAAGAAAATTCAACTCAATCCAGCTTCAAAGAATGTTCGATTTACACCCAAAGAAGAAGCGGCACAGTTATACTCCAGAGATATTGGAGAAGATTTTGTCGAATTTTTGGGCTACAATCCACTGTTAAATTCAATTGATGTCTCTTTTAATGCTGCCTTTGTAAATACAATTTCTCTGTCACAAACAAAAAAAGAACTCGAAACCGTTGAATTTGTAAGTGAAGTAGTTTATGACCAACCTCTAGTCGCCCTTTTAGATGAAAATATTCGTAAAATTTCTTTAGTATTACTTATTACTACCGTTTTGTTTGTTTTGATCGCCTTATTACTTATAAATAGCTCCATTAGATTATCTATTTATTCTAAACGTTTTATTATTAAAACTATGCAACTAGTGGGCGCAAAAAAGTCATTCATACGTAGACCTTTCATATGGACTCATTTGCAACTAGGAGTCATAAGTTCTCTTCTTGCTTTAGGCGGGCTTTCGCTCTTATTCTTCGAACTTAACAAGCGTTTTCCAGAACTAAACATGATGAATTACCCATTTGAACTGGGAATAGTATTTGGAGGCGTTTTACTTTTGGGGATTGGAATTACTGGTATCAGTACTTTTTTTGCTACACAACGTTATTTAAACCTTAAAACAGATGCTGTCTATTAAATTTAATTCACCCTATGAAACAGTCCAATACTTCTAAGAAACTATTGTTTGGAAAACGAAATTATCGTTTTCTGTTTTTGGCAATTATTTTAATCTCTTGTGGTTTTATTTTAATGACAGGTGGAGGTAGTGATGATCCAAATTATTTTAATGAGGCTATTTTTAGCTTTAGACGTATTCGCTTGGCGCCTACCCTCGTACTTTGTGGTTTTGGAATTGCCATGTATTCTATTCTTACAAATCAAGCCTCTAAAAAATGAGTTATATAGAGGCAATTGTCTTGGGCATTATCCAGGGGCTAACTGAATTTTTGCCTATTTCATCTAGTGGTCATTTGGAAATTGGCAAGGCATTCTTTGGAAATCAAGCTGGGGCTCAGGAAAGTTTATTTTTGACTATTGTACTTCATGTAGCTACCGCACTGAGCACAATAGTGGTATTTAGGAAAGACATCCTTGATCTTATAAAAGGACTCTTTGTCATTAAATCTAATGAAAGTGCAGAGTTTAGTTTCAAAATAATACTCTCCATGATTCCTGCGATATTCGTAGGACTGTTTCTACAAGATCAAATCGAATTACTTTTTGCTCAAAATTTGGTTTTAGTAGGAGCAATGCTCTGCCTAACTGCAATTATTTTATTTTGGGCCGATAAAGCTAAAAAAACAGATAAAATAGTTTCTTCAAAAAATGCTTTTGTTTTAGGTGTCGTCCAAGCCATTGCTATCCTCCCAGGAATTTCAAGAAGCGGATCAACTATTGCCACTGCAGTATTATTGGGTATTGACCGAGAAAAAGCGGCACGTTTTTCTTTTTTAATGGTACTACCACTTATTTTTGGTAGTATGGCGAAAACACTTTTGGATGCCGAAGGACTAAGTGATAAAATTGAATTTCCTTCTTTACTTTTAGGTTTTGTTGCAGCCTTTTTTTCGGGTATAGTAGCATGTAAGTGGATGATTACACTAGTCAAAAAAAGTCAGCTTAAATACTTCAGCCTCTACTGTCTTGTGGTGGGAGGAATTGCTCTAATTTATGGACTTCTTTAAACAAAAATTCAATTCAGAAAAATTACAAGAAGGTCAAATCTTCTTAATTAACAAACCCATGGGATGGACTTCGTTTCAGGTTGTCAATAAGATTCGTTGGCATTTAAAAAACACAACGGGATTAAAAAAACTTAAAGTAGGACATGCAGGAACTTTAGACCCATTGGCTACAGGACTATTACTTATCTGCACAGGAAAGAAAACAAAAATAATCAGTACCCTACAAGATTCCGAAAAAGAGTACACAGGGACATTTAAACTTGGAGCAACAACTCCCTCCTACGACTTGGAGACTGAGATTGACAAAACTTTTAACATTGAACATATCACCCCAGAATTAATTGAAAATACTACAAAACAATTCTTAGGAAGAATACAACAAAAACCACCTCTTTTTTCAGCATTAAAAAAAGATGGAAAAAGACTTTATGAATATGCTAGATCTGGAAAAGCTATTGACATTGCCAAGCGAAATGTCACAATTTTTAAATTTAAAATAATAAAAATTGAATTACCAAATTTATGTTTTTTAATTCGCTGTAGTAAAGGAACTTACATCAGAAGTTTAGCATATGATTTTGGAAAAGCAATTTCTAGCGGAGCACATCTTAGCGCTTTACAAAGAACACAAAGTGGTGGTTATGAGCTTAAGGATGCCTACACAATGGAAAGCGTACTAAATAATAACTCACACATAAATATTAAAAGCAAATAATGTAATAACTTGCCAAAAGATTTATTAAATAAATCAAAATGACCCAAGAAACGATTTCTAAACAATTAACCCTTTTAGGATATGTTCAATCTCCAGTTGAAAAAGATGTCAATCTTAGTCAAGCGATTTTAGAGCTGAAAAAGGAAAAAAATGCGGTAATTCTTGCACATTATTATCAAGAACCTGCAATTCAAGACGTGGCTGATTATTTAGGAGATAGCCTCTATTTAGCTCAACAAGCTTTAAAAGTAGAGGCAGATATTATTGTCTTTGCCGGAGTTCATTTTATGGCCGAAACTGCTAAAATAATTAATCCCTCAAAAAAAGTTTTACTTCCAGATTTAAATGCAGGTTGTTCTTTGGCAGACTCTTGTCCTCCGTCAGATTTTCAAGCATTCAAGGCATTACATCCGAGCGCTATTGTGATTACTTACATAAACTGTTCTGCAGAAATCAAAGCCTTAAGTGATATTGTCTGTACGTCTAGCAATGCTAAAGAAGTGATTGAATCTATTCCAAAAGATCAAGAAATTATATTTGCTCCCGATAAAAATTTAGGTCATTTTTTAATCAAAGAAACTAGGCGTAATATGATTTTGTGGGATGGAGCATGCATTGTTCATGAAGCTTTTTCCTTTGAAAAAGTTGTAGCTTTAGCTCAAGAGCATCCAACTGCTAAATTTATTGCTCATCCAGAAAGTGAATCCCCAATTCTTGAAATTGCACATTATGTTGGAAGCACATCGGGTCTTCTCCAATTTGTTCAAATCGATTCTGCTAAAAGCTATATAGTAGCTACAGAAGTAGGTATTTTACATGAAATGCAGAAAAAATGTCCTGATAAAATTTTTATACCAGCACCTGTTGAAGATGATACTTGTGCTTGCAGTGAATGTGCTTTTATGAAATTAAATACATTAGAAAAATTATATAATTGCTTAAGGTTTGAACAACCTGAAATTCTTTTAGCTCCCGAACTCATTAAAAAAGCAGAAATACCCATACTTAAAATGTTAGCGATAAAATAGTAATGTTTACAGATGTATTAATCATTGGTACAGGAATTTCTGGACTTTCTTTTGCAATTAAATTAGCTCAGAATGATCCTGGAATTTCTATTACCTTAATTTCTAAAGATCAAGTCAGTGAGGGAAATACAAAATATGCTCAAGGAGGCATTGCGGTTGTCTCTGATTTTGAAAAAGATTCTTTTAAAAAACATATTCAAGACACCTTACTTGCTGGTGATGGTACATGTGATCGTGAGGTTGTTAAATTTGTAGTGGAGGAGGGAAAGGATCGGCTAAAAGAATTGATAAAGTGGGGTTCTCAGTTTGACACTCAACAAGAAAACCTTCATCTGGTTAAAGAAGGTGGACATTCAGAAAAAAGAGTGGTCCATTATAAAGATCACACTGGACTTCATATTCAACAAGTCTTAGTAAATAAAATTAAGTCCTTCAATAATATTAAAATTTTAGAAAATCATACGCTTGTAGATTTAATAACAGATCATCATAGCAAAGAAAAATATAAACGATGCTATGGCGCTTATGTAATCTCTAAAGAAGAGGAGAGTATTCTTAAAATTAGCTCCAAAATAACAGCGCTATGTACAGGAGGCGCAGGCAGCTTATATGCACACAGCACTAACCCGCCTATAGCAACAGGTGACGGCCTTGGAGCTGCTTATAGAGCAAAAGTGCATATGGATAAGTTACCCTATGTTCAATTTCATCCCACTGCACTTTACCATAAAGTAAATGGAAATACATTCTTAATTACCGAAGCAGTTCGAGGAGCTGGAGGCAAACTTAGAAACAGTTTAGGAGAATGTTTTATGGATAATTATGATCCTAGAAAAGAACTTGCACCAAGAGATATTGTTGCTCGTGCTATCCAAAAAGAAATTCAAAAGCAAAAAGAAAAATTTGTTTACCTTGATTCCTGTAATATAGATTCTAAAACTTGGAAGAATCGCTTTCCTAAAATCTATCAAACCTGTTCTAAATTAGATATTCATCTCCCTCAAGATTTTATTCCTGTAGTTCCAGCGGCTCACTACTTTTGCGGTGGAATAAAGGTTAATACAAAAAGTGAATCCAACTTGAAAGGTCTTTATGCAATCGGAGAATGTAGCGCCACAGGATTGCATGGTGCCAACAGGCTTGCTTCTAATTCACTTCTTGAGGCCTTGGTTTTTTCTCATCGTGCGGCTTTAGATACGATAGATAGCTTGAAAAAAAAATTGCCTGATTCCTTATTCTATGAAGCCCTTCCTGAATGGAATGGTGATTCTTATTCTAACTCTGTTGAAATAAAAGAAATTCATCAATTACGATTTAGACTTCAAGAGGTAATGTCACTCCATGTCGGGATTTTCAAAACTACAAAAGGGCTTAAAAAAGCAGATTTAGAAATGATTGAAATTTATAAAAAAATACAAAAAATATACAATCAACATAAGTTAACTAATGGCCTGTGTGAATTACGAAATATGGTAAGTATCGCACACATAATTATTCAACAAGCGCAATCAATAACAATAAATAAAGGAGTTTTTTTCAATCAAGATTATGCCTAATCATTTTTATCAATACTATAAAAACGAATTAAATCAATTTATTGATCAAGCCATCAAAGAAGATATTGGTTCTGGGGACCATAGTGGTATGTCCTGTATTAGTATTACTAAAGTAAATTCGGCAAAATTAATAGTTAAAGAAAATGGAATAATGGCTGGGATTAAACTTGCAGAAATCCTTTTTCATCGGTATGATCCTAGTTTATATTTTCAACCGTTCGTTGAAGACGGAGACAAAGTAAAGAAAGGGGTCATTGCTTTCAAAGTTGAAGGAAATTCTCAATCAATTTTAGCTACGGAGCGTTTAGTTCTAAATTCAATGCAACGAATGAGTGGAATAGCCTCTCTCACCTACAAGTTATCTCAAAAAATAAAACATCTAAACTGTCACCTTTTAGATACACGAAAAACTACTCCTAATTTTAGATATCCTGAAAAATGGGCTGTTAAAATTGGTGGAGGAACTAATCACAGAATGGGGTTATTTGACGCCTTAATGATAAAAGACAATCATATTGATTTTTGTGGTGGCATGAAAAAAACACTTCAAAAAACTGAAAAGTACATAAGTTCGCTATCAAAACAATTTGATGTAGTTGTTGAGGCAAGAAATATTCATGAAATCGATATTATACTCAAATTTTCATGGGTCAGCAGAATTTTATTAGATAATTTCACCAAAAAAGAACTAGTAAATGCGATTAAATTAATTGACAAAAGGTTACCTACTGAGGCATCAGGAAATATTACAGAAAATAACCTGATTGAGATGGCTGAAACAGGGGTGAATTTCATTTCAATGGGAGCTTTAACTTATGCTGCAAAACCAATTGACTTGAGCCTACAAGCAGTTTTAACCTAAAGGAAGAATAATGTTAAGTTAAAATAGTAGTTTGTTAATCATTAACTCAAATAAATTCTTCTTTAATTTTTATATTTGTTAAACATGAAATATCAAAGAATACTTTTAAAATTAAGTGGAGAGGCCTTAATGGGTAAATTAACTCATGGAATTGATCCGATTCGAATTGATAGTTATGCTAAAGAAATTAAAAAAGTTTTTGATTCTGGTATAGAAATAGCAATTGTGATTGGAGGAGGAAATATTTTTAGGGGTGTATCTGGTGCAAGCAAAGGAATGGATCGCGTTCAAGGGGACTATATGGGGATGCTTGCTACAGTAATTAATGGTCTTGCACTTCAAAGTGCACTTGAAGATAATGATGTTCCTACAAGGCTCCAAACAGCTATTAAGATTGAAGCTATAGCTGAACCATTTATTAAAAGAAAAGCCACACGTCATCTTGAAAAAGGAAGAGTCGTTATTTTTGGGGCTGGAACAGGAAACCCTTTTTTTACAACAGATTCAGCAGCTGTACTTAGAGCAGTTGAAATCAATGCGGATGTTATTTTAAAAGGAACCCGAGTTGATGGTATTTATAATGAAGACCCTGAAAAGAATGAAGAAGCAATCAAGTTTGAATCCATTTCTTTCGATGATGTATTAAAAAAAGGACTAAAAGTTATGGATACTACTGCTTTTACACTAAGTCAAGAAAATAAGCTTCCTATCATTGTTTTTGACATGAACACAAAAGATAATTTAATCAATGTTGTAAAAGGAAAAAAGATAGGTACAAGAGTCGATTTATAAAAAATGTAGATATGGAAGAAATGGATTTTATTGTTGGCACAGCAAAAGAGGGTATGAATCAAGCTTTGGAGCATTTAGAAAAAGAAATGCTCAATTTGAGAGCTGGAAAAGCTAATCCAATAATGCTTTCAAGTGTAAAAGTTGATTATTATGGAACAATGACTTCCATAAGTCAGATAGCGAATATTAATTCGCCTGATGGAAGAACATTAACTGTGCAACCTTGGGAAAAAGTAATGCTTCAGGAGATAGAAAAAGCAATATTAATTGCAAATTTGGGTTTCAATCCCATGAATAACGGTGAATCTATTATTATTAATATACCACCTCTAACAGAAGAGCGCCGTCGTGAATTGGCTAAATTAGCTAAGTCAGAAGCTGAAAATGCGAAAATCGGTATTCGGTCTGCTCGAAAAGAAGCAAATAGTGAAGTTAAAAAATCAGAGGCATCTGATGATATTCAAAAGAATTATGAAATCGATATTCAAGAGTTAACAGATTTCTATAATTCAAAGGTAGACGAGATTTTTCGTGTTAAGGAAAAAGAAATCTTAACCATCTAACTCTATTTTCAATCCAGCAGCCGAGTAAGCTTCATGAAAAAGAAAAAGAAAATAAATATTTGGGGCCTTGTAGCTCGACTTATACTAAGAAATAGAATTTTCATTCTTGCTGTTATTATTGCTGTCACTGTATTCTGGGCTACTCAATGGAAATATATGCAGTTTACTTTTACAGAGGCCAACTTATTACCAGATAACCACCCCGAAAATGTTTTATACGAATCATTTGTAAACAAATTTGGTGAGGAAGGTAATGTAATTGTAATCGCTGTTAAAGAGCCTGATTTTTTTTCTCCTAAAAAGCGAAATGCTTGGCGAAAATTAAACAATCGGATTAATGAATTTGAGGAGATTAATTTTGTGCTCTCCACCGATAATCTTCAAGAACTAATTAAAGACACTAAATCGGAAAGCTTTAAACTTGAACCAATAAAGCTAAGTTCAGTCAAAGATTCACTCGGTATAAAAAAATTTAAAGAAAAGCTATTCTTAGAACTCCCATTTTATGATAATTTAATTTTTAATCCAGAGACTAATACTATAAGGACATTAATCTACATGAATCCAGATATTGTGAATACTTCAGCAAGAAAGGATTTTATATTTAAAACATTTATACCGCTAATTGAAAGTTTTGAAGAAGAGACAAAAATGGATTTACGAGTTTCGGGAATGCCATATATTAGAACGCTCAATGCGCAAAATATTGTTGATGAGATAGGACTCTTTATCCTTGGAGCAACACTTATAACTTCTCTGATCTTCTTTTTGTTTTTTAGATCTTTCAGAGCCACCTTTATCTCACTTATTGTTGTTGCTGTTGGTGTTATGTGGGCTTTCGGAATTTTAGGCTTGATGGGCTATGAAATCACTGTTCTAACAGCTTTAATACCTCCCTTAATTATTGTTATAGGAATTCCTAATTGTATTTTCCTAATAAATAAATACCAACAAGAAATTTCCAAACACAATAATCAAGCTAAATCACTTCAGAGAGTGATTGTTAAAATTGGGAATGCCACCTTAATGACTAACCTCACTACTGCATCAGGGTTTGCAACCTTTATTTTAACCAATAGTAAAATTTTAAAGGAATTTGGGGTGGTGGCTTCCATAAATATAATTGCTATTTTCTTACTCTCACTTTTGATCATTCCAATATTTTATAGTTTTATGAAACTTCCCAAGAAGAAGCATTTAAAACATTTAAAAAATAAGTCCATTGACTATTTCGTAAAATGGATGGAAAATAAAGTACGTGAAAAACGAATTAATGTTTACATCGTTTCAATTCTTGGATTAGTTATTGGAATAATAGGCATTTATCAAATTAAAATTTCAGGAAGTATTATTGAAGATATGCCCAAAAGCGCACCTTTCTTCAAGGATATAAGTTTTTTTGATAAAAGTTTTAATGGAATTGTTCCAATAGAAATTTGGATAGACAGTAAGCGCGAAAATGGTATTGTTAAGCCTGCAACTTTAAAGCGAATGAATAAGCTCCAAGAGGTCATTGATGAATACGATGAGCTTGCTCCTCCTATCTCTGTTGTCAATGTAGTCAAGTTTGCCAAGCAAGCATATTACAATGGTAATCCAAATTACTACAGCCTTCCAACAACACAAGAAAATAGTTTTATTTATCCTTATTTAAGTAAAGTCAGTGCAGACAGTAAAATCCTGAATGGATATGTTGATAGTACGGGTCAATACGGAAGAATCACCACCTTCATGCAAGATATAGAAACTGATCGCATGGAATTGATAGAAGCTGAATTAAAAAAGGCAATAAATAAAATTTTTCCTGAAAAACGCTATGATGTTAATATTACTGGGAAATCATTACTTTTTTTAAAAGGAACAAAATATCTCATCAAAAATCTAATCCTTTCCTTATCCTTAGCTATTTTATTGATTGCTTTTTTTATGGCTTATTTGTTTCGATCATTTAAAATGATTTTAATTTCACTAATTCCCAATCTATTGCCCTTGATCATAACAGCAGGAGTAATGGGTTTTGCAGGAATACCTCTTAAACCTTCCACCATTTTAGTTTTTAGTATTGCATTTGGAATATCAGTAGATGATACTATTCATTTTTTAGCAAAGTATAGGCAGGAGTTAATTTCAAATAAGTGGAGAATAAAGCAAGCTGTATTTGCTGCACTTAGAGAAACAGGAGTAAGTATGTTTTACACCTCAGTAGTATTATTCTTTGGCTTTTCTGTTTTTTTGTCTTCCAACTTTGGAGGAACGCAAGCGCTGGGTGGGTTGGTGGCCGTGACACTATTAATGGCAATGTTGGCAAATTTAATTCTACTCCCTTCCTTACTAATTTCTTTAGAGGATACAATTAGCAATGATAAAGTACTTAAAGAACCAAAAATTGAAATTTTAGATTGATAAGGGAAGTTAGTCACCAGCTGTTCCTTTTTATGAAATAAACTTATCTTTGTTACTACAAAAGCAAATTCATGAAAGCAGTAAAAATTAAAGACATTTTACAAAATGGATCTATAAACACACCTTGTTCAATAAAAGGTTGGGTACGAACATTCAGGGCCAATAGATTTATCGCTTTAAATGATGGTTCTACAATTGACAATCTCCAATGTGTAATTGATTTTGAGAATATCGATGAATCCCTCTTAAAACAAATCACTACAAGTGCTGCACTCCATCTGGAAGGATCATTAGTTAAAAGTCAAGGTAGCGAACAAAAGGTAGAGTTACAGGTAGAAACGATTTCACTTTTGGGAGCCTCAGACCCAGAACAATATCCAATACAACCAAAAAAACATAGTCTTGAATTTTTAAGAGAAAAAGCACATTTAAGAATCCGAACTGCTACTTTTTCTTCAATAATGCGGGTACGTTCAGCGCTTGCTTTTGCTGTTCATGAATTTTTTAATGAAGAAGGATTTTTTTATATAAATACACCCATAATAACAGGGAGTGATGCTGAAGGAGCAGGAGAAATGTTTCATGTTTCAACATTAGACCCAAAGAATCCTCCGTTAACAGAATCAGGTGATTTGGATTACAAAAGTGATTTTTTTGGAAAAGAAACTAATCTTACCGTTTCAGGTCAATTGGAGGCAGAAGCCTATGCCCTTGGGTTAGGAGATGTTTATACTTTTGGACCTACCTTCCGTGCAGAAAACTCAAATACTACAAGACACCTTGCAGAATTTTGGATGATCGAACCTGAAATGGCATTTTATGATTTGAATGATAATATGAATCTTGCAGAAAAATTTATCGTTTCAGTTCTTAAAAAAGTATTAACCCGTTGTGAGAAAGATTTGCTTTTCCTAGACGAACGTTTTATTAATGAAGAAAAAAATAAGCCCCAACTTGAAAGAAGTCCAATGGGCTTAATAGAAAAAATAAAGTTTGTTGTTGAAAATAATTTTAAACGAGTTAGTTATTCTGAAGCATTTGAGATTTTAAGAAACTCAAAACCTAATAAAAAAAAGAAATTTCAATTTCCAATTACAGAATGGGGAGTTGATCTTCAAAGTGAGCACGAACGCTTTTTAGTTGAAAAACATTTTAAATGTCCTGTAATTTTATTTGATTACCCAGCCAGCATCAAAGCATTTTATATGCGAAGAAATGATGATGAAAAAACAGTTAGAGCAATGGATATTTTATTTCCGGGTATTGGAGAAATTGTTGGAGGTTCTCAAAGAGAAGAGCGTCTCGATGTGCTTGAAAAAAGAATTAAAGAAATGGGAATTGACGAAAAAGAACTCTGGTGGTACATGGATCTTAGACGTTTTGGAAGTGTTCCCCATAGCGGCTTTGGATTAGGCTTTGAACGGTTGGTTCAGTTTACCACCGGGATGAACAATATTCGTGACGTTATTCCTTTTCCTAGAACACCTCAAAATGCTTCTTTCTAAACTACATACGGTAAAGTTTTATCTTTGAACAATGAATCATTAAGTTATGCTAAAACAACAGCTACAGCTAAAGCTATCTCAAAAACTTTCTCCTCAACAGATTCAGTTGATGAAATTGATTCAACTTTCAACGCTTGATCTTGAGCAAAAAATTGAAGCAGAGATGGGAGAAAATCCGGCTTTAGAGACGGGTAAGGAAAATACTTCTGAAAATCAAGAAGATGATTTTGAAGGAAGTTCATCACTTGAGACAGATCAAATTAATGTAGATGAATATTTAAGTGATGATGAAATCCCTGCTTATCGTCTTTATGCAAACAATTATAGTAGTGATGATGAAAATAAAACTATACCTCTAAGTGGTGGAATAAGTTTTCATCAATATTTACATCAACAAATGGGAAATTTGATTCTCAACGAAGAGGAAATGTTAGTTGCTGAATTTCTAATTGGAAGTGTGGATGAAAGTGGATATATCAGACGAACTATAGATGAATTAATCGACGATTTGGCTTTTACGCAGAACATCATAGTTGAAAAAAGTACTTTGAAAAGAATTCTTAAATCTGTTCAAACACTTGATCCTCCTGGAGTTGGCGCAAGATCATTACAAGAATGTCTTTTTATTCAATTAAATAAAAAGAAAAAAGATCGGCCTGAAGTTGAGAATGCCTTACGAATAGTTAAAGATGAATTTGATCATTTTTCACATAAGCATTATAGTAAACTTCAAGAACGGATTGGCATTACTAAAGAAGAATTAAAAATAGCATTAGACCTAATTAGTCATTTAAATCCAAAACCGGGGGGTGCACTTTCAAATACGATACAAAACACCCATGTGGTTCCTGATTTTATTTTAACAATTGAAAATGGAGAAATAGAAGTGGCTCTAAATAAAAGAAATGCTCCACAATTAAAAGTTTCTAATACCTATAGAGAAATGCTAATGGGGTATCAAGAAAATATCACAAAATCTAAAACTCAACAAGAGGCTGTGCTTTTTATTAAACAAAAACTAGATTCAGCAAAATGGTTTATTGAAGCCATAAAACAAAGGCATCAAACTTTATATTTGACAATTAAGGCAATTATTGCACATCAGCAAGAATATTTTCTTACTGGCGATGAACGTAAGCTTAAACCAATGATTTTAAAAGATATTGCAGATAAAATTCAAATGGATATTTCAACTGTTTCTCGAGTAGCAAATAGTAAATATATTGAAACGCCATATGGTGTTAAAATACTTAAAACTTTTTTTTCTGAAGGTTTAAAAAAAGAAGATGGTGATGAAGTCTCTTCAATAGAGATTAAAAACATACTAAGTCAATTGATTTCAGAAGAAAATAAGAAAAAACCCCTCACAGACGATACTCTCTCTAAAACTCTAAAGGAAAAGGGATATATTGTAGCGCGAAGAACTGTTGCTAAATATCGAGAACAACTCGAAATACCGGTAGCTAGGATGCGCAAAGAATTATAATAGATAAAAAATTAAACCTACTTTTATTGGGGTTAATTCTATAGAAAGAGTTTGTGAAGAAAGTGAGTTGATGTTAAAAAATGGTGATATTCGGTAAGCTATATAAAAATTCCACGTGTTATATCCAAAACTCAAATGCGTAGTTGCGCCAAAATTATTCAATTCATCATCAACTACTAAAGAAAAGTTGTCCTGATTAGCAATTAATCGATAATTCCATTGAAAGGAAATTCCACCATAAATTCTCCAAAAGGCGTAATCTGATGGAGTAGAAGTTCTCCAACGTAAACTTATTGGTAATTCTAGAGATTGAATGGAAAAAAATAAAGGTGAAACATTTGTATCATTTACAAGTGAGTAAATCCCTTTCTTATTGAAATCTTCTGTCCTATTCAAATTAGTATTGTAGCGTTCGAATCCCATTCCCAATCCAACACCCAAAGCTAATTGCCCTGATGGGATTATAGGAAAATCACGTATAACTCCAAATTGGAAATGACTAGAAAGACCCCTGGTATCAAAAGCATCTTGATCGCTCACTAAGGCTACAAAAGAAAGTCCCAAATAAACCTGGTCTTCCCTGTAAAAAAAAGAATTTATAGAGTCAACTTCAGGTTCTGAATAATCAGTATATTTTTCCTGACTAAAAGATAAAAACCCTTTCAATAAGGAAAATGAAATTATGAAATATTTAAATCTTAAACTCACGTTGGGTTAAAGTAAAAAAAAAGTGCCTTAAAAGGCACTTTAAAATAATATAAATTACAAGAAGATTAATTTATGTTTTGAGTATAGTCACCAACTCTTGTGGTATAATTAATTTTCAAAGCACTCACTTTTCTTAATTCTTGCTTGATATCCTGAATTAAACCCATTTTAGTTTCACTATCAACTTTCAATGCAGTAGTCAAAACATTTTGGAGTTCTTGACGTTTGGATGCACGCTCTGCTAAAATAAAAGCACCGACTTCACTAACCGTAGCAAACTTATCATTTAATTGTATTCTTGCAGTAGATCCATATTTGTCAATATAGCGACTTGAGGGTTTACCTGCATAAATATACATAACGCGATCTTTCTTATCAAGCTTTTCTATTTGATCAGCAGCAGGAAGTTTATTAACAATTAATAAAGTACTATCTCTCATTACGGTTGCTACCATAAAAAAGAACAATAACATAAAAACAATATCGGGTAAAGATGCAGTATTAATTGCAGGCGACTCCCCTCCTTTTTTCTTTTTAAATTTTGACATATTTTATGTTTTAACTTGATTTGCTAGTTGATTCTGCTTCGGAAAGTTTTTGAGGATACATTTTTTTAACAAAATCTAGCTTTGGCTTTAACTCCTCGCGGTCAGCTTCAGAAGTTCTTGGATCATCATATTTCTTTTGCGCGTCGACATAGTTTGACCCTAAATTAGGGTTCAAACGTAAAAATTCACGATTACGTAACTCGTTGTAAGCTGCAACTAGCTCGTTTTGAACCGCAATGTAAATCTTATAAGAAGTTTCTCTGTCACTCTTTAAGGATATAATTGCCTTATCTGGATTATCTGATGATGCTTCATCGCGTTTTCCCTGACAATAATCACAAGTTTCATCTCCTACCCCTCCTCCATTATCAAGAAATTCAACAGCCAAAGAACGTAAATCCTTAATATCAGCTAATTCCTCCTCTACTAAAAGTTGATCATTTTTACTCACTAAAACAGTGAAAATATTTTTCTGCCTTATAATGGGGGGGTCCACTTGATCTTCCATAGGTGGTAACTTCCGATTCAATCCACTATCAGTTTCTATGGTTGTAGTTACCAAGAAAAATATAAGAAGAAGAAACGCAATATCGGCCATTGAGCCTGCATTAACTTCGGGTGCTGATCTTTTTGCCATAATCTATCTGTTGAATAGTTTTTTAACTCCAAAAAACACCATTGAACCAATCGCCAATGTTCCTAAAAGATAAAACATTCTTAATCCGGCTTCTACCCATCGAGATCCAATAGCAGAGAGCATTTCGCCGTCTTTTAATGGGGTTTCAACACCTGAGGAAGTGGCATATGCGATTACTAGTACAATAATAAAACATCCTGTGAATAGTAAGGATTTTTTTAATTTCTGTTTACTGGAGGCTAGATTTAATAAAGAAAATAAAACAGTTGTTACAACTGTGATCATTAGTATAGCGATTGATAATGTGACTAATGGAGAAACTACTCCAAAATCTCCAATACTTGCAGCCATTTTGATTTCTTCATCTCCTGCGCCAATAATTCTAAACAAGAATATAACGCCAAGAAAACCGAAAACAGCACTAATAATTTTAACAATAGTTTGAATATTCATAATGAATTGCTGTTAAGGATTAATTATTTCTTTTGTGCAACAAGGATATCAATCAATGTGATTGATGCATCTTCCATGTCGTTTACAATTCCATCAATTTTGGCAACAATGTAGTTGTAAAAAACTTGAAGAATAATTGCAACTACAAGTCCAAATACCGTCGTTAAAAGCGCTACTTTAATACCTCCTGCAACGAGTGATGGCTGCATATCCCCAGCAGCTTCAATTTTATCAAACGCTTGAATCATTCCAATTACTGTTCCCATGAATCCCAACATAGGAGCCAATGCAATGAATAAAGATATCCAAGATACGTTTTTCTCTAGCTGACCCATTTGAACACCTCCATAAGCTACCACAGCTTTTTCAGCACTTTCAACTCCTTCATCAATTCTATCTAATCCTTGATAGAAAATTGAAGCAACGGGTCCCTTTGTGTTACGACAAAATTCTTTGGCAGCATCAACACCACCGGAGGATAATGCTTCTTCAACACCTTCAGTTAATTTCTTTGTATTTGTGGTTGCTAAATTCAAGAATATAATACGTTCAATAGCGATTGCTAAACCAAGAATCAGACAGATCAATACGATCCCCATGAACCCGGGTCCACCTTCGATAAATCGTTTCTTTAGTTCTTGTGTGAAAGTTGCTGATTCGATCGTCACCTCATCATCAATATCTTGAGAGATTGAAGTTGCAACTGAACTATTAGTAGTAGTTGTAGCTTTGGCAGTAGCCATGAACCCTATCAATGAAAGGGCAAAAAATAATTTTTTCATTTTAAATATTTGTTTGTTCTTTTTAGTTAAATGCGGTTAAAGATAAAAAAAAATATACATGATATTCATTTTTGCAGAGAGGAAGGGATTCGAACCCTCGATACGCTTTTGGCGTATACACGCTTTCCAAGCGTGCGCCTTCGACCACTCGGCCACCTCTCTTAATCGATTTTCAAATTAAGGGAAAAATATCTTTTTAAAAAAATATTTTACTTTCTAAAATTTAATTTTTTGGTTTTTAAAAACTGATAGTGCATTCTCAGTAGTTATTTTTGCGATGATATCATCTGAAACTGCATAACATTCAGCTACTTTTTTCATAATTAAATGAATATAACTGCTTTCATTTCGATTTCCACGGTGAGGGGTTGGTGAAAGATAAGGAGCATCGGTTTCAAGTACAATAGATTCCATTGGAATTTTGTTTAGAAACTGATCAATTCTTCCATTTTTAAATGTTACCACTCCACCTATTCCAAGTTTAAAATTTAAATCAATAGCACGTTTAGCTTCCGATAACGCACCTGTGAAACAATGAAAAATACCGTATAAATCATCTCCACTATGCTGTTCCAAAACTTCAAAAACTTCATCAAAAGCCTCTCTACAATGAATTACTATTGGCAATTTATGCTCTTTTGCCAATTTTATCTGTTGCGAAAAAGCGAGTTGTTGCTCTTTGAGAAATTTTTTGTCCCAATAAAGATCCATCCCTATCTCTCCAATCGCACAAAATTTACGCTTTTTTAATTGTGTATCTATTAAAGTCAATTCTTCTTTATAATTCTTCTTTACATGTGTTGGATGCAATCCTGCCATTAGATGGATCTGATTGGGATAAGCATTTTCCAGAGCATACATTCTATCTATGTATGAACTGTCAATAGCTGGAATAAAAAAGTGCTGTACGCCAACCTTTAGAGCGCGTTCAATAACTAAACTCTGATCTTCATCAAAGGCTTCAACGTATAAGTGAGTATGGGTGTCAATCAATTGCATATTTAAATCATTATATATACACAAAGGTACTTAACTGTAAAAATACTCTTTCGTTTAAATGGAACAATTACTTTTGTATTAACCAAAATAATATAACAATTAAGGTAAAATGAAAATGCGCCCTTCTGTTTCTCTCCAAATCACGAAAACCCAACATATTATATGTAAAGCTCATATAAACGGTGTTGCATGTCAATTACTAGTTGATACTGGAGCCTCTAGTAGTTGCATCCACTCAAAACTTCAAGAACAATTTAAATTACGCAGCAAAGGTGATCCTTTTGACGCTGCAGGGGCAATTAAAGGTAAAATGGAAGTAATAATGACGGGGAAGAGTAAAATAAAATTGGGCAGATACGAAGCGGGGAAGTTAAGTTTTGTTTTACTTGATCTAACTCATATTAACCAAACCTTATCCTCTCAAGGGTCTTTACCAATAGAGGGGATTATTGGTGCTGATTTTTTAAAAAAGAATAAAGTAATTATTGATTATCGAAGTCGAAAGCTATGGTTATAGATCAAATGTATTTTTTATATCTTCTTCCATAAGGTGAGTCATTGGATCTTCTAAAGCTTCTTTAATCGAAACTAAAAAACCAACAGATTCTTTTCCATCAATAATTCGGTGATCATAAGACAGGGCCAGATACATCATCGGACGAATCTCGACTTTACCATTAATCGCGACAGGACGTTCAATTATATTGTGCATTCCCAAAATCCCGGATTGAGGAGGGTTAATAATTGGAGTAGACAACATAGATCCGAAAACACCTCCATTTGAAATGGTAAAAGTACCCCCAGTCATGTCATCTACAGTTATTTTTCCATCACGAGCACGAACGGCTAAACGTCCTATTTCTTTTTCAATACCACTAAAGGTTAATTTCTCTGCATTACGAACTACAGGAACCATTAATCCTTTTGGTCCTGATACTGCAACACTAATATCACAATAATCATAAGCGATTTTATAATCTCCATCCATCATGGAATTCACATCTGGGAAAAGGGCTAATGCACGAACTACAGCTTTTGTAAAAAAACTCATGAATCCAAGTTTAACCCCATGCTTTTTAAAAAATTCGTCTTTATGTGCATTCCGAATCGAAAAAATAGAAGACATATCGGCCTCATTAAAGGTAGTCAACATGGCAGTCTCATTTTTAGCAGAGACTAATCTTTCTGCTACTTTACGCCGCAACATGGAAAGTTTTGTTCTGTTTTGTGAACGATCTCCCCATTCAGGTTGGCTCCCCATTGAAGGAAGTGCTTTTACCGCGTCTTCTTTAGTGATTCTTCCTGCTCTTCCTGAACCTTGAATTGACTTTGGATCCATCCCTTTTTCCGCAATAATTTTTCTCGCAGCAGGAGAAGGAATTTGTGAAGCATAAGAAGCCTCTTGAACCGGATTGTGTTTGGGAACTTCAGGAGTTACTGACACAGGCTCGGCTTCAACGGAAGGCACTTTCCCTTCAACTGCCTGTCCTTCGGTATCAATTAAACAAACAATTGCTCCTACTGTTACCGCATCTCCTTCTTCAGCTTTGAATGTAATCGTTCCACTAACCTCAGCAGGAAGTTCTAATGTCGCTTTATCAGAATCCACTTCTGCAATTGCTTGATCTTTTTCTACATAGTCTCCATCAGCTACAAGCCATTGTGCAATTTCTACTTCAGTGATTGATTCTCCAGGAGATGGAACTTTCATTTCTAAAATCATGATCTATTTCTTAGGTGTTCTTTTAAAATTATCTAATGTTGGATCAAAAACATAATCTATGACTTGTTGATGACGTCTTTGAAATCGAATTGCACTTCCTGCTGCAGGAGCTCCATAATAGCGTCTTGTCGCAGGTCTAAAACGTAGTACGTTCGGCAACTGTAAAAGTAAAAAGCTCCAGGCTCCCATATTTCTGGGTTCTTCTTGTGCCCAAACAATATCTTTTACATTTTCATATTTTGCTATAGTTGCTTCTATTTCACTAACTGGCAAGGGAAAAAGTTGTTCCAAACGAATCAATGCGACATCTTTACTTCCTTTTTCTTCTCTAGCTTTATATAAATCGTAGTAAAATTTACCTGAACAAAAAACAACTGACTTTATTTCTTTAGTTTTTACTATATCATCAGAAATTAGAGACTGGAAAGATCCATCAATAAATTCTTTTTTTGAAGAAACTGCTTGGGGATGACGCAGTAAACTCTTGGGGGTAAACACTACCAGGGGTTTTCGATACTTAGTCTTCATTTGTCGCCTTAAAACATGAAACATATTGGCAGGTGTTGTGCAATTGGCAACAAACATGTTGTCTTTAGCGCAAAGTTGGAGGTATCGCTCCATTCGTGCCGATGAGTGCTCTGCTCCCTGACCTTCGTAACCATGTGGCAATAAAAGGACGAGTCCGTTTTGGAGTTTCCATTTATCTTCCGCAGAAGACAAATATTGATCAAGCATAATTTGAGCTCCATTTGAGAAATCTCCAAACTGAGCTTCCCAAAGGGTAAGCGTATTTGGACTTGCCATGGCATAACCATAATCAAATCCCATTACTCCATACTCAGACAAAAGAGAATTATAGGCACTAAAATGTCCTTGTTTTCCTGGCTTTATTCTATTTAATAAAATAATTTCATTTTCAGAGTTTTCTGATTTTATTACGGCATGACGATGTGAAAATGTCCCTCGTTCAACATCTTGCCCAGACAGTCTAACATTATAGCCCTCTTGGAGTAATGATCCATAAGCGAGCAATTCTCCCATTGCCCAGTCCAATTTATCTTTTTCGAAGTACATAGCTTTACGATCAGCAATTAGGCGTTCTGTTTTTCGTAAATAATTATACTCTTCTGGTAAAGAGGTAATAGTTTCTGCAGCGGCATCCAAAAGGTCTTTTGAAACTCTTGTTGAAACTGTTTTACTCATTTCTATCTCATCAACACGATCAAAAGTTTTCCATTCATCTGCCATAAACGGAGTGATAACTGTAGTTTTTACTTTACGCGAATCTTCAAGATCATGCTCTAAAGAGTCTTTATATTCCTTTTCTAAAGTTCTAACATATTGATCGTCTATGACACCTATGGCTTTAAGTCCCGCTGCATAAATATCTCTTGGATTTTGATGCTTTGCAATGGCTTTATACAATTTTGGTTGAGTAAATCGAGGTTCATCTCCTTCATTATGACCATATTTTCTGTATCCCAAAAGATCAATAAAAACATCACCTCCAAAACGCATTCTGTAATCCAATGCAAATAAAGTAGCATGAACTACAGCTTCTGCGTCATCAGAATTTATATGCATAACGGGTGAAAGGGTAACTTTAGCCACATCTGTACAATATGTACTTGTTCGTGCGTCTAAATAGTTCGTAGTAAATCCAATTTGATTATTCACCACAATATGCACCGTCCCACCGGTACCATAACCCCTTAATCCAGCCATCTGAACAATCTCATAGGGTAAACCTTGTCCAGCTATTGCTGCATCTCCATGTACAATAATTGGCAATACTTTATTGGTATTACCATTAAATTTATTTTCTAATTTCGCGCGCGTAATTCCTTCTACTATGGCTCCAACTGTCTCAAGGTGTGAGGGATTAGGAGCAATATTCATGTTAATTTGTTTGCCCGTATCTGTGACACGCTGCGAGGTCCATCCCAAATGGTATTTTACATCCCCATCAAAAACGACCTCTTCATAATCTTTTCCATCGAACTCGTTAAATATATCTTTACTTGATTTTCCGAAAATATTAGTTAAGGTGTTTAATCGTCCTCTATGTGCCATCCCCATTACAAACTCTTCTACTCCTTGATTGGCAGCACTCTCTACAATTGCATCTAAAGCTGGAATTAACGACTCTCCTCCTTCAAGAGAAAAACGTTTTTGTCCAACATATTTAGTGTGTAAAAAATTCTCGAAACTAACGGCTTGATTTAATTTTTTAAGAATGTGTTTCTTTTGCTCTACTGAAAATTTTGGGTGATTATCGTTTACGTTTAAACGTTGTTGAATCCAATTTACTTTTTCTGGACTACGGATATACATATATTCAATTCCAATGGAATCACAGTAAATGTTTTGTAAATGCTGAATAATTATTTTTAGAGAGCTTGGACCAATACCCATAATTTCTCCTGCATTAAATACAGTTGGTAGATCTGCTTGTGAGAGTCCAAAATTTTCAATGTCCAGTGTGGGGTTATATTTTCTTCGGTCACGAACCGGATTTGTTTTGGTAAACAAATGTCCTCGGGTACGGTACGCGTCAATTAATTTTACTGCACGAAATTCCTTTTGCACATGCTCTGGTACCTCAATTTGTCTGTCAATAGTTCCAAAGTCATTGTTTTTCATTCCAAAGTCAAATCCCTGAAAAAAAGCTCTCCAACTAGGCTCTATGCTATCTGGCTGCTGTAAATATTGATCATATAGTTCTGCAAAATATGCAGTATGCGCAGCGTTTAAAAATGAATAATTATCCATGCAATGTTTTGATCCAAAAATCTTGTTGTTAAAATTACAACTTTTGCCTAAAGTGGATCTTTATTTATTAAAAAATACGTGTTTTAACTTCAACTTTTTCTTTCTAAAAAAAGAAACTTAAAAAGCAGAAAAAAAACTAATCCCTCTATTTATTAATAAAGATTTTAATACCTTTTTAGCCATGTTTGTACTCGTTGATTGTAATAATTTTTACGCCTCCTGTGAGCGGGTATTTCAACCGCAATTGGAACACAAGCCCCTGGTCATCCTTTCAAATAATGATGGCTGTGTGATTGCACGAAGCAATGAAGCTAAGGCCTTAGGGATTCCTATGGGGGCTCCTGCTTTTCAATACAAACAACAATTCAAACAACAGGGGATTAAAGTCTTTTCTTCTAACTATCCGCTCTATGGCGATATGAGTAGTAGGGTGATGAATATCCTTGGAAAGTACACTCCCAATCTAGAAGTTTATAGTATAGACGAAGCCTTTTTACAGTTTAAGGGATTTGATTTGTTTAATCTAGAAAGTGAGGCGTATAGGATGCGTAAACAAGTACGTCAATGGACTGGTATTCCTGTTTCTGTAGGAATGGCCCCTACAAAGGCCTTAGCTAAAATAGCTAATAAAATTGCTAAAAAATTTTCGTGCCGTACTCGAGGGATTTATTCTATTGATACAGAAAAAAGAAGAATAAAAGCCTTACAGTGGACTGAAATAGGTGATGTATGGGGCATTGGGAGGCAACATCGGAAACGTTTGGAGGCCATGGGAATCACAAATGCTTTGGGATTTACTAGACTCCCCGACAGCTGGGTTCAAAAACACATGAGTATCTTGGGATTACGGTTAAAAAAAGACTTACAGGGAATTCCCTCTATACAACTGGAAGAAATGACCCCTCCTAAAAAGGGAATTGCAACTACGCGAAGTTTTAAAGGTACATTGACTAATCTTTCAGATTTGGAGGAGCGCATTTCAACCTTTTCAACAAGCTGTGCAGAAAAAATGCGAAAACAACATAGCAGTTGTAATGCGCTCTTAGTTTTTATAAAAAGCGATCCCAATAAAAAAGGAAGTATTCCTTATTACAACAGCTGTGTATTACCCCTACCCTTCTCTACTAATTCAAGCATCACCTTAAGCAAATATGCTATCATGGGACTGAAAAGAATATTTAAAGAAGGGATCCATTATAAAAAAGCAGGAGTTATGATTATGGGACTAATACCAACAGAAGAACGTCAGTTAAGTCTCTTTCAAAACAACAACACTAAACATTTAGCAGTCATGCAAAGTATAGATCATATTCACAAACGATTTGGCCCTAATCGCGTAAAACTGGCAAATCAAGATTTAAAGCATACTTGGAAAATGAAGCAAGAACATTTATCGTCTCGTTTTTCTACAGAACTGAATGAAATCATTATTGTAAAATAAACATATGGAATCGCAAAAATTAGTTTTCTTTCATCCCGATCAAGAACACCAAAAAAAAATACACTGGGCTCAAGAAGGAATTTCTGCCGGCTTTCCTTCTCCTGCAGATGATTTTAAAGAATTACGAATCAGTATTGACCAAGAAGTAGTGCGCAATGAAGAAGCTACTTTTTATGCTCGTGTATCTGGAGAATCTATGCAGGGAGCAGGATTAGACAATGGAGACTTATTAGTCATTGACCGCAGTATTGAACCTAAAAACAATAAAATTGCAATCTGTTTTATTGATGGAGAGTTTACAGTAAAACGTCTTAAAGTAACAAAAGACGAAATCATTCTGATACCTGAAAACCCGAAATACCAACCAATAAAAATTACCGAAGAAAATGAGTTAATTATCTGGGGAGTAGTTACCTATGTAGTGAAGAAATTATGATTTAAAAGTAAACCCTAATCCATCAATACTTTATGAAAAACCTTAGCTAAAAAATTAGCCAATTGATCACTACTCAAATTAATATCTGAAGTATGAGTGATTAAAAAAAGTTCAGGAGGAGAACCCACTAACATAAAGCTCAAAAGGAGAAATTCATATTTCTTATTAAAATCTTTAATGCGTTTTGAAGATTTTAAATCTCGTATTAAATCTTTTACTATGTTTTTAATAATTTCACTCTGATAAGTGCTTTGACGAATATGAGCTTGGTTAATTACGTGAAAATTGATCATTTGTGGAGAGCCTATAAAATCAAAATAACATTTAAAAGTTGCGTGTAAGTAATCATAAACCGACTGTGATTTCCCTCTATTGGCTTTTATTTCAATCTGAATATTTTCATTCATTTTATAAATTATAGCATCAAATAAAGAATTGACATCCGAAAAATAATTGTAGAACGTCCCTCGAGCGATACCAGTTTGTTTAACGATATCCGCTACAGTGGTTTTCTCCAAACCTTGAACTGAAAATAACTTTAACGACTCTTCTAATAATCGTTCGCGAACCTGAATTTTCAAAGATTCGCGTTTTCCCAAAAGTTGTGTTTCAGCTTTCACGATATTATAAGCGTTCGAAAATACCAGCAATCCCTTGGCCACCACCTACGCAAGCAGTAACCATTCCATGGCGCTGGTTGCGTCGTTTCATTTCATCCAACAATTGAATGGTGAGTTTTGCTCCTGTACAACCCAGAGGATGTCCCAAAGCAATCGCACCTCCATTAACGTTTACTGATTCAGGATTCAACCCAGCTTCTTGAATAACCGCTAGGGCTTGAGCTCCAAAGGCTTCATTTAATTCAGTTTGTTCAATGTCACTTAAACTTAGGCCTGCTTGTTTAAGTGCTTTTGGAATTGCTATGCAAGGACCAATTCCCATAAACAGCGGATCAACTCCTCCAACGGCACAAGCTGCCAAACGAGCAATAGGTTGTAAATTTAATTGTTTAACCATTTCTTCACTTACCACTAAAGTGAATGCCGCACCATCAGATGTTTGTGAGGCATTTCCTGCAGTTACTACTCCTTTAACTTTAAACGCAGGGCGAAGTTTTGCCAAACCTTCCAAACTAGTTTCACGTCTAACACCCTCATCTGTTGATACTGTATGTGTTTTAGCAACTCTTTTTCCATCAGCTACAAAAATCTCTTCGACTTGAATTGGTACAATCTGATCATTAAATTTTCCTGCATCTATAGCATTAGCTGCTTTTTTGTGCGACTCCAATGAAAAAAGATCTGCCGCTTCTCTAGTAATACCATATTTGTCAGCAACTGCTTCAGCAGTAGCTCCCATTCCAACATGATAATTTAAGTTCTCTAAATTAGCTTTATAACTAGGTGCTAGTTTATAGCCCGTCATAGGGATCATACTCATACTTTCCGTACCTCCAGCAATATATATATGACCAAAACCTGCTTTAATTTTTGCTACAGCTTGAGAAATTGCTTCTAAACCAGAAGCGCAATATCGGTTGATAGTAATTCCAGGCACTTCTTTTCCTAGAGCTCTAGCCGAAATCAGTCGCCCTATCTGAAGTCCTTGCTCTCCTTCTGGATTAGCACAGCCAACAATTACATCATCTACTGACTTGGGATCCACCTCCGGAACAGATAACATTAAATGCTTGATAACTTCAACAGCTAAATCATCAGAGCGATAGTTTTTAAATCCACCCTTTTTGGCTTTTCCTATAGCTGATCTGTAGCCTTTTATAATGTATGCTTCCATAATTTAGTTTCTTAATGGTTTATTGTTCATAAGGAGATATTGGATACGATCTAAGGTTTTTTGGTTCCCCAAGAGGCTTAAGAAGCCTTCTCTTTCTATGTCCAACAAATATTGTTCACTTACATTTTGAGAGCTTGTTAAATCTCCTCCACAAATAACATAAGCGATTTTACGGGCAATTTCTACATCATAATCAGACATGTATTCTCCCAATCGAAATTCATTTATGGCAGAATACAATACGCTCAATCCACCTCTGCCCAGTACTTGAATATCCTCGCGAACTGAGGGAGGCATATAGTTTTCTGCTAACTGAAGAACTTTCTCTTTAGCCAACCCAATATTCATTGGGGTATTAACACTGACAAAGTCGCGACCTTCTTTTAAATAATTTAAATCATAAGCTTCGTATGCCGAAGTTGAAACCGTTGCAGTAGCAATCGTTTTAAAATAATTAATTAAAGTAGGGGACTGTACATCTCCGTCAAAAAAGTCATCACTCGCACGAACAGCAAACTCTTTAGTTCCTCCTCCACCGGGCAATAATCCTACTCCAACTTCTACCAATCCAATGTAAGATTCGGCAGCATAAATACCAGCATCACAATGCATTGCTATCTCACACCCTCCTCCAAAAACATATCCTTGAGTGGCAACCACTACTGGAATTTTAGAGGTTCGTATTCTCATGTTGATCTGTTGAAAATCATCAATCATTTTACCTAAAGGTTCAAATTGTTTCTGCATAGCTAGCATTCCGACATTCATCAAATTGGCTCCAACAGAAAATTGTTTTCCGTTATTTCCAATAACGATTCCCTTCCAATTGCCTTCTTCTGCAATTCTAACAACCTCATCCATTGCACGCCCAATCCCTTCACCAATAGAGTTACTTTTACTCGTAAATTCAAGACATAATACACCATCTCCAATATCATGCACAGTACACTCACTGTTCTTAATTATGGGGGCGTTTTCACGATAGGTGTCTAAAATAATAAAGGCTTCTGAACCAGGGACGGTTTCAAATTTTTTAGATTGAATATTAAAATATTTTTTCTGCCCCTTGTCGAATTTATAAAAAGTATTTTGCCCAGTTGCTTTTAAATCCAAAATCCATTGAGGTAATTTTTCTCCCAACGCTTCCACCAATTCAATTCCCTTTTCTAAACCAATTAAATCCCAATATTCAAAAGGTCCATAATCCCAAACGTAACCTGTGCGCATGGCGTCATCAACCGGGTAATACTGATCTGAAATTTCTGGAACACGTTGAGCTATATAAGCAAATAAAGATCCGAAATAGTCTCTGTAAAATTGTTGTTCTTTACTGTCACCATCAACTAAATATTGGAGTCTCTTACTAATCAACTCCATCCCTTTAGCCGTTTTTATTATATCCATCTTAGGTTTAATAGAAGGCTCATATTCTAAAGTTTCGAGATTCAAAACATTGATGATGGATTTTCCGTTTTCATCTCGTTGTTGTGTCTTTTCGTAAAATCCTTTTCCAGTTTTGTTTCCTAAAAATTTATTATCTAAGAGAAATCGCATAAACTTGGGTTCTGGGCGATCTTTAAGTTTATCGATATAAGTATCTCCTGTGACATTCTGAGTAACAAAACGACTCACATTGTCACTTGTGTCTAATCCTACTAAATCTTGCAATCTAAAAGTAGCGGTGCTGGGTCTTCCGATGAGTGTTCCGGTTAATGCATCCACTTCTTCTACTCTAAATTTATATTTCTCTGCAAGGAGAGTCATCTCGGTTCCAGACATTACTCCAATTCGATTTCCAATAAAAGCGGGGGTGTCTTTACACAAGACCGTCTGTTTTCCTAAAGCAACTTTTCCAAATTCCATAAAGAAATCCGTGACGTCTTGAAGTGTATCAGGTGTTGGAATAACTTCCAATAAACGTAAATATCTTGGAGGATTAAAAAAGTGAGTCCCACAAAAATGGGCTTTAAAATCATTTGAGCATTTTTCAGCCAATAAATGAATTGGAATACTTGAAGTGTTGGAGGTTATCAAACTTTTCGGCTTTCGAAAAGAATCAACTTTTTGTAATACTTGATGTTTTATGTCCAAACGCTCTACAACTACTTCTATAATCCAGTCTGCATCACCAATTTTCTCAAAATCGTCATCAAAATTTCCAGTTAAAATTCTGGAGGCAAATGATTTTCTATAAAGAGGAGCAGGCTTTGATTTAAGTGCCTTCTGTAAGGCTCCATTTACAATACTATTTCTTAGGCTTGGGTCTTTAAGTTGATCTCCTTTAAGATTTGGAGGGACAATGTCCAACATTAAAACTTCCATTCCAATATTAGCCAAGTGACATGCAATGCCTGATCCCATTACTCCAGAACCTAAAACTGCAACTTTTTTAAGTCGATACTTCATGAATATATTATTTGAGTGTCTAAACTAATAAAAAAAATGACATCGTGTCATTATTTTTTTTAGTTTTGAAAAAACATTTGATATGAGTCTAGAAATTATGATTTCCCAATTTGAAAAAAGAGCAGCAACAGCAGCCCCAATTGGTGGAACTTTAAAATTTGAAGTTGATGGAATAGGAATTTTAATTGATGGTTCTGGAGACGCAAATACAGTCAAAGCATCTGAAGATGCTGCAGATTGTACTATTAGTCTTACTGCCGAAGTACTTCAAAAACTTCGTGATGGGGATATCAATCCAATGATGGCTGTAATGGGTGGTCAAATAAAAATTAGTGGTGACATGGGCTTAGCCATGAAAGTTCAATCATTAATGGGTTAATAATAGTATAGTTTTTCATCACAATATTATTTTGTGTATTAAACGAAAAGAGCTACACTGAACAACTCATATCGATAACACAACATTGTGGAGACTTTATTTTCCCTATGCAGTTTCTACTTATAGATATTTGTAGAAAGTTACCGTCATTTAAAATAAGTTGATCATTTTAGTTCAATTTGGATTATTGTATCAACAGGATCTTTTGAAAGATTGGAA
>TARA_B110000858_G_scaffold198463_1_pt1 | contig 32409 bp, 27 predicted proteins | sample TARA_B110000858 | Tara Oceans TARA_B110000858 (sample SAMEA4398247) | marine metagenome | biome: Polar Biome; feature: [SRF] surface water layer (ENVO:00010504); material: water (ENVO:00002006), including particulate matter (ENVO:01000060) such as... | depth 5 m | reverse complement strand
GATTCGCTGATCTCAACATCGCTAGCCGACTCCTGTACAACGGCGGCAGGCACAGGTGCCTTAACAGGCTCGACCACTTCTGTTATTAAGGATACCGTGGTGGCAACGCTTGGCTCATCGGCCTCGAGTGTCTCGACATTACCAACAATCACCGGTCGCGACTGAATAGGTTCAGGAAGAATAGAAATAATGGGGGTTTCTGGGATACGGCTACTAACAGGCGCTTGATAGCTGCCTTGACCATCAAAAATGATGGGAAGAAAGATCAAGGCTAGGGCCAGTAGCACGACAGTACCGACGATTCGTTGTTTAGCGCCCTGATTCAAGCCATATACCTCAATATCTATAAGATCGTTTGTTTACTGCTGAAACTAGATCTTCAAGCCTGCTCAGTGAGACCATAAACTGCTGCGACGGTTAAAAACGAGCCCGTCACAAGTATAGTGTCCGCGGCATCGCACTGGTCACAGGCGGCCCTATAGGCCAACTCGACGTTGTCGAATTGCGAGATACGCCCCTGATCGAAGGCGATCCCCACGCTTTTAGCGGCTTGTGCCACTTCATCTGCAGCCATACTGCGAGCCTCATCGACCTGCGCAATATACCAGATGTCTACGCAGTATTCTAAGCCTGTGATCATTCCTATCACATCTTTATCTGTCATCACCGCTAGCACGACAGCGATGCGGCCAGCTCCCGTATTTTGCGCCTTGTAGCACTGCAAGCGAATGGCGAGCTGCTGCATCGCAGCAGGGTTATGCGCCACATCGAGGATTACAGTACGGCCACTGCTCACATCTCTGCGTTTTTCGAAGCGCCCCGCAAGCCTAAGCCCATCCAGCGCCACAGTGGCTGCTTCAATCTCAAGGTTTATAGGCAATAGCTTCAGCGCCTGTAAACTAGCAGCTACATTGCTTAACAGGAGACCCGGCATTGGTAGGTCAGGCCAATTTACAGCTGCCCCCTCCTTCTCTTGCCCGCTCCATCGCCAACTGCCATTAACTGCACCCTCTTTGGCATGGAAATCACGACCACTGACTAGCAGAGATGAATCAAGCTCCTGTGCTCTCTCGACAATTGCGCTGGGCGGATGTTCGCCACCAAATACCGTCGGTATTTTAGGCCTCATAATACCCGCCTTCTCGGCAGCGATAGATTCGATATCCTTGCCCAGCCAATCCGTATGATCGATGCTTATGCTACTGATCACTGCAACATCCGCATCGACAATGTTCACTGCGTCAAGGCGGCCACCCAGACCGACCTCCAACAAAGCTATGTCGACATTGTTTTCGCGAAACAAGAAAAGACCCGCCAGCGTGGCGAATTCGAAATAGCTCAGAGTTTCATCTAATCTCGCCTCATCGATCGCCTCGAATGCAGCAATCAGAGACTCATCATCAATATTGCTCGCAGCTATGCGAATACGTTCGTTGAAGACATTGATATGTGGTGAGGTATAGCAGCCCGTCTTAAAGCCGGCTTGCTGCAGGATGGCTTCCATCGTCGCTATGCAGGAGCCCTTGCCATTGGTGCCGGCAACAGTGATTACCAACGGTGCGGGTTTACCTATGCCCAGACTAGCTGCAAGCTTTTGCATGCGAGCAAGGCCGAGTTCGATCTCGCGTGGGTGCACGCCAGAAATATACTGCAACCAGCTCTCGAGAGAACTACCAATCGCGGGCATTGCTTTAGCTCTATACGGTTAAGAAGCGCTGTGTCTATAGTGAAGGAGTTTATCGAGTATCGACGCGATCTTGCCACGTAGGTTCTTGCGGTGAACGATCATGTCGATAGCTCCATGCTCAAGCAAGAATTCGCTGCGCTGAAAACCTTCGGGCAATTTCACCCGCACCGTCTGCCGAATAACATCGGGGCCAGTAAAGCCAACCAAGGCGTTTGGTTCGGCGATATTCACGTCGCCCAGCATCGCTAAGCTTGCTGATACGCCACCATAGACCGGATCAACGAGAACCGAGATATAGGGCAAGGAATTTCGCTTCAGTCTTTCCAAGGCAGCTGAGGTCTTTGGCATTTGCATGAGCGAGATCAACGCTTCCTGCATACGCGCGCCGCCACTGCTTGAGAAACACACGAGCGGTAACTTTTCTGCAAGACAAGTATTCACTGCCTGAACAAACTTTTCACCAACCACCGCACCCATAGAGCCGCCGATAAAGCAGAACTCTAAAGCAGCTACTATGACTGAGATATCGTTGACCTTTCCCTTAACGACGATAAGAGCATCTTTCTCGCCCGTGCTCTTCTGTGCCGCTTTGATCCGATCTTTGTATTTCTTGCGATCCTTGAATGTCAGCAGATCAACCGGCTTCATATCGCCGCTCAGCTCTTTTTGATCGCCAGCATCTAAAAACAACTCAACACGGCGCCTAGCGGTGATGCGCAGATGGTGCTCACACTTGGGACAGACATCGTAGTTTTCACTGAGCGACTTCTGGTAGAGCATCGCATCACAGCGCGGGCATTGCTTCCAGGTACCCTCGGGCACAGCCGATTTTTTCGCGCCCTTTGGGGCGATCGCTATCGAAGGTAGTATCTTATCTATCCAGCTCATTCTCCAGTCCATGCAGGCAGTTAAGTAAAGATATTACACTAGTTTATCTAAGGCTTCTCGCGCTTCAGAGATCACCTTTACGGTGTCGATCAGCAGCGTCTCATCCTGCCCTACTTGATCGGCCAGTAGGCCAATTTTTTCAACCAGAGCACTGCCTATAATTACACCATCAGCCAATCTTCCCATGGCTGCGGCACTCTCTGCATCCTTAATGCCGAAACCGATAACAATCGGTAGCGCTGTCTTCTCGCGCAGTTTATTGATGTTCGCTGTTACCGAGTCGAAGTCAATCAATGCCGCACCGGTAACGCCCTTCAATGACACATAGTAGAGATAGCCGCTACAGTGTTCGACAATGCTCGTCATCCGCTCTTCTCGCGTCGTTGGCGCCACTAGAAATATCGTGTCTATTCCATTCGCGCCCAGTACCGCATGCAGTTCACCGGCCTCCATAGTAGGCAGATCGACGGTCAACACGCCATCAACGCCAGAGGCACTAGCGGCCTCAGCAAAGACTTTGTAGCCCATGATCTCTATCGGGTTCAAGTATCCCATTAGCACAATACCTGTTACTGCATCGCGCTCTCGAAATTTCGCTACCAGCTCTAACACCTGTTTGAGGGTGGTCCCTTTCGCCAGAGAACGTTCGACACCACGTTGAATAACGGGCCCATCCGATGAGGGATCGCTAAAAGGTATGCCAAGTTCAATAATGTCGGCGCCCTGCTCGACCAGCTTATGCATTAAGGCAGTCGTCGTTTCTAAGTTAGGGTCTCCCGCCACCAGATAGGGTATTAGAAGCTTCCTGTTTACTGCCGCCGCCTTCTCTGCGATTTTATTTATTCTACTCATGCCTTCCCTGAAAATTCTTTAACTACAAATAGTGTTGTGTGTTGCCCAGGCTTGAAAGCAGGCCTACAGTTTAATTCCTTCAATCTTCGCAACCGTCTCGATATCCTTATCACCGCGACCCGATAGATTGATGACAATATTTTTGTCCCGTGGCAGAGTCGCAGCAAGCTTCATTGCATAGGCAACTGCGTGACTAGACTCTAGCGCCGGAATAATACCTTCGAGTCGTGTGAGCTGATGAAAAGCCTTCAATGCCTCGTCATCATTTGCACCAACATAGTTAACTCTTTTCAAATCCTTCAGCCAAGAGTGCTCCGGCCCAACGCCCGGATAATCCAAGCCGGCAGAGATCGAATGTGTTTCTAGAACTTGACCTGCCTCATCTGACATTAGATAGGTTCTATTGCCATGTAATACGCCCGGCGAACTTCCTGAGCTCAAAGGCGCGGCATGCTCGCCCGTCGCCAAACCATGACCGCCGGCCTCTACTCCATACATCGCGACGGATTCATCTTTAAGAAATGGGTGAAATAAGCCAATAGCATTGGAACCGCCACCCACGCATGCAACCAGAGCATCAGGCAGTCTGCCAATCTGCTCAAGTGACTGTTCGCGAGCCTCTCGCCCGATAACACATTGAAAATCGCGCACCAATTTAGGATAGGGATGTGGGCCGGCAACGGTACCGATAATATAATAAGTATTATCAACATTCGTAGCCCAGTCGCGCAGGGCTTCGTTCATCGCATCTTTCAAGGTTCGCGAACCCGACTCAACGGCTATCACATTCGCACCCAACAGCTTCATGCGATAGACATTCGGCGCCTGCCGGATAATATCTTCAGCACCCATATAAACATGACATTCCAAACCCAACTTCGCTGCGACGGTGGCACTTGCCACGCCGTGTTGTCCTGCTCCTGTCTCCGCGATGATTCGCGTCTTGCCCATGTGCTTAGCTAGGAGTGCCTGACCGATAGTATTATTAACCTTGTGCGCACCGGTATGGTTTAAATCTTCACGCTTCAGATAGATCTTCGCACCACCAGCTGAATCAGTTAGACGCTCTGCAAAGTACAGAGGCGAGGGCCTGCCTACATAGTGTTTTAACTCGGCGTCGTACTCGGCCCAGAAATTTTTTTCAGCCGATAACTTTTCATACACTTCCGCCAATTCTTCTATGGCTGCAATCAAGGTCTCCCCAACGAACGCACCGCCATAGGGACCAAAATGTCCTGACGCATCAGGACCATCGAACGCAGCTGGGTCAACCACAGCAGCAGACTCTTCAAGCTTAGCCACTTGCTCTTACTCCTTCGATAAATAATTTCATCTTGTTACGATCTTTAATGCCTTTACTCGCCTCGACGCCACTACTTACGTCGACGCCAAAAGGATGAACGATCTCTATTGCCTGCCCTACATTAGCAGGAGCAAGTCCGCCGGCAAGAACTAGGCGCAACTGCTGCTGTTCACTTAGCTCGCTCACCTTAGCCCAATCGAATGTCTTACCGGTCCCGCCTGGCATAATCGGATCAAAGCTGTCTAGCAAAATGTACTGCGCGGCCTCAAAAGGGGCTAACTTCGACTTCAAGTCGCTGCCCGCGCTGACTGCAACGGCTTTCATGTAGGGCATGTCAAATTGCTCACAAAACTCGGCAGTCTCATCACCGTGAAATTGCAGCAAATCGATAGCCCCTGTAGCCAGCGCCTGTCTTACTAACTCAGGCTCAGGATTGACGAACAATGCCACTACCGTAACCCGCTCCGGCACATTAGCGACTATGCCCGCCAGATCAGCTATTACTACTGCGCGCGGACTTTTGGAGTACAAAACTAAGCCAATAGCGTCCGCCCCGAGCTCGGCCGCCTGCATGGCGTCCTGCGCGCGCGTAATACCGCAAATTTTAATCCAGGTTTTCTGCAAGGTGAGTCTAGAGCTTGGTGAAAGAAGCGTATTCTAGCAAATCAACAGATTCCTGACTATCGAGTAAACTAAAAACTTACTCTGCGGCATGGCTGGCGATTCAGCTTGCCAGCAGCAGGTCTGGCAGCGACAACTCACTCGGCAAACCACAACTTTCTGGGTATTCAACACCAACCAGATAGAGGCCATCAGGAAGAGCCGTAGGGGCAGCCCGTGATCTATCTTGAAGCGACAATAGCTCTGCGATCCAAGCTGGATCTTTGTCGCCTCTGCCAACTTGCAGCAAAGACCCCACCACATTACGAACCATGTGCTGTAGGAACGCATTCGCCTTAACATCGAAGATAAGGAAGCCGCCGCGGCGGTAGATATTCGCATGCATCACATTACGCATCGGCGTCTTCGACTGACAACCGGCAGCGCGAAAGGATGTAAAATCCTGTTCCCCAAGAAAATGCTGCGCCGCCGTCCGCATCGAGTCTTCGTCCAAATCTCGACGCATATAACTCGCTCTACCATGCAACATCGCAGATTGTGTGTCGCGCCTATACATCAGATAGAGGTAGCGTCTGGACAAGGCGCTAAAGCGGGCATGGAAATCGTCTTTCTGAGTTCGTGACCACACTACTCGTATGGTTCTTGGCAGCATACTGTTGACTCCCTGCGTCCAGGCTTTGTCCCCTCTATCAATTTCGGTATCGAAGTGAACTACCTGGCACGTGGCATGGACGCCTGCGTCTGTCCTGCCGGCACAGCTCACCACTACATCTCTATCCGCGACTTTACTTAGCGCGGTTTCAACATACTGCTGCACGGTTTCTTGCTGCGGAGATTTTTGTTTCTGCCAACCGGAATACGTAGAACCATCGTATTCGATTCCGAGTGCTATGCGGTGATTATTCGGGATTGCTTGTTCGGGAGTTGGCACGGATCAGCTCGATGCAACATTGCGCTGCAAGTGTCAGACAACTAGTCTGTCTTACCATCGAGTGATTTGAGCAAGTTGCTGGCTTCTTCTATCTGTACGTCGGAACCTTCTTTGATGACTTCCTGCAAGATTTCCTTAGCCCCTTCCATATCTCCCATTTTCTGATAGGCATACGCGAGCTCTAACTTAGTCGCCGTTTCATCATCATCGGACAACATGTCATCGTCTTCTAGGTCATCGTCAGACTCAAGCTCAACGTCGTCATCGGATAAAAACTCGAGATCGTCATCACTAGCCAAATCATCTTCAGACGCGTTACTGGCTGTTTCATTCTTTTCGGGCTCGCTATCAGTGTCGATATCGAACTCAATCTCGTCATCATTGACATCTGCCTCGGCGGCTTCGTCTTGTCCTGTTTCCTCATCCAAACCTAGGAAATCGTCATCTACGCCATCATCGCTCGTCGCAACTTCTTCCTTAGCCGACTCAATCTCGAACTCATCTAAATCGAAATCGAAATCTTCTGCATCGTCTTCTGTAGTAGAGCTTGCTTCGGTATCTGGCTTCTCGAGGACAGTATCACCAGCATCGTCATCTAGGTCGAAATCGAAGGTCTCAACTTCTTCGTTGCTTGCAGGCGTTGGCGCTTCAGTGTCACCGCCTATGTCGTCCTTATCAAAGGAAAAGTCAACAGAGTTTGGATCTTCTTTATTCTCAATACTGTCATCAACAGCCTCAACCGTTTGCGTGACACTTGCCGCTGCGTCCGGATCGAACTCTAAGGTATCGATATCAATATCTTCGGCATCGCTCTCTATGGCATTCGAATCATCATCTAAATCAAATTCGAATGTTTCCGTTTCTTCTGCCGCACCCTCTTCGGCTGCGGGCTCGTCTGCAGCACTTTCGCTGGCATCGTCATCGCCGCCAAGGTCGAACATCATGTCTACGTCTTCAGATGCAGCAGGGGTTTCTTCAATTTCTGCTGAATCGCTTGGCTCAGTCTTGGACTGTTCGACTTCAGGATCACTAGCGTCGTCGTCATAATCGAAGGAATCCAAATCTATGCCCAGATCATCTAGGAAGGATTTAGTTTCGGAGTCACGATTTTTCGCCTCTTCTGCCTTAGCCGCTGAATCCGTCTCGAGCTCTCCAACTCCTTCTGCCTCTCCTTCCGCTTCTAGCAATTCCTCAACTTCAGAAATCTTTGCTCTAACGTCTTCATTGTCACCTTGCTCTTGTAGCGAGGTGTTTAGCATGCTCAATGCGCGGCGATACTGCTGCTCATCTATTAGCTGTTCAGCAATGTTAATTACGTCCAGCTGTGGTGCTGCTTCGGCTGCGCTCTCTTCTTCGCCAACTTCATCCCTGCTCTCGGCTTCATCGGCTACACCAATAATGTCATCAAGCTCGTCATCTAAATCTGATGAGTCGTAGTCCTGAAATTCTGTGGCAGCCTCATCCTTCTCTGAACTCTCGCTGCTCACTTCTTCAGAGCTAGCATCAAAATCCTGCTCTACTATTTTATCGATGTCGTGATCGTCTACCACTGTCGCGCGATTTCTGCGCAGCATCAGCACGACCAGCAACAAGATGATTAGAACAATACCGAAAAGGATGAATATGCTATTACCCGTTAGTATGCGCATCACGTCATCAGCGAAACTAGATGGAGAATCTACCGGCAAAGCGGCCTCTGTCGCGGCGGCATCCTGGATCGCCTGTTGCTCTGCTACTAACTGCGCATCAGCAGCGGCCGCAGCAAGCGACTCTTGCAATTGTGCTAGCTGAATATCTTGCAGGCGAATAATCTCTTGTGCGGCAGCGATTTGCGCCTCGAGATCGGCCATACGGGAATCTAATTCCTCACGTTCTATTCTTGCGCGATCCGCCTCTTCCTGACGCTGCGCTAGCTGCACTTCTAATTCAGCTACACGCTGATCCAGCGCCTCATTCTCGGCATTGCTTAATCCTGCGGCGCCATTACTCGCATCTATCGCATCGTCTGAACTCACTACACTCAACTGTCCCTGCGACTGATCGTCTTGCTCTGGCGTTGCATCCGACGGCGCTGCCAACGGCTGCACACTCGCCGCAGCGAATTCTTGATTCTGCCGCGTCACTTCCTCAGCTGCAGCACGAGGATCGACTGACTGTATCTGCTCTATACTTGGGACACGCAAAACCTGACCGCTGCGCAGCCTATTGATATTGCCAGCGGCGAATGCATCGGGGTTCAATTCCTGAATCGCCAACATAGTTTGCTGCATCGTCACCGTAGTGTTCGGTCTAACTTGCAGCGCGATGTCGGAAAGTGTGTCGTTTCCATCTGTCTCGATAGTTTCCGGCTCGACAACCTCAGGCTCTACAGGTTCTGCCGCCGCTTCGATTGTTTCTACTTCAGCCTCGACAACTTCTTCCGCGGGCTCTTCTTCTACAAGCTCATCTGCAACTTCTTCTACAGCCTCATCGGTAAGCTCTTCTACAGATACGGCAGCCGCTGCTTCAGGCTCTGCAGGAGATTCTTCTGTCTCTGCTTGAAGCTGTTCAACTACCTCGGCGTCCGCCACTTCTGGCTCTGGAGATATAACTTCGGGCTGTAGGTTTGCAGCAGAATTTGTTGAAGTCGGCGCAGACACTGGCGCTGCCACCGACGACTCTACAAATGGCTCCACATCTGCCGTTTCTGCGCTTGTAGGTGCCTGTAAGATAGGGCTTATCGGCTGTCTGATCTCGGCTGTCGATTGCTGATCGGCGAACACAGGTAGATCCATTAGGACCGTATGCTCACTAAGCAATCGACCATTAGGCCAGAGGGTATCTAGAATAAAGCTTAGGTAAGGCTCGCGCACGATGTGCGTAGTAGTAAGAATAATTACATTGCCCTGAGCGCTAGGCTCAACGCTAAAACGGACATTAGAAAGGAAACTGGCACGCTCGATATTGAAACGCTCAAAGTCAGCGCCAGAAGCCATAGAAACGTTAATGTCTTGCAGCCGCGTATCGCCTAGCTGAAGCAATTCTATGCGCATTCTCAGGGGCTGATTGAGCGAGGACTCGACAGTGACTGTACCTAGCCCTAAGGCGTACAGCTGTGTCGCCATACTGCAGAGCAGCATGGTCAGAATGACGACGGTTTTACGTAGCATAGCCCCTTTTTCTCTCAACAGGTCTTTGGCATTGCCCAAGAAAAGCAAAGCCGACCCTTTCTATAATTCTCTAAATCAGCATAACCGGTTAGTGAACACTACTGTCGATATTGCAAACTTATTAAGATTCTTTCTTCACTACAGCCTGCAAGTATTCATTATAAATAGCTTTTTATCAACTCTTCGGCTATTTGAACTGAGTTGAGAGCTGCTCCCTTTCGCACGTTATCGGCGACTACCCAAAGATTCAAGCCATTGGGAATTGAGATATCCTGCCGAATTCTGCCCACAAAAACTGCGTCCTGGCCCGCAGAATCATGCACTGCTGTGGGATATCCGCCATCTTTTCGCTCATCGATCACGGTGACACCGGCAGCATTCGCCAATAACTCGCGCACTTCTTGCTCGCTAATAGGCTTATGAGTCTCGATCTGCACCGCCTCGGAATGCCCGTAGAATACAGGGACACGGACACATGTCGCACTTACTTGGATGCTATCATCCGCGAAAATCTTCTGTGTTTCCCAGACCATCTTCATTTCTTCCTTGGTATAACCGTTCTCCATGAAGACGTCGATCTGTGGCAGCGCATTAAAGGCTATCTGTCGTGGATACACCTTGCATTCGGCTTCGCGGCCATTCAATAGCTCACCCGTCTGCTTCGCAAGCTCCTCAACAGCACTGTTACCCGAGCCGGAAACCGCCTGATAAGTAGCAACCGAGATGCGCCTGATACCAACCGCATCGTGAATCGGCTTCAAGGCCACGAGCATCTGGATCGTAGAGCAATTGGGGTTCGCAATGATGTTGCGGTTCGTATACTGCGCGATAGCCTCGGGGTTCACCTCCGGCACAACCAGCGGAATATCGTCGTCATAGCGAAAATGCGAGGTGTTATCGACCACAACACAACCAGCCTCACCTGCCTTAGGAGCAAATTCGGCGGAAACACTGCCACCCGCGGAGAACAGGCCGATCTGGGCCTGACTGAAATCGAACTCGGCGAGGTTAGTCACCATTAGTGGCTTTCCCTTGTACATCACCGTATTGCCTGCAGAACGCTCGCTTGCGAGGGCAAATACCTGATCTACTGGAAAATTACGCTGCTCTAGGATGCTTAATAGAGTTTGCCCTACCGCACCGGTAGCGCCTACCACTGCTACATTGTACTTGCTCATGCTTATCTCTCTAATTTCTTGCTAAATTCTTAAAATAAATGGTTTTTTAAACACAGACAGCAAGAGAATAGCTGCGCTGTAACTTACTCAGCCGCTTTTGCCACCTGAAGTGGGGCCTAGGTCGTAGCCGTGTTGCTCGTCGTGAAATACCAGGGGGCGGAATCGCGCCAGTTCTGCTCGAAGCTGCGTATCTTGTCCGCTTCCTCGAGAGTAAGACCAATGTCATCTAGGCCATTCAACAGGCAGTGCTTGCGAAACTCATCCACAGAAAATGGAATACTGGAGCCATCAGGCTTATTGATCGTTTGCTGCTGCAGATCCACTTCTAAGTCGTAGCCTTCGTTGGCCTCGACCTCCTCGAATAGCGCAGAAATAGTCGCTTTGTCGAGAACGATGGGAAGCAAGCCATTCTTGAAACAATTGTTGAAAAAGATGTCAGCGAAGCTTGGCGCCAAGATTGCGCGAAAACCGTAGTCATCCAGCGCCCAAGGAGCATGCTCACGACTTGAACCACAGCCGAAGTTGTCCTTAGCGAGCAGAATTCTTGCGCCCTTATAGCGCGGAAAATTGAGCACGAAGTCCGAATTTATTGGCCTCTGGCTATTATCAGCGTCCGGCAAGCCCTTATCGAGATAACGATGCTCGTCAAACAGGTTTACACCGAAGCCAGTGCGCTTGATAGATTTTAAAAACTGCTTAGGGATGATGAAGTCCGTATCTACGTTGGCACGATCCAGTGGCAGCACCACACCCTTTTCTACTATAAATTTGTTCATGTTTATCTCTTAACTTACTGCTTTATAAGGTTTTATTAAGATCTCTTATATCGACGAAGTGGCCTGCTATCGCAGCTGCTGCCGCCATCGCCGGGCTAACGAGGTGTGTGCGCCCACCGAACCCCTGTCTTCCTTCGAAATTACGATTGGAGGTGGATGCGCAGTGCTTCCCCTCACCTAACTGGTCTGCGTTCATGGCCAGACACATTGAGCAGCCTGGCTCACGCCATTCTAGCCCTGCCGCGATGAATATCTTATCTAGGCCCTCTGCTTCCGCCTGTTTCTTAACTAAGCCTGAGCCGGGCACGACCATGGCCACCTCAACGCTGCTAGCAACTTTCTTCCCTTCTACTACACTTGCCGCTGCGCGCAGGTCTTCAATACGTGAATTCGTGCATGAACCGATGAATATACAGTCCAGCTTGATATCCTTGATCGCCGTTCCGCCCTGCAGGCCCATGTATTCGAGGGCCTGTTGAATATTTCTGCGTTTCGTCGCGTCAGCTTCTTGTGCCGGATCTGGCACCTTGCCGGTTACTGGAGCCACCATCTCTGGCGAAGTACCCCAAGTAACCTGTGGCTCGATGTCTGCCGCCTGCAATACCACGACCTCGTCGAAGCTGGCGTCGGCATCGCTTACCAGACCAAACCAGGATTCTGCCGCCCGCTCCCATAACTCACCGCTTGGCGCGAAGGGTCTGCCCTTGATGTAATCCAGTGTCGTCTGGTCCACAGCGATTAGTCCAGCTCGCGCTCCAGCCTCGATTGCCATGTTGCAGACGGTCATACGACCCTCTACGGATAGGGCTTGGATAGCTTCTCCACCGAATTCGATGGTAAATCCTGTGCCACCGGCCGTGCCGATCTTACCGATGATAGCTAGCACGATGTCTTTGGCTGTACAGCCGGGCTTTAACTGGCCATCTACACGAACCAGCATGTTCTTGGCCTTCTTCTGCATCAGGCACTGCGTGGCGAGAACGTGCTCTACCTCGGAGGTGCCGATACCGTGTGCTAGTGCGCCAAGCGCTCCGTGTGTAGAGGTATGGGAATCGCCACAGACGATAGTCATGCCGGGCAGCGTCGCGCCCTGCTCTGGGCCTACGACGTGCACGATGCCTTGGCGGTCATCGGTCATTTTTAGCTCAAAGATGCCGAATTCGGCGCAGTTTTCGTCTAATGTGCGAACCTGAATCTTGGAAACCGGATCTTTAATGCCTTCAAGGCCCAGTTTACGCTCGTCGCTGGTAGTTGGAATATTGTGATCAGGTGTCGCGAAATTAGCATCGGCCCGCCATGGAAGGCGTCCAGCCAAGCGCAAGCCTTCAAAGGCCTGTGGCGAAGTCACTTCATGGATCAAATGACGATCGATATAAACCAGGGCTGTTCCATCCTCTCTCTCCGATACTAGATGACTGTCCCAGATCTTGTCATATAATGTTTTACTGCTCATTTCTCCCACCAATGCTGATTTAACAGCACCTATATTTTAAATTAATTAATTAGTTTAACTATCTGATATAAATATATTTATTCATATATTTATATCAGATAGTTAAGGTAAATCTTACTCTAAATTGTCGTATCACTCTAGCTTCGAGCTTTGCCAATCTGACCACGATCTCGAAGAAAGTGATCCATCAGCACTAAGGCGAGCATCGCCTCGGCGATTGGTGTGGCGCGAATGCCAACGCAGGGGTCATGACGGCCCGTAGTTATTACCTCGTCCGCCTCACCGGCGGTATTGATAGACCTGCCGGGCAGGCGGATACTCGATGTAGGTTTCAGCGCAATGCTGGCGACAATATCCTGACCGCTCGATATACCACCGAGTACTCCACCGGAATTATTGCCTTCGAAGCCCTCCGGCGTAATCTCATCACGATGCTCGCTACCCTTCTGTGTTACTGATTCGAAACCCGCACCGATCTCCACACCCTTAACGGCGTTAATGCTCATCAGCGCCTTAGCGATATCGGCATCTAGGCGGTCGAATACGGGCTCACCGAGACCTATGGGCATATTCGTGGCGCAAACGGTGATCCTAGCCCCTATCGAGTTACCTTCCTTGCTCAGCGCGGCCATATATTCTTCCATTTCGGCCACTTTCGAGGCATCCGGACAGAAGAAGGGATTATTCTCTACTTCGTCATAGTCCACGGAATCGATAGCAATCGGTCCCAGCTGACTGAGATAGCCGCGAATCTGCACAGCACAAGTCTCGGCTAGGTATTTCTTGGCGATTGCGCCGGCTGCTACGCGCATTGCAGTCTCTCGTGCAGACGCGCGCCCACCTCCCCGATAATCACGGATTCCGTACTTCTCCCAATAGGTGAAGTCTGCATGTGCCGGACGAAACTGGTCTTTGATCTTGCTGTAGTCTTTCGAGCGCTGGTCGGTGTTCTCAATCAAGAGACCGATCGGCGTGCCGGTAGTCTTCCCCTCGAACACCCCCGATAGAATCTTTACCGAATCGTCTTCTCGACGCTGTGTTGTAAAGCGGCTCTGACCAGGCTTGCGGCGATTCAAATCGCGCTGCATGTCAGCTTCAGTCAACTCCATGCCTGGCGGGCAGCCATCGACCACGCAGCCTAGTGCAGGCCCGTGGCTTTCACCAAAGCTGGTTACTGTAAATAGTTTACCGAAACTGTTTCCTGACATCTGAACACTCGAATAAAGAAATTAAATAAGGCGGATACTAACAGCAGGCCGGAAACAGGCGATTGTACACTAATTAAACTGCTCTCTGTACTGCTGTAATTGCCTAGCCGTAAGGGCTAGCACCCCTTCGCCCCCCTGCTCAAATTCTAACCAGAGCAGAGGAACCTGCTGGAGACGCTCGGACAATTGAGAATGACTATAGCCGACCTCCATCACCAAAAGGCCTTCGCTAGAGAGGTGATCGACTGAATCCCGCAAAATTTTAAGAGGTATCTGTAGGCCAGAATCGTCGCTAATAAGACCCAGCGAGGGCTCGCGGGAAAATTCAGCAGGCAACTCCTCGTATTCCTGCGCGGATACATAGGGCGGATTCGCCAAGATGAGATCATAACGCGACTCGATCGCGTCAAATAAATCGCTCTCTATCGTCCGAACTCGATTTTCTAAGCCGTGCAGCGCGATATTCTTCTTCGCGAGATCTAGGGCGGCGGGCGATATATCCAATAGATCGACTTCGCAATCCGGCCATAACAGGGCTGTAGCGATGCCGATACTTCCTCCACCTGTGCATATATCCAAAACTTTGCCTGCCGGCTCATGCAACAGTGGCGCAAATTCGCCACTAATCAATTCAGCTAGTGGAGATCGCGGCACAAGTGCCCGCTCATCGCAGTAAAACTCATGCCCGGCAAACCAGGCGCGCCCTACTAAGTAGGCCGTCGGTACACGCTCATCGATTCTGCGCCTTAATGCAGCCTCAAGCATAATTTCCTGCTCAGGATTAAGCTCAGCTTGCGCCGCCTGCTCATCCGCAAAATTGATTCCTAACAAACCATAGATGAGATAGAAGGCCTCATCCAGCGGGTTGTCAGTGCCGTGGCCATAACAGAGATTCGCCGCATCCAAGCGAGCAGCCATTTGCTGTATAGATTCTGCTATTTTCAATTTGCACCTTTAACTTAGCTGCCCAGATACGCAATTGTAGCCGAGTCTCTCGCCGAAAGCGGTAGCAACGCAATAAATGGCGTAGAGGTTCTTTAATAAGTGGATAATATGGTAATCTCGCCCATCTCATACTAATAGCGCTATCAAGAGCAAAAGTGATAGTAAGAGAAAAACCCAAGACCGACGTTTCACGACTTGCAAAATCAGCGTGTTACGGCAGCAATCTGACCCCACAGAATGGTGAACGACTATGGAACAGGCTTTTCTAGAAATCCTCAAACAAATTGGCGAGGACCCTGCGCGCGCCGGACTGCTTGATACGCCTAAAAGAGCGGCAAAAGCCATGGGGTTTTTGACCCAGGGCTACTCGATGAATATCGACGAAGTCATCAACAACGCCCTATTCCCTTCTGAAAATGACGAGATGGTTATCGTAAAAAATATCGAGCTATACTCTATGTGCGAGCATCACATGCTTCCATTTATTGGAAAGTGCCATGTGGCATATATCCCTAATGGAAAAGTCATTGGCCTCTCAAAAATAGCGAGAGTTGTTGACGTTTTCGCCAGACGTCTACAGATCCAAGAAAACCTAACTAATGAGATCGCTAATTGCATTATAGAGAAAACAAATGCGGCTGGTGCAGCTGTAATTATCGAGGCGAGACACATGTGCATGATGATGCGCGGGGTTGAGAAGCAAAATTCAACCATGACCACGTCCTGCATGCTGGGCGCATTCAGGAACAGCCAGTCAACACGAGCGGAATTTCTCTCTCTAGTAAAATAAACATGAGGAACGCCGAGTTAGCGCAGCACTATCTCGATACGTTCTGCGCAATTTCCATCAATGCAGTTAGGTGCCAGCGGACCCACTCCGGCCGCCTCGATTCGCTGCGCCTCAATGCCTGCCGCTATCAAAGCCTGCCTAAGAGAATTCGCCCTTGTCAGTGATCGCTGCATCAATACTTGCAGTGGCTCCCCTGCCTGTTTCAGGTGCGCAACAACATAGATAGAAAGCGTCTGATCTGTGTTTAATGCGGAGACTAGAGACTCTACATCGACTGGCGCGGTCAGGCGATCGTTCGACTGAAAACTAAAAGCAGGCAGAACTACGCTTCCCTGCTCGCGCAATCGCTGCAGTAAATTTGCATCCATCTGAGCATTCGCCGTATCTACGGATGGCTCCCCTACCTGTACTAGCTCTGCAATTTGCTCTGGATCCTGAGTTCCGTCCGGCTCGACTATCTCTAGATAGGCATAGATTCTTCTATTAACGCGAGTGATGATATACAAGGAAAAGTAAGGGGCACTCTGCAGAGCGGAGTTTGCACGAAAGGCCATGAAATGCTGATTGCGTTCTGGCCCGTAGAGAATTCGATTTCTAAATATATCGTTTGCCCAGTAGTTGCTGCTACCGCATTCCCTACCCTCGCAGCTGTACAACAGCTCATAGTTCTTAGCCGTTAACTGCTCCTGAAAAAACGCGTAGACATCTTCGCCGCTAAATTCCTGTGATATTTCATAGGTTATCTGGGTGACATCGCCCCTGAGCCTTTCGGAATCTTCCGGAATTACTTCTCCACGAATCCTCTCTAATGGACCGAGGACAATTCGGTAGTTTATATCTCTCTTTAATTTTCTCTGAATAATTTTCGAGTCAGAGAATCCTGCAATCAGGCTATGGTCACTAAAGCCTACAACGGTTTCTTCGGATTGTGCAGCGCTTACTGCGGGACAAAAAAGCAGCAGGAATACTAACGGCAGGAGTTGTCTTGCGAACTGATAAGGCCCAACAATCATGGCTTTCTCACGGCTCTAAGGTATACACAATTTCACCGCAGCCTGGAGCTACGATGTCCATCGATACGCAATACAGGGTCGCGTTAGCAATGTAGCGATGCGACTCCATAGTGCCATCTACCATCACTGACAACAAGCTAGACAAGAATGGGTTGTGGCTTACAAGCAGGAGATTTTGCACATCATAAGCTTCGATAGTATCTAGAACGCTATAAACATCGCCGCCGGGTTTTATACTATCATCCGTAGTAAGTGAGAGATCGGGAAACAATGTCATCACGGCAGTCGCTGTCTGTTTTGCCCTAGCGTAAGGGCTGCACAGCACCTTATCCATCACTGGTGAATGCTGCCTAAATTTCTCAGTAATCGAACTAGCCTGAGCAAGTCCCTCGGCAGTTAGATCTCGCACCGCGTCAGTTGCTGCACTGTCTTCTGCTATTGCATGACGGAGCAAATATACCAACATCTATAAGCCTCTCTTCATCCTAGCTCCCTTCAGGAGTCTCTGACGCATCTGCCTCGGGCTTCTTTGTCGTCTTAGGAGACTTCTTCGCCGCCTTCTTTTTAGCGGCCTTCTTCACGGCAGGTTTCTTTTCCGCCGCAGCTGTAGAAGCCGACTCCTCTTGCAAGGAGTCATCTTCAACCTCAGGAAGGTCGGAAAAAGGAAATGGCTTAGCTTCCGAAAGATAAGTTAGAAACTCGATAATCTGAATAACATATAGCGCGAGTGTCGCAGAAAAGTACTTAAGATTTGCATTTGTCTGCCCATTCAACAGCGTGAAAACGGATTGCACGATACTCAACACGAGTATCATAGGAACGATAATGATGTACACGGCAACGGCGAAGGCGACCATGCATAGAATACGCACCCAGAACGACCGCTCCTTAATATTCTCTACAAACTCTTCTAATTCATCTGACATGGGTATTCCTCTGCTAATATTTTGAAAAGGACGATAGTCCTCAAGTGTTTTTGCGTAGTTCGCCCATAAAACCGCTAATCAAGAACCTTATCTTCATTTGCTGCGAATTCGACATCTAGAGCCTGCTCACTAAGCATTAACGATGAAATTATATTCTCGAGAGAATCATTTTCATAAATTATTTTATATAAGCCACTAGCCAGTGGCATATACACTCCTAATTCTTCGGCTTTCTCTTGAACCAGCTTAACCGTATTCACCCCCTCTGCCACCTGTCCTAACTCGGCCACCGCTTCTTCTAGAGCAGTACCCTTGCCGAGAGCAAGGCCGATCCTGTAGTTTCGGCTCAACGGTGTCGAACAGGTGACAACCAGGTCACCTACTCCCGCCAAACCCAAGAATGTCATCGGATCGGCGCCTAACTCCTTTCCGAATCTCGCCATCTCCGTTAAGGCGCGAGTCACTAACATACTATTGGTGTTGTGACCCATACCAAGAGCCGCAGCTATGCCCGCGATAATGGCATAGATATTCTTAAGTGAACCACCTAATTCCACACCGAACATGTCGTTATTCGCATAGACCCTAAAATACTTAGACTTAAGTACATTCTTCACCAATTCGCGCACCGCCTCATCGGAACTCGCAACTACGGTGCCTGTGAGATCTTTCTTCGCAATCTCCTTCGCCAGGTTCGGGCCACTCAACACGCCCACCTTGGCGCTCGTGGCTTCCTGATTCAATATCTGACTCATCATATCGAAGCTACCCGACTCTATTCCCTTCGTCGTACTGATCAATACAGCGCCTTCTTGGATATGAGGCACCATATCTCTGACAACCTGACGAAAAGATGAACTTGGCACAGCGACGAAGATAAGGCCGCTGTTGTTAACCGCGGCCGCCATATCGTGAGTAGCTACGACCCTGTCGTTGAGTCGGTAGCCAGCTAAGTATTGCGAATTTTCGCGGCTGCGATTGAGCTGTTCTGCCTGCGCTTCGCTACGCATCCAAAAACTGACATCATAGCCATTTTCTGCAGTAATATTAGCCATGACGGTGCCAAAGCTACCGCCACCAATAACCGAAACCTTGCTTGTAGACATGCGTATCCTTCGTTGTCTGCCAAACTCATAATGATAGTCTGATTGGCCTCCAATACCAAGGCAGCGCATCTCGCATGCTCAACATCAATGCAAGACTCGCTTTCAGGATGGGCCTAATAAATCTAGATGAATGCAGAGGCCGTGGCAACAATCGACATGATTGGCGCGGGATAGACACCAAATAATAGCAGCAAGAATAATAGGATTGCGATAACGGCGTAGGAACTCACTGCCTCCGCACCGCTAATTCGATAAGGTTGCGAATGTTTTTCCGGCATGAGCATGAGATATATGATTCGAAGGTAGTAATAAAGGCCAATACCACTACCCAATACCAACACACCTAGCAACACCCAAAGACCTGCTTCAACTCCGCTCAGGAAAATATAGAACTTACCTATGAATCCTACGGTAAGCGGAATACCCGCAAGAGAAAGTAGCATCGCAATAAAGGCGGAAGCCAGCCAGGGGTTACGCCAAAAAAGTCCGCGATACTCCTTAATAGAATCGAACTCTTTCTCACTTGAAGAGATGACTGATGCAACACCGAATGCACCTAAGGACATGACCACATAGGCAATCAGGTAGAAGCTAATTGCCTCGACGGCAATTGTCCCTGTGACATAGTGGCTAGCGATCAAGGCTAGCAGCAGATAGCCCATATGCGCGATAGATGAATACGCAAGAATTCTCTTTAGATTGCTTTGTAACAAGGCAAGCAAATTGCCCGCTAGCATGGATGCGACTGCGATAAGAGTGAAAACAATTACCATTGAATCGAAACTCAAGGCTTCACTGATCTGTACGAAGCGCAGCAGCACGACGAACATCGCCGCCTTGCCAATTGTTGCCAAGTACGCTGTAGCAGGCAACGGAGCTCCTTCATAGACATCAGGCGTCCACATATGAAAAGGCGCCAGAGAAAGTTTGAATGCCATGCCAGAAACAACCATCAGCAGCGCTACAATCGAATAGCCATCTCCCAACCCTGCCGCGGGCAGCTCGGTAACGCTGGCGAATGACAGTGTGCCAGTCTGCGCATAGATTAAAGCCATACCAAACAAGATAAAACCGGAGGCGGCAGCCGAGAGAACCAGATATTTAACCGACGCCTCCAACGGAGGCTTCGCCGACTTCGCGCTGTGCAAGGGATAGGCGATCATCCCATACAGAGACATGCTGAGCGTCTCGAGACCCAACACTGTGCTCACGAAGTGATTGCTGCTCACCATCACGATAGCGCCAATAGTCGCAACCGTTAACAGCAGGAAGTATTCTTCTCTCTCATCGTCTAACTCGAAGAAATAGGGAAAGCCCAGGATCGCAAGAGCCATGGCCGACGCACAAACTACTACGGTAAACAGCAGGCTGTACTGATCAATGATAAGCAGTGGAGTTACCTGCTGATTGGTCCAGCTCATCATTGACGCAGCGACCAATGTTGCCAGCAATAGACCAGTAATCGCTATAAAGCCTGTGCCGATGTAGCTACGACGTATGCCTATCATCAGCATTGCCATTACGGACGTCGCTGTCACGATAAGCAGCGGCATTAAGGGCAATAAGTCATCAAATGAAGCAATCATAGCTAGCCACCTCCCGTAAAGAGAAGCTGCTCGGTGTGGCTAAGCAAATCTACCAAGGAAGCGGATGAGAGATCCAAAAAGCTCTGTGGATACATGCCCATCCAAATCAAACCAATCATCATCGCTCCAAAATAGAACATCTCTCGACGACTCAGGTCATGTAAGTGAGTGTCATCGAAATCCGAGTTCCGATATGCGCCATGAAAAATCTTTTGAATAACCCAGAGCGAATAGACCGACGCGAAGATCAGACCGAATGCTGCCGCAACGGTAAGCCCGATGCTCACCTGAAACGCGCCTAACAATGCTAGGAATTCACCGACGAAGTTTCCGAGCCCAGGCATACCCAGCGCCGCGATCGAGAAGAACAAGGCGACGAAAGATAGCCGTGGCACTTTCGCCCAGAACCCACCCATATGATCCATATCGCGCGTATGAATTCGATGCTGCAAGCCACCCGCTAACATGAATAATGCAGCAGCACTTAAACCGTGCGCCAACATCGTCATCACAGCACCCTGCAATGCATGCTCATTCCAGGCATAGATGCCCAGCATAACGAAACCCATATGGCTAACGCTGGTATAGGCAATCAAGCGCTTAATATCTGTTTGCGCGAATGCAACTTTTGCACAGTACAGAATACTGATAACCGCCAGCGTCATGGCAATCGGCGCAAACTGCATCGACGCTTCTGGAAAAAGCGGCACGGCGAATCTTATCAGGCCATAGGCTCCAGTCTTCAGTAGCACGCCGGCCAGCAGAACACTGCCAGCAGTCGGCGCCTGCGAGTGGGCATCGGGCAGCCACGAATGAAAAGGAAAACTCGGCAACTTAGTACTGAAGGCAACGAAGAATCCAAGCATGATCCACATCTCTATCGTGCTGCTCGTATTTACCCGTAGCAGGTCGACGTAATCAAAACTGAACCAGCCAAACTGTATGTAGTGGAAATACGCCAATACCAGTATCGATATCAGCATCAGCATTCCAGTGAGCTGTGTGAAGATAAAGAACTTCATCGCGGCGTAGTTCTTGTTCTCATGCCCCCAGATCGCGATGATGAAATACATCGGAATCAACATGATTTCCCAGAAAAAGAAAAACAAGAAAAGATCTAGCGCAGTGAATACGCCAATAACGCCAGCAAGAGTCCAAAGCAGATTAAAGTAGAAGAAACCAGTTCTCTCGGTAATCTCATCCCATGCCGAGCCAACTGCAACAATTCCTAGAAAGGCTGTTAGCACCATCATCAGAACGCTCAGTCCATCCGCGGCGAGATGAAAGGAAATACCGAAGCGCGGTATCCACTGGGCATTCAGCTGAACTATCCAACCAGTGTCTTCGGCCTCCGCACCCACTAGAGCCATCATCACCAGCAGATCGATCGCTACGGCGATGAGCGCAACAATCCTTGGAAACCTAGAATCCAAACCCTCCGACAACCAGGCGAGCACTCCACCAAGAAACAAGATGCTTATGAGTACAACTAAAATCATAGCAGCACCCCTAGGGTAACCAGAAAGACTACGCCGGCGCCTATGCTTAACGCATATAAACCTAGCTGACCGGTCTGGGAGCGCGCCAACATGGTGTGGGCGACTCTGGAAAATTCCACCAATAATCCATATAGGGCATCAACTAAGTCTTTCTTATTGAGCCTAGCCAGAAATACGAACGGTCTCACGAAGAGAAAATTATAGAGCGCATCCATCCCCCACCCGCTGAACCAGAAACGATGTAAAGAAGCCGCCAGCGGATTGATCATGAGTTTTTCTACCGAGAAGGTCTTGGACATGAAGAACAGATAGCTAACACCTATACCCAATAGTGGAACGGCGATCATGATCGCGTGCATCAGGCCGCTGATATGCTGCCCTTCTTCATGAGCCTCACCATGACCGAATACTTCGGCGACGGGAATCTGTATCCAGCCACCAAACAATGCGAGCACCATTAGAATTATTAGCGGGGTCGCCATACTAAAGCCTGTAACTTCTTTCTCCTCGTGATGCCCCTTGCTCTCACCGAAGAACACAACAAACACAAGCCTGAAACTGTAGATGCCGGTAAGGAAAGCGCCTAACACACCGCCAAGCCAGAGAATCATACCCGGCCCTTCCATCTCCAAGGCAGCAATAAGAATCTCATCTTTACTGAAGTAGCCCGAAGTGAATGGGAAAGCCGCCAAAGCCAGGCTGCCTATCATAAATGAGGCGAAGGCAATGGGTAGTTGCTTGCGCTTACCACCCATCTTAAAGATGTTATGCTCGTGGTGCAGGCTGTGAATTATCGTGCCTGCAGCTAAGAATAATAAGGCCTTAAAGAACGCGTGAGTCATCAGATGAAAAACCGAGGCCGACCAAGCTCCAACACCCAAACCTAAGAACATATAACCAATCTGGCTGACGGTTGAGTAGGCAAGAATTCGCTTGATATCGTGCTGTGTCATCGCGGTGAAGCCAGCCATTAGCAATGTGATCAAGCCTATCCATGCAACTAACAGCTGTACGCTTGGTGCCAGTTCGAAAAGAACATGAGTACGCGCAATCAGATAGACGCCGGCGGTAACCATTGTGGCGGCGTGAATCAATGCGCTAATCGGTGTTGGGCCAGCCATCGCATCCGGCAACCATGTCTGTAGTGGCAATTGCGCAGACTTACCAACCGCACCACCGAGCAGTAATAACGAAGCAGCAACAGCTAAACCGGAACCGACGACCCACTGCGTTTGCGCCTCTTGCAATATCTCTTGTATGTTGAGTGTGCCGAATTGAGCGAACAACAGAAACAGACCAATTGCCATTGATGTGTCGCCAACACGGGTCGTGATAAAAGCCTTTCTCGCCGCATAGCCATTCTCTGGTTTCTCGTACCAGAACCCTATTAATAGATAGCTACACAAGCCAACCCCTTCCCAGCCCAGATAAAGAAGCAAGAGATTATCAGCTAGAACCAACACCAGCATCGAAGCAACAAACAAATTCATATAAGAAAAGAAGCGGCTGTAGCTAGCATCGTCTAGCATGAAACCCGCCGAATAGAGATGGATCAGGAAACCCACACCGGTGATGACCAGCATCATGACCACGGCAAGACCATCCAGATAGAAAGTAAAACCCGGAGTAAAGTCCCCTACTGCCATCCAGGCCCACATCTCAATAATAAGATGCGTCTCACCAGAGTTTAGGAATTGATAGGCGATTATGGCGGCGGTCAGGAACGATAGGCCTATAGACCCGGCGCCGATTGCGCCAACGACTTTCTTCGGCAGATTCCCACTAGTGAGCACTAGACTTAGAAAGCCCAGCAGGGGAAACGTCGGTAATAGCCAAATTAGATCTTGCACGCTAGCTTCTTGCCCCTATCCCTTCATCTGACTTAACACATTGATATCGACCGTGTGATAACGTCGATACATCTGAATAATTAGAGCTAAGCCCACCGCTACTTCCGCGGCAGCCAAGGTAAGTATCATGAGAAACATGATTTGACCGTCGGCATGCTCCCATCGCGATGCTGCGACGATGAAAGCGAGACCGCTCGCGTTAATCATTATCTCGAGAGACATGAGCACGAACACGATGTTGCGCCGGGTCAGCACACCGACTAAACCGAGCACGAAGAGTATGCCCGCCAGTATTAGTCCATGTTCTATCGGAATCGATTCCATTGCGTATCTCTACTCACTCATCTGAATTTCTGTGTACTGCATTAATATTTTTCTTTCTTTCAATTTATAAGCATCATTTTTTAGCTAAATGGTAGGCAGCAACCAGACCTGCCAAAAGCAAAATCGAAGCCAATTCGACCGCCAACACATAGGGGCCGAACAGCAAGGCACTCACCTGCATGACACCGACCGTCGTTAATGCGAGTTCGTGATCGTATTGCGTTATTACCGAAAGGAGTTGCGCGAGTAACACCGAGGCTAATATTGAAGGCACGATCCATACCTTCGGCCCCATCCAGCTACGCTCCTGATCGATGCTATGCTGCCCCATGTTCAGCATCATTATTACAAACAGAAATAACACCATGATCGCACCGGCGTAGACGATTGCCTCCAGCACTGCAGCAAACGGCGCACCCAGCGCATAGAAACACACGGCGACCGCGAGTAGTGACAGAATCAAATAGATAAGCGCGTGAACTATATTCGCCTGCAGAATGACCGCCACCGTCGCAATGAAAGCCACGAAAGCGGCTATGTAGAAAAGCAATATCACGGCAGTAGGCTCCTCACGTTCACAGGCACGGCTTCATTTCTCGCCTCACCCTTATCCTTACCACCGATCTTCTTGCCCGCTACACGGTAGAAATTGTAATCGTGGTATTTTCCGGTACCGTCGATCAATAGATCTTCCTTCTCCCACACCATGTCTTGACGCTTGTATTCTGCCATCTCAAAATCCGGCGTGAGCTGAATCGCATTCGTCGGACAGGCCTCTTCGCAAAAGCCGCACATAATGCATCTAGAAAAATTGATGCGGAAAAATTCCGGATACCAGCGCCCTTCCTCATCCTCAGTTTTCTGCAAGGCAATGCAATCCACAGGACAAGCTACCGCGCAGAGATTGCAGGCAACACAGCGCTCTTCTCCGTCTGGATCGCGACTAAGTATGATGCGCCCACGCCAGCGCGGAAACATATACGGCTGCTCATCTGGATACTCGACGGTATCTGTCTTTGCCCACAGATGCGAGAACACCCGCCAGAGGGTAACCACCTGACTCGTCAATGTGTCCTTAATCAGAGTGAGCATAACTTTCTCCAAATATTCGCAACATCAGGATGCACTCAAAATAATTACACCGGTAATCATTAGATTTATTAGTGAAACCGGCAATAGAAACAGCCAACCATAGCTCATCAGTTGGTCATAGCGCGGACGTGGAATTGCCGCGCGCAACAAGATAAAGAACGCAATAAATGCAAAAGCCTTCAGTGAAAACCATACTATAGGCGGCAAGAATTCTGGCCCTAGCCAGCCACCGAAGAACAACACTGTGATTAATGAAGCGATCAATACCAAGCCGAGATATTCCCCAACGAAGAACATGCCAAACTTCATGCCTGAATATTCTGTATGGTAACCCGCACAAATTTCCTGTTCTGCCTCTGGTATGTCGAACGGTAGTCGGTGACTCTCTGCAACGCCAGCGATCAGAAAGATCACGAAGCCAATAAACTGCGGGATGACATACCAGCCGTTTTCTTCCTGCGCCAGCACGATCTCACGCAAATTAAATGTACCAGCAAGCGCTACCACGCCAAGAATCGAAATACCCATGAAGACTTCATAGCTAATCATTTGCGCCGCAGCACGCAATGCGCCTAACAGAGCATATTTGTTGTCAGAAGAGAGACCCGCCAACATGACGCTATAGGCCCCCAACGATGCCATAGCGAGAACAAAGAGCACGCCGATATTCGAATCGACAACCCCAACGCCGGGAGAAAATGGGATGACACTAAAACTCAACAAGATCACCGACATGATGATGGCAGGCGCTAGCACGAAACTAAACTTGTCCACGAAAGGAGGAACCCAGTCTTCCTTGGTAAAAATCTTAATCATGTCAGCGACGACCTGTAGCACCCCGAAAGGACCCACGCGATTAGGCCCGAGACGCTCTTGCCAGAAACCTAGCAGCCGACGCTCTACCCAGATCAACATAGCCGCGATGAGGATAACCGTCGCCAATATTAGGCCTATATTTAAAGCAGAACCCACTTCGAATGTCATAAGTTAATTTCCTCCTCTTGGAAATCACTTACGATCAAGTTACCAATGCCTAGTACCGTGGACTGAGCCGGGCTCTTCACTACCTCAATAAAATCAGAGAAATCGGCGGGGCTGATACTGCTGTCGCCACAGAACAGCAAGGCGGTACCCGTTTTGATGCCGGTACGAATACAGACGACTACGGGAGCGTCCAATGGACTGATTGTCGCTACGTCACCCTGATGCAGATCTCTCGCCTGCGCATCCTCTGGAGACAGACCAATATAAGCATCCGTCATTCGCGCCTGAATAGGTTTAGAGCGCGCACTCAATTCGTCGCTGCCAAATATTTGATAGGAGAAGACCAAGCGCAGCTGCTTAGCAGATGGCTCTTGTGATTCAGACGCGGCCTCGAAATATCTGCCGCTAGAATCTTTCCTCTCTATCAACAAGCAACCTACATGCCCTTGCTTCAACTCACCGTTAACCTCATCCTGAAACTTACTGATGGATTGATTTGAGTTCCACTTCGGTGCCCATGAAGACGCGAGGACACTCGCATCCTTCTGCGCGGATATTCCTTCCATAGAGAAAGACATAACAGACTCTTTGTCTTCCTTCTGTTTGGGCTCATGCACGTTGACGTTCGCGTTCATCGCGGTGCGCCCACTGTATCTATGAGATTGTCGTGGCACCTTCATGCCGGCTATGAACGGATTCTCTCCCGGCAACACTTCGCGTAATCGGGCGAAACCTGGCACCTCGCTGCAACAACGCTCGACCAGATCATCGACATGTTCTGCATTACAGATCCAGCGCCAAGAAGGTTGCGCCTGCTTCTGACACTGATGCACCTGAAAACTGAGCTGCGCCCTGCCCTCGTAATTAATATAAGTGGCTTCGTGTTCCGAGAATGCGGTTGCCGGTAGAACCACATCCGCATTGGCAGTTGTCGCCGTAGCCAACTGATCCAGAACCAATACTTTTTCAGCAGCAGTAAGCGCAATATCAACTGTCGTCTTCGCGGCCCGACGATAGAGGTCGTTCTCCAATACGATGACGCGCTTCGCTGCACCACTGGCCAACTTCTCTAATGCAGCGCCTAGTGGCTTTGCTGCGTCGGCCATTAAACCCATACCCACGCTATTTACTTCAGGCACTAACAGGCAAAGATCTATAGCAGGCTTGTCGCCATCATCATGCAATGCTCTAGCGATGTTTGCAGCCGCCTTAATAAGGTCGCTGCCATTGCTGTTACCCGCGATAATTAGAGGCCGCTTCGCGGCCTTCAATTGTGCGGCGATCTTCTCGATTACATCGCTATGCTCTGGAGAAGCGGCGGCACTAGGGGCGGATGCAGATATCTTGTTCGCTATCTGCTGCCCGATTGCAACAACGCTAGGCAGTGATTCGATAATTCTATCGGAAGCTATGTCATCGAGCCTGCTCACTGCAGGGCTGAGAATACTCAGCGGACTGCGATCGTGCTGGGCAAGCTCTCGCACTGCCGCATCCTGCCACTGCGGTATTCTGCTTTCGTCCGCAAGCTCCTTCGCTTTGTTACGCACTGACTGACGTAGCGCTAGCGCGATGCGAGGCGCCACGTTAGTTACGTCTTCTCCAAGTACCAATATCGCGTCGGCTGCTTCGATCTCGCGCACGCTAGGACTGTGAAATGCTGTATCGCTAGCGAGATCAAGAATCACCTGCATCGACTCATGCTCAACATCGGAATAACCCGCGTAGAAGTTTTCTTCGCCCACCATAGCGCGCAGCGCGAAATTCGATTCGTTGCTAGCCCGCGGCGAACCGATGCCTATGGTACCGTCTGCTGTGAATTCCTTAATGACCGCCTTAACCTGATCGCCTGTTAACAATTCACCCGTGTTATCGACGCGCTGTACCGGCTCTAACAGCCGGTCTCTGTTGTTGACAAAATCGAAACCGGAACGCCCTCTATCGCAAAGGAAATAGCCGTTTATTTCGCTGTTGTAGCGATTAACTATTCTGCGTAGGTTTCCGTAACGCTCACCCGGTGCCGTGTTACAGCCAACAGAACAGCCTACACAGACGGAAGGAGCCGTCTGTAAATCCCACTTGCGGCTGTAATTCTCACTGAAGGCTTTATCTGTAAAAACCCCCGTGGGGCAGACCTCAACCAGATTGCCACTGAACTCACTCTCCAGCACACCCTCTTCGTGCCTGCCGAAATAGACGTGATGATGAGAGGCCTGTGCCGATAGGTCGGTACCGCCAGCGTAGTCGCCGTAGTAGCGAACGCAGCGATAACAGGTGATACAGCGGTTCATCTCATGATTGATGAACGGGCCTAGATATTGATTACGGTGGGTTCTCTTCTTCTTGTCGTATCGACGGTAATTGTGACCCGACATCTGCGTCATATCCTGAAGATGACACTCGCCACCTTCTTCACACACGGGGCAGTCATGGGGGTGACTAATCATTAGGCTCTCGATGACATCGGACCTGAAAGACTTCGCGCCTTCATCCTCGATGGAGATAATCGCGCCGTCTGCAGCTGGCGTCATGCAGGCCATTACCAACATACCTTCCTTGTCATCCGCATCGCGATATTGCTTTACCGCACACTGACGACAGGCACCGACAGAACCCATGCTGGGATGCCAGCAAAAGTAAGGCAAGTCTAAACCCTGTGACAGACACTCCTGTAACAGATTGTTATCGGGGTTGACCTCGTACTCCACCCCATCAATAACAATTTTCGCCATCAGTTACTCCAAGCATAGCTAGGCACCAAAAAGATTAGTGCTTATAGCTACAGCGCTTCTCCGTAATATGTTTTTCGAATTCTTCTTTAAAATATTTTAGCCCGCTACCCAATGGGGCGGTCGCTCCCGGCGCCAATGCACAAAATGTTCGGCCCGGCCCTAAATAAGTGACGTGATCATGGAGTATCTGTAAGTCTTTCTCGCTGCCCTCACCATTCTCAAAGTCACGAAAAATCTGATCGACCCAAGGCAGACCATCGCGACACGGCGTGCAGAAACCGCAGGACTCGTGCGCGAAGAATTTCATGAGATTCCCCACCATCCCTACTGGGCAAGTCTTGTCGTCTAATACAATCATTGTGCCCGTGGCTAGCCTGCTACCTACTTTCGCGATCTCATCGTAATCAAGTGCGATGTCGAGGTGCTCTGGCAGCATGAAGTCAGTTGATCCGCCACCAGGGAGAAACCCTCTAAGCTCTAGACCATCCTGCATTCCACCGGCGTAATTTTCTAATAATTCTCGTATGGGCAGACCTAGCGGCAATTCCCAGCAGCCTGGCGTCTTCACCTTGCCGCTAACGCCGAATAACTTCGTGCCATGATCGTTACCCTTCGTCAGACCGTGATACCAGTCGACGCCGTAGCTCAGAATTCCGGGCAGGTTACAGATCGTTTCTACGTTATTAACGATGGTCGGCTTGCCCCATAGCCCACTCACCTGTGGAAATGGCGGCTTGGCACGCGGGTTAGCTCGCTTCCCCTCCAAGGCATTCAACAAAGCAGTTTCTTCTCCACAGATATATCGACCTGCACTGGTGTGCATAATAATGTCCAAATCGAAACCCGTGCCGAGTATGTTCTTGCCGAGATAACCCTTCTTATAGGCTTCTTTTATCGCGACTCTTAGAGTCTGCTCGGAAACAGTGTATTCGCCGCGCAGAAAGATATACGCCTTGCTCGCCTGGATCGTATAAGCGGCGATGATCATGCCCTCGAGCAGGAGATGTGGGTCGCCCTCCATCAACATCCTATCTTTGAAAGTACCAGGCTCCATCTCATCAGCATTAACTACCAGGTATTTCTGCGCGGGAGAATTCTCTCCCCTAGGCACGAAGCTCCATTTCAAGCCGGTTGGAAATCCTGCGCCGCCCCTACCTTTTAGCCCGGAGTCTTTTACCAACTCCAGAACATCGTCCGGCCCCAGCCCCTTCGCGATCGCATGCACGCTCTGATAACCGTCGTTCGCCTCATAGGCGGCGATGTCCAATGGTGGGCGAGACATATCAATATTCTTTGTTAATGGATTTGCTACCACTGTCGTATCCGTTTAATCCTATTTGTTCTTGTAGTCAGCGATGATCGAATCAATCTTCTCGGGCGTCAGATTCCTATGCAGATCCTTGCCCACCATCATTACCGGCGCCTTGTCGCAGTCTCCTAAACAAGGAACTGGAATCATGGTGAACTCACCGTCTTCCGTCGTCTCCCCATAGTCGATAGCGAGTTGTTCCTTAATGTGACTCTTGATACCTTCGCAGCCCATGATCCAACAGCTCACGCTGTCGCAAAATAATATGACGTTCTTACCTACTTGCTGGCGATAAACCAAATTAAAAAACGTCGCCACTCCTTCCAGATCGGCCACGGGAATATCTAAGTACTTAGCAATGCCAAGGAGACTCTCATCAGAAACCCAACCCTGATGCTTCTGCACAATTTTCAGCGCTTCCAGCCCGACTGCTTTTTTGTCGGGATACAAAGTCATCTCGTGTTCGATCTCCGCAATCTCTTCCGCGGACAACTTACGAGCCTTCTTCGCTGTGCTTGTTATTACTTGCTGACTCATTACTCTTTCTTTCTCTCTCTTTTTCTTTCTGTCTCTACTTGCTGTTTCTCTTGCTATTTTTTAGCGATCTACATCCGCCATAACAAAGTCGATACTCGCGATGATTGCAATTAGATCCGAGACCATAAAGCCTCTCGACATCTCCGGAATCATCTGCAAATGGGCAAACGACGGCGTTCGGATACGCGTCCTGTAAGAAGTCGTGCTGCCATCACTCACCAGATAGTAACTGTTAATACCTTTCGTCGCTTCGATCGCCACCGATACTTCACTTGGGGGAATTACCGGCCCCCAGCTAACACTTAAAAAGTGGTTAATCAGCGTCTCGATATCCTGCATCGTGTTTTCTTTACGCGGCGGCGTGGTCAGCGGATGATCGGACTTGTAGTGACCAGACGGCATATTGTTCATGCACTGCTTAATAATACGTAGACTCTGGCGCATCTCCTCTACACGGACTGCACAGCGATCATAGGAGTCGCCATTGGCCGCAATGGGTACGTCGAAGTCAAAATTTTCATAGCCGCTATAAGGACGCTGCTTGCGGAAATCCCATTCCAGACCAGTGGCTCTCAATCCTGCGCCGGTCACACCCCAGTTAAGCGCCTCTTTCGTGTCATACACACCGACGCCCTGAGTACGTCGCTTTAGGATACCGTTGTTCATTACCATGCTGTCGTATTCATCCAATCGGGCTGGCATGAAGTCCAACAACTCTTGAATGCGCTTCTCCCAGCCGTTCGGTAAGTCCTGCGCAACGCCACCGATTCGAAACCAACCCGGATGCATGCGCGCACCACAAATAGATTCAATGATGTTGAAGATGCGCTCGCGCTCGACAAACATATAAAAGATTGGAGAGAGCTGCCCCACGTCTTGTGCAAACGTGCCATAGAACAAGAGATGACTACAAATTCTAAACATTTCGGACAGCATCACGCGGATAACTTTCACCCGCTCCGGCACCTCGATACCCGCCATCTTCTCCACCGCCATAACATAAGGCAGGTTGTTCATGACTCCACCCAGATAGTCGATGCGATCGGTGTAAGGTATATAGGTATGCCAGGATTGCCGCTCGCCCATCTTCTCGGCGCCACGATGGTGGTAGCCAATATCGGGCACGGCATCCACTAGAATCTCACCGTCTAGCTGCAGGGCAATGCGGAAGGCGCCGTGCACACTTGGATGGTTGGGGCCCAGATTCAGAAACATGAACTCAGAGTTTTCAGACTCCCGTTTCATCCCCCAATCTTCTGGCTTAAATTTTAGAGCCTCCTGCTCGTAGTCCAGCTGCTCATCATCTAGCGAGTAAGGCTCCATCTCGGTTGCTCTGGCCGGATGCTCCTTGCGCAGCGCATGACCCTTCCAAGTTGGAGGCAGCACGATGCGGCAGAGATTCGGATGGCCATCGAACTTAATACCAAACATGTCCCAGGCCTCGCGCTCGTACCAGTTCGCGTTTGGCCATAGGCGCACAATACTCGGAATACTTAGATCGCAGTCCTGAAGGGCTACCTTGATGCGAAAATCGCAATTCCCAGAGAAAGACATCAGCTGATAAACGACGGTGAACTCACTATCTGGTTGTCCGGCGCGGTTGCTGCGAAGTCGCTCATCGATAGCGGTAAGATCAAATAACATCTCGAAGCGTGGGGTCGTTTCATCTCTGA
>TARA_B110000858_G_scaffold197865_1_pt1 | contig 32409 bp, 23 predicted proteins | sample TARA_B110000858 | Tara Oceans TARA_B110000858 (sample SAMEA4398247) | marine metagenome | biome: Polar Biome; feature: [SRF] surface water layer (ENVO:00010504); material: water (ENVO:00002006), including particulate matter (ENVO:01000060) such as... | depth 5 m | reverse complement strand
GGGCAACAGGCCGCGGAAGGTGGTGCTGGAAGCAACAGCGAAGCGCAACCAGGATTGGGCGGGCGTGTAGGTGCTCAAGGTACGCCGAATAATATAGGTAATGCCAGATCGATTCGCCAGCAATTGACACAGCAAGATATTGAAGACTTTCTCAATCAGCCAGAATTATTTAGACAATTACTTCAGCCCATAACAGAGCTCGAGGGAGCACTGCGCGCTCAGGCAGAGCTAGATAACATCAAGAACAAACTGTACGCCGCCGTCGATGAAGATATTCCCGATGAATACCGAGATCTAGTGGAGGAATACTATCGTGGATTGTCTGAGAACCAGGGATCAGTGAGTACAGATCAGTAGCGATGATATACTCTCAAGCTAACTTTTTAACAGCTCTCGAAAACGGCACATTCACTTTTGCTTACGGCATTAGTCCGTGGCTATTTTCCCTGCTGATTGTAGTGATCACGATTGCTGTCTGGTTTACTTATCAACGGACAACTAGGCAGCTCAGCACGGGCTGGAAAACGTTCTTTATCGGCATACGTTCTGCTGTGTTGCTGTTGCTGTTGTTTTGTTTGTTAAGACCGGTAGTGACTACGCTGCAGGCCTTGCCCCAAGAGACCTACCTCGCTGTATTAGTTGATGATTCGCAGAGTATGACTATCGCCGATCTGCCTAATGGGCAAACGCGGCAGGCCGCCGTCGAAGAGCAGCTGCTTAAAAATGGTCTGCTCGATGAGCTCTCAGAGTCCTACCAGCTTCGTGTTTTTCGTTTCGACAAAAAGACGCAGCGAATAGCTGGTATCGAAGAGTTAAGCGAAGCAGGCACGGCTTCATCCATCGATCAGGCGCTGAGCTATGTGGATGATCAGCTAAACGGCCTCCCATTGGGCGGTATAGTTCTAGTCAGCGATGGAGCTGACAATAGCGACAATGATCCTCTCGCTACCGCTCAGGGCTTTGGGGCGAGACAGATACCTGTCTTCGCTATTGGAGTAGGACAAGAAAATATTCCCCAAGACATCGGAATTGTCGATGTGAGTGCAGTCAAGACAGTCTTGGAAGGCTCTGTATTCAATGTGCAGCTTGCGGTCAATCATCAGGGCTATGAGGGGCAGGAAGTTGAGCTCTCCATAATGGATGGGGAAGTACAGGCAGTTTCCAAAGTGGTGACATTGGGGGCTGCGGGCGTGACTCGTCGCTTCGAGTTAGAGCTAACTCCAGAGCGTCCTGATCTGATCGTTTATGACTTGCATGTCGAATTGCAAGCTGGGGAGATTATTGACAAGAATAATAGCTACAGTTTTTTGCTTGATAGCACCGAGAAAGAAGCGCTAGATATTCTTTATTTGGAAGGCCACCCGCGCAACGAATATAAATTTATTCGCCGCGCGGTATCCGGCGACAATTCACTCAGGCTAGCAAGCTATTTGCAAACAGGGCCAGAGAAATACTATCGTCAGGGTATCAAATCGGCTACAGAACTGAGCAGTGGTTTCCCTGAGGATCGCGAGGAACTGTTTCAATACGAAGCGCTCGTATTGGGTGACATAGAATTCGATTTCTTCACTGCCGAGCAACTGCAGATGATAGAAGATTTTGTTGCTGAACGTGGCGGCGGCTTTCTCATGAGTGGCATGGTAGATGAAGAATTCATTGGCACCCCAATAGCCGATATTCTACCGGTAACTCTTGTTGAAGAGGGCTTCTTGCCCGCGCATCTGCGCGGCGGTATTCGCCGCGGTGATCATCCTACTGGCGAGCTATTCTACCCGAGACGTACCCGCAGCGGCGAGTTCTCTCCGCTGCTGCGTCTAGCTGCTGATGATTCAGAGAATCAGGCATTGTGGCGACAGTTACCTGAATTACAGGGTGCGTATGTTACCGGCCGGATCAAGCCTGGCGCGGAAGTGCTAATAGAGCATCCCTTGCTGCAATATCAGAATCAGGCGCTTCCGCTTCTTGCTTCGCAGCGCTATGGATCGGGTCGTAGTATGTCGTTGACTACCGCAAGTACTTGGCGTTGGCAGATGATGTTACCTGCGGCAGATGAATCCCATGAAACGCTGTGGCGGCAGATATTACGCTGGCTGGCTGTTTCAGCCCCAGAACGAATTACTATCGAGTTTGATCGTGAGTTCTATAATGTGGGCGATGAGGTCAGCGTAAAGGCGACCGTGCTCAACGACGAGTACGAGGCCAGCAACGATGCAACACTATGGATGCAAACTTCTAATCCCCTGGAAGAATTTATCGATGCTCCGATGGAGTGGGATATCGAAGAAGACGGTGTCTACAGAGCAAACTTCATAGCGGACGAGGAAGGAGTCTATAGCCTGCTTGTGGATGTGGCGAGCGCGGCGGGTGAGGTTGGTGATTCCAGTTCCCAGAAGCGAGCCGCATTCGTGGTCACGCCATCACTGCGCGAATACACAAACGCCGAACTCGATAGCGATCTTATGGGCCGCATCGCCGAGCTTAGTGGCGGCAGATATTTTAACTTGGCAGATGCTAGCGAATTAGCGAATACGATCGAATTTACCCCGAATGCTTATTCTCAGGAGGTGCGGATAGACCTTTGGGATAGCCCTTGGCTATTAGTCCTGATAATTCTATTACTCTGTGTAGATTGGGTAAGTAGGCGGACGAAAGGTTTGTCATAACGGATGAGCGCAACAGAGATAAACTTATGAAGGCTATGAATCTCTTGGTGAAAATCCTCGCAGTTGGTTTGGCCGTATCGCTTGCCAGTACAGCTAGTGCGCAGAGTATTGCTAAGCCTAGTGAGAACGAATTCTTTCTCGACAGGCCAGATTCCACAAAGTACGCAGTGATTCTTGTCGGTCCAACGGTGGGTAATGAGAACAAGTCGCGGTTTCGTCAGTGGGCTTTTTCGCTGCACGATATTTTAGCTAGAGACTACGGTTACAGTTCCGATACGATCTCTCTACTGTATGACCGCGGAGTAATAGAAGGCGATGCGACTCAGAGAGTCGATGCGGCTTGCGATTTGGCAGGAATCCAGCAAGAGCTCGCCCGTTTGCAGTCGCTAGTGAAACTTGGCGATCAGATAACAATCTATTTAATCGGTCACGGCAGCGGTGCAGAAGAAGAGTCTAAGTTTAATATAGTAGGCCCGGATATTACCGGCGTGCAATTTTCTGGAATGTTGGATGTCTTCGATCAACAGGACATGATCATAGTCAATACAACTTCGGCGAGTTACGGATTTTCGGCATCTCTTTCTAACGAAGGGCGTGTTGTTGTCTCATCTACACGATCCTCTTCAGAAAAATTTGACCCTGTTTTTTCGAACTACTTTATTGAAGCGCTAGATAATCGCAAAGGCGATAGAGACAAGAACAAGCGAGTATCAATCTTGGAGGCATTTAACTACGCCAAGAACAGCGTTGAGGAGTTCTATGAGGAGCAGGGTAGATTAGCCTCCGAGCATGCAGGCCTCGATGACAATGGCGATGCCTTGTTTAGTTTGAATCCAAACACGGCGGAGATCGACGGCAGGCTGGCAGAGATAGCGTATATAGATAATCTACTAGATGATACGCAAGGCTTGTCAGCGGAAGCAATTCTTCTTAAGAGTCGCATGCAAGATTTGGAGCGTTCGGTCTTCATGCTGAGAGGGCGCAAGACAGAATTCCTAGAAAAAGACTACTGGCAGCAATTAGAAGAGTTGCTGGTAGATCTAGCGAGAGCCACAGGAAAATTCAATGATGTCGTTAATTCCGGTGAATCAAGTGGACAATAGGCTCATGGCGAGAAAATATTTCATAGTCGTCGCATTGGTGTTGGCGAGTCTGGCATTTAATCTTTCTGCCCAGGATTCCGGACAGACCAATACGGGTGAGTCTCCGCTGTTTCGCGGCGAGCAGTTATTGATGACAGGATCCTATGCGGCAGCCTCCGATATCTTGCAGATGGCCGATGGTCTTGATCGCAATGAGGGTCTGGTTGGAGCAAGCAGAGCTTTCGCGATGATGGGCAACTATCAGGAGGCGATGAGCGTTGTTGAGGGTGCAATAGAAGACAATGAATACGCGCGCTTCCCATTGCTCAGCACGCAGCTTGCCGAGCTTAAGCGAGTAGTAGGCGAATCGAAAGAGGCTCTAGAGATATTTGAATCTCTTGTGGCTGGTCTGGCCGAACCGCCAGTTCGTACCTTGGTTCAATACGGCAGCTTGCTCAACTTTGTCGGTCAAAGACAGACAGCTTTTTCGATCTTGGATCAGGCTGTACAACGTTATAACAATGGTCTTGTGTTCGCCTCTGAAGATGTTGCGATGGTGGCGCTGGCGAGTTGGCTGATGGGGGATTTCCATGATGCCAATAGCCTCTTCAACGAGGCGACGCGTGCAAACCCTAATAATCTAGAGGCGCATTCTCTGTGGGGCGACCTCTTTCTAGAAAAATACAATGCCTCCGATGCCGAGCGTTCCTACCAAGAAGCATTAGACATTAATAGCCGCTATCTGCCTGCTCTTGTTGGGATGGCGAGTGTAGTCGGTGATGAGAGTGTCTTGCTGCGTGCGCTGGCGATAAATCCTAATTCGATTCCAGCGATGGAAACTTATGGCCAGTTGTTGATGATCAATGGCAGAGAAGAAGAGGCGCAGGACTATTTTCAGCGTGTGCTTGCTATCAATCCAGAGTCGTTGAAAACGCTTAGCGCGTTGGCATCTCAGGCGGTTTTTGAAGAGCGCACTGATGACTACGCAGGCTATCTTGCGCAGCTTGATTCCTTTAGCCCAGGCAATCCGACCTTTCTCGGAAACATTGCCGACACTTTGGGGAAAAATTATCTATTTGTTGAGGCGGTTGAGTATGCGCGCGCCGCACTAGCCGCCGATCCGCAGTACTGGCAGGGATATACCCTGTTAGGCAGTAATCTAATTCGCCTCGGCGAAGAGGAGGAGGGCAAGAGCAATCTCGAGATCGGCTACGAGAACGATCCATTCAATGTCATGACTTCGAACATGTTGAAGGTTTTCGATACCTTGGAGAGTTATTCGACTCTGGAGAGCGAGCACTTTAAGGTGCGCATGAGTGAGAACGATGCGGACATACTCTGGCCCTATCTTGAGCCTTTATTGGAAGAGAGTTGGGATACCTTAACAGCGAAGTATGGCGTTGAGCCTGAGGGGCCTATCCTGATTGAGGTGTTTGACAAGGCTGAAGATTTCGCGGTGCGCTCAGTTGGTCTGCCCGACATCGGCCCCTTAGTTGGAATCTGCTTCGGCAAGGTCATTACCTTAATTTCACCCGATACGCTCTCTGCGAATTGGCAGGAGATCGTCTGGCACGAGTTCATGCACGTAATTACCTTGCAGATGACTGGCAATAGAATGCCACGTTGGCTCTCAGAGGGGATTTCGGTTTATGAAGAGCGTGAGGGCAGACCCTACTGGGGCCGAAGTCAGGGGCTGGATTTAGTGCGCGCCTCTGAGCAAGACAAGCTCTTGCATATAGCCGAGCTGAATTCTGGATTCTCTGGCGCACAAAACAGTGCCGATCTGGGTTTTGCCTATTTTCAAGCCTATTTAGTTGTCGATTTTATTGCAGATGAATACGGTTTTGAAAAGTTGCTTGAACTGGTTGCTCAGTATGCATTGATAAAAGAAGAAGAAGAGCGATTTAATGAAGTCTTCGATCAGAGTCTGGAGCAACTCGATGCAGCTTTTAGAGGCTGGGTAGATCGCCGGGTCACCGAAATTAACGTCTATGTGCATACCGAGGACCTCCCTGACGAAGGCGAAGGACACGGTCATGGAGTGAGAGAGAATTCAAGCGTGATACTCGCCGAACTCTATAATAATGCATCGCTGAAGCGGCATATGCGCGCCCGAATTGAAGCAAATGATCGCGACTTTCAAGCCTACCTACAGCTGGGTATCGTTTTGTTCAAGGAAGAGAGTTTCTTTGAGGCGAAGCAGTATCTACATCAGGCGTATGAGCTGCTGCCTTCCTATACCGGATACCCGAGCCCTGCGCTTGTGCTATCGCAGGTATATGAGAAGGAAGGCGATCGCGATGCGCAGCTGCAGCAATTGGAATTGCTTTTAGATAATTTTCAGCACGACTACACCTCGGCAATCGCTTTGGCAGAGGCGGCTTTAGAGAAAAATAACTTTGAGCGTGCCGAGTATTATATCGATCGTGCAATTCAGGTAGATCCGTACCGTGCTGATGTGCATCAGTTGAAAGCCAGCTACGCCGAGACTATTGGTGATAGTCAGCTAGCCGTTACTGAGTACAAGGTGTTGCTGAAGCTCGAAGTCAATGACCCAGCAGAAGCGCAGACGAATCTAGCGCAGGCCTATTTGAATAATGGGCAGGCTCTTCAGGCGAAGGAAAATATATTGAGAGCCTTGGAAACTGCGCCTAGCTATCAGCGTGCACAAAAAATATTGCTGCAATCAATCGATGGAGGCTCGGAATAAATTGACGATCCTCAAAAGACTCTTATTGCTAGTATCGGCGTGCGTATTTTTTGTCAGTACGGCTGCTGTCGCGCAGCTTGTTAAATTCGATAATGAGGACGATCCTGGAATCTACGGAAATGAGCTTGGTGATTTTCAGTGGATAAGAGGGCAGTATACAAACTATGCCGGTGGTAGAAGAGGTTACGGCAGGTATAGCCGTGGTGGTTGGTGGGATACGGATTACCCAGAGGCCGATGAGAATTTCCTACGCGGTGTGCGGCGTTATACGAATATCGATGCAAGCCCGCGCAATCATGAATTTATCGATTTGACCGACCCTAGTCTGTTTGAAAATACTTTCCTCTACATGAATTGGAAGAGAGTTCCAATTGGCTCATCCCATAGCGGTCCGAACTTCTCCCCTGAAGAGATCGAAGCGCTACGTGAATTCATGTTTCGGGGTGGCTTCGTCATGGTAGATGACTTTTGGGGGCAGCCGCATCTCGATGATATGTTTGTGGAGATGGCTAAAATCTTTCCCGGGCGTGAAATAATAAAGCTGAGCAATACTCATGAAATATTTCATGTGTTCTTCGATATTGATGAGGTTGCTCAGGTGCCTGGACGAATGGTGACTTGGGACTTCGGCGGTTATATGAAACTTGATGACCCCAGATATCCGCCTGAGATATATGCGGTCTTGGATGACGATGGGCGGGTCATGATGGTGGCGAATTACAACACAGATTTGGGAGATGGTTGGGAGCATACTTTTTATAAAGGCTATCCTACCAAGGCCACAAATAATGCTTATAAAATTGGAATTAATTTTTTGATGTATGCGTTCAGCCACTAACTATAATTCGAAGCCTATTACAGAAAATAGAACAATTGAGAAAACTGGAAGACAGGAATTAGACATGACAGACACTGAAGAAGTAGCAGCAACAGATATGCTTGATGACACAGCTATAGAAAGCCCGGATGATCTTACGCTCGTTAAGAAAATGCAGGATGGCCGTGATCAGATCGTCGCCGAGATCAAGAAAGTCATAGTCGGTCAGGATGATATTATCGATGAGTTGTTGATTGCCCTATTCTCGGGTGGCCACTGTCTAATTACTGGCGTTCCCGGTTTGGCGAAGACGCTGTTGATCAAGACCGTCGCCGATATTCTTAAGGTCGATTTCAGTCGAATTCAGTTCACGCCAGACTTGATGCCTGCGGACGTCGTTGGCTCTGAGATAGTTGAGGAGAAAGATGGAAACCGAGTTCTCACCTTTGTCAAAGGTCCGATCTTTACTAATATTCTTCTCGCGGATGAGATCAATAGAACGCCGCCGAAGACGCAGTCATCCCTGTTAGAGGCGATGGAAGAGCGGCAGGTGACAGCAGCAGGTGTAACTTACCCGATGTCGGCGCCTTTCTTCGTGCTGGCTACACAAAACCCGATCGAGCTTGAGGGTACCTATCCGCTTCCAGAAGCGCAGCTCGACCGTTTCATGTTCAAGATTGAGCTTGATTATCTAACTGAAGATGAAGAGGTTAAGGTGGTGAGCACCACCACGCAGACTAATAACACAACATTGTCGCATCCCCTGAGTGGAGAGGATATTCTCGAATTTCAGCGTATCGCGAGGCAGGTTCCTGCGGCAGAGGCGGTGATTCGGTATGCAGTTGGCTTAGTGCATGCATCACGACCGCAGACCGAAGGCAGTCCGCAGTTCATTAAAGATTGGGTAAGCTGGGGTGCGGGAATTAGGGCCTCACAGAATTTAATACTGGCGGGAAAGGTGCGCGCTCTCTTATTGGGCCGCTACAACGTATCCTATGGTGACGTACGTGCACTCGCTCCCTCAATTTTGCGGCATAGGATATTGTTGAACTTCCATGCAGAAGCAGATCGAATTACAACGGACCACGTGATTCAGCGCTTACTCGACGAAGTGCCTGTGCCGACATCGAATCTCTGAGCTGAAACCTAGAGCCTAAATTGATAATGATGAATTCCAGACATGAGTAAGAAGTTGCAATGTCAGAATCGCTAAATTTTCTCGACCCTACCGTTCTCGCCGGTCTCGACAACCTCGAGATGCGCGCGCGTGTGGTTGTGGAAGGTTTTCTTTCCGGCTTACACAAAAGCCCCCACAAAGGCTTCAGTGTTGAGTTCAACGACTATCGTCACTACTACCGTGGTGATGATATGCGCCACATAGACTGGAAGTTATACGCTCGAACTGAAAAGTTCTATATCAAACAGTATGAGGACGAGACCAATGTCCGCTGCATGGTCGTTCTAGATACCAGCGCTTCTATGTCTTATTCGTCCGGAGGCACGAGTAAGCTGAACTACGCGATCACCCTGGCGTCTGCCTTGGCATATTTCATTAATCGACAGCGTGATGCAGTGGGCTTGATTACTTTTGATGAGGAGATTAATGAGTATCTCCCCGCGAAGTGTAGACAGCCACATTTGATGCGGATATTGCGCAGCCTTGCGCAGATCAAGCCTGGCAAAAAAACCGACGCTATTAAGCCGCTGACAGATCTTGCTGCCACACTCAATAAAAAGAGTATGGTGGTACTAATAACTGACATGCTCGACGATGAGGAGCGCGTCATAAAGACCCTGCAGACTCTTCGCGGCATGGGAAACGATGTGATCGTATTTCATGTCATGGACGATGCTGAGTTGAACTTTACTTTTGACGAGGCTTCGGAGTTCGTTGATATGGAAAGTGATGAGAGCTTTATTACAACGCCGGCAACGATTCGCAAAGCGTATCTTAAGAATCTTAATGAATTTCTGTCGTACTGTAAGAAACAGTGCCAGAGCAGCGGCGTAGACTACTGCCTGCTAAATACCTCAGAACCTCTGGATGCGGCCCTATCTTCCTATATGAGTAAAAGAGCAAAGAGTTTCTAGATGGTATTTTTGACGCCCTTATTCTTGTTTGCTTTGCTAGCGGCGCTACTCCCAATAGCGATTCATCTCATCCGTAAGGAAAAGCCGCCGAAGGTGATGTTCAGTACCGTTCGCTTTCTTAAGAAAACCTCGAAGAAGCTTATTCTCTTCCAGCATATTCAGCAGTGGCTGCTGCTGTTGCTAAGATCTGCCGTGATCGCTCTATTAGTTTTCGCCTTCGCTAGACCGCTTTTCGATCAGTCCGTGACACGATTATTGGATGCCGATCCCATGTCGGCGGTGATCATGCTCGACGTCTCTATGAGCATGCGCTACGAAGACAATTTCGATCGGGCCAAGCATGCGGCCTTGGATATTCTGGATGAGATGACATCGACTGACGAGGTGGCGTTAATAGGCTTCTCGAACGCCGCCACTGTGGTGCGCGAGTTAGGCACGGATATTGATGGCGTTAGATCACTTATCAATAGTCTCGATGAGCCTGGCTATGGAAGTACGCGCTATATGCCAAACCTGCGTCTTGCCGATCAGCTGCTTGAAACTTCTCGCTATGAAAATCGTGCCATCTATCTGATAAGTGACTTTCAAGATATCGGTATGAGCAATGCAGAAGAAGGGTGGAAGCTGGCGCCTGGCACAGCCTTTACCGGCATCGATGTGGCGGCCGAGGAGAGTATCAATCTTGCACTTACCGATGTGAGGTCTCCCGAGCAGTTGTTGGAGGATGAGGCCGAGCAACAGATTCTCGCCAGAGTTCGTTCGACTGGCACCCTCTACCTAGAACAGGGTGATGTTAGTCTCTATGTTGATGGTGAGCTCATCGATAGAGTTTCTGTAGATCTGACAGATCGCTCCGAGCAGGTAGCTACTTTCTCAGCCAGTTTTGATGTGCAGGGCATGCACAATGGCGAAGTGCGTGTGACAGGCGACAACTTTGTTGTCGATAATTCCTATTTCTTCACTGTCGATGTGCTACCGAAGATTCGTGTGCTGCTGGTCAATGGTGAGGCATCGGATGATTGGTATGATGATGAAGGGCACTGGTTTAGTCTTGCAGTAAGTAGCGCCGTTCAATCGCCCTTTCTATTGCAAACTATTGAGCCCGCTGAGCTAAGCCTCGCCTCGCTTAGGCAGAGCGATGTTGCCGTATTACTCAATGTAGGTGATCTCAGTACCGGCCAGAAGGCCGCTATCGAAAATTATGTGCAAGCTGGTGGCAGCCTGCTATTGGCTCCTGGTGACAAGGTGACACCGGAAGTATTCAACCGTCAGTTTGCAGAAATTTCACCGGCAATTATTCAAAGCAGAGGCCAATTAGGTCTGGATGACTATCTGGTGATCGCTGATTTCGATCGTCGTCATCCCATTCTGAGCTCGCTCAGCAGCGATTGGTCGGCGCGATTTCAGCGTCATTGGTCGTTGCTGCCAAACGAGGGGGCAGACGTACTTATGCAGTTCGATAATACGGAGCCGGCGTTATTGGAACGTAGTGTGGGTCAGGGGAATGTCATCCTGTTTGCTTCATCGCTAGATTTGGAGTGGAATAACCTTGCCCTGCAAGGCCTGTTCCTGCCATTCGTCCATGAAACTCTTAGATATTTGGTGCAGCAGAATCCTAAGCAGCGTGCGTACCAGGTTGGAGATAGTTTGGACCTTGATCCTTCTGGCACGGCAGGGAATATAGAAGCTATCGATACGGCTGGGAACCTTATCGAATTTATGGATGATAATTTCATCACGACGGCGACAACGCCTGGCATGATTAGCGCGAGGGTCGATGGCAATCCAGTTAACTTTGCAGTCAATGGCATTCCTGAAGAATCAATTTTCGATCGTATGCCAGTCGAAAACCTCTATGATCAGATAATTAATCCAGATACCGAGCCTAAGAAGTCCAGCGAAGTTAGGACGGAGCAATTGATTGAAGAGTTGGAGCGGCCACAGAGAGTCTGGTGGTGGATATTGTGTCTGACAATGCTACTTATTCTCGCGGAGGCCTTCGTTGCCAACCGTACCTACCGGTAGTTAATTAAGAGTGCTTTCCGATATGTTATTAGGCGTCAGTATCGGCATCTGTCGGCAGCAGCCCCATTTTGCGTGCGCGTAATTCCCAGTTCTTTCGCGCCAAGGCGCGCATGTCCTCGGTGCTGTCTAATTCGTCGACTATCTCGATGCCAAGTAGCGTCTCGATAATATCTTCCATAGTCACGATCCCCTCCATTCCTCCATATTCATCGACAACGAGCGCAATGTGTTCATTCTTGGCTATGAACTTATCCAGTAGATCTGGTATCGGTGTGGCGCTGTGTGAAATGATGATGTCGCGACGCAGTGAGTTCAATTTCCTATCGCCTTTGCCTTCCACTAGCTTAAGAAGAATTTCATCCTTAAGAACATACCCTGTTACTTTGTCATTACTGTCTTGATAGACGGGTATTCGGGAGAAAGGCAGTTCCGGATTTCTTTCATGAAATTCATTGATAGTAGTAGAGCAATTCTCGGCGACTACTACGATGCGTGGCGTCATAACATCTTTTATAAGTATGCGATTAAAGCGCAAAAGGTTCCTGATAATCCTCTGCTCGCTTTCCTTAAGAATTCCGATGTCTTTACCGATTTCAGACATAACTAAGAAGTCGCTTCTGCTCAACACCGGCTTATCTTTGTCTTTCTTCAGGTTCTTAGTGATTAGCTGGCTTAGCCAGATCATAGGTGCGAGAACTATCATCAGTAAATTAATGATTCGTATCGATAGCGGAGTGAGTAGCTGCCAATTATTCGCACCTAATGTCTTGGGAATTACTTCGGAAAAGATCAGTATAGCTAGGGTCATAGCGCCAGCTACGAATGCTTCCCAGCTCACCATAGTAAGACCAAAAAACTCTATTTTGGATGCGCCGAATATAACGGCTGCCTGTGAGCCAACGCCGATGGCACCTACCGTATGGGCGATGGTGTTCAGGGTGAGTATTGCCGCAAGCGGTCGATCGATGTCTTCTTTGAAGCGAGAGAGGTTTCGCGAGATAGAGGTGTTGTCCCTGTCCTGTGTCGCCACATAGGCAGGAGTGATGCTAAGAAGAACCGCTTCCAAGATTGAGCAGAGAAAGGAAAAGAAGATGCTGGCGGCGAAGAATGTGACTAAGAGCCCCATTAATGAACCTTTGCGTAGGAATTAAGTCTGTATTCTTGCACGAAGCCAAAACTGGGTACAGCGATTTGCAGTCGCAGCTAGAGTTGGCCTGCGAAACCTAGTGGCGCTATTGGCTGAGGCTAGGTTTGGAATGTTTCTGAAATTTTGCTGCTCTACCTAAAAGCACGCGTAGACGATCAGGTAGCGCCAGCATGGCTGGCGTTACTACCAGTGTCAGGATTGTCCCGAAGGATAGGCCGTATACGATGGCGGAGGCGAGGCTAACCCATTGTGATGCAATTGGACCGCCAACTTCAACTTCTGCGCCGATGAGATCTACCGAAACTCCCATGGCAAGAGGGAGTAGGCCGAAACCGGTCGTAAACGTGGTTAGGAATACCGGGCGCAGTCGTTGTACGCCGGTCTGTACAATTATGTCCTGCAGTGACCAGTCCGTATGTGTTGCCTTCAAATTATTGAAGGTGTCGATCAAGACGATATTGTTGTTCACGATGATACCTGCCAAGGCGACAATGCCGGTGCCGGTTAATATCACGCTGAAGGTCTGACCGCTGATGAGTAGGCCTAGCAATACACCTGTCGTGGAAAGCAAGACTGATGAGAGAATCAATAGCGCCTGATAGTAACTATTGAATTGAGTCACCAGTAGAATTGCCATCAATGCTAGAGCTAGGCTAAAGGCCTTGCTCAAGAAAGCCGCCGACTCTGCCTGCTCTTCGTTAGCGCCGCGGAACTGATAGATCACGCCTCGTGCTGGTGGATTCTCTTCCATGTATAGCTCTAGCTCTCGAACTTTATTGTCTGCGACGATGCCGGGTTTTGGATTGGCGCGAATGTAGACGACACGCTCGCTATCGACGCGTTGAATATCACTTACGGCGGGCTTGGCAATACGAGTGACGAAACTGCTAATAGGTACTGAGTCGCCGTTAACGGTATTGATACGAATCGTGTCCATCTGCTCTAGGCCACGGTACTCTGCTGGATAACGCACGCGGATATCCACTTCTTCCTCGCTGTCGGCTGGACGGTAGTCCCCGAGCAATACACCATTGGTCATCAGTTGAATAGCCGTGCCTACTTCGGTCATGTTGGCGCCGGACATCGCAGCTCGTGCGCGGTCTACAACGATCTCCCACTCGATGCCAGGAACCGGAGCCGTATCGTCGATATCGATAAGACCCGTCATTGAGTTTTCCATATGATTGCGAATGCGTGCCGCTTCAGCGAATAGTGCATCAAGATCATCGCCGGACAATTCCAGTTGGATTTCCTTGCCAACAGGGGGGCCCTGCTCGATAGGCACTACTTCTGCTCTAGCGCCGGGTAGATTGGCGATTGCCTTTCGGTATTGATCTTCGACTTCGAAGCCGTCGATATCTCTGCTGCGCCTATCGGTCAATTCGAGAAAAATTGTACCGATGAGATCGGGAGCAGATTGTTGGCCCCCGCCCATTTGATTTCCCACTCTGGATTGAGTGACTATGCCCTTGAAGTGACCGACTTCGCGTATTCGAGATTCCGCATCGAGCATGATATCGCGTAGCTCTGGGGGTGAGGCATTACCCCTGGCAAAGACCTGAATCTGAGTCTGGTTTGGATCCACATTAGTAAAGAACTCTACACCTTTTCCAAATTGGAGATAGGCTGAAACTATGACAAGCAAGGTGGCGACACTAGTGAAAAATATAAGTAAGGGTGAGCCTACCGCGAAGCTAAGGACTCGCGCATAGAGCGCGGTGATGCCACCCATCTTAAATGGATCACCATCTTCAATGTTCTGATTATAGGCTTGATCGGCAGCACTGGATTTGCCAATCAATGCGCCAATAGTCGGTGCGAACAATAGTGCGTAGAACAGCGAGCCAGTTAGGACCGCAAATACGGTGATTGGCAGATAGCTCATAAACTGTCCAGCGAGACCTGGCCAGAACATGATTGGTAGGAATGCTGCAAGTGTTGTAAACGTGGATGCTAGAATTGGCCAATACATTCGATCTACGGCAGCTCTATAGGCATCGCGTGCATTTAGACCTTCGGCCATCTTGCGGTCGGCATATTCAACCATCACGATGGCTCCATCGATGAGCATGCCGAGGCCTAGCAGCAGGCCAAACATCACCATGAAGTTGTAAGTAAAACCCATCAGGTTAATTATGATGAAGGCGAAGAAAAAGGAGAAAGGAACCCCTAAAGTTACCAGCAGGCCAGAGCGTACTCCAATAGAAGCAATGACCACGATCAATACTAGAATCATGGCTGTTGACAAGTTTCCTTGAAGGCCCATATTTTGTTCAACAACTAAGTCTGCGCTATTGTTGATATAGGATAAAGTTACAGCGGGCGGTAAGCTTGGGCGTAATTCTTCAATTACTTTATCGACCTGCTGCATAACCTCCAATATATTGGTGCCCTGGCGCTTCATGACAGTGAGCAAGATCGTAGCGCTGCCATTGGCGTAGGAATAGCTTGTCGCATCTTTAAATGTACGTCGCACGTCTGCGATGTCTGAAACCGTCAATACAGCATCGGAGTTTGACGCGAGAGGCAGATTGAATAAGTCGTCGGCATTCTCGATAAGCCCAGGAACTTTAATCGAAAAACTTCCCTGTCCCGTATCGACTTGTCCTGCTGGAATCAGACGATTGTTATTGTTTACGGCTTGAATAATCGAGCTATTGGGGATTCCATAAGTCTCAAGTTTTGCTGGGTCAATTATGATCTCCAGCATCTGCTCTCTATCGCCAACCATCTGAGCCTCAAGAATGCTGGGTAGCATCTCTATCTCTCGCTGTAGATCCTCCGCTATTTGTAATAAGGCGCGTTCCGGCACGCCATTGCCGCCGACGGCAATCTGAACTGTTGGTAAGTCTGCTGCCGAAATTTCCTGAATCAGTGGTTCTTCAGTGTCTTGTGGAAAGTAGGCCTTCGCTCTATTTATTGCTTCGCGCACTTCGCTTAGGGCATATTGAGAATCAAAGTCGATATCGAATTCGGTGATAATCGTTGCCGCATTCTCACTGGAGAAGGAGGTAATCTCTACAATGCCCTCGACATCCTTAAATTCCAACTCGGCAGGCTTCGATAGTAAGCGCTCGGCATCTTCTGGCGATATGCCTTGATGTATTATCGTCGTGATAACGTTAGGCACTTCAACGCTGGGGTATAGCTCGGCAGGAATTGCGAGATAGGAGGCGAAACCTGTAATCATAATGACGAAGAACACACTTAGTGTAGTTCGTGATCGTGATACAGCGGCATCAATATAGTTCTTCATGAAGTGAGTTCTCTTCAATGCTGCAAATTATTGCTAGGGCTTGCGAGACCAGTCGAAATTGCTTTGTACTTGCTGGCCGGGAAAGACAATTTCCTGACCTAGAGTAATAACAGTGATTGTGCCGTTTAGTCCGGTGACCCAAACGCCTGGACTCATTGCGCTGGTGTTGTCCCCAACGATGTCTACGTTGTTAAATTTCACCATGTTATTGGCATCGATAGTCTTAATTCCAACTAGTCCGTTGTCGTCTAGCGTGAGGGCGGAGGGGGGAATCAGATGTGCCTGAATATCTGCCGAATCCACCAAAATTTCGGCTGTGATGCCCTGACGAATATCTTTAAATGTAGGATCTACTTCTACCTCAATGCGGTAACTTCTGGAGACATTGTCAGCTGCGCGTGCCAGGAAGTTCACGGTGCCGGCTATACGTTGTCCGGTGAGGAGTTCGGCAACTACCCGGGCGCCAACTTTCAGGCTACCTATATCTTGTTCGGGCACAAGGCCAACCAATAGCATTGGACTATCGTCTAGTACAGAAGCGCAGACTGTGCCTGCGTTGAGTAGATCGCCTAGCTCGACATCGCGGGTTTCCACGATCCCATCGAAAGGTGCGACGATCTTTGTTCTTGCTAAGGCCAGTTCTGCCCGGGCTACTCCTGCTTTAGAAGATTCCAGTGCTGCCTTGAGCTGCGCCACTATAACATCAGATTGCAGCCCTCTGTCTTGTAAGTCTTGCGCAGCCTTGTATTCAAATTCAGCTTGTTCTTGACGGCTCTTTGCCTCTAGCAGATTTGAGTCACGGTCATCTACCGCAATCTCACAGAGGAGATCGCCTTCACTGACTCTTGCTCCACGCAAAATCGGTTCGCTGACAATTCGGCCAGCCTGTTCAGCGCGAACTTCTACCTGACGAAATGCCTGTGTTCGTCCTCTTACCCGAACTTTCTTGCCGTAGGTCTGTTGATTAACTCTAGCCGCACGCACGATAATATTTTCAGGATTCTCTCCCGGTGACACGCCCTCGGCTACAGCAACGATAGTTTTAGCAATAGACGACCTGTCCTCAATAGACTCTTCGGCGCTTTGTGGAATAAGCATCCATAGCACCACGGCAATCAATATTCCAGCTGATACGATATGTTGGTTCTTCACTGCAATCTCCGGAAATAAGATCTTGTGGGTTCTGGTTTTTAATCCGCTTAAGTAGTCTGTATTTAGAGGCAGGAGTATTTGTTGCTCTTTGCTTAGAGGGTCTGCGCAGAAATGTTACGTATTGTAACCTTCCAAAGTCCAATTGCAATGAATTTGTCCTGTAGAATAGGGGTTTTAGCGCATTTCTACAGGAATTCATATTTCTCTGTAATCGGCTTCTAGCTGTGATAATTTCGAAGCGTACTGCATACAACTGACTGAGGATTAAGCGTAGTGAAAGATTTAAATAACAGAGTCGCGATTATTACTGGATCCAGCAGTGGCGTAGGAGCAGCTACTGCGAAGTTATTGGCAAGTCAGGGCTGCAATGTGCTCATCAACTACAATTCTAATTCTGCTGGCGCCGATATAGTGGCTAGCGAATGTGAAGCGCTGGGCGTTGAGTGCTTGGTAATCGGTGGCAATGTGGCAGAGGATGCTAACTGCCTCGCTATGGCAGCAGCAGCGATCGAGAAGTGGGGACGTATCGATATTCTTGTCAACAATGCCGGTACTACCAAGTTTGTAGAACACAGCGATCTTCATGGCTTGGATAGCGATGACTTTCAGCATATTTATGGTGTGAATGTGGTCGGCAGCTATCAGATGATTCGAGCTGTGAGCGAACAGATGCAAAAGCAGGAAGAAGGCGGGGCGGTAGTCAATGTCGCCTCGACAGCAGCCGTTACCGGCATCGGCAGTTCAGTGGCCTATGCCGCTTCTAAGGGCGCGATGGTAACGATGACCTTGTCTCTGGCGAGAGCCTTGGGGCCCAAATTACGGATCAATGCTGTGTGTCCTGGCTTTATTGCAGGCGATTGGCTGCGTGAAGGACTCGGCGATCAGAAATATGAAAAGATATTAGAGTCGCAGCGTAAAAGTTCACCCTTAGGAGTTGTAGCGACGCCAGAGACGGTAGCTGATGCTATTCTGTATTTCATCAGCGGACCTCAAGTCGTGACGGGTGAAACTCTGATGGTTGACGGTGGGCGACACCTGACTACGACGCCTCTAGGGCGAAGGTAGTTAGTAAGATAGTTAGAGGCTGTTTAGGATAAGACTCGCCGCTACTTAACCACGGGCCGTTTTTGTAATTTCCGCTGTAGGGTGCGGCGATGCATCTTCAGTTGCCTCGCTGTTTCGGAAATATTCCCATCGTTCTCCTTCAGCACTTTCTGAATATGCTCCCACTCGAGCCTGCGTACAGACATAGGCTCGAGCTGTGCCGAGTCGGGAGCGGCAAGCGTATCAGTTTGCTTGCAATCAAGTAAGGCGCTGAGAATTTCATCACCGTCAGCTGGCTTCGCCAAGTAATTGTCCGCACCCAGTTTTATCGCTTCAACCGCAGTCGTGATACTGGCATAACCGGTAAGAATGAGGATGCGGCTACTCGGGTTTTTTTGTTTGAGGGGAGCGATTAGTCCTAGTGATGTATGGCCGCCTAAGTTTAGGTCCAGTATGGCGTAATCAAACTGCGTGCTATTGATCAGCATACGTGCCTCATCTTCGTTGGCTGCGTTCGAAACCTCATAACCGCGATGCGAGAGCGCACGAGTCATCACCCGAGAAAAAACCTCATCGTCTTCAACCAGTAATATGTGTTTCTTGTTCAATTCTCTTGTCCTGGAAGAAGTGGCGCCAGTGCTTACGGCGCGGGTTGGGGAAGACGGATGATGCAAAGTGCGCCGCCTTCCTTCATGTTAAGCATCTCGATTGAGCCGTCGAATCGTTCGATAGCAGCATTGGCAAGAAATATACCTAGGCCCATGCTCTTTTTTCGTCTGGATATAAAGGGCTCGCCAAGTTTTTCAATGAGTTCTTTGGGAATGCCGGGACCGTCATCCTTAATCGATATTTCAAATTTTGAAGGCGAATCATTGCTGATGCGAAAGTTGACGTCCACTTTGCTGCGCGCCGCCTTGATGGCATTCTCGATAATATTGATCACAGCATGTTTGACGCTTAGATTTGAGGTAACGACCGATGCCGACTCGTAGTCGACATGGAAATCGATCGGAGATGCGGGATGAATGTTCACAATATAGTCTTGGATGTCATCAGCAAAGGTTTCGAGCGATACATTTTCGATCTCTTCGGGATGGTCTTTATTGTAATAACGAATGAGTTGGGTCAGGGAGTTTTTACAGCGCGTGACTTGCTGTCTTAGTAAGGATATATCGTTCTTGATATCGCTAGACCTAAGCTCTTCAGTGGTTAACTTGTCCAAATCGGTAAGCAGAACGGCCATTGTGGAGAGGGGGGTGCCCAAGGCATGTGCTGTACCAGCGGAGAGGGTGCCAATGGCCACCAGTTGCTCATTACGTAATTCATTTTCGCGGGCCTGGGCGAGATTCAACTCGCGAATTTTTATTGCATTGGCCATGCGCGTGATAAGCACGGAAATAAGAACCGCGCTCACTAAGAAGATAACCCACATACCCACTAGATGGAGTTGGAAGGTCATTACTTCGTTCTCTGGTGACATGGCCATGCCGTGGTCTGATAATAGATCCATAATCAAGAACGAGGTGTAGATGATAATTCCCCCGACTGAAAATATATTCACATAGACTTGTGGGAGAAGCGTCGCTGTTAAGGCGAGCAAGACTAGCAGGTAAGAGATAAGCGGATTACTCGCCCCTCCAGTATTGAGCAGCAGTACGATTAGGAAGAATACGTCCACTAGAATGTGGCAGAACAACTCGAAGTTGCTAATAAATTCCGATGTAGCAAGGTGCCGGTACCCGATTAGTACGGTAAGCGCGATCGCGGCGATTAGATAGACGATAAAGGTAACCGGAATTTCCAGTTCGGAAGAGGCCCGGAGGACGATAACCGCTACCACGCTGACGGCGGTGACGAAGCTGCGTAATAACAGCAGCCGCTGCAAGCCCTGCCTGCCTAGGCTTGCGCCATCGGAGGAAACGGGGATGAGGAAGCTCAGGAATTCGGAAATCTTAGTTTGCGCAATCATTTCTCTATTCTACCGTAAAGACAGGCCGAACCAAGTTAGCCTTTGTAATAGAGACAATATGCCGCAGCCCCCAGATGCGCTGGAACTGGGCTATGCAATAAGATAGTGGCAGGTTATATTGCATCGCCGCTAGAGTTAATAACTAGAGTTGATAGCTACGGAACAACGAAAGGCAGAAATCCCGCAAGATGACCATGAATACTAGCCCCAAACCGACCAGCTTAAGTTTGCTAAGCAGAGTTCTCGAGCTCGAATTCGGTGAGTCTCGATTGCAGCATTATGGTCTTTTTGAAGATTCGAGTGCGGCGACCCTAGATGCTGGAATCAGCTTGCTCGAAGGCCAGCAGAGATTCGCGGCAGAACTTGCCGAATTGGTAGAAAAAACTGCTGCGGATGCGCTTGTTTTAATTGTTGGCGATACCATTCTACCGCTTGCCAAGTCACTGGCTGAAGCTGGAAAATCTGTTCACTGGTTTGGATCGAAGAGCCTGCTGGATACACAAATCAATTCCCTAGAAAATTTCCAGTATGCGGGTGATGATTTTGTGGCATCGACTACGCTTAGTGTCGTTGACGTGTTGATTTATGCGGGCTCTATTCGCTATCTAGATCAGATGGCGTTGCTCAGCAAGAGTCGAGACTTACTTGGAGAATCCGGCCAGCTAATTCTGTTCAGCGAGTTTCTAGTTGATGATTCTCGTATCGAGTATTCAGAACTTCCAAATCTTAGTTCCTTTAATAGGATCTCCAAGCGTCTCGGTTTTGAGCAACTAGAGGATAGAGATCTCTCGGCCAGCGCGGCGCATAGCCTAGAATTGCTGCGCCCGTTGCTAGAGAAACATGCTGCAGCACTTGTCCGCGAAACTGCAGTAGATGCTAAGCTGCTGGAAGAGCTGCAGACAGAATTTGCTTTGATGCAAGACGAATTTTCAAACGGTAGACGCGGGTTTTATCTCTATGTATTACGTCGTGAGCCAAACTCTGCATGTAAATGGGCGGATGCGGAATTCAGCGACATTCAATCCTTTCGTCCGCTTGAGATTGTCGAGCTATTCGAGAAGAGCTTCAACGTAGATTTCGATGAAGAGATATGGGATTGGAAATATGTGCAGGGTGATGGAAAAAGTGTGGTCGCGCGCCTGAACAAGCAGGGCGACATCGTGGCGCACTACGGTGGGTCTCCACGAAAGATTGTCTATTTTGGTGAGGCATCTATGGCAATACAGCCCTGTGATGTGATGGTAGATCCAAGTATCCGCACGCAATATGGCAAGGGCAGTCTCTTCTTCGAGATGGCGGCTACATTTTTGGAGCGGGAGATTGGAAACACGGTAACTCACCTCCTCGGATTTGGCTTTCCAAATCAAAAGACAATGAATATCTCAAAGCGTCTTGGTTTATACGAGAAAACTGATGATTTTATCGAGATTGTTTATCCTGTCTCGAAGACGAGCGAGGAGTTGCCGCGACACCACGCGAGCATTGAGGATTACGATCCGCTTGATGCCGCGTCTCGCGAGGAACTTGATAGCCTCTGGGTCGCTATGAAGAACGATTACAGAGATGGAATTATCGGAGTTCGAGATGCCGAGTATATCCAGCACCGCTACGTGAACCATCCTTTCTCGAAAACGAAACAGTATCGCTGTGTAATTATACGAGCAGACAGCTCGAAGCCGGCGCTGGCATTCGCGGTAATGAAGGAGCACGAGGGTGATAAGCTATTGATGGATTTAATCTGCCCTGCGGCGTTGATGAAGTCGGCTATTTCCATCTTAATACAGGAGCTTAGCAGGGACGAACGTGTAGCGGCTCTGCGACTGTGGCTTACAAGTTCGGGTAAGGATAAGGTCTTCACCGATGGCGCGGTCGTGAATGAATTAGGCATTGAGATCCCCTGCAATAATTGGAATCCAGGGCCCAGCGCGGCGCTTCTTCATGAAGCTTGGTGGCTAACCGCTGGGGATATGGATTTCATCTAGCCAGATTTTCTCTGCGTTTGAAATGTTCGACGACGCTGCCATCAGTAAAAAACATGTCGTGATAGTTAGTTTGCACGTTCTAGTCGATGTGAGTTTCGCGGAGTTTGGTTTCACTATTTATGGTCTCTACTCCTTCAATCTCGGCTCGCTCATCTAGATAGGCGTCAGCATTTACTGTAGAGCTATCTTGAGGCTCGACTATGTTGGCAGATGAAGAGTAAAGATAGCTACCTAGCAGCAAAGCAAGCATAGTCGCTGCGCTAAGTTGCAGTGTATGGTTTATGTCTTTCATGTCTCGTTCCCCTAGATGCTCCATGCGCTTCATACTAATTTTGCAATAAGCCTGCCAACATAAAATATATATAAAAAACAATGAGGTATGGGGAATCTTCTCTTTGAATTGCGCTATAAAGTGGCTATTTTCGCCAAGTGTTCGGATTTTAAGTAACGGCAAGAGCCGCTTCTTTACAGGCTTAAACCGATGCGCTAATGTGCAAAAGCATTGAATTACTATTGAATATTAGAACTACTAAGGTAAGCACTATGACGACAAGAAAAATAATGACAGCTCTTTCTACTTTCTCATTTATCCTGTTTTTCCCGACACTGGTTCTGGCGCAGGGCAGGATAGTCGAGTCTGACAGTCATCGTTTCGAAGAGGTCGCGGAGGGAGTTTGGTTAGCTTCGGGTACAGGCTCTGTATATACCATGAGTAATGCCATGGTCTTGGTCGGTGAATTCGATACGCTAGTCGTGGATTCTCAAGTAACACCTACTGCGGCTCGTGCGTTGCTTGATTCAATATCAGTTATCACTGATAAGCCAGTTCGATATCTTGTGAATAGCCATTATCATTTTGATCATGCTCATGGAACTCAGGCGTTTCCTGATGGTGTCGAGATCATCGGCCATGAGTTTACACGGAAGAAGCTTAGCGGCGAGTCTGGCAATGTATTAGAGGAGAGAACCTTTAAGAGTTTCTCCGAACCGGTTCCCGAGACTGTAGCGAATCTTGAACGGCAGGCGGCAGCGGAAACTGATCCTGTGCGCAAGGCAGAGTTGGTCGAGAATCATCGGACGCAGCGTGATTACATGAGCGCGATTGGCGAAGTGCAGCCCACGCCACCGAATATCACTCTCGATACCAAGATGAGCTTATTTCAAGTTGTTGCCGACGGCAGCCGCGAGATTCAACTCCATCATTTCGGTCGTGCGCATACAGGTGGCGATGTGGTCGTCTATCTTCCTCAGGACAAGGTCGTGTTTACTGGCGATATGATGTTGCCCGGACTCGCCTATATGGGTGACGCTTATGTGGAAGAGTGGCCGGATGCGCTTGATGGCCTGCTGACGCTTGATTTTGATACATGGCTTCCAGGCCACGGCACGGTGATGCGCAGCAAGGAAGTGATAGGGCATTTTCAAGAGTATTTGCGCGATCTATGGGCCCAATCTACACAGATGCATAGTAATGGTGTGAATATGGAGCAGGCGGCGCAGCAGATCGACATGACCAAGCATAGCCAAAACTATGCGCAGATTCGCGGAGTCGGCGCGGACATTAGGGCAGTTCGGCGGATCTACGAATTGCTTGATCAATAGTTAAAAAGGGACAGATAAAGGGGACGGAGGGATTTATTTTGACCAATTCTGAATTCAAATTCAGAATTGGTCAAAAATAAATCCCTCCGTCCCCTTTTACCTTTTAACTACAGAGAATAGCCTCTTTCATCATGATCTGTGATGTCGAGACCCACCTGTTCTTCTTCCTGGGTGACGCGAATGCCTGATGTAACGGCACCGACTATCTTCAGAATTATGAACGTGAGTATGCCCGTATAGGCGGCCACCGAAAGAATGCCGATGATCTGTACTATGACTTGTGAGCCCATAGTCATGCCCTCTGCGAGGCCGTTGCCGCTGAAGATTCCCAGGTTTCCTGATACTAATATGCCGGCTAGGAATGTACCGACGATACCGCCGACACCGTGCACAGGAAACACATCGAGGGAGTCATCGATTTTTATTTTCTGCTTTAAATAGGTGGTTGCGAAATAGCAGACAATACCGCCGCTAAGCCCGATAAGGAGTGCGCCAGCTGGTCCGACTGAGCCGGAGGCGGGAGTGATCGTCGCGAGGCCTGCCACCATGCCGGTGATTGCACCGAGTCCGCTTGGCTTGCCAAACTTTATCCATTCAATGGCCATCCAGGTCAATGCGCCGGTTGCTGCAGATATGTGGGTGACGAACATGGCCATACCGGCGCTGCCATCTGCGGCAAGTGCACTGCCGGCGTTAAATCCAAACCAGCCAACCCAGAGCATACCTGCGCCGGTGAAGCTCATGGTCAGATTGTGCGGCATAATCGGTGCTGTCAGGAAGCCTTCGCGCTGTCCGATGACGATAGCAAACACCAATGCGCCAATACCCGCGGTTACATGCACTACTGTGCCGCCGGCGAAGTCGATTAGGCCCATCTGGCCTAGCCAGCCGCCGCCCCAGACCCAGTTTGCGACAGGAAAGTAAACTACCAGCGTCCACAGGGCTGAGAATAACAACATGGCCGAGAATTTAATTCTCTCAGCGAATGCACCCACGATTAGAGCCGGGGTAATAATCGCGAAGGTCATCTGAAAGGAGGCAAAGACAGTTTCCGGAATGTCGCCGGAAAGGGAATCGACCACGACGCCATTGAACATCATTTTGCTAAGTCCGCCCCAGTAGGCTGATTCTGATGGCCCGAACGCTATGCTGTAACCAACGACTAACCACAGAACAGACACTACAACAGCGATGGCGAAACACTGCATGAGCACCGACAGAACGTTTCGAGTCCTGACAAGTCCGCCATAGAAGAGTGCGAGCCCTGGCAGGGTCATAAACAGGACGAGGGCCGTTGAAGTTAAGATCCACGCGGTGTTGGCGCCGTTTAGTACGTCCTGTGCCGATGCCATACCAGGTAGAAGGAGTAAGAGTGCTGCTGTGAGGCACTTAGTTTTCAGAGTTGTAGTTATCATTTTTATTGGATTCCTTAAAGCGCGTCGTTGCCAGTTTCCCCAGTTCGTATTCGAATGGTCTGTTCTAAATCGCTGACAAAGATTTTGCCATCACCGATTTGTCCGTTATTCGCCGCCTTACAGATTGCCTCAACAACTTGATCCGACAGCTCGTCTGATACAGCTATTTCGAGTTTTACCTTGGGAAGGAAGTCGATAACGTACTCAGCCCCGCGGTAAAGTTCTGTGTGCCCCTTCTGGCGACCGAAGCCTTTGACTTCAGTCAGCGTCATGCCGCTTACGCCTAATTCAGATAATGCCTCCCGTACATCATCGGCTTTAAACGGCTTAATAATTGCGGTAATAAGTTTCATTGATCCTCTCCTGCATCATTGTGAGTCGCCTCCGAAACTACAGGAGGAAAATTTGCTCGATTCTGCTTCTTTTTATTGCTGCTAATTTTTATGGAAAATTTATTTGTTAGTGCAGCTTCTGGCTCGTTTTCTGAACTAAACAGTCGTAAAACTTTACCATGCCATTTCCTAAAGCACCAATTCGGAGCGTGGATTTTTCCTTAGATTCGGAACAAAAATTTATTCTGCAGCGTATGTGAATGCGAGAGCCGTAATTTGATGAAAATTGACCCTTAATGGTGCGTTTTTCTTGAGCTGTCTTAGAGCAAGACAAATAAAAAATGGGGACAAGCACTCACAGGGGGTTGTGAGCGATTGTCCCCTAGGGGGAGGGATTACTTATGCAGCAGCTCGCTGCGGTAATGCTTTTACCGATTGAATCAGCGGAATCATCACCAAGCCAAACATCAGAATCGATGACAGCCCCAAGACATTCAATGTTATTTCCAAGCCTTTGGTTTCAGCTAGGTAGCCAATAAGCGGCCCCGTTGAGATGAACGCCAGTCGAAACAAAAAGCTCGTAAACGAATTGGCAGTAGCCCTAAATTCGCTCGGTATTCGTCGATTCATGGCGTTTACCAGAATAACCTGATTCAGCCCGCGCGAGGCAAACAGCAACAGGCCGAGTAGAACTCCGTTCCACCCTTGGGCCCACGCTATGCCGAAGTGTCCGACGATAGGAAGTAAGCCCATTAGTAGCAATGAGAAAACGGCACCATAACGACGTTCAATAACGAAGCCAAATTTCGCGGCCGCTGCAACCACAATGCTCTGTGAGAACCACAGCAAACCAAACATCGACAGTGGTATTCCCTCAGCCGCCCAATAAGGTTGCATAAGCCAGGCGATATGGAATGTCGCCAAGTTGTATAAGGGAATCGCTATGACCACGTTTCTAAGAACCGGGTCGCTAGTAAATAAGTGCCGTAATATCGTTGCTATTTGAATCCGATTCGAATTACCTTCAGCTTTTTTGTATGGTGGTTCAAAAATTAGTAGAGCAAGGATTATGCACATCCAGGCCGCTGCCGATTGAACGATTATCACTAATTCGAAAGACCATAGAACCAATGCTCCACCAGCGAGCGCGCCTAGGCCTTCTGAGCTGTTCCTGAAGAAGCCTAGCTGCGAAATTCCTTTGCTGTGCTCGATGTCATCATCGTCCTGAATCGCCTTCTGCGTGTCATACAGTAATGCTAGGTCTGCTCCTGACAAAAGGCTCGCTGCAATTCCAGCCATAATTTCGAAAATAATCAGGCTCGCTAGATCATCGGCATAGTTTAGATAGAGATACGCCAATCCATGAATCATGCTGCCTATCACCAATGCTGTCTTACGTCCAAACACGTCAGCGAAATAACCAGAAGGCGCCTCAAACACTACAATAGCCGTGGCAAACACGGCCTGCAGGTAAAAAATGTCGGCAAGGCTAAGCCCCTTTGACATGAAGAAAGGCACGATTATCGGTACGATCACCCCGAAGCTATAGAAGAATGCTAGCCCGTAGATGATTCTTATGTTTCTGTATAATTTTCTGTGAACAATATTTTTCACAATAGTTCCCCAGTACCCACACGAGTGTGAGTATTCAATAAAAGTTAAAGCAAAAAAAAGACCTCTAGGTTTGAAAACTTAGAGGTCTTTTCTTTAAATCGACTGTGAGTCGTTTAATAGTCAGAAATTTACTCCAAGCAGGTCTCCCAATTCTTCGCCACACGCGAACAGAGCTGATGACCGATATTGGTCACAGGTTTTTGCATCGTGTTGAGAATTGTTTGAGTGTTCATTGTCTTCACAAAGAGTTAAATATTTGAATGCGCGGATTTTAGTCTTCTTTAGGAATATGTCAAGTGAGCCAGATCACTTATTCAATAATTATCAGCGCAACCCTGCCATTATGGTCTTGGCTTATTTTGGAGGAAGCTTAGATGCCTCGTCTTTCAGTAGGTATTCAAGCGAGGTTCTCCGATTGCCCCACACTGAAGCCAGCAAGGAACCGCTGATGTTATGCCAAACGCTGAAGAGGGCGCCGGGCAAAGCAGCTGTTGCGGAGAAGAACTGAGTAGCCAGGGCTACGCCTAAGGCGGAGTTCTGCATGCCCACTTCAATAGCGATGGTCTGACTCTGTTTGATATCTAAGCCAATTAGGCGGCTAATTGCATAGCCACTTGCTAGCCCCGAAAGGTTGTGCAGGATTACGGCGACTAGGGTGATCAGGCCTACATTGAGAAGCCTGTCTGCATTCAGCGCCACGACTATGGCAATAATGAGCAGAATAATGAGTACCGAAAGTGTCGGAATTAGGGGCTCCACCTTATTTGCGACTTCATTCAGGAAAAACTTACACGCAAAGCCAAGAACTACAGGAATGAACACAATTTTCATTATGCTAAAAACTAGCGCCTGAGTATCTACACTGATAGTTTCCGAAAGATAGAAGGCGCAAAGAGGCGGCGTCACTATTACTCCGAGCAGCGTTGAAACCATGGTTAGGCTGACGGAAAGCGCTACATCACCCTTGGCTAGGTAGCAGATGACATTTGATGCGGTGCCACCAGAACAGCTACCGACTAGTACCATGCCTATGGTGAGCTGATTCGATAGCTGTAGCATCTTGGAAAAAGTCAGTGCTAGAACTGGCATCAATAAGAATTGTAGAACCACTCCCACTAAGATCGGCTTTGGATATTTCACTATGCGTTCAACGTCGGCCTTGGTCAGAGTAAGTCCCATCATGAACATCACAGTGGCTAACAGCGGGACGATGGCAGAGTTGAGCGCGGCGAAGTGTGTATCTAGAAAGAACGCGATTAGGGAGGTCAGCAATGCCCATAGGGGGAAAAGCTTATTGAATCTATCGAACATTTGAATCTCTTTGAAAGCTTGTCTAGCTCGCTGGCCACTACTAGTCTATTAACGGTCGGGCTACTTTAGCGTTCCCATCCAAGCTTCGAGACTCTCCCAGTCTGGCTGAGAGATGTGCCGCGCATCCTCGACTATCTCCGCATCTACTATCGCCCCAGCCGTGAGAAGTCTCTGCGAAATAGATTCGAGCATACGATTCCAGCGAAAATCATCCTTCTCCCCGATTCTTATGTAGAACGGCAGGCTATCCAACTCATCGATAGAGGTGTCGGGCTTGATGCGTCCGGGTATGGCTACAACACCTCGATAGGCAGAAGGGTTGAGGAAGGAGATCGCCATGGCTTCAGTGCCGCCGCTAGATATCCCCACTAGCAGAGGCTTGGAATCCTGTAGGCTCTGAGTCGCGTGTAAATGTTCAATAATCTGCGGGAGGGTACTGCTATCACCCACCGAGAAAAGTTCACCATCGGGCGAAATGGGTGCTGCTATTGCCCAGCCACGCTTAGCAAACTGGCTGCCTAACCAGAAATATGCCTCAGTCTTGGATTCGTTATTCGAGCTGCCTGCTATGAAAATGGCCAGTGGCGGCGGGCTGGTTTTATGCTGTGGCTCGAAGAAAATCAGCTTCACGGAGGCCCCATCAGCCAGCTGCATCGTCTGATCTGCCGCGGCAAGCATGCCGGAGCTTAGGAGAGCCAGAAGAAGGACTAAAGGTAGTCGCCGCAGTGTCATATTGGAGCCAATAAATGTGAATTTTACAGGCAGTGAGTATAGCAATCATTGCGTTTTCAGCGCAGGCAGATGAGATAGAATAACCGTTTAAGCCGTTGATTTTTCTTCAAGGAAGATTTTCTAGGCAGCTTCGCTGCATTACTGTAACTTTTTTACTCACCTTGTATTTGCTTAACAGCAAATGTGAGTAGTCTGGGTATTAGTGGTCATGGGCTCCGAGCGTAATTCCCTGGATTGCAGTGTTGGTGTTTGATCGCATGATCGAGTGCGCGTTGCCGCCGGTCTCTCAAAATCTGTCGCTGGCTGCCGGAAGCGATAGCGACTTAGGCCGCCGCTTTTTTGATCGAGACGGCAATTGATTTAAAAGAGGGGGTTCGACTTCTCTGGTCGACAGACTGCGGGACAAGAATGTTAGCCTCTGGGAAGTAACACATCACATTGCCAGGTTTTATGTCATACAGGGCAATGCTCAAGTTGCTGAGTGTGCCGGTCGCATTGCTCACGTCGACCTTGTCTCCAGTCTTTAATTCGAGTTTCTCCAAATCATCCGCGCTAATAAACAATACCTGTCGATGTGACTGCCTGCGGTATACATCTTCCTCGCTGTAAATGATGGTATTGAACTGACCTTCGCTGCGCACCGAGGTGAGGGTGAACTGACTGCTAGACTGTGTAGCTGCTGTAGTTTCATTGGACTTTGTGTTCCAAGAGGTTTGTGAGGGTATGCAGAAACTAGCCCTGCCAGATTTCGTGGCAAAGTGCGGCTTCGTCAAGAGACGACCCTCGATATGAAATTCCGCTTTAGTCTCATCGATATCGGCGAGTGCTGCAAACCCAGGGATCAGTTTGGCGATGGCCTTGCGAATAGAGTCATGGCGAAGGAATTCTCGAAAGTCTAAGATGTCGCTGTCTATTACCGCCGCCGCGATGGAGCTTATTATCTCGACTTCCGACTTCAGTGCCTCGATTCTATCGAAGCCGCCGTCACTCATCCGCAGATAGTTGAACATGGATTCCTGCGTCGTCGCCTGTGTCTCCTCGTCGCGCACTCGAATCGGCAGGATTAGATTCTCGCCCTCGACCCCATTGAGATGTGTCTGATTTAATGTGGAGTTGATCATAACTTTGAAGGGGATTTGGTTTAGCGCCTTCTCTGAAAAGCTCGTGTCCGGATTGGCCGAAAACAGATTGCCACCCAGTAAGAAGGCGAAATCGATCTCTCCTCTAGCGGCTGCCTGAATGCAGGCTAAGGTATCCATGCCTTCGTGACGCGGCAGTTTGACTGCAAACTCCTTCTCGATTGCAGAAAATACCTCTGCTTTTAGCGCGGGGGTAACGCCCATAGAGCCAACGCCCTGCACATTGCTATGCCCGCGCAGCGGCAGCAAGCCCTTGCCCTCGCCACCGATCATGCCGCGCAGCAGAGCGAGACTAGCGATGGCTTCGATGTTGTCAGTGCCATTGTGATGATGGGTAAGCCCCATGCCCCAGGAGAAGACTGCTCTCTCACTCTGCGCATAGAGATTGGCAAGCGTCTCAATTTGCGACCGGTCAAGCCCGCATTCGCTCTCGATATTAGTCCAGCTAAGACCTGTTATGAATTGTGAGTAGCGATCGAATTGCTCACAATAGGAGTCGATGTACTCTCGATTTACTAGGTCGCTATCGATTAGGTGTTTCGCCATGCCGCTAATCAGTGCGACATCGCCACCGACATGGGGTTGTATATAGTGCGAGGCAACCTCGCCCCCACCGGTAATCATAGATTTGAAGTTGCTTGGCGAAGCGAAACGGACCAGGCCCGCCTCGCGAGCTGGGTTTACTATCACGACCTGCCCACCGCGTTGCCGACATTCGAGCAGCACTTTGACGAAGCGTGGGTGGTTAGAAGCTGGGTTCGCTCCAAATACAAATATTAGGTCCGCCTTGTGTAGGTCGCCATATTGTATGGTTGAGGTTCCGCTGCCGATGCTGCGCTTCAGGCCGACTCCCGAAGCTTGGTGGCAATAATAGGAGCAATTGTTGATGTGGTTGCAGCCGTATAGGCGTGAAAATAGCTGCAGGACAAAGGCTGCTTCGTTCGATGATCTGCCCGAGGCATAGAAAAAACTACGTAGGGGGTCGTTAGACTGTAATCGTTCGACAATGAGTTCAAAGGCCCGCTCATAACTTATCGCTTCGTAATTATCGGACTGCGCCGATTTGTGCAGTGGAACTGAGAGGCGACCAAGGTCTTCGAGTTGCTTGGGGCTAAGTTCCTTGAGTTCACTGATGCTGTTCTGTTCGAATATCTGTGGTGGGATCGGATCTCGAATATCGCTCGTTTGCGCTTGGATATTCTTATTGCAGATTTCAATGCGGCTGCTGTATTCATTGTGCAGGCCGCCGCGCTGCCCTCCGGTGCCAAAGGCGCAGGCTTTGCAGGTATTTTTGGACTGTACGGCGCTGGCTAACTTGCGGGTACCCACTTTTTGGGCGCAGGACAGCACATACTGCATGGCCTTGAAGCCGCCTCCGGTCACCGCTTTGTTGGGTTTATCGCTGATGCTGTTTTCCTTATGCGACGACTACAAGCCTTCAACTTCCATGCGCTCACTGCTCGCCACCGTGACGACGATGCCGTCTAGGGTTGTGAAGGAGCGTTCCGCTAATTGAAATTTATAGACCTGATACACCATGGCCTCTCTAGCGCCGTCACTGTGCAACCGCACCGTTAGAATAGAATGATCGTCTTGCCATTGAAAATAATATAGCGCAGCACCCAAGCCGATCACAAGGGCGAGGAACATATAGGCGCCCAGCCTCAGGTCTGCGGACAGACTGTTATCTTCTTGCTGGGCAGCCTTGTCAGGAGACTGCGCGGGGGGCAGCCTGTTTCGTAGAGGGCTACTCTTTCCCTTCATGTCGCGCTGGCGCACAAAGAAGAAGGCGATAATCATCACCGTAAGAGTTAATAGTATTTTGCCGAGCATGCTGTAGATATTCCATGTGCGTTGCAGAATAGATAGTAACAGCGGGCCTGACGGCTGCGCTACTGTATTAGCTATCGGCAGAAATGCCGCCGAATTCTGGAAAGCTGCGCCGCCCTGATTGAGGCTTTCTTGTGCGAATGCGATAATTGCGCTGCTTTCCAAGCAGCACATAGCAACCCCGACGGATAGAAGTCGGAACAAATTTTGATCGAACCGGTCTGCTAGCCATTGATTGAAGGGAATTCCTACAGATTTTGCAAAAATCCAGCACAGACTCTGCCAGCTATGCCCCCTTAGGCATGCCCGCGCTCGACAACTCGGGACGTACCACCTCATTCTTCGAATTTTGGCCGATGTGGTTGATTTACCTGCCGGTAGCTATTCAGTGGTTATTCCTAGCTGTGCGCTTTAGGAGCTTGAGCCTTCCTCTGATTGCGAATCCAGGGATTCCACTATCGGGCATGGTCGGGGTGTCCAAGTCGGCGGTATTCGA
>TARA_B110000858_G_scaffold89711_2_pt1 | contig 32418 bp, 32 predicted proteins | sample TARA_B110000858 | Tara Oceans TARA_B110000858 (sample SAMEA4398247) | marine metagenome | biome: Polar Biome; feature: [SRF] surface water layer (ENVO:00010504); material: water (ENVO:00002006), including particulate matter (ENVO:01000060) such as... | depth 5 m | reverse complement strand
CGGGGCATGCCTGTCGACAAGCACAAGGGTGAGAAGGTTAGTGGGGTTGAGTTAATTCTCACCCGCCTTCACGCCGGGGGTAAATTCTCCAACAAGAACTATGAATACTCTGGGGGACTGCACGGAGTTGGTGTATCAGTCGTTAACGCGCTGTCCAAATCTCTAGAAGTCACCGTGAAACGAGATGGTAAAGTCTATGCTATGTCGTTCAAAGGTGGAGAAAAAGCCTCGGAGCTAAAAGCAATCGACACGGTTGGAAAGAGAAACACCGGAACCACGGTAAAATTTCTTCCAGATGGAAAATATTTTGATTCAGTAAAGATATCCATAGTTAAGCTAAAGCACGTGCTTCGTGCCAAGGCTGTTCTCTGCTCTGGTTTGCGAGTGAGCTTCGTTGACAACACAGTCAGCGAAGATAAGTCGCAAAGTGAAGAGTGGTGTTTCGAAGATGGCCTGATCGACTACCTGACCCAGGCAACCGCAGAATATGAAACCCTACCTAAGGAGCCGTTCTTCGGTTCGGTGAAGGGGGGCGACGAAGCGGTAGACTGGGCTCTTCAGTGGCTTCCCGAGGGTGGTGAGACCACCGGCGAAAGTTATGTGAACCTAATTCCAACACCGCTGGGTGGAACTCACGTTAGTGGACTACGTACAGGTCTACTAGAAGCCCTCAGAGAATTTTGTGAATTTCGAAACTTGTTACCCCGAGGACTCAAGCTCACCGGAGACGATGTCTGGGATAAATGCAGCTACGTACTCTCCTCGAAATTGTTAGACCCGCAGTTCTCCGGTCAGACCAAAGAGAGATTATCCTCGCGGCAATGTGCGGCGTTTGTCTCCGGCGTCATCAAGGATTCATTTAGTCTCTGGCTGAATCAGCACACCGACGAGGCTGAGTTGATTGCAGAGCTGTGTATCAATAGTGCGCAGGTGCGCATGAAGGCCAGCAAACAGGTCGCTCGCAAGAAGGTGACCTCCGGCCCCGCTCTGCCAGGAAAATTAGCGGACTGCTCTACCCAAGATGTTATGTCCGGAGAATTGTTTCTGGTGGAAGGGGACTCGGCGGGTGGTTCGGCTAAGCAGGCACGAGACAGAGAGTTTCAGGCGATACTTCCGCTACGTGGAAAGATCCTCAATACCTGGGAGGTTGATTCGAGTGAGATTCTCGCCTCCCAGACGGTACACGATGTGGCAGTCGCCTTAGGAGTCGATCCCGGCACTAGCGATATCGATGGACTGCGCTACGGCAAGATCTGCATCCTCGCCGATGCGGATTCCGATGGTCTACACATTGCTACTCTATTGTGTGCGCTTTTTGTTAAACACTTCCACCCCCTAGTAGCAGGTGGTTTTGTTTATGTCTCCATGCCGCCATTGTTTCGCATCGACATTGGTAAGGAAGTCTTCTACGCATTGGATGAAGACGAGAAGAACGGCATCCTCGATCGTATAAAGGCGGAGAAGAAACCTGGCAAAGTAAACGTCCAGCGCTTCAAAGGATTGGGTGAGATGAACCCCTTACAGCTGCGCGAGACTACAATGGCTGCTGATACGCGTCGCCTCGTACAATTGACCTTAGAAGAAGACCCAATGGCGAAGAAGAAAAACAGTACATTCCAGATGATGGACCTGCTGCTTGCCAAGAGCCGATCCGCAGATAGAAAGTCCTGGCTTGAAGACAGCGGTGGTCTCGCGGACTATGCCGAGTAGGGATGAGTGTCGCTAATTTTTAAAGAATAGAAATCGAGAATTCAATGAACGAAGAAATTACAATCAGTGAAGATGGCGTTGAACAGATTGCGTTAAAGACTTACACGCAGCAAGCCTATCTGAACTATTCGATGTACGTAATTAACGATCGCGCCCTGCCTAATATAGGCGATGGCTTGAAGCCGGTACAACGTCGAATCATCTATGCCATGTCCGAGCTGGGGCTGAAGGCGAGTGCTAAATTTAAAAAATCTGCGCGAACTATTGGTGATGTGATTGGCAAATTCCATCCCCACGGCGACTCGGCCTGTTATGAAGCCATGGTGCTCATGTCGCAGCCTTTCACATACCGTTATCCATTGGTGGATGGTCAGGGTAACTGGGGTTCACAAGACGATCCTAAGTCATTCGCCGCAATGCGTTATACAGAATCCCGATTACAAGGCTATGCTGATGTACTACTCGGTGAGCTAGGTCAGGGCACTGTCGATTGGAAGGCGAACTTCGATGGCACTCTAGAAGAGCCAGAGATACTGCCAGCGCGACTGCCCAATGTCTTGCTCAATGGCGGTAGTGGCATAGCCGTTGGTATGGCAACCGATATCCCGCCCCATAACCTAAAAGAAGTAGCGGCAGCCTGCATTCATCTATTGGACAAGCCCAAGGCGACGATCAAAGACATCTGCAAGATCATTAAGGGGCCGGACTATCCAACCGAAGCCGAATTGATAACCCCGAAGCATGAGATCGAAGCCCTGTACACGACAGGCCGTGGCTCGCTAAAGGCGCGTGCGACCTATGTGAAAGAGAATGGCGAAATTCTTATCAACGCATTGCCTTTTCAAGTTTCTGGGGCAAAGGTGCTGGAACAGATTGCCGCGCAGATGCAAAAGAAGAAGCTACCAATGGTAGTTGACCTGCGTGACGAGTCAGATCATGAGAACCCCACTCGCATCATCGTCGTACCAAAATCGAACCGCGTCGATATCGACGCCATCATGTCGCACCTCTATTCGACAACTGATCTAGAGAAAAACTATCGCGTCAATTTCAATATGATTGGAATCGACAAGCGGCCACAGGTAAAAGACATTGTTAGCCTTCTTAAGGAATGGCTGCAGTTCCGAACCGATACAGTACGTAGGCGCCTGCAGTTTCGTCTGGACAAGATTCTTGATCGTTTGCATATCCTCGAAGGATTGTTAGTTGCCTTCCTTAACATCGATGAAGTCATCAAGATCGTGCGTACGGAAGACAAGCCGAAGCCAGCGCTCATCAAGAAATTCAAAATCTCAGATCGGCAGGCAGAAGCCATTCTCGAATTGAAGCTGCGTCAGCTAGCGAAACTCGAAGAGATTAAGATTGTTGCAGAACAGAAAGAATTGGCAGCTGAGAGAAAGACGCTAGAGGAGTTACTCAATTCCGCCGCTCGGCTGAAAACATTCATCAAGGGAGAGATTAAGGCTGACACCGAGAAATTTGGCGACAAGCGCCGTACGCCTCTTGTCGAGAGAGAGGAGTCAAAGGCATTCTCTGAAACCGAACTGATTTCTACCGAGCCAGTTACTATCGTCTTGTCCGACAGAGGCTGGATGCGCGCGGCGAAAGGCCACGAAGTCGACCCAGTGTCATTGCAATATAAGTCAGGTGACTCCTTCAAGATAGCTGCGCGAGGCAAGAGCAACCAACTCGCTATATTCATGGATTCCACCGGTCGTGCTTATTCTCTACCGGCTCACAGCCTATCCTCTGCGCGAGGCCAGGGAGAGCCAGTCTCAGGAAAGGTAAACCCACCCTCCGGAGCAACATTCGAAGGCGTGATAATAGGCGAGGACGACAAAGACGTCTTGCTTGCAAGCGACGCTGGCTATGGATTCGTCTGCAAGATTGGCGACCTGATCAGCAAGAACAAGTCCGGCAAGGCGGTGTTACGAGCGCCTAAGGGCGGGAAAGTCATTACGCCGCGCATGGTAAATGATTACAAAAAAGATCTGATCGTAGCCATCACCAATGAAGGCCGCATGCTGATGTTCCCAATTGCAGAGCTGCCGCGCCTAGCTAAGGGCAAGGGCAATAAGATCATCAGCATTCCTACGGCGCGTGTCGCCGAGCGCGTAGAATTTATAGTTGCGCTTACGGTCTTGACTGAAGCCGATACTCTGACCGTGCATGCCGGAAAGCGACACCATAATCTCAAGCCCTCAGACCTTGAGCACTACCAAGGCGAGAGAGGACGGCGAGGAAACAAACTGCCGCGTGGATTCCAGAATGTGGATCGGATAGAGGTGATCACGAAGGGCGGGCCGCAGGACGAATAGCTTGGTTCTTTAGGTCTAAAGTGCTTATCAATAGTGGGCAGCGCCAGCTGCCTCCTTGTTGATTTGATTGTTATGTGCCGTTAACTCGATAGCCCGTATTGGTACTTTCTCATACTAGAAAGCCCAGCGCGAAAAGAAACACGATGATAAGCGATGCATAGAGAAACCAATCTGAAAGCCTCATGTTAGAAAGTTTGGTTTCCTGAATCTTCTCTTTCAAGCTTTCGAGTTGAGCACCATTAAGGTCATTACAGTGCGCGCATTCCATTTCATCACGCGGAGTTAGCAGCTCACACCTATCGCAGGTCCTATTGGGCTTCTGTGACAAATAGTCATTAAGCTTCCCACTAAACAGGCCAAAACCTAGCACTTTATCCCCCTAGGCACATAACGCCCTTAGTAATAAGGAAATGGCGTAGCCATTTATCCTTCTTGACTTGATTGTTATGTGTCGTTACTATATTGTACAGAATTACGTACATGTACAGGAATCTATTAATGGACAGCATAAGTTATACCTCAGCTAGAAGCAACCTTGCAAAGACCATGGACAATGTTTGCGATGACCATGCGCCTGTTGCCATTACCCGAAAAGGACAAGGAGCCGTAGTCATGATGTCTATGGACGATTTTCAAGCCCTTGAAGAGACGGCCTATCTTCTCCGTAGCCCAAAAAATGTGAGACGCCTTATTGAGGCCATATCTGAGCTTGAAAGTGGAAAGGGCGCAGAAAGAGCGCTGGTCGAATGAAGCTGATCTTTGCTGAATCTGCATGGGAAGATTACCTATACTGGCAGAAGCAAGATAAGAAAATGCTCAATCGTATTAATACGCTTATCAAAGATATTAAGCGCAGCCCTTTTGAGGGGATCGGAAAGCCAGAGCCATTGAAACACGCTCTTTCTGGATATTGGTCGCGTAGGATAAATGATGCCCATCGTATTGTTTACTCTGCAAAGGACGATTCAATATTTATCGCTCAACTTCGATATCACTATTAGCACACATAACGCCCTTAATAATAGGAGCGGAACGCGCGTCCTTTTTGATTTGATTGTTATGTGTCGTTTATATCGCCATTGTCATGATTGGGGTGGTAACTGAGAACCCCGAACTCCTCTCGCACACCTATACGGTTCAGATACCATACAGGCAAGAGCAAACATCCGCACCACACTAGTGTGGTCATTGCCTGGTAGAAAACCTGTGTTAGAGATGGGCGAAAAGAATTTGCCTGTACAATGAGAATGTTTGTGTCTGCTAGGGTAAACGTAGCGGCTACTGACACTAAAAATTTGAGTATAGATAAAAGACAAAATAGTACGAAAATAGAAATGACCAATTTTCGCCCCCAAGCCTTCCTTCTAGCCATGCCAATGGCTCCAATGAAAAGTAAGGCTGAAAAAATCGCGTAGAGTAGGAAAACGTACTTAAAAAAACCCGCAATAAGCTTGGCTATCCAGAAAATTGATGGATCTCCAGGAGATGGTGTAGCCGTACTCGCGAATCCAGCTATCCAAACTAGGCCTATGCTTCCTATGAAGACGAAAATGGAACCAATCAAAATAAGCCACGATAAAGCAGTGGTCCATTTTGAAGTCTTTGTCGTATTCTCTTTACCATTTTTCTCATTTCAAGTTTTTTTGCTGCGATCAGCACACATAACGCCCTTAATAATAGGAGCAAGGCGTAGCCCTGATTCCTTTTTGATTTGTTTGTTATGAAGCTACAGCTCGTACTTGATTTCCACACCACCTAACCTGAATGATCTAGTGCTGCCCATTGTCATACTTGGAAATGTGAGATTGACAGATACAAAATCAGTAATGAAGCTGGCGCGATAATCTGGCTCGCCTAACTCGATATCCAATAGGTTTTCAACATCTTCAAAGGATTCGTCAAAGACGGACTTCCCGCTAATGGTGACCACCGCTTGGTCGAATTGCTGATTCTTCGCCACAGATTCATTGAGCATATTGCTGTGATTGTGTTCGAGAAAGTAATACCCCTTTAGCTGATTATTTATAAGAAGAAAACTATGAGATTTTCCATAATAAACCATCTTACGGAACCTACTTAGTTCGAAGTACCCGTTCGGTTCGCCTAGAGTTTCAATTAGTTCAGCTTCAGATGCTGTCCAGCGAACACCGAACACGCCCTCATCAGGCACAATATCCCAAGATTGTGCCGACAGCGAAAGAGGCAGCATTAGTAGGAAAATTAGAATCACTCTCATATATTCACCTGGCTTCATAACGCCCTTAATAATGGACTGCGCGTTAGTGCAGTCCCTAATTGATTTGATTGTTACGTGTCGATATCTCCGATATCCGAGCCATCATTATGCGCATCAAATTGCTCTGGTGTCTCAGATTGGGGTCTGCTTTCCGCGCCCGCGAGAAAATCGGCAACAAAAAGATAGTTGAGCCAAGGAATTCCCCGCTTCCTTTCAATAAGTTGATCCTTGCTTAGAATATATAGAATGGAAACGGGTCCGAGGATGGGCACGAACCAAGCAATAGCTACAATAACGAATTTTTGCCCGGTCTCAAAATACTCTGATATAACCGTATAGTATGTGACTAGTGCAGCGGCATAAATCGCTAGAAGAACAACTGTGAGTACTAGCAATATCACAAGCTGAATCATTTGCACGGTCTCATCTTAGTACACGTAACGCCCTTAGTAATAGGAGCGCGCAGCGCTTCCTTTTTGATTTGATTGTTATGTGTCGTTGTCAATGTCATCGTACGGGGCTCTCTCAATTTCTTTAGCGGGCATGGCAAAGAATACTAGAGGCAGCGCGATAGGCCCTAATACCCAAACTATAAGTGCCCAAGCAAATCTCGTTCTTGGCTCGCGTGCTCTGGTCATAAAGATCACGATAATAAAGCTGACTACCCAAAAGCCAAGTAAAATTAGACCGTCCATAAGTTGATGTTGCTGACCTCATTTGTTGAATCACCTAAGACTCACAACAAATTTGCATGCGTAACCCGAGGGAATGCACTGAGTTCGCGAGATTCACGCTTCGACCTTAACACTTTCAGGAACCCAATTTTCCACTTACTTCGCTAGAACCTCGTAGCACACATAACATTTGTATATGGAGAATGCGCGTTTTGTCTTTTCATGAGTTTGATTCTAGCTTCTAAGTTTATGAAATGAAACACATATTCAAGAAGGTTTCTCGCTTTGCAGTTTTTGATAGAGCAATGCGCGAATTGTAATTTCTTATTCTCGTTTTGTTTTGATGCGGCTTTTCAAATCGTTGATTAACCGTGTTTTAATGTGGAATGTAGAGGCTAAACGCGCTAGTTCTCAGGGAAAGCGAGAAAACGTGATTCAGGATGGCTTTCTTCGCCAAATATTGACTCTTCTAATAAAGTCGTCAATCTAAAAATGCGCTGCCATTGTTAAATGATTAGGTCGACTAATGATGCAGAGAGCTGTTTGAGAAGCAGATACCCGATAGACAGGAATTCTGTACTGAGTATTTTGTCGTAAGTTTTGTTCTTACAATTTAGTCAGTATACAAAGTGGCCAATTGCATGGCCTGTCTTTCGAGTAGAAGTGAGTTGTCGGACATAGGATCGTTGCTTAAGTAAGTTTTCATCTGAACACCATCGTCGATAAACGAAAATTCTTCGGCATCGATTCGAGCGGCGGCGCCGGCATGGTCGAAGCAGCGCTCACTGATCAACAATGTGTTGTTTGGCGCCTCATCGCAGATCTTGCGAGTAGCATCTAGTGTTTTGCCAGTCAGATTATTTTTTCCCTGCGTCACCGGCGAATACAAACCACTGACTGCCTGCCCACTGTGTACGGCGAGTTTAAACTTTGCGGCGATGTGCTCGCCTTCGATGTCATTCAGATCGCCAACTAATTGCAGAAACAATTGTCCAGAGCAGATGGCATAGAACGCCTGTTCTTCTTCTAGTTGTTCTGATGCAAAGTTGATAACGACTTCATCTTCTGCGCAGTAGCTTACTTTTCCATTGTAGAGCTGCGCTACTTTTCCAGCGAAGAAATAATATTTGTTGAGGAGATTCACCAGCGTGCTCTCGCTAAGTGTAGAGGCGAGGTAGTGGAAATTGGCCATTTTGATTGAGAGTAGGGTTACATCCTGGGTGCCGTAACTGGGTGTAAATTGCTCCGGATCGATTTCTGGCTTTCGATGCCCGAAGTTATCTAGGAAAGTGTTCTGCGCTAAGAACTCGGCGGTAGCATTGAACTGTCGAATGGCCGTGCTGAGCTCGTTGTTATTGCTAGGCTCTGGGCAGGTCTCGATCTCACCCTTTCGAATATTGCTGATGGCAAAGGCGAGCAAGTTTGCAGGAAAGCTAATTAGATATTGGAAATACGTTGTAGTGAGTGTGACAGCGACTATGAGGAGCAGAACCGTAGCGGCTAGAATGAATAGGAAGCTATTCACGATTCCAGTTTCGATATAGCTCAAGTCAAGGCTTATGCGCACGTAGCCTGCTGTCGAGCCTGCAATGTTTATCGGTGCTAGGTAGTCTGCTTGCACTCTATTGAATTGTATAGGCAGGGAAATGATAGCTGCAGGTGTTTCCAATTCGCTTTTAGCGGCGGCGATGATCTCGTTGCCGATATTGACCACCGCTATTTCGCTTATGGATGAATTTCTAGCGAGATTGCCTAGTATGACATTCATGCTGATCATGTCATTTGCGAGTACCAGCTCAGTGAGCTGTGTGGCGGTTTGTTGCGCGAGTAGTTTCCCGAGATTGTCAGCCTGCTGACGCAAGATATTCTGTGTGTTGTAGTTGCTGATCAACCAGAATACGCACATCGCGAGCAATAATAGCAGGCAGACAGCAGTGGCAAACTTTCGGGAAATCTGAGTATTTTTTTTCGTGGTAACCGAGCTGATCTCGGCGGACGAGCTATTCTGGGGAAGATCTTCTTGCAACGCGACCACTCTCGGTGACTCTTGACGGCTATGAGCCTTAAGAATAGCAGTACCGGCGACTATCCCCAATCAGTTTGTTCAATGAGACTTGCTCATTTGTCAGCGAAAGAAACTGTCTGAGTCTCGATAAATTCAAAGTTCATCGACGATGAGGGCTGGTGCAGACAATTGCCCTGCATGAAATCGACATTGGCCTGCCATAGTAATGGCAGAATAGGGAGTTGTTCCAGCATCGGGGCGATGACATTTATCCCTCTTTCGTGCAACTCCTCTATCAGAGAATTTAAGAACTCCAGATTGGCTTGATTCACATCGATCTTGTTGAAGAGGCTAGTGTCCAACTTTACGTAGCTTGCAGGCACGAGGGATAAGTAGCGCAGTGGCTTCGGTGTGCAGCCAAAGTTTGATAGAGAGAGCTGGCAGCCTAGCTTTTCAATGAACTCACAGAAGGCGATCAGGTGGTGTTGTGCGATAAGCGCGTCGGTCTCGCTAATCTGAAAGACGAACTGCGTGGCGAGAGCCCTTCTTTCACTCAGCTTCTCTTCCAGCCAGCGCAGAAAATGGATGCTGACCAGTGAGTTATGGCTCAGGTTTACTACGAGACGACGATTCGGAATCGCCTCTTGAGAAAGCCGTCTCATGACTTGCTCGATTATGCGCCGATCGAGCTGCTCGCCGAGAGCATTTTTTGCCGCAGTTTCGAATAACAAGAGAGTTGGCAGGCTCTGCTCGTGGCGCGCGAGTGAACAGCGTACTTCGTAGTGCTGCAGCGGGTCTTCTGCAAGTCTAAGCATTGCTTGAAAATTGAGTTCGAGTTCGGAGCATTCTAAAGCCGCATGCAATTGTGTAAGTGCGACTTCAGGGCTGATCGAGGCTAGATGTGCGGGCAGTTCCCGATGGTGGTGAGCGAGGCTTAAATTGTGTCGGGCCCTAGCGAAGACAACGGGCCAGGATGGTATGTTCGACTCGAGCTTGGCCAAGCCAACACCGCATTTGAGCTCGAGCTGCCGTGGCAATGATGGCGAGACCGCACTGAGTAAAGCTTGTTTGAGCTTATCTGTTATGAGTCGCGCGTTGACGCTGCAATCGGCAATCAGAAGGGCTGCAAACTCGAAGTTGTGACAGCGACAAAGCAGGACGCGTTTGGGGAGAGAGGTCTTTAATAGTTGTGCGATATCGCTCAGCAGCAAGTCGGCCTCGGATAAGCCAACCCAGCTGCGAATCTCATAGAAATTTTCGAGTTGCAGCAGTGCGAGTGTCGCCGTGAGATTGCGTTTGCGGCCCTCCTTCAGACAGGCGTCGATCGCTCGGCAGAGATATTTCTGGCCATGTAGGCCCGTCAGAGCATCTTTCTCAAAGGCCTCTTTCTTGCCAATTTTATCTCGAGCTTTGTCGGGGCTGCGTGTGCTTTCGGCTAATGCTGGCCCGCCTAGAGAGTTCGGCGAAGGTTGTAGAGTCTCTAGTGAGTGCCGATTTTCCATCTCTGACGATGTCCTTAAGCTATCCTGGTTTTGCTTCGCTCCCCAGGGTTCTCTCTCACGAGTCGTGGAACTAGATAGCCCGGCAATGAGGCCTGCAGGGTCTTCATCAGCTCCGTGGCGTGTTGATCGGTCACGTAGAAGTGCTCGGTACCGGCAACCTGGTCGGGCATGTGTAAGTAATAGGGTAGTACATTGTGCTGAAAAAGCGCTTTGTTCAGATCGACCAATGCTTCAGAGTTGTCGTTAACATCTTTTAAAATGACGGCTTGATTGAGCATTGTGACGCCAACATCGCTTAACGCGTCAAAACCATCGGCAACTGCGCTATCCAGCTCCTGCCGATGGTTGCAGTGCACAACCATGACGACACGCAATCTTGTCTCACTTAGGCAGCGGACGAGTTCCGGGGTAATCCGCTGCGGAATCACGATGGGCAAACGGCTATGAATTCTGACAGTGGTGAGCGTTTTGATCTTCGTTAATTGCAGGAGCAGCCAGTGGAATTGCGTATCCGAGATCGCCAGCGGGTCTCCGCCGCTGAGGATAACCTCCTCGATGCTGCTGTCATTCGCTATATAGGCGAAGGCCTCCTCCCATTGAGCTCGGCTGGGGGAGTTGGCTCGGTAGTCGAAATGGCGCCGGAAACAGTAGCGACAATGGATCGCGCAATGCGGTGCTGCAGTTAGTAGCACTCGCCCCCGATATTTATGCAGGAGCCCAGGGACTGGGTTGAATTCCTCTTCATTTAGAGGATCTGCAACAAAGCCTTCACTTTGCGTCTCTTCTGCTTCCGAGGGCCAAATTTGTCTGAGCAGCGGGTCATGCCAGTTACGCTTCTCGATTCGCTCGACGAAGGTTCTCGGCGCCTTCAAGGGAAATTGAGCGAGCGCCTCCAAGCTATACGGGCTAGAATCCGCATCGAGTTCCAGTATTCGCAATAATTCCTGCGGATCTGTTATCAGATCGGATAGAATCTCCTGCCAGGTCTCAGCACGGTCTGACTGAATTAGTGACACAAGCTGGTTTGTCATCTGGTAATCCAAAACATGGTTTGATTTTGTAAACGCAATTGCTAGTATCCGTTGCCACATCATAGCAACATAAGGCTGCGGTCTTCGATAGATAGTTTGTCGTGGCTGAAGTCACCACCGCGAATCGAAATAACGGACTCGTACACAAATACCTTAAGAGGAAAAAATGGCGACTTACTCCACCAGCGAATTTAAATCAGGGCTTAAGGTCCTTGTTGACTCTGAGCCTTGCTCGATGATTGAAGTTGAAAAGGTTAAGCCCGGTAAAGGGCAGGCATTCGACCGCGTGAAGTTGCGCAATCTGGTCAATGGTAGAGTGTGGGAGCGCACCTACAAGTCTGGTGAGTCAGTCGAGGCGGCCGATGTCATGGAATTGGAAATGGAGTATCTGTACGAGGATGGAGAATTCTGGCATTTCATGAAAACCGATGACAGCTTCGAACAGGTTGCTGCCGATGTTAATGCTATCGTAGATGCGAAAATTTGGTTGAAGGAGCAGGATAAATACACGATGGTCTTGTGGAACGAGGCGCCGATCTCGGTTACTGCACCAAATTTTGTCGAGCTTGAAGTGACCGATACTGATCCCGGTTTGAAGGGTGATACGGCACAGGGTGGCACTAAGCCGGCGACTCTAAGTTCAGGTGCTGTGGTGAAAGTGCCCCTCTTCATTAATATTGGCGATGTGCTTAGGGTCGATACGCGAAATTCCGAATATCAGAATCGCGTTAACAAATAAAATTTCTATTCCCTATACCGCTTAATAACTCTGTAGATTTTGAAAGGATGAATTCGTGGTTGATTGGAAACCAAGTGCGTCTTTACAGAATCTACAGCAGCGCGCAGAGACGCTCGCTAAGATCCGCCACTTTTTTTCCGAGCGCGATGTTCTCGAGGTAGAGACTCCCCTGCTAGCCAGCTCAACTGTGCCCGATGTCTATATAGAATCGATCGCTGCCGAAGTAATGAATGGCGGCTCGAGCCAGCAGAATTTTCTACAGACTTCCCCGGAATATTTCATGAAACGGCTGCTAGCGAATGGCAGTGGTTCTATCTATCAGATCGCTAAAGCCTTTAGACAGGAAGAGAAGTGTGCGAGACACAACATCGAATTTACTCTACTCGAATGGTATCGGTTGTCCTATTCCCTAGATCAGTTAATGACTGAATTGGAGCAATTAGTGCAGGAAATACTCGGCTGTGGTCCGGTCTCTCGCTTCAGCTATCGACAAATATTTCAGCAGCACCTGCAAATAGATCCGCACGAAGTTGCACTAGAAGAGCTGCAGCAACTGACAAGCAAAAAAGTTGATTTGAGTGCTGGGGATCTAAGCAAGACAGACTACCTGCAGTTACTATTGAGCAATAGTATTGAGCCTGAGCTTCCACCTTATTGCATAATCTATGACTACCCTAAAGAGCAGGCTGCGCTAGCGACTCTTGCGGAAGATGAGCATGGTGTTGTCGTTGCAAAACGCTTCGAATTTTTTGCTCAGGGGATGGAGCTAGCGAACGGCTATTTTGAGCTAAGTGATCCCGCTGAGCAGCGCGCACGTTTCGAAGCAGACAACGCTACAAGAAAGAAGAAAGGGCTGCAAACACATGCTATAGACGAGAAGTTAATCTCTGCTTTAGAAAACGGTTTGCCTAGCTGTTCAGGTGTTGCGGTGGGCGTAGATCGATTTCTAATGCTATTGCTTAATGCCAAAAACATTGGCGAAGTAATTAGCTTCGACAGCGAGCGCGTTTGATCATGGGCGGCGTAAAGTAATTATTCAGCATCCCCTGCTTCTTCTAACAATCTCTCTATGTATAACCTTCTGAGTTTTTTTGTAATTTCCCCAGGCTTCCCATCCGCTATTTTCTCTCCGTCGATGCTCACAACAGGCAAGGAAATTGTTGTAGCACTGCTGATAAAGGCTTCATCGGCCTTTTGTGCTTCCTCGACTGTAAACAGTCGCTGCTCAACCTCTATTCCTTCGCGTTCGGCAATTTCGATCAGCGTACGACGACGTATGCCGGGGAGAATTAAATTTGAAGTCGGACGCGTGATAACTTTTTTTCCAATAATAATATAGGCGCTCGAAGTTACGCCTTCGGTGACGAAGCCATCTTCTACCATCCAGCCTTCGTGCGCGCCTTTATTGTGAGCATCTTGTTTCGCGAGACACTGGGCGAGTAGGTTTATGGATTTTATGTCGCGCCGCTTCCAACGAATATCTTCGCTAGTAGTCACAGCGATGCCAGATTCTGCGAGAGGGTTGTTGAGTAAATTCATCTCGGAGGTAAATGCGATAAGAGAGGGGGCGGTATCGATTGGGAAGACGAAGTTTCTATCGGCGATACCCCTTGTGACCTGTGAGTAGACAGAGCCTTCTTTCAAGCCGTTGCGAGAGATGAGTTCTTGCATGATGTCGAGATATTCTCGTTGGGAACAAGGCCAGGTAATGCTCATTTCCGACAGCGATCTATCGAGGCGTTCTAGAAAATAATCGCAATCGACCAATTTGCCAGTGACAACCGGTACAACTTCGTACACGCCGTCTCCGAAGATAAAACCACGATCGAATATAGATATCTTCGCGTTCTCTTCCGGGGTGTACTCGCCATTTACATATACGATTCTATTCAAGCTAATCCCGCTATTTAAGTTGTTGTGTAAAGCCTAGGCGGCCAATTATACAGCACATCTGCGTCGTAGAGCATCTGACTCCTCTGTAAGTGTTGGCCCCTGACTGCTATAATGCGCGCCCTCTTTGCCCCAAGGGGCTGAGTATGCGGGTCACTAAGAGGGCTGTAGTTAAAAACCGCATGCAACGAAAATAGTATTAGCCCGGCTAGCTTGAGTGAATACAAGGAATTACGATGTCAGACAAGAAATCTACGATTATTTATACCGAGACAGACGAGGCGCCAGCCTTAGCCACTTATTCACTACTACCTATAATCAAAGCCTATACCGATGCCTCCGACGTAGCCATCGAGACTCGTGACATATCCCTTTCCGGGCGCGTAATTGCTAGCTTCCCAGAATTCCTGAACGCCGATCAGCAGCAGAGCGACACTCTGGCCGAGCTTGGACAGATGACCCAAGACCCAATGGCAAATATCATTAAATTACCCAATATCTCGGCCTCCGTGCCGCAGATGATGGCCGTGATTAAGGAGCTGCAAGATAAGGGCTATGCACTGCCCGACTATCCCGAAGAGGCGAAGACAGACGTAGAGCGCGATATCCAAGCACGCTACGACAAAATCAAAGGCAGCGCAGTAAATCCTGTGCTCAGAGAGGGCAACTCTGACCGTCGAGCACCGGCCTCGGTTAAATCTTATGCGCAGAAGCACCCCCATTCTATGGGTGCTTGGTCCAAGGATTCAAAGTCACATGTTGCTAGCATGAGCTCGGGCGATTTCTTCGGTAGTGAGCAATCGACAACCCTTGCTGCGCCAACAACGGTCAAGATTGAGCACCGCGATGCTGCGGGTAAGGTGACTATTCTTAAAGAAGGCATCGACTTACTCGCTGCTGAGGTAATTGACGCATCGGTGATAAATAAGATTGGGCTACGCTCATTTCTCGCCGAGCAGATAGACGATGCGAAGAGTCAGGGCATACTTTTCTCTCTTCACTTAAAGGCAACGATGATGAAGGTGTCGGACCCGATAATATTCGGGCATGCGGTTACCGTCTTCTATGAAGAAGTATTTAACAAACACGCGGCCGTCTTCACGGAGCTAGGTGTTGATGCGAACAATGGCATCGGTGACGTTTACAGCAAGATTAAAAATCTGCCGAGCGCGCAGCGCGAAGAGATCAAAGCAGACCTTGCAGCCTGTTATGCAGACCGACCAGAAATGGCGATGGTAGATTCAGACAAAGGAATTACCAACTTACATGTTCCTAGCGATGTGATCATCGACGCATCCATGCCTGCAGCGCTGCGCACTTCAGGTCAGATGTGGGGCCCTGACGGAAGCCTACAAGACATGAAGGCAGTAATTCCAGATCGCTGCTACGCCGGTGTCTATCAGGAAGTTATCGATTTCTGCAGAGAGAATGGCGCGTTCGATCCAGCGACTATGGGCAGTGTGCCTAACGTTGGTCTTATGGCACAAAAAGCAGAAGAATATGGATCTCACGACAAGACATTTGAAATAGCTTCGGATGGAACCGTAAGCGTTATCGATAGTGAAGGTAATACCCTGCTAGAGCATACGGTAGAAGCAGGCGACATCTGGCGCATGTGTCAGGCGAAAGACGCACCGATTCAAGACTGGGTTAAGTTGGCAGTGAGTCGAGCAAGACTATCCGGCCTCCCGGCCATTTTTTGGCTAAATGAGGATCGCGGACACGACGCGGAGATCATCAAGAAGGTAAATACTTATCTATCCGATCATGACACCGATGGCTTGGACATCAGCATCATGACGCCAGAGGCAGCAACTCGTCTTTCACTACAAAGGGCGAAAGAAGGCTTAGATACTATTTCGGTAACAGGCAACGTGCTGCGTGACTATCTAACAGATCTATTTCCAATCTTGGAGCTCGGCACTAGCGCGAAGATGCTTTCCGTTGTTCCTCTGATGAAGGGCGGTGGTCTATTCGAAACAGGTGCCGGCGGCTCTGCGCCGAAACATGTTCAACAACTCGAGAAAGAGAATCATCTGCGTTGGGATTCACTAGGCGAATTCCTAGCATTGGCGGCATCACTCGAGCATCTGGCGAATGTCACGGGAAATGGTCGAGCAAAGATACTCGCTGATGCCTTGGACACAGCCACGGGAGACTTTCTCGAAAACAACAAGTCGCCATCGCGTAAGGTGAATGAGTTAGATAACCGTGGCAGCCACTTTTATCTAGCCATGTACTGGGCGCAGGCTCTAGCGGCACAGACTGATGACGCTGAGCTGCAAGCGCGTTTTAAGCCAGTAGCAAAAGCAATGACTGAGAATGAAGCGAAGATCATTGATGAGCTGAACTCGGCACAGGGACCGGCGATGGATCTCGGTGGCTACTACAAACTAGATGTGGCAAAGGTATCTGCAGTAATGTGCCCAAGCGCAACGCTAAATGCGATAGTCGCAGCGGTGTAAATTGCTGCTACCCTCCTAATCATTCTCGGCTCACCGAGCTTAGGTGCCGAGAGTGATTAGAATTTTCCGATTCTTGCAATCCGTCTCCGACTAATACTGTTTACGTACGATGTTGAAGAAGTCGATAAATTTCTTCATGTTTACTGCGTCCTGAGAAATGAGCAGCGAATGATCCCCGCCGGGTATCTCGACATAGACATGCTGCATGCCTAGTTCCTGCATTTTTGCGACCCAAGCGCGAGTATGCTCTACGGGTATGACAGTATCATTGTCCCCATGTAGAACAAAAATAGGCAGGTGCTTAATATTATTCAGAATAGTATCCATCGGCGCATCTGCCCCGGGTCCAGGTGCCGCTACTCCTAAGCCAGCGAATAGATCCGGGTGTTTAGCGGCTATATGGTAGGTTCCCGCGCCACCCATGGAATGGCCCCATAGGTAGATTCGGTTTGAATCGACATTGAATTCGTCGCGCATTAGCCCTAAGACATTCATCACATCTTGTTCGCTGCGCTTGGCATCCTGCATGTCATCGGTATTTCTTGATCCGTACCAACCGCGGCGGGTATAGCCAAGCGGCGTGACTACGATATAGCCATTTGCCTCAGCCTGATCAAGAAAGCCGTGATATCCCATCAGCCAGTCATGACTCCTACCGAAGCCATGCAGGGAAACGATCAGCGGAGCGCCTTGGCTGCTATCATAATTTGATGGAACGAAGACGGCATAGGGAATCGATTCTCCAGTGCCAGGAAATTCATAGTTTCGATGTTGAACGCGAGCATCGTCGATATGTTGCTCATCATCGGTCGCTTGGCGACCCGCAAAGGAGAGCGTGGCGGTAGAGAGCGCGAGAGTTATTAGTGCTAGCTGCAAGAGTGCTTTCATTGTTATTTTCTCCTGCCCACAGGGCAGCTGCTTTATTGAGATGATCACAAAGAATAAACTAATTTCAGCTCATATAGCAAAGATGAACAATATGCGTCCTGCCTTTGATGGAAGGCATGTATCACTCTAGCGCTGAGCTACTGAGGAGTGAGGAAAAAGCAGCCTAATTAATCGATTGGCCGAATAGGCCGCTTTCGGCGAGTGAGCGGATCAGTGCGATAGCGTCGCGGTCGGTCTGTAGGTAGGCAGATTTCAAATGTTCTCCAACATCAACTGAGCCGTCTTCATCTAGTTCGCGCCGATAGCAGAAGCGCACGAACAGGTATCCTTCTTCCGGCTCTTCCAGGTAAGTGATGCTCTCCGCGTCTATCTGTTCATATTCTTCCATGGTTTGAGTATGAATTCTCTCGTCGGGATAGAGAATCACTCGCTCATGAAATATATGTTCTCCCACCTCGATGATTCGTTCGAACTCATCCTCGGCATACTCTTTGTTAGTTACCTTCAAACTACTATTAAATGTGTCTGGACGTCGCGCACGCAGCAACAAGCCTTCCCATAACTGGGTCCGTGAGAGAACTGGCAAATCCTCTTCCGCCAGATCGTTGACCTGAATGATGTGTTCAAATTCTAGCAATACCTTCTCCTGCAACGATCTTATTAACTATCTCATTGACTATCTGGACTAATCTATCTGTAGCTTCGATGATTCTACTTCATCTAATGTTTCGACATCACTCCAATCGAAGTTAATCGGGCCCAGCGATATATAGACTTGTTACTAGCATAAACATCTGTGATCGGAATTTCTATTCCGGCTTTACGTAGAGTTTTGTGTGCACGCCAGTTTTCTCACGAAAATAGAGCAGCAAGTCGTTTATCTCGCTTTCCCAGTCAACCTTCTTTAACCGTGCTTGATGACTAGGGTCACTCATCTTGACGCCGCAGTTATAGAGTTGGCCCATATTGAGGCTTTGCTCAATATGGGATTTATCATTCACTGCGAAAGGAAACAGAATTTGATCTCGAACGTTGTTGTCGTAGCACTTCAGGAGTAGCTCGAACCATCGTTCACCGATTTCTTGATTGGTTTGATTGTGTTCTCGAATTAGCCAGCCGGTAAGCGAGGAGAAGAATCTCGAAAAGTCTGTATTTTCTTCAACAAGATGATCTATGACCTTGAAACATTCCTGCAAAGAAAGAGAGCCATTACAGAATGGAAACAAAAGTTCTTGTACTAGGTTTTTGCGGTTAGGGTGTGTGGGCATAATCCATGACTTTTTTCTGGCGACTTGTTCGGCACACAAGTCAATAAACTCTGGTGTTAATGCCCACTTGGGATCCAAATAAACACTGTATTGATAATCGCCAAAATAAAGATGTGGCATCATCCTAGGATAACGCTGTTTGTGCGCGTACCGTTCGATATCATAGGGGTAGCTTTCATCGATATTGATTGATTCCCAGCCGGGGAACGACTGGTGATGAGAGTCATGAATAGCGACAAAATCGAAATCGGGGTGCTGCATACCAGATACATCATGCACGTAACCGTTATTGGGTCCAGTCACACTGGTATAGAAAACGGATTTCATAAAGTGAGCTTAGCAATCAGCTAGACTAATTCGCAACTTCTTTCCAGACGAATAACCTGGTCGCTAGAACGAATGCGGTAACAAGCCAAACCGCAATACCGATTAAGGTTGGTATTATTTCTAGAAAGTTCGCGCCATTGTTCGCGATCTCGCGCATGGCGGTAGCAACGAAACTAAGTGGTAGCAATTGTGCGACAGGTTGCATTAGTTCGGGCATCGATTCAATTGGGAAGAAAATGCCGGACAGGAATATCTGTGGGAATATCACTATATTTCCAATCATCATAACTGACTGTTGAGTTTTAGCTACACTGCCGAGGCAGAATCCTAGACAGAGAAAAATAAAGATGCCTGAAATAATCATTAAGTAGAAGGATGCAAAATCTCCGACAATACTGACATCAAGGATAGTCACGGCAAAAAGAAGTAGCACCGTGAGTTGAATCAACACGATCGACATTCTGGCGAGAACGATGGCTGTTATAAAATCACTAGGCTTGATCGGTGTGACAAAAAGCCTCTTCAGAATGCCTTTGCGCCGGAATTCAACGATATTAAACCCGCTACCAGCGATGCTCAGCTGCATGATAGTAAGAGCCATTAATCCGGGCAGGAGAAAGTCTATGTAGCGCTGAGAGCGAGCTTTTACGTCTTCTACGGCGAGGGTAAACATGGGCTCGATATTTCTAAATTCCCGTTCAATCGAGATTAATGTCTGTTCGAGCAGCGGCATGATAAGACCTAGCTGTTGTACCTGTGCGGCATCCACGAGTAGCTGTAGCTCAGCTCCATCGCTTTGTGCATCGAAGCTCTCGGGCAGTATCAGTACCATGGTCTGTTCGCCTTCCACGAGCTCTGTGCGCAGGCTTTCTTGTTCTCCTAGCGTGATGTCAAACAGCGGGTTATCGGCCAGCATCTGTGAGAAATCGGATGCGACCACGCTAGATGAATTGTTCACGATGCCGAGCTTGATGGAGTCGCTTTCTCCGGTGTTTGCGAAGCCAAACACTGACATAAAGATAATCGGAAAGAACAGGCTAAAGAAAATGGACTGTTTGTCTCGCAAGAAAATATTCAGGAAGACCTTGGATAAATGTAGTTGCAGTTTCGTCGGCATTAATCTCTCAACCCGTGACCAGTAAGCGCAAGAAACACATCTTCTATGTTTCCATGCAGTGGCGCCTGTGGAGGTTCTGGCGCATGTTGCATTATTAAATTCTGTGGAGTGTCTTCGGCGACCAATTTCCCATGATCCATTATGGCGATACGTTCACAGAGCGACTCGGCTTCTTCCATATTGTGTGTAGTCAGCACTATGGTCATTCCTGCAGTATTCAGCTCACGCACTAGGTCCCAGAGATTGTGTTTGGCTTGCGGGTCAAGTCCGGTTGTCGGCTCATCAAGAAACAAGACTTTCGGAGTGTTGACTAGCGCGCAGGCAATCGAGAACCGTTGCTGTTGTCCGCTGGAAAGATTGCCGGGCCTCGCCTGCGCCTTATCTAATAAATTAACCTTGCCTAAGAGTTCGGCAGTATCAACTTCTCGACCGTAGAGTGCAGCGAAGAGGGTAAGCAGTTCATTGAGGGAAACGTTGTCGAAATATTCGTTGGCTTGTAATTGCACACCGATAATTTCCTTGACCTTATAAGGCTGCGAGGCGACATCGATTCCGTCGATAGTTGCGCTGCCGCCATCGATGTCATTCAAGCCTTCTAGCATTTCAAGCGTGGTTGTTTTGCCTGCGCCATTTGGCCCCAGGATACCGAAGATTTCCCCAGCCTCGATGCTGAGTGAAATACCGTCGACGGCATAAAAGAATTCAGACTTGTTATTAGGAAGTGGGTATTTCTTCGCGAGGTCTTTTACTTCAATAATTGGCATTGGTTCGTTCCACTAATACTGACGAGCATCATACCTTAAATTAGTAGCATTTAAAGTAAGTGTCACCTTAGAGCAGCGCCCCGCAATAGGCTGGCGTGTGCTGTCTTAATAGTAATATTGCTGCTCGCGAGGCTTTATTGGCGCTAGGAAGAAATAGAATATCCATGCGAACCAAGAAAGACAAAACATCGCTAGCAACCAAGCTATCTTCTCATAGCCCGTGGTTTTTTCTGATGTGGCGATAATCCAGACTGGAAGAATCCAAATCGCTAAGACCGCTGCACCGCTCACGAGGGCAAAGCCAAAGGAGAGCAGGGGCAATGCAGCCACTACAGCAACGATGACCAATAGGAGGGCCAGGAAATTCGATAATAGCTTCATAAATTACTCCATGCCGACTTCTGTGGCTTAAAAAACGCCACTTCCGAGAGTGGCCTAAGTAAGTATTGCGAATACCGTGCCAAATTAGAAAATCTATATAAAACAGTAAGATAGAAGTTATAGCAGGGAGGAGGATAGGAGGAGAATCACGAAATGTGGTGAAATTCGCCAATTCGCGGCCTTACAAGCCGCGAATTTAGGAGAACAATTTTAAGTTACCAAATGCGAACGCGCTCTTCTGGCGCAAGATAAAGAGCGTCTCCAGGCTGTACGTCGAATGCCTCATACCACTCGTCGAAGTTTCTCACTACGCCGTTAACTCGAAATTCCGAAGGCGAGTGAGGGTCCGATGTCAGCCTCTGAATTAGCGCATCCTCGCGATACTTTCTTTGCCAGACCTGTGCCCAGCTGAGGAAAAATCTTTGCTCACCGCTTAGCCCGTCTATGATGGGCGCTTCTTTGCCGTTCAATGCCATCTTATAAGCGCGATACGCAAGAGAGAGGCCGCCAACGTCGCCGATGTTTTCTCCGAGTGTGAAGTTGCCATCGATAAAATATCCTTCTACGGGTTCAAACTGATCGTATTGTGCGGCGAGAGCAGTCGTTAGTACTTCGAAATTGGCACGGTCCTCATCGGTCCACCAATTTCGCTGCACACCCATTGAATCAGATTTGGAACCTTGGTCATCAAAGCCGTGACCCATCTCGTGGCCGATAACCGCAGCAATGCCTCCATAGTTCACAGCCAAATCTGCAGCTGGATCGAAGAACGGTGGCTGTAAGATTCCAGCAGGAAATACAATCTCATTGAATGAAGAGTTGTAATAGGCATTCACCGTCTGCGGGGTCATTCCCCATTCTTCGCGATTAGTGGGCTCGCCGAGACGACTTAGGCTGTCTTCGTAATTAAATTCACGAACGCTTTGCGCATTTGCGAAAAGGTCTTCGCGGTTAATCTCGATAGAAGACAGATCGGTCCATTCGTCGGGGTAGGCGATCTTGGGTCGAAAGGAGTTAAGCTTTAATACTGCTTCCTCTTTAGTATCTGTACCCATCCAGTCGAGCTGGCCGATGCTCTGCGCAAGTGCGCCTCGCAAATTTTCCACGAGATCAATCATCTGCTGCTTGGCTGATTCCGGAAAATGACGTTCTACATAAATCTTTCCGACTGCTTCGCCAAGGCTGTTCAGAGCACCGACTCGTGCAACACCTCTTTCCCAGCGTTCTCTCTGCTGCGGTACGCCGTTTAGAATTGTCGAATAGAAGTAAAAGTTTTCCTTATCAATCTCTTCGGACAACACGCCCGCGTTGTTGGAGATGTAATGATAAGTCATATAGCTATTCCAGTCGGCTACAGGAATTTCCGCGATCAGTGCGATGATTGCTGCCATGGCGCTAGGATAGGAAACATTAAGATCAGTGAGCTCCTCAATTCCTGCTGCAGAGAAATAGCCGTCCCAATCGAATCCCGGATAGCTGGCGATAAACGCATCAAAGCTCATGGGATTGTAGGTAAGGTCGCGATTTCGCCGATCGGCCCGTGGCCAGATATGCTCGGCGATTCGTGTTTCAACGGCCAATACGGTTGCCGCCTTCGCCGCCGTGTTTTCTATGTCAGTGAAATCAAGAATACGCTCAATGTGTGCCACATATTCTTGCCGAACATTGAGATACTGCTCGGTATCTTCAAGATAGTAGTCGCGATCCGGCAGGCCGATGCCTCCTATTGCAAGCCCTAACTGATGACGATCCGGGTTACTGCGATCGGCACCGATATGGAAGCTGATCGGGCTGGCGGTTGTATCTATGCGCGCACGCCCGAAAGCGACAACAAGCTCTTCAGGGGAGTCTATTTCCGCTAGGTCTGCGAGCCCGGCTCGCAGCGGACTAATGCCTAGTTCATTTAGAGCCTCAGTATTCATGTAGCTGAGATAATAGTCGCTGACCTTCTGCTCCATCGAGTCCTGTGCCGGCTCGATTGACGTTAGATCCATGATGATTTCTCGAACCCGCGCATCGGAGCGATCGCCGAGCACAGAGAAAGAACCATAATTGCTACGATCTGCCGGCAATTCATAGGTGTCTAACCAGTGACCATTGGTGAAACGGAAGAAGTCATCGCCTGGGCGTGTGCTTGGATCTTGGTGTGATAGATCGATACCGAAGTTCCCGAGCTCGGGCGTCAAGACCTCAATGTTTTCAACGGAAGCGGGCATATTATTCTGAGCTGTACTTTGCAGGGAATCGGTGCTGTCTTCCTCGCTTGAACAAGCAGCTAATATTGCACTCGCAATTAAGATTAGGAATTTTGTAAGTGACGGCATTTCAAATCTCCGATACAGATCAGGTGGTTTTATTTAATAGAAAATCTATGAATGGAAAGGAGTATACCTGATTTGCAAAAGGGAGAGATTGTAGACAAAGCCCTTGAAGGGAAATGAAATCGTCACAGCCACATCTGTCTTATTCCTTTCTATGTAAACCGTTTGTAAACTATTGCTTAAAAATAGTTATCGCTAGATTTTAAATGTCCCAAAAGTTGGCGATCTTCTAAACCCAGACTAGTCTTAAATTATTCCTACAGGAAACAGGAATGTTCTTACTACTTAGTTTGGAGAATTGAAATGAGAGAACTTACTTTAGATGAGATAGAGCAGGTTAGTGGCGGTGCATCGCTTGCAGACTATGCTTCCAATGGAGCGGCGGGTGGATCGTTTTTTGGCGCGATGGCGACAAACACATTGTATGGTGCGGCACGAGGAGGTGCTTTTGGGGCACTGATGGGAGCTGCATACGGTGTAGGTTACTCAACAGGAACCTTATTGTACGACACCATGTCTTAATTTCTATGCCCGGTATAAGTCAATGTCACTAAAGACTGCAAAAAGAATCATTTTAGTAATGTGCTCAATTTCATTCGGCTTAATAGTGTTGCATACGTTTTTTGATCAAAACTATATAGGAGCGATGATAGGAATAGCTTCAGCCTCAGCCTTCTATTATTTGCACAGAAACCCAGAACTGATGATGGCTAGAAACTGGGACGAATTCGGTGAGCTCTATGATAATTCCCGAGACAAGAAATATCTCTGGGGATTTCCTGCTTACCATGCAGTGATGTTAGCGGCGATACTCTATATCTGGTTAGTGTGAAGTATTTGTGAAATGGCAGGCGGTGGCGAGTAATCGCTGCTGCCGTTATGATTTGTTAGCTATCTTCTTCAAACAAGAAATCGAAGATGAACTCTTTGCAGTCTTCGAATTCGAACACGATAAATTTTCCAGCATCGAATCCGCTGCGCCTTAGTTTTTCCATGCGGCGTCGACCATCGACCATACGATATGCTCTATCACAGGGATTGTGCATGTTGTGGATTAACATCCCCGGATATTTCGCTTCCGCAGCCTCATGTCTCTCGCCAGAAAAATCATTCCCACCAAACCAATCTCCAGGCTTTGCGCAGATATCGCTGAAGCGAACAGTCTGAGCCTGTTTACCTTGCATATGTTTCCTTGCAAGATCTAACAGGGCAATATAGCTATACTCACGATCAGGCAGGGCCCAGTCCCCATACATGGTATGGCCGGGGACTTCGGATGAACTGCTAACACGCAGAATGGGCTTGTCGAGGGGCATATTTTCGAATTACTAGCTATGAGTTAAGTCTACTACGGGAGGATACGATGTGAGCGCAGCAGAGAACAAGAAGGGAATCGATCTTTATACATGGAATACGCCGAACGGGCGTAAGGTGTCCATCATGTTAGAGGAGCTTGGTCTTCCTTACCGCGTTTTTCCTATCGATATCACGAAAGGTGATCAGCTCCAGCCGGACTTTCTGCAAATTAGCCCTAACAATAAGATTCCCGCGATTGTTGATCACGATGCAGGAATTCATCTAATGGAGTCGGGTGCAATTCTGCTGTACTTGGCGAACAAGACCGGGAAGCTACTAAGTCCCATGGGCGACAAATATTGGGAGCAGATGGAATGGCTGATGCTACAGATGGCTTCAATTGGCCCGATGCTCGGGCAGACCCATCACTTCGTTCAATTTAATCCAGGCAAGTCGCCTTATGCGGAAGAGCGTTATAGTAAGGAGACCGCGCGTCTCTATCAGGTACTTGAGAACAGGTTGCAGGATAGGGAATTTATCTGCGATGAATATTCGCTAGTCGATATAGCAACCTGGCCCTGGATTGCTCGCTTCGAATTCCAACAGATGAACTTATCTGACTACCCAAATCTGAAGCGTTGGTATCTAAACATCGCGAGCCGGCCGGCAGTGCGCAGGGGTTATGGTGTGCCGGATGCCGCAGAAGTGCCGATGCCTGAATAGGCTCTGCTGTTTTTAGTTGAACGGAAATCGAAGTATTACGAGAGCTAGCTTGTAGGGCCTAGCTCTCGTGTATGAAAGAGTCTAATCGATGATGCTATCGTAGATAATATCGCGGGATACATCTCTCATATTCGCAGCACCGGGTCGCCTCTTGCCCTGTGCTTGAATCATGCCAATCAGGAACATATCCTCAACCGGATCCACCCAGAACCAAGTGCCGGCGGCACCAGCCCAATAGTAGGTGCCGGGGCTAGCGGGTGAATTAGCTTTTTCGGGATCATAGATAACCGCAAAGTCGACGCCGAAGCCAAGGCCTGGCTGACCTTCGCTCGTAATCGTTCTGCCTAGATTTAATTCATCTTGTAAACTATTGGTACGCATTATCCGCACAGACTCGGGTGAGAGTATCCTCTGTCCATCGAGCTCTCCTTCGTTGACCAGCATTTGTAGAAAACGTGCATAGTCATGTGTAGAGGAAACGAGCCCGCCGCCGCCAGACTCGATACGTTTTGGGTCTAGATAACTGGACCGGTCGTTACGGTGTGGTCTCTGCATAAGGTGATTGCGTTCGGAATCCCAGTTGTGAACCTCGGCGAAACGATGGACGTCTTCGGCTTTTACATAGAAGCCAGTATCAGTCATATCAAGAGGCTGAAAGATATTCTGCTGAAGGAAATCGCCGAAGCTGAGGCCTGAAAGCTTCTGCACAATGTAACCTTGAATATCTACCGAGATCGAATATGCCCACTGTGTGCCGGGTTGAAATAACAGGGGTATGTCGGCAACTTTATCGATAAGTTCGTCGAGGTTTGAAGAGGCAAGTACATTAGCGTCGCGAAATTTATTGTTGATCGGGTCGTGACCGACTAGGCCGTAACCGAATCCTGCTGAGTGATTAAGTAATTCGCGCATATTTGGTTCACGCGTAGCCGAGACCAACTCCATCTCACCTTTGTCGTTATAGCTGCTCATGATGCGCAAGTTCGCCAGTTCTGGAACATGTTTGCTAACTGGGTCATCGAAATTCCAGAGGCCTTGTTCGTGCAGCATTATTAATGCAACGCCGGTCACAGGCTTTGTCATTGAATAGATCCGAAATAGCGTGTCCATTTCCATGGGGGCCTGGTCATCTAAACTAGCAAGGCCAGCAGTCTCGAAGGTGGCAACTTCACCATCTTTGGCAAGTATCCAGACCATGCCGGCGACATCTTGGTCAGCAACGATCTTCTCCATGGCGGCATCTAAAGCCTGGATGCCGTCTTCGGTAAAGCCTGCAGCGGTCGCACCTGCTTCCACTTGCGGCCAAGATGAGTCTGCTTGAGCGGCAGTACCAAGGCTTAGACTGACCACAATCGTCAGTAGTGATTTTTGCCAGTTTGTCAGCATGAACTTAAACATTTTCTGCTCTCCGTATATTCCATAGTAATTTTTTTGTGCAGCTTGGCGGAAGCAACTATATCTGTATAGGACTGGCCCGTATTGCCCGTATAGAAAAGGACATAGACAAAGAAAAGCCGCGCAAGAGGGCTGATAGTAACCCTCTTGCGCGGTCATTGGCTAGTGACTGTAGCTAGTGACTGTAGCTAGTGAAAGCCGGCGGCTAGTTGACGTTGAATAGAATTGGCACAGAGTTGTAGCGCAGTACGCCATCGTTAGTATCGTAGCCGATGTAGATTTCAAACTCGCCACTGGTCTGGGTCAGCTGTTCGGCTATCGAAATATTCTCAATACTGCCTAGCGTTGTAGTAGCCGTGGCGGGCAATGAAGCTGTGTTGCCATCCCATGCTTGATAGCCGCCGCTGGCGTTCATTGCGTAGTACACACCTTGATAGACAATCACGCAGTAGATGTTTCCACTCTCGCCTACATTTGCTGGATCAACTTCGATTCTGGCTGTTACGGCGAGAACTTCGGATGGGCTGAATGTGCTACTGTTATTGCTCCCATCTATGCTGACTATCGACCCGCTAAACCTTGCTGCTGTTGCTGCACCTGTTGAGCTCAGTCCGGCGATGTTTGTATTGGTGCTAAAAGAGGATGTGTCTGTTTCGCTTGCGAGCGTGGGTCGATCGAACGGAAACGTCTCAGAGGCAGCGCGAGGGTCGGTTAGCCCATTCACTAAAAACTCTATGATCTGTCCGCGCCTAACAGGATCGTCGCCAAATACATCGAGCTCATCTATGTCCACTCCAGTGTCGGGTATGCCCGATTGATCTTGTGTGAACTGTACATGTCCGGTGTTATTAGTTCCTGCGTTATAAAAATCCATCGCGTCGGAAACATCGCTTACCCAACCTACGTGCATGAGCGCACTGCGTAGACCAACATTTCGTAGTGATGGGGTTTTGAAATCGCCACGGTCGTTGTTTTGTCCTGTTACCTCAAACTGTCCTAGATCTTCATTCGCAGGGCGTAGGCCGATGTTACGAAAGTTATTGTCGCTGAATAGAGGTGGCCGATGACAATTCGCACAAGGAGTGTCGTCAAATAATTCCCAGCCTTCAATCTGATCACTGGTCATCGCATTGTTATCTCCTGCAATATACAGGTCCCAAGGTGTTTCATTCGGAACCAATGTTCTCTCATACGTCGCGATAGCCATCGCGATCCTAACCGGTGTTATCTCAGAATCGCCGAAGGCTGCACTGAACAGTTGAGGATAGTTGCTGCCGCCCTGCAGGGCATCGACCATGTCGGCCGGAATATTTTCTGCGAGTAATAGCGGCGTTACCTGCTCAAGCTTGTTAACAACGTCACTCCAATTGCGACCTTGCTGTGCCATCTCTACGGTACTCAGTATAGGGCCGATAGCTTGACTCTCGAGTGCGCCGCCCTCTTCGATGATGGTGTTGTTAGGATTTAGCGGATCTACAAATTCATCAGTTGCACGACCATCCCAAAAATTGCTGTCTGCGAACATGGAGGTAAAGAAAGAAGGAGTGGCGCGGTTGGTAACCTGCGGGTCATGACCGAATATCGGGTCATTCAACTGCAGACCGTTTTCGTCTAGTGCGCGAATACCAGGCGAGCCAACTATATCGTCGGCACTACCGAAAATTTGATCGAAGCCGGGATTAATTGCTAGACGGCTATCGGCTCCTCCTGCTGCTGGCTTATGACAGGTGCCACATGCCACAGTATTATCGCTAGAGAGCTGTTCATCCCAGAACAAAATTTTACCTAATACGCGTTTGGGCTCGGTGATAGGGTTTTCATTGGGAGTAGGGGCGTTACCCAGAGGTTGTAAGTTCTGGCCGCCATTGTTTCCATTGTTGTTGCCGTTATTGTTTCCACCATTATTTCCGCCGCCCGGTCCACCACCCTGTGCGAATATCATCGATGAGAACGCAAGGATTATCATCGTGCAAAAACCAACAATGATGTGTTTTCTCACGTAAATATTATTATTAGGCATCTCCATTCCTTTTCCATTGAGCTAAGCTTATTAAGTTAAACGCGGAAGAAGATATTTGGTTGACAGCGGAGCGGGAAGAATAGCCCAGAACGAGAATTAGCTGAGGTGAGCCGCATTAGTCAGGCTAGGGAATACTGATCTTCAGTCAGTAACATATTTTTTTGCCTGCGCCACGGCATGAGAGTAAGCTTCGAGAAGCTAGCAATGACTCTACTGTTTGCTGGCCGTGTAACATTGATTCTTTGAGGAATAGTCATGAAAAACATATTACAAGCCGGTCTTCTCATCTTAGGCCTGAGTTTTTGCTTCAATGCATTAGCCGCGGATGGTTATAGCTATCGAGCACCCAGAACTCAGTGGGGTCAAGCCGATCTCCAAGGCGTATGGAATTTCTCTTCTAACGTGCCTATGGAGCGTCCAGAGCACTATGGTGAGAGAGAATTTATGACTGTCGATGAGGTGGAAGCGATGCATGCTCGACTTGCAGAGCGAGATGCGGCTTCGGATCAGGCAGTGCCACAGACAGAAGGCAGTCCGGGCGGCTACAACGATTTCTGGGTAGAGAGTGCGGGTATTGGCGAGCAGGTACGAACCTCGCATATCGTCTATCCAACCAATGGGCGTCTACCCGGCAGAGTTGAAGGTGCTGCTGTTTCTTACGGAGGGCTGGGCGATGATGTTCCTGGTGAGCGACCGGTACGTTATGCAGTGGGCGGTATCGCGAAAGATGGCCCTGAAGACAGGGGAATATCTGAACGCTGCATCGTTGGCTTTAATTCGGGCCCGCCCTTTATGCCAAGCCTTTACAACAACAATGTACAGATAGTTCAAAGTAAGGACACGGCGGTAATCCTTACTGAGATGATTCATGATGCGCGCATCGTTCATATTGGTGAACGTCCCCCTCTGGATGAGCAGATTGGACTATGGACTGGTGATTCAAGAGGCTATTGGGAGGGCGACACACTGGTAGTAGAAACGCGTAATTTCAACGGTCTGACGCAGAGCTATGGCATGTTCGGTGATTCCGAGGACAAACTGCTCATCGAGAAGTTCTACCGTGTAGATCCATACACAGTAAACTACGAGTGGACAATAGATGATCCTTCTACCTTCACCGATAAGATTACCGCTATCGTGCCGATGGCGAAGGTCGCGGGTCAGCTTTATGAGTATGCCTGCCATGAAGGTAACTATGGCATGGAGAATATTTTGCGTGGCGAGCGTATTGTCGAAAGAACGGCACAGGCATCTGGCGCCGATTAAGCGTTCTATCCTCGATTTAAAAAACGGCCCTTTGGGGCCGTTTTTGTTTTCTCCCTTTCGTTACACGAGCGGCTCAGCTTTGTTGGTAGAGATTAATATTCGCGCTTTGTGAGCGGAACGTGCCCCTAGCCTTAATAACGGTCACTTCAGACTCGTTAAAACCCGCATTTTCGGAGTATGAGTCCTGTATTTTAAGGCATATTGATGATTGTGAGTGCTCACTATCATGGTGCTTGAACAATACCCCTAGAGTATCTCCCGTGTCCGCTGCCTGCTGTAGGCGGTGCAAGACTTTAGTCGGTAACCAGTTCTGCCAGGCCAATACTAGGCCGCAATTTTCGGTTTGTAGGGCCTTTTCCATACTCCACAAAGCGTCCTTACAAGAGGTGTCTAGTTTTACCACTAGCACCTGATCGGTATTTATTCCGGCTTGCACTAAGGCGGGGGCATAAAGCAAATAAGGAGGCGATATCCACAGGATCCATTTTCCTTGCTCAACGATTGAACGCATGAGTGGAATCAGGAGCTGTAATTCGCCCATCCCCCAGTGAGGAGTGATGACCTCCATTAGCCCTTTCTCGGGCCAGCCGCGCCCGGGCAGAATTGCATCCAGTTGCGGGAAACCGGTGCTGCGGTCATGCATATTCTGAGCGGCCATATCGCGGCTGCGCCATAGCTCCGGATTGCCTTGTATCAGTTCATCTATATCTCTAGAACCCGCGCTATGAAAGGCATCAGCCGTTACTGACTGGTATGGGGTCTGGCATGGCAGCTGCGTGTCGGAGTGGTTTTGAATAGCAGTCATTGTCGGCTCACCTAAATAGTACTGGATAGATGTACAGTATTATAGGCAGTAGTTTCCCCAGCGCAATAGAAACTTTGAGCTTTCGATAATCGAGCGGAGCTTCCGTCGCTAATCAGTTGTTTTTTCGAGGAAATTAAAGCTTTTCTGAAAAAAGACGTTAAATCTCCTGTACGTAGAATGGCATGGAGAGGAATATGAGTAAGAAGCCAGATATGGTTATGGTTGTTATCACCCTATTTGTAGTGGGCGTGCTAGCCAGCGGCGTTGCTCACAGCGCATTGCTCTAGCGATATCAGTAAAGCCGCTACAAACAGCCCTGAGACTAGAGTGAAACCAGTTTTAGGATAAGTAAAAGAAAGACGGCCTAGAATAGGCAGCTATCAGTATTCTGCACTATGCAGTATCGGGGCGGTAAATTGTTTTCTCGGTGGCAACTGCATCCAATCGAACATCCCAGCTTTCCACAGGAAAAGAATCGACTAACTGGCACTCGTGTGCGAGACCCACGAGCAGCGGGCTGCTGCGGCGATTAAAGATCTTGAAACTGAAAGTACGATCGTAAAAACCTTTACCCATTCCCAGTCGAAAACAATCCTTACTAAACGCAACTAGCGGCACGAAAACCACATCGAAATTTGTTGGGGAGATGACCTCGGATGCTGGCGGTTCTGCTATTCCCCACTTATTTGGTACTAATTCGGTGTTGGCATCATAAGGTGCGAAAGAAACGAACTCGGGATTATCTTGCTGAATGACAGGGAGGAAACAAGATTTACCCTCACTGAGAGCCAGATCGAGCAGCATGCGCGGGTCGAGCTCGCCGTCTGCAACCTGGTAGAAGCCGATGCTCTGGGCGACACGGAAGAAGTCCTGATTTCCGAGCATATTGAACAAGGCTAGTGATGCGGCCATTTGTTGCTCAATGCTCAGCGCTTGGCGTTTTTCGCGGAGAGAAGAGCGTAGTGTATTGCGAGTATTAGACATAGAAAGATGATAATGAATTAGAATTAAAAACTGTCAAGCCCCCCGGAACACCGCTACCAAATCTGCCCTGAACCGAAAGGTTCAGGTGGTGGCTCCCGCGATGTATAAGGCTTTCCGACTAGCGGACATGCACAACAACATCTGTCGAGTTGCCTCCGGTGATAAAGATATCGGCTCAAGAACAAGTATTGATTGGCAAATGCTCTAGGGAACTATCGCGTTAAGTATATATCGGGGGTTAACAATAAGGAAAGAGGGCAGAAAACTCTGTCTGCTAGGCTAGGTAGTTGCTG
>TARA_B110000858_G_scaffold189336_1_pt1 | contig 32509 bp, 27 predicted proteins | sample TARA_B110000858 | Tara Oceans TARA_B110000858 (sample SAMEA4398247) | marine metagenome | biome: Polar Biome; feature: [SRF] surface water layer (ENVO:00010504); material: water (ENVO:00002006), including particulate matter (ENVO:01000060) such as... | depth 5 m | reverse complement strand
GAGCCGCGGCAACTGCCTGCTCGGTGCGGGGCGGGTATTTTCCATTCGGAGGGTCGATGATCTGAGATGTTCTGCGATGAATCTTTCTTTCGACCATCCACTGCGAATCATAGTTTCCCGTTGAGGGGTCATAGGAGTTAATCTCGCCACTAAACGCAGCGGCGAGTACGCCTTCACCGAATAAGGCATCTCCGCCTTCCTGCATGATCTCGGAAATGCGTTGCTGCAGAAATTTCACATCATCATCAGTGAGCATTTCCTTGTCGCCGAAAACATCTGGTCGCTCTACCGGTGTGATAGTGTTATTTTCCCAGACACCCTGTAAATCGGGGTGGCCGTCGATAGTTCTGCCGAGCTCCCAATCACTGCCGGATTGGGCTAGGCTGAGGCTGCTTGAGAGTAACAGTACGGCGGCGGATACGCAGTGATTTAAGGCTTTGTTCATGACAAGGGTCCTTGGAATAGCCTGTTTTTATAGGGTGTATTGCATCGATTGAGGGCTAATCTAACCCTTTGACTTCAAGACTTCAAGACTTCAAGACTTCAAGATTGTTCGTGGCATCCGATTTCCGATTTCCGATGGCTGGCTGGGTTTTTAGAGCTTACCAAGCGGTGCGCTTAGGAAGTACTCCTAGCGCTGCCGCAACATCTCCCGGGTTATCTGCGAAATACTTGAGACTCCAAGAAGTCGCATGTCGCGCTCGATCTCAGTTTTTAGATTACCCAGTGCGCGTTCAACACCCGGCTGTCCCGCAGCGGCCAGTGAATACAAATACATACGACCGCCGGAACACGCTTTCGCACCCGCGGCTATCGCCTTGAGCACATGCGTGCCACGTCGAACACCGCCATCGAGAATCACATCTATATCATCACCAACGGCGTCGCATATTTCAGCGATCTGATCAAAAGGTGATCGTGAGCCGTCGAGCTGGCGACCGCCATGGTTTGACACCATGATTGCATCTGCACCTATGTCCACAGCTTTCTTTGCATCAGCGACGCTCATGATTCCTTTTAAGCAGAATGGCCCGCCCCATTGTGCGCGCAGTGCTTCGGCATCGGACCAGTTCATCGTTGGGTCTAACATCTCCGTGAAGTAATCACCTATCGATACGGCGACGTTCGAGCCCTTTTGAATAAAATCTTTTAGTTCTGCCAACTCGAATGACTCGCGCAGCAAGTAGTTCATGGTCCAGTCAGGATGTGATGCAAAACTAAACAGGCTCTTAAGCGAGAGTCGAGGTGGTGAGGTAAAGCCGGTATACAGATCACGTTCGCGATTGCCGCCCGTAATGGTGTCGACGGTGAGCGCCAGCGTGTCAAAGCCAGCTGCTTTCGCGCGATCTACCATCGCGTCGTTAAGTGCGCGATCTTTGTGGAAATAAAATTGAAACATCTTCGGCGTGGAGGTCATCTCGCCAATCTCTGCAAGACTAACAGTGCCCAAAGCAGAGACGCCAAACATGGTGCCAAATTTTTCCGCAGCCCGTGCTACAGCTCGTTCACCGTCGTGATGAAATAACCGTTGTAGTGCAGTAGGCGAGCAGAACAGTGGCATATCCAGTTTCTGCCCCATTACTGTCGTCGACATGTCGATCTCCTCTATGCCGGCGAGAACATTGGGAACTAGGTCGCAATCATCGAATGCGGAAGTATTTCGTCGATAGGTAATCTCGTCATCCGCAGCACCATCGATATAGTGGAATATAGGCCCAGGCAGTCTCTGTTTCGCTAACAGGCGCAGGTCTTCAACGTTATGGCAGTCTTTCAGGCGTCGGAACATAGTGTTTGCTCAGTATGTATTGATCTATGTGCCTATTATCGCTGTAATGGGTTCAAAATCGAAGGATTTATTCAGCAAAGATTATTTATGGCCGCTTAGCGTCTAGAAAGTTAGGCGTCGTAGGCATGGACATTCATGGTGAGCGGGCTTAATATCAGGGGTTCTTTGATCGCAAATTTCTATCAAGCACTTATAAGGAAACACCTATGCGTAGGACAATCTTCAATCTAATTACATTCGTCGGACTAACGTTCAGCCTAGGCTATAGCAGCCTCTTGCTTGCAGCTGATGCGCCGCCACCTTGTGGTCCGGCCGCACATTTGTCGGACGATCTTTCTGGGAATGTCGATGCAGCTTCTCGTTGCTTCGAGCTTCGTATGTACACTGCAGAACCTATCAAGGATGGCGTTGGCGGAATCGATAACCTGCATCAGCGTTTCCGAGAGAAAGAAGTTTCAATATTCGAGAAGCATGGCGCAGATGTTGTCGCAGTGTGGCAAAAGTTAGATGATCCGAATACTTTGGTTTGGATGCTAGCCTATCGAGACCGTGCGCATCGTACTAAAGTTTGGGATGCCTTTCTTGCCGACCCAGAGTGGATAGAGCTTAGACAGAAATATGAAGTACCTATTTCTATAAACTCATTCATGATGAGCGCATCAGATTATTCGAATCTGAAATAATGATAGGGCGCTAACGCCCCAATCTAGTGAAAATCAATCCAAGCCTTCTTGCCGAATGCTTGGATTTTTTTTGCCATAGAGAAAATATATGCAATCAGTATATAGTAGGTACTGCTTTTCCTATTCTGGATCGCAGCAGTTATCTAAATGCCACTCTAGCAATAGTTTCTGTCAAAATTTAGGCTTTGTTTTCAGAAATATTGTAAGAGAATTCCTAGGAATTTTAGCATTTATTCCCCCATTCCCCAGACTAATCAATAACCACGTCTAATTCTTATTTTTAGCAAATAACTAGTTAATGTTGTGGAAAATCTGTCGTAATACTTGAGGCAGAAATTACTATTCTGAACTGGTATTTGGAAATGCCTGTGTGAATTGGTGTGAATTTATCTGAAGAATTTTTGGAGATACGAATGAGTAAGGCTATGCAAAAACCAACTCTTCTAGTTGCTGACGACGAAGAAGAAATAGGTGAAATATTCAGAGCCCTTGCAGAAGATCTTGGTTTCGATGTTACTTGCGTGACTGAAGGCCCCGAGGTTGTAGATCTGGTAGACAGAATGCGGCCAACGGTAATCGCGCTTGATCTTCGAATGCCAGGAACAGATGGCGTTGAGGTGATTAGAGAGCTGGGTAGGCGTGGCTGTAAGGCTGCTATTATTTTGATGAGCGGCATGGATCAGCCCACTCTTTCCTCAGCGCAGGCGCTCGGAAATGAGCTTAGTCTCAATATTGGCGGAACCCTAACAAAGCCTGCATCAATTGATGCCATCGAATCTGCGCTTAAACCCTATCTGCAGATAAAGATGGAGTCGCAGGCGGCTATCAGCCAAAAACCGGCTGTGCGAAAATTAGACTATGGTTTAGAAGTCTTGTATCAACCGGAGCTCGTGATAAATCACGAGGCCAATTCGGCGCGGGAGAAGTTGCTTGTCCGTATGCAGTGGCGCATGGACGATGGAATGATCATTGCTGGGATTCGACTTGAGAATTGGATCAAGGAAAATTCGGTGGGTAAGGGTATTTCTAGGATGGCGTTGGATCATGCTCTTGAGAATGTTCGCATTTGGTCAAATCAAGGCTTCAGCCCTGAGGTAAGCGTTAGTGTAGACGAGTCGCTTCTTCTAGATTTAGATCTCCCCGATATGCTAGTGAGCATGGTAGATAATTCAAATGTCGCTAGAGAACTTCTATGTATAGAGATCGACGAAGACTCCTTTATGCGCAATCGAACCTCGATTGCGGATGTTCTTTCAAGAATTCGTATCAAGGGTTTCCGCATTGTATTGAATGTCCTGGGCGAAGGAGAAAATGTTCTTCCCTATCTGGACAAACTCCCAATCGATAAAATAAATCTAAACATGTCTAGTCTTAACAACAAGCCGAATTTTTTGAATAATATGGAAACGGAATTTCTTTATAGTTCATTAACCTCGTTGTGTAAGCAGAATGGTTTGCTTGTTTGCGGAGATCATATAAACACAGAAGATCAAATGAAATTTGTTCGTAAGTGTAATTTCAATAGCATTCGAGGACGGCAGATCTCAGGGCCTCTTTATGCCCATGAAATATTGCCACGCTATACAGATGGCGAGCTTAAGAAACCTCGCGAAGCCATGGTGTGATGTCAAAAATTTCATAGTTGTACAAGACAGTAGATGCTTAACGGAAGTCGTTGGAAGCTGAATGTACAGGTTTAGCTTGAGAGCTTGAATATGCTGCAGGATGACAGAACAAGACCATCTTTTTTAGAAGGAGAATTTACTCCGTTCTTAGTCTTATGCCTCGCAACTACTATTCTTAGCGTGGCTGGTTTTCTAAGGCTTCTATATATTTTTTCCACTCATACTGAAACTACAACAGATTCGGGAGTTTTTTGGATTCTTGGCAGCGTGCTGTTCTTGTGGGCATTAGCTACGATAATGGCTATCTGGAAATATTTTCGCTCGACCGCTAGTGTGAATGACAAGGAGAGGGGGCTACGTAGGGATATTCAATTGTTAGAGGGATTCTTCGATACGAACCCTAGCATCATGTGGGTAAAAAACATGGAGGGTGACTATAGCCTGGTTAACCAAGGATTTCGCGAGTTTACTGGCTCGAAGGACATGCCTTTAGAACACATAGATATTTCGAAGATATTTATGAGCGCCAATGCCACGCTGATGGCAGATCAGGAGCAGCATTTCCGGATCTGATCATGACTATTAATTCAATGCCTAATAGTAATAATAAAGAGGAAGAACAAGTGTCAGATGTAGCTGAACCATTGCCTGAAGTGATGCCCCCGTCGAATGTTCATATAGTTCGCCGGCCACTACTTAATACAAACTTGGAAGTCTATGCCTACGATCTCCTCTATGGTGAAGTTGAACCGCCGAAGACCTCATGGGGCAACGAGACTTGCCAAGTAATACTCGACGTGTTTTTGGATATCGGGCTAAAGGTAATCTCAGAAGATTGCCCATCTGTCATAAGTATCACAGATGATTTTATACACGGCCGTTTGCCTCTGCCTTTTCCTCCAGACGACGTAATTCTGGAGCTGCCTAGTAGTTTACATAAGCCAGACATGCCGCTAGTACCGCTTCAGGCGCTTTGTGCCAAGGGTTACAAGCTCTCTCTGCTTGCGAATGATCCGTCAGCGGGTTACGAAAAAATCCTAGAGCATATCTACATGCTCAAAGTAGATCTTAGTGTATGGAGCAAAGATCAGCTGGAAGTGTTCATCCCCAAACTTCTCGTTCGCGACGTAAAGTTGGTCGCTATTAACGTCAATACTCAAGACGAGCAAGTTTACTGTCAAGAGCTAGGGTTTGAGTTCTTTCAGGGACAGTTTGTCAGTGAGCCGATCGTGGTTAGTGGGAGCACTTTAAAACCCAGCCGGATGGCACTGTTGAATATATTAAAGCTACTCGAAGACCCGGATTGCGATATCTCGGATCTTGAGGATTTAATCAGCCAGGATATTACGCTTAGCTACAAGATTTTGCGCATTATCAATTCGGCTTTCTATGGATTTCGGAGAAAGATTGATTCCGTCAAGCAGGCTGTGGTTTCTCTCGGTTTAAAGGTGATTCGAGATTGGTTCATAGTCATTTCTCTTACAGATATCGACGACAAGCCAGAGAGTCTTATGTTTCAGACTCTGCAGCGTGCTCGTATGATGCAGCTGTTTGCCGATGTGATGGGCTTGAATAAGGATACCGGCTTCACTGTAGGTTTGTTCTCTTCGATAGATGCAATTATGGATCAACCAATGGATATCATCTTGAAATCGTTGCCGCTATCTCATGAGATTACTGATGCTTTGCTCGATAGAGAAGGAATATTAGGTGAGCTTTTAGATATCGTAATCCGCTACGAGAAAGGCGACTGGGAGAGCATTAATAGTGTTGGCTTCGAGGCTAGTGAATTGAGTACGTACTATTTTGAATCAATGATTTGGGCGCGGGGCTTGTTTGAACAAATTAAAGCTGAGTAACTGCATTAACTAGGAAGCGATCAAAATTTACAGAGAAGTAGAAAATAGAGAGATCATGAATAACTTAGCCGAATCTACAGAGACTTATAGTTCACGAAAGAATATTTTCATAGCGCGTCAGCCTATCTTCGATGCTGAGATAAATGTTCAGGCCTATGAATTACTATTCCGAGATGAAGACACTTCAGTTGCGAATATATCTGACGGAAATTTGGCGAGTTCGCAGTTATGATCAATGCTTTCCTAGAAATAGGCATTGATGCGATAAGTGATAACCGTCTTTCGTTCATTAATTTAACTAGAGACTTTATTGTTGGTCGGCTTCCACTTCCCGTTACCCCGAATACAGTAGTCATAGAAATATTGGAAGATATTATTGTAGATGATGAGCTTATCTCGGCGCTTAAAGATTTTTCATCTCAGGGTTTTAGTCTTGCCTTGGATGATTATACATTCACTGATGACAAGAAGGCCCTATTCGATATCGTAGATATTGTGAAGGTAGATATCATGGACTGCGACAGAGAAACGCTGGCGTCCGATGTGCGCGCACTGCAAAAGTTCAATGTGAAATTACTGGCTGAAAAGGTAGAAACAAGGGAAGACTCCGCATTATGTAAATCACTCGATTTCGACTTTTTCCAAGGCTACTTCATAAGCCGCCCTGAAATAATCAAGGGGCAAGCGCTTAAGCCTAGTCGCATATCTTTGCTCGAAATACTTGCCATGCTGGAAGACCCCAACTGTGACGTAGATGTGTTGGAGAAGCTAATCAGTCAGGATGTGACAATAAGCTATAAGATTCTGAGGATCATCAACTCATCGTTCTTTGGTTTTAGGCGCAAGATAGATTCAGTAAAGCAAGCAGTTGTTTCCCTCGGGATGAAGTCGATTCGTGATTGGTTTGTCATTCTTGCGTTAACAAGTATTGATGACAAGCCAAAAGAATTGATCATGCTAACCCTAGTTCGTGCACGTATGATGCAGATTCTCGCGGCGAAGAAGAACTTGAACCCGGACCCGTGTTTTACTACTGGCTTGTTCTCATCAATTGACGCGATTATGGATCAAACTATGAGTCACGTTATGAAAGAATTGCCACTCTCTAGTGATATCTCGAATGCGTTAATAAAAAGAGATGGTGAGATTGGAATACTGTTAGCTTTAGTTCTGAACTACGAGAGAGGAAATTGGCATGAGGTCACAGACTGTGGAATTTCCGCAGATGATCTAAGCAGCGCCTATTTAGAATCTATGGCGTGGGCGACGGAGCTTATGTAGCATTCGCGTTATCTGATCTTTGCTAAAAATTTTAGTAAGCGTTGCGCAGAAATCCTGCGCTAGGTTCAGACAAGGTCAGTTTGCGAGTCTACTGTGTAGCTACCTGCTACCTGCTACCTGCTATGTGGCTGCACAACGTGCGGGAGCAGCAGCTTCCGGTAGTATTGAATCGGGCAGCATTTTACCCTCGCTGGCTAATTGCTCGTAAGCCGCTTGTTGAAGTCCCTTGACCTGTGGGCGAGACATGCCTAACTCGAAGGCAGAGCATTCATGCTCGCCGAGTGAGCGTGGATCGAGTCCGGTTAGATTGCCGAATACGACCAGTGCTTCGAGGTAATAGCCAAAGGTGCTGGCGTGATAGTGGTCAAAGGTCCACAGGTCTATCTTATCTACATCGATTCCATCATAGGGATTTGGATCGGCAATGCCTATTTCCATTGCGCGCGTCCAAGCCTCGCCGACTCCATTGACTCCCTTTACCGCGGCGGTAGCTTCGGCGGCTTTATCGTAGCCAGCGCGTACATCTAAGGCCATTTTCCCGATAGCGGTGTCTCTCCAGGGGCTGTCAGATCGATACACGCGATCTGCGCGTGACCAAGTAGCGGTGAGATAGATGTCTACGTCGGAATTAAGGCCCTCTAGAAAACCTGCCAACTGTTTTGTTGAATCGATGAGCAATCTAGGATTGCCGGGCTTATCGCTATCCAGTGTGCTGAAGCCATGCATCACAACTTGGTCCCACGGGTGTTGACCTATAACAGCAAGCTTATTTTCAAAATGGAAGTCCAGACCGCTGCCGCCTCGGGTTTCGAGATACACGTCATAGCCCAAGCCAGCCTGATCTGTGAAAGATTTGAATAGTGCTGGCACACCACCGATTCCCTCATCATTCAGGTCGGTTACGGAGTCTGCTCGGTAGTACTTCGCAGCAGAGCCGTAGCCATAAGTGAAGCTATTGCCGATAAACAATACGCTTGTTTCTGCGACTGCGGCAGTAGAGATACATGCAGCTACGAGGCCTGTGACTAGACTGGCTGGGAATTTCATTGGTCTATCCTTCTTTCTTCTATATTAGGGGGACTCTATACACGCAAGAATAAAAGCTAAGAGTAAGTAAGTCCATGGCTACTGAGCAAGATCTGGCTCAGCTAAATATAGAGCTAATTGTTCATTTGATCGCTAATTGCTGATGTTAGCGATCTGCCGATTATCGTTAAATTCGATGATAGAAATCGTTATATATCATTTTACTGATTTATACTCTCTGTATAGAGTAGACCCGTACTTGTAATTCAACGCAGGACTTATTTAATGCTCTTTAACGAGCAAGACGGGGTAATTCCAATGCTTAAGCAAACACTATCCAGAATATCTATAGCCTTTCTCGGGCTATTCGCGCTTGCTCCAGTCCAATTGCTCAGTGCGCAAGATGAGGCTCCGAACAATGACTTTTGGTGGCCAAATAGACTCAGTCTAGAGCCGCTTCGCCAAAATTCTTTTGCCTCCGACCCTTTAAGAGGCGAATTCAACTACGCCAAGGCGTTTTTGAGTCTAGATCTTCAAGCAGTAACAGCCGACCTAGAACAGTTGATGACCACGTCGCAAGACTGGTGGCCTGCCGACTTTGGTCATTACGGACCATTCTTCATCCGCATGGCATGGCATAGCGCTGGTACCTATCGAACTATCGATGGCCGCGGCGGAGCTGATGGCGGTATGCAGCGCTTCGCTCCGCTTAATAGTTGGCCAGATAATGCGAATCTAGATAAGGCGCGACTCTTGCTGTTACCTATCAAGCAGAAATATGGTCGCAGCATCTCGTGGGCTGATCTTATAATCCTCGCGGGCACAGTAGCTATGGATTCAATGGGCTTCGAAACTCTGGGGTTTGCCGGCGGACGAGTCGATGCTTGGGAGCCTGAAGAAGTAAACTGGGGGCCAGAGGGCGAATGGCTTGCGGCAGACCGTCGTAATGCCCAAGGAAAACTGAAAGGTGCATTAGCTGCGGTGCAGATGGGTCTAATCTATGTAAATCCAGAAGGCCCTGAAGGAAATCCTGATCCACAGGCGGCTGCGGATGCGATTCGCGAGGCATTTTCTCGCATGGCGATGAATGATGAAGAGACAGTTGCACTTATTGCAGGTGGTCATACATTCGGTAAGGCGCATGGTGCTGCGCGTCCTGATGAGCATGTAGGCGTTGAGCCAGAGGCCGCAGGCATTGAACAACAGGGCCTGGGCTGGAAGAACAGCTATGGCAGCGGTAATGCTGGGGATACGATTACCAGTGGATTGGAAGGAGCATGGACAATCGATCCGGCTGCATGGACACATAACTTTTTGCAGAACTTATATAGCTATGAGTGGGTGCAGACTCGTAGTCCGGCTGGAGCCATTCAATGGAAGCCTGCTGAAGGAGCAGCATCAAATTTGGTTCCCGATGCCCACGACTCATCGAAGCGCCATGCTCCGATGATGTTAACAACCGATCTTGCGCTTAAGGTTGATCCAGCCTATCGCGCGATTACGACACGTTGGTTAGAGAACCCAGAGCAGTTTGAAGAGGCGTTTGCGCGGGCTTGGTTCAAGCTCACTCATCGAGACATGGGGCCAAACTCCCGATATTTGGGCGACCTGGCACCAGATAAAGAGTTTGTCTGGCAAGATCCGATCCCTGCGATAGAGCATAGCCTTGTTACTAGTCGCGACGTGAGTCGATTAAAACGCGAGATCTTGGATTCTGGATTAAGTGCGGCAGAGCTAATTCGATCTGCGTGGGCTTCAGCATCTAGCTATCGCGACACAGATATGCGCGGTGGAGCTAACGGCGCGCGTGTTCGCTTAGAACCACAGAAGAGCTGGTCTGTTAATGATCCACAGGAACTCGCGCGAGTTCTCGACGTGCTAGGCGGGATTCAGAGTAAGTTCAATGAAAGAAACTCTCGTAAGAAAGTATCTCTAGCTGACTTGATTGTTCTTGCCGGCAATACTGCTATTGAACAGGCGGCAGAGCAGGGCGGTTATGAGGTGGAAGTTGCATTTGTTGCTGGTCGTGCCGATGCGACTCAGGAGAATACCGATGTGGACTCATTCGCGCTACTTGAGCCGACGGCCGATGGATTTCGCAACTATTTTTCCTCAGGCAACTCGCGTTCACCGGCGGAGATGCTTATAGAGAAGGCTGCATTGCTTAATTTGACTGTGCCCGAGATGGCTGCATTAGTCGGAGGCATGCGAGCTCTCGATGCGAATGCCGGACAGTCTCAACATGGTGTCTTCACCGATCAGCCGGGTACCTTGAGTAATGATTTCTTCGTTAACCTGATCGATCTGTCGGTGGTGTGGAGCAGATCCTCGATAGAGGAAGGTATCTTTGAAGGGCGCGATAGAGCATCTAAGGTATTGAAATGGACGGCGACACCAGCCGATCTCATCTTCGGCTCTAATTCTGAACTACGTGCGATTGCGGAGTTCTACGCATCGGAAGATGCAAAGGAACAGTTCGTGCAGGACTTCGTCAACGCATGGACGAAAGTCATGACTCTAGATCGTTTTGACTTGATGTAATCAGGGCAAGCTCTATTGGGTCGGTGTTCTCTTTGAGCGCCGGCCTTTTTTTTGTTCTGTATTTTTTAGGGGGATATTGCTAATAACATTGGTGAAAAAAAGAGCGGAGAAACTAACGCAGTCTTTCCGCCCTTTTTATTTTTACTACATTTTTTCTGCTAAGTGCTAGCTAGAAAATTCTCGCCTGTGGGTTCGAGTTTTCTAAATGTTTAAAGTGCAATGTCTATGCTGTAGCCAACTACGAATTTTATGTCGTCATTGTCCAAGTTATCAGGGCCAGCATCATCTAGATCAGTAGAACTGATCATGAAGCTGAAACCGTCTTTTGCAATAGAAACATTGTAGTCGATATAGTCGCCTGGCACGCCGTTGAAGGCTTCAGAGAAATCACCTTGGTGATGACCAATATGGAAGCCGAGATCGACTCCGTCACCAATTATAGTGCCGTATTCAGCGTATAGATAAGTTGCCTCGCCGAAACCAAAATCCTGACCAAAGCCTTCGTCGGCTTCAGTATTTGCGAGAACGTTCAGTCCAAGAGTAAAGGCACCAATACCGATCGAGCCGTAGAGTTCGCCAAAGTCGAATTCGGCTTCATCGTCATAGTTATAATAGAGATAGCCAAGATCGTAGCTGATTCCACCCGCTTCGCCGGCGAAGCCTGCGTAGAGGTCGTGTTCATAGGAATAGATATCGTCAGCTGCATAGCTTACGTTTGAGGCCCAAGTGCCTGCGTAGAAACCGCTGTCAGACGTATAGTCTACTCCACCAGAGATAGCTGCTTCATTAACAGTTTGCGTAAGACCGCGCCAGATATAGTTATTGGAAGCGCTGACGTTAGCTGTCCATTCATCTGCCTGTACGGAGCCAGCTGATAGCAAGAGTCCTGCTGCAACGAGTGAGAGAGTTCGTGAGTTCATATCTTGTAGTGTCCTTTTGTTGATAGTGGTGAGGGGTGATCATTGCCACCCGCTATAGGGTAATTTGCAAGAGCTGTGCCAATGCCTATGGGGGCTCGGAATCCGTGCCGTATTGTGCTGTGGGAGGGCGTGTTTTGTCAAAGTCGCTCTGCATTGGTGCGCGAAAACGGTGCATCGCCTCGAAATAGGGCGTACGGCAAACACAACAAATAATGAAATAAAGGGGACGGAGGGATTAAAATTTAATCCCTCCGTCCCCTTTATTTGCTTGAGTCTATTTTTGGAGGAAGTCTTCGATTTTTTGCTTTAGCTCAATTTCATCGCCTGGCGTATAGCTACGATACCTTTCCACAATGCGGCCCTGTGTATCGATTAAGTAAGATACAGGCAGGCTGCGAATACCGTAAGGGACGCCTACGTCTCCCTCTGGATCGGCGAGTACTAGGTAGGAAACTGGATGGTCTTTCAAAAAATCTAAGCCATCGTCGGTATCTTCGTCCACGTTAATAGCGATGATTTCGAATTCCTCACTATCTAGTTCGCGGTACATCTTGTCGTAGGCGGGAAGTGATACTAGGCAGGGCAGACACCAGGATGCCCAAAAATCGAGAAAGACAATCTTGCCGCGGTAGTCCGATAGTTGTACTTGTTCATTTCCTGCGATCTTCGGCGCGCTAAAATCTAGCGCCAATTCTTGAGCAAGCACAAAACTCGGAAGGCAGAAAATTAGAGCAGCGAATCTAATGAGTTTAAAGTGCATAGGTCATGGAGAAAGCATAGGAATAGCTGGTAGTGAACTGCAAGGCGCCTCAAGATCTCGGGAAACCGGTATGCGCCCAGAAAGAGAAATAGTTAAATCGTCTGTTATGCCATATTGTATGGCGGGCACGAAGTCTAACCATTCGCCTCCACTATTCGGAATTTCGAAACCGTTTCGCTCATCGGGGTCTGTAGTCCTGTAGCGCAGTCCAGCCGAATAACCGAACCGAGTGCCAATGCTTTGGCTGATACCTACAGAGAAATTGAACTCGTCGCCAAGCGAATAGTTGCGATCGTTCTCCTCGCTGTTGAATGTGTAGTTAGTAGAGAGATTTAATTGCAAGGTGGCGGCTTGATTAAAAGCATAACTATAGCTGCTCCACAATATTTCACCTTGTGCGCCAACGCTTGGTTGCATATCTTCCGATTGCACAATTAGGCCGCCAGCATCATCTTTGCCAACAGGGAGTCGAACGCCAGCGCCTATTGATACAGCATGGCGTGAGAAAGGGGTGATGTAAGAGGGTGTATAACGCAGCAGCACTACGGCATCGCCAAGACCAGATGTGTTCTGCTCGCCTAGAAAGCTTATCCCTACGCTGCGACTATGTTCAACATAAGAGAGAAGCCCCGAGATCGACCAACGATCAGCGAGGCCATAGGTGCTAGATACCACTTGCGAAATAGAAGAGCGTTCTCTGTTGGATTCGTCGCGTATATCTTTTGTCCCCGCAACGAGATCACTGATCTCATGGAACTCTGTCGTGTAGTTTAAAAAGAGGTCTCCGGGTTCAGTGAATGATGAATCGATTGCGCTTAACAGCGGTGCTCCCGCACAACTACAAGTTGCTGCCTCCGCTTGTGATAGTAGTAGCGAAGACAGCAATAACAGGCAGATTATAAGATTTTTAGTGGTCATTAATAGATCGTAGTGCCGGGGAAAAATGCAGTCCATGCGAACCAGTAAGCTATATACGAATTGGTTTTCTCAAGTTTTTTACCCGCTCGTGGTCCCGATAATCCATTACCAAATACATCCCACTGTGTACCTTCGTTGTCGATCATGACTATAGGTAGTTGGTCTTGTACAGGGGTAAAGTCTAGCGTCGTGCAGTCTTCAAGCTGGCGGTTAAAGAGTGCGGCGAAATTTTGCGTAGAGCTGCCGGCAGCTACGACATCCATGCCGCCAACCTGATCGTGTATTAGCGAGACGTCGCTGCCAAACTTAGAAATTGGATAGACCTTCGAATCGTCTCCCACGTTTAGTCCAAGCACCCGCTCCTTACGATGCAGTCGCAGGTCACTAAAGTTATCTACATTAACGAGTAGACCTTGGTCTGTTTTATATGAACCATAGGGATAGGTGCCGTAGGTGCGGCTGAAACCAGTGTCTTCGCTCAGTAAGATGGTTTCAGGATACATGGCTTGCCAAGTACTCCACGTGGTTTCTACTACCTGAACCTTGTCGGGAACAGTTAATACTGCACTATCGCTGATGGCCTGTTCCAGCATTTGTGACCACAGGCTATTGGTCGCGCGGTCGTACATAACCAGATTAGAGTTATAGAGTAGTCCAGATGTTCCAAATGTTTTATCCGACGCCTGAGCTACGCTCTTCCACATCATCGCCGACCCAGTTAGTGGGCAGTAGCTCAGAGTCATTGCCTGCTGCTGATCGTCTACGGTAAAAGTGTCGTTCACTACCTCGTGCCAGTCTAAGATGTGGTGTGGATAAGCGCGAACATCGTCACCGACTTTTACGCCGACCACCAATGTGTCTTGGGAGATGCCGGCGAGTTCCATGTTCTGCGTAAATTGCGGATTGCTTAGCGGAGGGATGCCATCTGGACCCGGGCCACCGTCCTGAATTTTGCCTGGGTCGACAGAGAAGCCGGATATTAGCACGACATCGTTGGGGCCATTACTTAAATCAGGGGCTGGTCGTGAGCATGAATCTGGTGGGCTTCCGGGTGTTTGCGTGCCGTTTTCCGCAGCGTCGGCTAGTTGAAAAACAAGCGGGCTTTCGCTTAGCAAATTAAAGTCTGCTCTAAATGAGATTCCCTCTACGGAAACATCAGGGATTATTAGAGTAGTTCCAGAAAAGGAATTGGCGTTGCTGATGTCGACATCTTCCGGATTTTCTAGCGCTATTGCACTGATAAGATTTATTTGTAGAGGTGAGGTGCTCGCGTCCAATGAAAACTCTGCGCGATAGACTATGTCATCTACTGTAACTACTGGCAGCAATAGAGTATTGCCCTCAAGGAGCGCGCTTTGCGCCTGCGCTACGCCACTATAAGAAAAGGTAAGTAGGGTTAGTTGTGCACTTAGAAAGCACAGCATAAATGAGGCTTGATTCTTCATCGGCATCTCTCGATTTGAAATTAATTTCGATAAATTCTCTCTTGTGCTGGAACAAGACCGAAGTTTGCTTGATTTGCTTTCAATAAATGGTTCGAGAATAAAAGGGGTCGGAGGGATGAAAATTTAATCCCTCCGACCTGTTTTATTGCTATGCCTAAAGCTCCTGGAATTAGGTTCTCGATTCAAAATACTGGACAAGCGCCTGCTGGGAAGATACCTTCCGAGGATTAAATTATGTTCTATATATCCTAATTAGTGCCCTCGCACAGGAGAGAAAAATGATAAGAAAGGCCCTTTTTAGCCTGCTGACTTTCACAGCTACGCTCGCGTTTCTTGCTAGCTCAGCCAGCCTTAATGCTCAAGACCTAGAATCGGTCATGCCGTTCAAGGTTGGAACATTCGCCATCGATGACATACCGACAGTCGGACTAGTCGTACAGAACGACGAACTTATCGTCGATCTCGCTGCCGCGAACCGCGCACTAGAGCTTATACCTCGTTATGCTACGGTAGCCATGCCCGATGATATGATCGGTCTAGTCTCAGCGTATGATTATGGTCTGAAATATCGTGTCTACGAGATTGTGAATCATCTTGTAGCCAAGGACATGTTGACTGGTGAGCTGCCAAGATATGTACACCCGGTCGGCGATGTAGACATCATGGCGCCGATTCAATATCCCAGCAAACTCATGAACGCGGCTGTGAACTTTTATACCCACGCTTGTGAAGGTTGCAACGACGACGAGCGAGCTGCTCAGACTCGCGAGCGTCAAGTTAATCGTGGCGTTCCCTATTTATTTCTAAAGCCTACGCGTGGCGCAATCATCGGTGACGGTGACGACATCATCATGCCTTTCGGCCGTGATCGCATCGAGTGGGAAGTCGAAATGGCTATCGTATTTGGCCGTTCAGGCAAATACATCTCCGCAGACCGCGCTTATGATCATGTATTTGGTTACATGGTAGCGATGGATGTTTCTGACCGCGGCGGTCGTCCGCCAGGTGGCTACGGAGTCAGTTCGGATTGGTTTGTTGGAAAGGGCCACGATACCTTTGCGCCTCATGGCCCTTGGATCGTGCCGAAGGAATTTTACGGCGATCCTATGAAACGTCTGCATCAGACTCTGGTTATTGATGGCGTGACCGTTCAGGAAGCTCGGGCTGGCGATATGATTCACAACATCCCAGAACTGATCGAGTATGCTTCCTCATTGATTACGATCTTCCCGGGCGATGTTCTGCAGAGCGGCACGTCTGGCGGAACAGGTGCGGGCCGAGTTGAGCGCGCGACAGGTTCTGGCTATCTTGTTGATGGAGAGTCAATTGAGGCGAGCATCGAAGGTATCGGTACGCTACATCACACGGTCAGACTTGAGGAAAGCATTCCCGACGATCTGTCTGGTTCACAGCTGCCACCAGTTAGCTCATATAGCAACTAGGCAGTCGTAGCTAACATAGGTACTTTTAAGTAATTAGAGAGCAGAGAAGGGCGGACTTCATTTGTAAGAATGAACCCGCCCTTTTTTAATCATCTATCATGAGTGGTTAGGCCAGAATGCAAACAGCTATTTCGCAAATAGCTCTGCATCAATATCTTTAAACGCCTTAAACTCGAGGGCATTTCCTGAGGGGTCGGTAAAAAACATAGTACCCTGTTCTCCCGGTTTGCCCTTGAAGCGAATACAGGGCTCGATGATAAAGCCGTCAATAAATTCAGTTACAGTATTTGCCAGCGCCTCCCACTCCTCAAAATTTAATACCACACCAAAATGCGGCACCGGCACGCCGTGCCCGTCTACGCCATTGTCAATGCTGGCAATCTTGCCAGATTTTCCTATAGCGGGATTGAGATGGGTAACCAACTGATGTCCGAACAAATTAAAATCGATCCAATCCTCTGAGCAGCGGCCTTCGGCCAAGCCCATTTTCACGCCATAGAAATATCTGGCCTCATCGATATCGCGTACCTGAATAGCAAGGTGGAAAGGGGTGAGCGGCATAGTCTCTCCGTGTATCAATAGAGTTAGGAATGAAAGGCTGTGGTAAAAATACAGGAGTTTAGGGGCAGGGAAAAGGGATGGCTGCGGAGTTTTCTGGGGGCAGTTGTAAAGCGCCGTTGGCGCTCACTGTCCTGCCCTACATCTGGCTGACATCATTTCGGCCGGAGATTTAGATTTATTGCCTAGTAGCTAGTAGAATCCACGGGGACCTTAGAGTGTGCATTGTACTGGGTGATAAGTTGGTCGAGTGACCGTGCTTAAATAGCTGTATTTTTACTCTGAGTCAGTTTATTTTACACACGACATACATGCTTCTCGGAGAGCCCTGAATGATAGTAACAAAACGACTAATCCCTGTATTTTTCGCAGCCTTGAGCGCACTTGCCTGTGCTTCTTTGGCGCTAGGCCAAACAGGCACCAGTGTAGAGGCGGGGGACTGGCCGTATTATCACGGCAGCGAAACCTCTCTGCGCTATTCGCCGCTGGATCAAATTAACGCCGACAATGTCGCCGATCTGGAAGTAGCTTGGCGCTTCTCCACAGAGAACTTTGGCCCTGCAGTAGATTTCGTCAACCCATCAACACCGCTTGAGATTGATGGCGTTCTCTATGCGAACATCGGCAGCACTCGAAACGTGGTAGCACTGGATGCTAAGAACGGCCAGGTACTCTGGCTATGGAGATCGCAGGAAGGGGATCGATTCGACCATGCGCCTCGTAAGGGTGCTGGTCGCGGAGTTGCTTTCTGGAGCGATGGCGATAAGTCGCGGGTAATAGATGTCACACCTGGCTATCAGTTGGTGTCACTGGATGCCGAGACCGGCATTCCTGATCCGTCCTTTGGTGAGGATGGAATCGTGGATTTGTATTTGGGATTACGCAATGCTGACGATCCACGCTATCCCTATCCAGATATTGGCCTTTCCGCACCACCCTTAGTTATGAACGATGTCATCGTGGTAGGGGCGGCGCACAGAACCGGCGGCCGACCGCGCTCCAAGTTTAATACCAAGGGCGATATTCGTGGTTTCGATGTCCACAGCGGCGAGCTGCTATGGACCTTTCATACCATTCCGGAACGAGGCGAGGTGGGCTTTGAGAGCTGGCTAGATGAAGGCGTTGAATTTACCGGTAATTCCGGCGTATGGGCTCCCATCTCAGGCGATTCGGAACTGGGTATTGTTTATTTACCAATTGAGGATCCAACGGGCGACTATTATGGCGGTGATCGACCGGGTGCTAACTTATTTTCTAGTGGCTTAGTGGCGCTCGATGTCAAAACTGGTGAGCGTAAATGGCACTATCAATTTATCCATCATGATATATGGGACTGGGATGTTCCTTCGGCACCCTTGATAACCGACCTGCCTAACGGTCGTAAAGTGGTCATGTCTGCTACCAAACAAGCTTGGGTTTACACTTTCGATAGAGTAACCGGCGAGCCTATTTGGCCGATTGTAGAAAAAGAAGTGCCTGCGGGAGACGTGCCTGGAGAATGGTATTCTCCGACGCAGCCATTCCCAACACATCCGGCTCCTTTTGATCGGCAAGGGTTTGGTGAAGATGACTTGATCGATTTCACGCCGGAACTTCGTGCCAAGGCCTTGGAAGGCATCAAAGATTTCCGTCTTAGCCCTTCTGTTTTTACGCCGCCATCACTGGCTGATGCTCCTGATGGTACACGAGGTCTGCTTAGTCTGCCCTCATCGACAGGCGGTTCCAACTGGGAGGGTGCTGCTCTCGATCCGGAGACAGGGATACTGTACGTACCATCAAGAACTCAGCTACAGGTATTGGCATTGGCAAAGAATGAGAAATCTGACATTGATCTGAGTCAGGGCTTCGGTGTTCGCGTGCCACGGATACAAGGGCTCGATATCATCAAGCCGCCTTACGGTCGTATTACCGCGATCGATATGAACTCAGGCGACCATCTCTGGATGATTGCGAATGCTGATACGCCAGAGCGTATAAAAAATCATGCCTTGTTGAAAGGAGTCGATCTACCGCGCACAGGCATACCAACTAGGTCAGGGATTTTTGTAACGAAGAGCCTATTGTTTCAAACAGAAGGTACAGGTGCGGCTGGAGCAAGCCCTATCTTCCGAGCAATTAATAAAACGACCGGAGAGATTGTTGGGGAATTGGAATTGCCGTTTAATCAAACGGGCTTACCGTTTACTTACGAGCATGAAGGCAAGCAGTATATTGCCATGTTCATTGGTGGTCCTGGCAATCCAGCAGAACTTATTGCCTATGCCTTGCCGGACTAATATTAAATATGAAGGCTTAGGCAGAGTATTGAAGTCAGCCTAGGAATTCATGCTTTCGGATCGTGAGTTAGAGGGGGATTGCTTAGCCTACGCAGGCTTCGTGATACTTATTTCTCTAGCCATGCTTGGAATCTAGCTCACTTCCACTCGGCCAACCAATCCAAAGAATCATTTGTATTCCCAGAAGACAGATATTCAGCGCCCAAAAACCCTGCATAGGGTAACTGGTCGATCAATGTGAAAATCCGTTGAAAATTTATTCCCCCACTTCCCGGCTCGTGGCGCCCCGGTACATCAGCAAACTGGATATGACCAATTGAGGGTAAGATTTCCTGCAGCTTCTCAATGACGTTTCCTTCCATTTTCTCAATGTGGTAGACATCAAATTGTAGTTTGAGCTTATCGTTTCCAAAGTTTTTCATCACGTCTAACACTTGAGACGATGTGGACAACAGTGAGTCTGGCATATCATCAGTGTTTATTGCTTCGGTTAACAGTTGTACATCAAGCCCACTCAATACGTTCATGGCTGTCTGAAGGTTCGCAACAAATACCGACAAACAATCTTCCCGCAATAGTTTATTATTGGGACAACCGGCTAAAATATTAATATTCATAGGTTGTAATATGCGGGCGTAATCTGCTGCCTGTTCAATGGCAGTTTTAAATTCATCCTCTCTTCCAGGCACCGCAGCATTACCTTGCCCTCCTGTCATTAGATCACCTGCAGGACAGTTAAACAGTACCAGCGGCATCCCAGATTCGTCCAAGGCATGCTTAAAATCCAGCGCACTACAAACGTAGGGAAATTGAACTTCGATGCCGTCAAAACCTGCTCGTTTTGCTAAGGTTACTCGCTCTAACAGGGGAACTTCAGTGTATAGCATGGAAATGTTTGCTGAAAATCGCGGCATTCTACCCTCGGCCAATCAGCGGCATTGTTGTTGCCATCACTGTCATAAACTGCACATTGGACGACAGCGGTAAGTTAGCCATAAAAACTACCGACTTTGCCACATCGCCAATATCCATTACAGGCTCGGCCATAACGCTTCCATTTGCTTGTGGAACGCCAGTTTGCATGACGGCGGTCATTTCGGTGAGCGCATTGCCTATGTCTATTTGTCCACAGGCAATATTGTAAGCTCGGCCATCTAGCGAGAGAGATTTAGTTAAACCGGTAATGGCATGCTTGGTTGCCGTATACGGTGCGGAGTTAGGCCGCGGAGATATTGCCGATATCGATCCATTATTGATAATTCGCCCGCCTTGTGGGGCTTGTTGCTTCATCAATTTGAACGCGGCACGTGCACACAAAAACGACCCAGTAAGATTGACGCTAACTACTCGCGTCCAATGCTCAACAGACAATTCGTCGATTGGCACAGGCGGTGCTCCGCTACCCGCATTATTAAACAACACATCTATGCGACCAAAACGAGTTTGTAGCTGAGTAAATAATTTATCTACCGCATCCTCATCACCAACGTCAGTAGGTACCGCTATAGCATCCACACCATGAGATTTGATTTCCTCTACTGTCGAATGTAGGGGTTCAGGCCTGCGACCGGCAAGAACTAAGTGATAGCCTTCATCAGCTAACGCCAGCGCGCACGCCCTTCCAATTCCTACGCCACCACCAGTGACTAGAGCGACTTTATTATTCATCTTCCATCCTCACATCTATTTCCCATCAGTCTTTAAACTGTATACATCGAACCGTATCGCCTTGCCAACCATTTCAAAGTTTGGCTTCAAGCCTCCTAAATATTTCGTTTTACGAGGTCGCATTACCACCACTCTGTATTTGGCCAGATCTAAAGCGCACTGTAATAAGAGATCGCTATCTTCATCGGCTATACCGTGAAATGCACGCATTTTCTCACTAGTGCTGATTTTTTAGTATAGGCAGGATAAAGTCTATCTCCATTCAAGTATATACCCTGCCTGACACGAGATAAGGTCTTGCTTCCACGGACAAGGTCGCAAATCTTCCCCTTCATAGGTGGCACTGGTAATCCAGCAGAACTGATTGCCTATGTCTTGCCGGATTGAGATTAAACATGAAGACTTAGGCTGAATGTTGCAGTTAGCTTAGGAATTCAACCTTTCAGATCGTGAGTTGGAGGAGGTGTTACTTAGCCTACGCAGGCTTCGTGGTACTTTCTTTCTCAGAAGTTGGTGAATTTTCTAGCGAATGGTCATGCCTTAGATTTCGACTGCCACTTTATAGGTCGGGTCTTCGATGATATTCACATCGATGATCTTCTCAGCATTCTTGAGTAGTTGCAGACAATCTGGGCTAAGATGGCGCAGGTGTACCTCTTTGCCAGCCTTGAAGTATCTTTCCGTGAGTTTGTTGAGCGCCTCTATCCCCGACATGTCATTCACACGACTCTCTTTGAAATCAATGATCACGCTGTCTGGATCGTCTTTGACGTCGAATTTTTCTGCAAACGCCTGCGCCGAGCCAAAGAATAGCGGGCCATAGATCTCGTAGTGTTTGATGCCGTCCTCATCAATGTACTTCCTGGCACGTATGCGCTTAGCATTCTCCCAGGCGAACACCAGTGCGGAAATAATTACACCGATCAATACAGCGAGGGCCAAGTTGTGTAGCAGTACGGTGATTGCCGCCACTATGAAGCCCACCAGATTGTCACGATTCGGCATCTTCCCGATCGCTCTTACGCTAGCCCACTCAAAGGTGCCTATAGCTACCATGATCATTAGGCCAGTCAATGCGGCGATGGGCATTCTTTCTATGTATTCAGCACCGAACATGATGAAAACCAGCAGCATTACCGAGGCCACTATTCCAGACAGGCGCGCTCGAGCACCAGATGATATGTTGATCAGGCTCTGTCCGATCATCGCACAGCCGCCCATGCCAGAGAAAAATCCAGTTACGAAGTTAGCCATGCCTTGGGCAACGGCTTCCCTATTACTCTTACCGCGAGTCTCGGTGATCTCATCGATTAGGTTGAGGGTGAGTAGGCTTTCGATTAATCCAACGCCAGCCACAATGAATGCGTAGGGGAAAATAATGCCTAGAGTTTCCAGGTTAAACGGCAGCTCGGGTATATGAAAAGGCGGGAAGCCACCCTTGATGGAGCTGATATCGCCGACGTTCTTTGTGTCCACATCGAAGCCGAGTACGATTGCTGTTACCACTAGTATGGCAACGAGTGAGGCAGGAACTGCCTTGGTGAGTCTCGGTAGTCCCCAAATGATGGCCATAGTGAGTACGACTAAGCCAAGCATAGTGTTGAAAGCTGGGCCAGTCATCCATTCGAGCTGGCCGTCGGCGCCCATGACTTTGAAGGATGCGACTTGCGCGAGGAAGATAACGATTGCGAGTCCGTTAACGAAGCCGAACATAACTGAATGGGGCACCAGTCGAATAAACTTGCCCAGTCTGAGGAAGCCGGCTGTCATCTGAATAATGCCGGCGAGTATTACCGTCGCGAAAATATATTCCACGCCGTGACTCTGAGCTAGGCTGACAATCACCACGGCAATAGCACCAGTTGCGCCGGATATCATGCCGGGTCGGCCTCCAAAAATGGAGGTAATCAGGCCGATGCTGAATGCGGCATAGAGTCCGGTTAGCGGAGAGAGGCCAGCGATTAGCGCAAAAGCGATGGCTTCGGGGACTAGTGCAATCGAAACGGTTGTCCCTGATAGAACTTCGATGAGGATATTGATTTTCTTTGAGCGGTTGTACAGATTAAATAGATAGTTCATTGAGGTGTTTCTTAATCTAATGGTGTGCGCCAATAGAGTCGCAGTGCTTCTAGTGGAAATAGTACTTAAAATCTTTCGGGTAGAATGACGCCGTTCGGATAGGGAAGTACAACAAGGGCGCGCACTTTACTATATTGAGCTGGCGAATAGAACAATAAAAGGGGTCAAAGCACTAAATTCCTGTATTTTTGTTTTAAGAAAAGAAGCAGTAGTTTCCCATCTCGGAATCTGGCAAATCTCAGTATTAAATATCTGCTATGCTGCCTTGCCCAGATCATCAGGCAACTCTAATGAACGCTGTTCCCTTTGCAACGCTACCCCTTCGGCCCGAACTCCTAGCGAGTATCGAGACGCTGGCCTATGAGTCGATGACGCCAGTTCAGGCGCAAGCTGTGCCGCATCTGCTTAACGGCAAAGATCTGATAGCACAGGCTAAGACTGGCAGTGGTAAAACCGCAGCTTTTGCGATCGGCCTACTTAATAAGCTCGATGCACAGCTATACAGCACCCAAGGGCTAGTCCTGTGTCCTACTCGGGAGTTGGCGGAACAGGTGGCGGCCGAGATTCGCAAGCTCGCCAGTGCTATACCCAACATCAAGTTGCTCACTCTCTGTGGTGGCAAACCAATGGGCCCACAACTGGCGTCCTTGCGACGGAACCCACACATAATTGTAGGAACACCTGGGCGCATTTTGAAGCATCTCGAGAAGCAAACCCTACATCTCGGCGCAGTAGAGACGCTCGTGCTTGATGAGGCTGATCGCATGTTGGACATGGGCTTTCTCGAGGACATCACACAAATCATCGATAAGACCCCAGCCTCTAGACAGACGCTGTTGTTCTCTGCGACCTATCCAGAGGGCATAAAGGAGATCAGCGGTAGCGTGCAGCGCGATCCAATTGAGATTCGAGTAGAGGACAGCCATCACAGTCCGGATATCGAGCAGCTTTTCTTCCAGGTCGAGAAAAGCGAGAGGGTACAGACGCTTTTCAATGTCATTGCGCATTATCAGCCAGAGTCGACTCTTATATTCTGCAACACTAAGCAGCAGTGCCATGAGTTGGGCGGACAATTACGTCAGCTCGATCTGCATGCGCTGGCCCTGCACGGTGACCTAGAGCAATTCGAGCGTGATCAGGTTCTTACTCAGTTCGCTGGTAAGAGTGCCTCGATTCTAATAGCCACTGACGTTGCTGCGCGCGGCCTCGATGTTAAGGACTTGGCTGCTGTCATTAATTTCGAACTGAGTCGCGACCCTGAGGTGCATATTCATCGCATTGGGCGCACCGCTCGGGCAGGCAGTAAGGGGCTAGCGGTGAGTTTTTTTACTAAATCGGATAGGCGGCACTTGGAGGCGATAGAAGAGTACCAAGGATCGGCTGCAGAAATAGTAAGTACATCGACGCTTACTGTACCGGATAACTTCAAGCTCTATCCACCAATGGTCACCTTGTTCGTAAACGGCGGGCGTAAGGAAAAACTTAGGGCGGGGGACTTACTTGGCGCATTGACGGCAAGTGGCGAGATCTCTGGCGTTCAGATCGGCAAGATCACGCTGTTCGACAAAATCGCCTATGTTGCCGTCGAGCAGCAGGTAGCGAAGCTGGCTTTGACTACTCTTAGTGACGGAAAGATAAAAGGAAGGAAATTCAGAGTACGTCAATTGCGTTAGTAATTTTGCACTAAACTAATTGGCCTCAATTTTCCTATAAAAGATGATATGCGCTTACTAATTATTTATTAGTTAGTCTATTAGCAAGTCTAATTAGTTAGTGAGGGCGTGATTGCCCCTCACTAACGTGTCAGGCGCTTAGGGTGTTCTCGATCGCGAAGTGATTACGCCTTCCTTAATGCGGCCGGCGCTTAGGGCGTTCTCCATCGCGTAGTTGCCTTCATGGCAGGCATATTCGTACATCGTGTACTGGTCGTCTCGAGTGAGTGGCATGGAGATCGTAAAAGGTGCTGAAAGGTTCACTGGATCGGTAACTCGTGCTTCCCACAGAATAGTGTCATCGCTTATCCTGCTGAAACGCTCAACTACATGAAGTTCTTCACTGACGGGCACGCCTTTCAGCCGGCCGCTCGCCATACTGTTGGCAAGCATGCCACGATCATTAAAATTCGTGGTTTCAACCACTAGCGTATCGTCTTCCCAATGAGCAATGGAATCGCCCATCCATAATTTCAGTTTGGAATCGTTGTGTTCCTGCTTATTGAGGTCGATTACCCGTGTATAGTGAATCATTTCATACAAGATGGTAAAGGTATCCTTGGTTTGAATGAATCGGTAGGCGTTATTATAGCCGCCGGGAATCATGGATCCTGGTACACCCCGCGTTATGCAACGTTCCCAAACACTGTGATAAGTCCAGCTATCTTCAAGATGTGCAAAGGCGTAGTCTCGTATTGCTTCAGCCTCTGGGCGAATAGGAGCTCGGCCGGAAGGAGGATCGATAATCATTGAAGCCTGCCCAGTAGAAAGAACGGTATCTCCAGCATCCATCCAGAATTCATTGTAAGCCCCGATGTCTCCGCCCTCGTTAACCTCAATATTATTGTCGCCGAGAAATCGAGTCTCGGACGTACTGGCTTCAGCGGAGGCGATTTCATCTTTAGTGAGGAAGGCCTTGTCTGCCATCTCGATAGGGCGCTCTATTGGGGTGATGGTATCGTTAGTCCATAAGCCCTGAAGGTCCGGTCGACCATCTACGGTTCGTCCGACTACATAGTCCTGTGCATAGGTGGCTACCGGCACTAGACCGATCAGTCCGGCGCTAAGCACAATCAGGGTAAAAAGAAATCGTGAGTTTAATTTTGGGCGGGGACTAGTGATCATGGGATTCTCCGTAGCAACGTTTTCTTAGGGCTTAGAAGGTACAGTAGATTCTGAGAAGGGTCAAAAGATGCTCAGCGGAACGACTCCCGTAATATGAATTTAATAAGTCGGTCGGCTGCATCCAGCCGTCTAACTCTTCACTATCTTCAAGACTTCGGGCTCTAATTTCTATACCAATTGTGAGCTTAGAGAGTCGCTATTTGACGCTCGAAATATTCCCTACTTCTTGTTGGCTCGCTAGATACTCTTCGTAGTCACCCTGAAAATCGATCAATTCCTGATCTTTGATTTCAATGACTCGGGTCGCCAATGATGAGACGAATTCTCGATCGTGACTCACAAAAATTAGCGTGCCTTCATAATGAGTCAGCGCCAGATTCAAAGATTCAATAGCTTCCATATCCAAGTGATTGGTTGGCTCATCGAGGATCAATACATTAGGATCGCTCATCATCAGCTTGCCGAAGAGCAGGCGATTCTTCTCGCCACCAGAACAGACTTTTACCGACTTCTCAAAATCTTCGGTGGAGAATAATAGTCTACCCAAGGTAGCGCGCACGATCTGATCGCCGTGACTCGGTTTGCGCCACTGGCACATCCAGTCAAATAAATTCATCTCGTTATCGAAGTCGCTAGTACTGTCCTGAGGGCAGTATCCCAAAGTGGCGCTTTCTGCCCACTGTATCTTGCCATGCTGCACCGAGAGTTCATCTAGCAGGCAGCGCAGGAATGTGGTCTTTCCGGCTCCATTCTCACCGATAACAGCCAGACGAGTTCCAGCCTCCATTATCATATTGCCGCCCTTGAAGAGGGGTTCATCTTCGAAGCCATGGCCCATGTTTTCAAGAGTAAGCGCTTGGCGGTGCAATTTCTTCTCTTGCTTGAAGCGAATAAAAGGGCTGACTCGGCTAGAGGGTTTGATTTCTTCTAGCTCAATTTTTTCTATCTGCTTCGCTCGTGAAGTTGCCTGTTTTGCTTTCGATGCATTGGCGGAGAATCGACTGACGAAATGTTTAAGCTCAGTGATCTGGGCTGATTTTTTCGCATTGACTGACTGCAGTCGTTCTCGAGCCTGGGTAGAGGCTGTCATGAAGTCGTCGTAGTTTCCTGGGTACAGGCGAAGTTCACCAAAATCGATGTCGGCCATATGCGTACATACAGAGTTCAGGAAGTGTCGATCGTGAGAAATAATTACCATGGTGCACTTGCGAGCATCCAAGACGCCCTCTAGCCAACGAATAGCGTTTATGTCGAGGTTGTTGGTAGGCTCATCGAGTAACAGGATGTCGGGGTCTGAGAATAGGGCTTGTGCCAGCAATACTCTTAGCTTCCAACCTGGGGCAACTTCTTTCATCGAGCCAAAATGTAGTTCTTCAGCGATGCCCGCGCCCATCAGTAATTCGCCGGCACGGCTTTCGGCGGTATAGCCATCCATCTCCGCGAACTGAATCTCCAGCTCGGCAACCTTCATGCCGTCTTCGTCTGACATCTCCGGCAGAGCGTAGATGCGATCTCGCTCCTGCTTGATCTCCCACAGCTCAGCATGCCCCATGATGACGGTATCGATTACATTGAAGGCCTCGAAGGCGAATTGATCCTGACTCAATGATCCTACTCGTTCATTAGGACCAATCGATACGTTGCCCGATGTTGCGGTGAGCTTGCCTTCCAAAATTTTCATGAAGGTGGACTTGCCGCAGCCATTGGCGCCGATCAAGCCATAGCGGTTGCCATCGCTGAATTTGACCGAAATATTCTCGAACAGGGGCTTGGCACCAAATTGCATAGTGATATTTGCGGTAGAGATCACGAGGGACGTCCTAAAGGCTAATAATGATTGAAATGGGTATTCTAGCGAGCTTGCTATGAGGAGGCGTACTATAGGGATTTGTAGGGTTTACGTCGAGCAATTTACACTTGATTCTCGCTATTTCCTTGCAGAAAACGGACTCTATAGCTGCCTGATTCGCTCGTAATGCCCCACTTGCTTGCATTCCCAGCTATGTTTTGGGGGAAAAGGGGACGGAGGGGTTTAATTTTAATCCCTCCGTCCCCTTTAATTGTGTTCTTAAGAAAACCAGTAAGCGTGTTAGAACGAAACGTCCCATTGGAAACGCAGTCGGTTTTCAGATTCATACATGCCCAATATGCTGTCGTCGAGTCTCAATCGTGAGTAGTCCATTGTCAGCTTGTTATTGTGACCTTTGAAAAACCAGTTAGCGCCAAGTGTGAACTCTTCCCGTGCATTTTCAAAAGTAAGAAAGGTGGCGTTAGGCTCATCTACGTAGGCATAGCGTGCCGCCAATTCAAGTGGCGCGGGTACTGAAGGAAACATGTGGTGAAAGAAATATCCGGCCTGTACGTATCCGCCTGTAATCTCACTCCTGACGCCTGTGGCTGCATCCCGAATTTTCTTAACATGATACTCCTGCTGCGTAGAGAAGCCGCGATACTTAAATGCGAATTCCTGAACATACTGGTCGACTTCGTACTGTTCAGGTGCTGCAACAGCCGGTCTCTCAAAGCCATCAAGGTTTCCACAGCCCGATGATGACCATCGAGTACAAGCGCCCTTGGTTGTTGCTCCTGCTAAGGCGAAGCTTCCCGTGGGAAGCTCAGTGTATTCGACATCTGTCTGTCTGAAAGCAAGGTCACGACCGAGGAAATTCCACTGCAGGCGACCCGCGTACATCATATTGTCGTCGGCATTGTTAACGCCCTTGCCCTCACCGTTGAATACACCTGCGAAATAACGCATATCGGCAGGCGTATTCTTAAACAGATGCCCTCTTAACTGAACGCCAACCTGTCTATCGATAGTGAATACGCGATTGACGATGGATCGTTCCACGAACTGTTGACGCCCGGAGGAGTCGACCCGTTCCCGGTTATAGTCTATTTTCCATTGGCCTAGGCGAATACCACCCCAGTCCCATTTGTCGATATCTAGTCGCCAGTCATTCACTCTCGAGCCGGATACGGAGCTACTGTCATCCACATCTCTGGAAGGCTGAAGGTCAACTTCGAAATAGTATTTCAGCCAGGGTTGAAAGCCGTGACCACCGATCTTCATTCGCAGGCGACGGGCCTCAAAATTGGACTGGTCTTTTGCATTGAACGAAGTTATTTGACGTGGATCGGAGCGATAGGGAGTTGTGAAGCGCATTTGGGCCCTCCACTGTATATCGGTTTGCCAGTTACCATCACGAGTAGCGAAGCGAAATCCTTTGCCTGTGTGCTCAGCTGTTACGGGGAATTGTTCATCGATCTGGCTTGTCACTTCATTGGAGACAAGCTCCTCAATCTCGCGATTAGTAGTAACTGGCTGTACCAGAATGTCCTCGCTGCTAAGTGTATCGCGATCAAGCAGCTCATCGAATTGCTCCTGGGTGATGGCTCCGTTGGACAATAAGACCTCTAGCAATTCTTTGTCTGCAGCGAGCGCGCCGGACGATAATTCCAACAACAACGCGGCAAGCACAAAGTGCCTGATTCTGAGGGATAGGTTTTTTTTCATGGGCGATCTCCAAGGTCTCGCTATTGTGGGTATTTGAAATTGTGAATCGATAATGGGCATTTTAAGTCATAAATTTTACAAAATGATAGCAATGTGACAATCAAAGTGAATTATTTGGAAGGAAGATATCAGGCAGGTATCACATTGCTAAGAAGCTGGCCCGGGACGGAAGAATCCAAACAGGCTTAAGCCTGTTTGTCCCCCGCGAGCTTCGCGCTGGCGCGCTCGTTGCAAACTGTTGTCGCAGTTAGTTGAATCATCGATACGAGGGTTTTCAGTAGACTGTATGAGCAATTCTCTATTGGAATCAACAAGTTGCTCGGGTGAAATCAAAGTGTACTACGAATTTCTTAAGTATCCACTTTTGAAACTACTGTGTTTTTGCTCTGATGCGGTTTCCTTCACTGTTTTTCTTGGGTCAGCATAATTGACCAAATTTGTGCGCCAGTACACAAAGAGAGCTTTCATGACCGGCGCAGGAAATTGCGAAGCCTCGAAATTGTGGCTAGACTGATAGAATGGAAGAGCCACGGAACAAACCCATACTCATAGGTGTAGCATTTCTATTGCCATTGATGTTTATTGTTATTGTTTTTCTCAGTTCCTACGTACCATCGATTCGTCTCTCCACTGATTACAACTTCGTCTACGCCACCTGTAGTAAGGGAGTCAGATCTTACAATTACAATTGTAGTAATTACCTGAACGCGAGATATGGGGTTGAGAATGGCACCCTTCAGGAATTACCGATTCCACCTGAACTTGATTCCGACAACGATGATATATCCGATATCAATGAGAACTATCGCACCCGTCTATTTCTCCACGATACTGAACTTGATGAGTCGAGAGAGATCACTCTGGACGAAGTTCAGCAGCTAAATCTACGTGACTTGATTACGTCTCCAGACGGTGTGGCAGTCGAATGGGAATTTTCCGGACGCAATGGCTTTTTTCTTTTCTATAGCGGCTCATCAAATCACGGTTATTACCTGACCAAGGGTAATGCACACAAGAAATTGAATTTGATTAACGGCAGCGAACGCCCCTATTACCAAAATGATTTCGAATTTCTTGGTTGGATCATAGAATAAAAAGGATGTGAGTCATGATGACTAATGAAGAACTCCTCAAAGAAATGAAGAATCGGCTCGACACTGGTGCATTGGCGCCTGTAGAGATAAGAAACCTCCTGACAGAAGAAAATGTTCCGGAGTCTGGCGTTCAAGATGAAAATGTCGAGCCAACTAATTTTCCAGACTCGCAGGGCTCTTCGCTCACCATAACCCGCCTGCTCTATGTCGTAGGTGGTATTTTTATTACTTTAGGCGTTCTCTATTTTGTCTCCCAGATTTGGGATGACCTAGGTACATTCAATCGAATATTCATAACGCTTGGTCTTGGTATTGTATTCGCAGGAGTAGGTTCGCGCTTCTTGATGTCTGATTCTGGGCGGGATATTGGGAATGTATTCCACATCATCGGTGGTTTTTTAATCCCGGGCGGTGCGATGGTTGCGCTAGATGAATTAACTGCTGGCATCGATGAGCTTTGGCCAGTTACCTGGACAGTCGGTGTCGTATTTGCCTTCTATGTCTTGCTAACAATCTACCATAGACGAGTAGTGTTAAATTTTTTCGCCTTTGCCAATGGTACTGCGTTTATTTACCTGTTAATGGAATCCATGATTCCATCGGCCGATGGGGATCTTTACGCTTACCTGACGATGATGATTGCTATCACCTATCTCTTGTTCGCATACCTTTATCAGGGTGGTTGGAATGATCGATTAATACCCTTGTTATTCTTCTTCGGTGCGTTTGGATTCTATCTGGCCGCCTTCTCACAAATATCCGCCTCAATACTCATGGAGTTCACCTATCCATTCCTTGCCTTCGGAGGATTGGTGGTTTCAGTTCTTTATCTGAAGAGCAGGATTGTCTTGTTACTGAGCACGTTTGCAGTAATCGGCTATATTATCTATTTTACTGCCGAGTATTTTGCTCATTCGATTGGCTGGCCAATTTCTCTGATTTTGCTAGGTTTTTTTGTAATTGGTCTAGGATATTTCTCTATCTCATTAAACAAAAAGTACTTGAAGAGTTGAATGGCACTTTAGTAAGTGGGATTAGAGTAAAAATACAGAGAATAATGAGCTGCTGTGTGTGCCTTCTTCCTTTTCTGATTCATTAATCGAATTGATGCTTTGTAACTACGAGATTAGAGTGTGCTAAGGATTCCTTGACCAAGGGGAATGGTCGTCAGGATCGCTTTGTGCGAAAGTCTCAACGCAAAGGCCCTTCATCAGTCCCTGGGCACCATATACAAAAAAGCCCCGCTGAAAGCGAGGCCTTTTTTGTATATGGTGCCCAGGGACGGAATCGAACCATCGACACGAGGATTTTCAGTCCTCTGCTCTACCGACTGAGCTACCTGGGCATTTTTTGATCTGCTGCGCTCGGTGATACTTCGCTGAAGTCCGATATCTCACTCGGTCACTTACCATAGTAAGCTCCCTCCCTCGATTCGGCCTTCGCCTCGTCTCACCTTCGCTCACTGCGCTCAAATTTTAAGCTGCTTAGCTTGCGAATACTTCGTTAAATGTCTTCACTCAGTCAGTCACTTACCAATGTAAGCTCCTTCCTTCCCTCAGGCATTTGCCTCGTCTTCGCGGCGCTCGCGACGCTTAAAAATCGCGATGGCCGGTTTGCTCAGGAGAATTGGCTTTTTGCCCCAATGTACCCCTTTGCGCAAGCCGCGTATTAAATAGAATCTCAGCTTTTTAGTCAAGAGAGGCGGCTAATTTACTCGCTTTCGGGCACATAGCCTTCGGCTTGGTCGAAATCCTCGTTATTGAGGAACTTATCCATCTCGGCTTGCAGGTATTTTCGATCATCCGCATTCATCATATTCAGCTGCTTTTCGTTGATCAGCATGGTCTGTTGGGCCTGCCATTCACCCCAGGCCTGTTGTGACACGGTCTCAAAGATTTCCTGCCCCTTTGGCCCGGGATAGGGGGGTGTCGCCAAGGCGGGTAGTTGTTTGTTGTACTTCTTGCAATTGACCATGCGTGACATAGTGGTTCTCGATGTTTGCTGCGCTAGTGTTTAGGACTTTTCGGCTAATTTGGACAGGAGCTTTTTCACAGGGGCCGCTAATCCAACTTCCAGAGAATGGTCTAAAGGGTACCAGAGCCAGCGATCGGTTTCCGCTATTTCATCCAGTTTAGTGGCTGCAATTCGAACTGGGGTAATGTCTAAATGGTAGTGTGAAAAGCTATGGCGAATT